>Ga0075029_100000811_pt1 | contig 18027 bp, 14 predicted proteins | sample LitLauG_LLR_2013_FD_71391 | JGI IMG/M metagenome (GOLD analysis project Ga0075029, IMG submission 71391) | Freshwater sediment microbial communities from North America - Little Laurel Run_MetaG_LLR_2013 | ecosystem: Environmental > Aquatic > Freshwater > Creek > Sediment | place: USA...
TCGAACGATGCCAGTTTGTGCGCTGGAACCTTCATGCCCTCAAGAAAGTCCACCGCTGTGGCGTCAAAGGGTGTGGAGAACAGATCGAGGCCGAGATCGTTCGCAACCTCTTTGAGCCGAGGCTGCCACTCCCAGGGCGTGTACGCCTCACCGTAGAGCTCGTGCAGATTGCGCCCATTCCAGATGGTGCCCTCGATTCGGAACTCCGGCCGGTCGCAGGCAATCGTAATGGTATCGGGGGTATAGGTCTGCAGCTTCACGGCATCCGCGCCGGCCTCTTTCGCAGCGCGAATAATCTTCACTGCCTGATCGAAATCCTGGTGATGATTGGCCGACACCTCGGCGATCACGTAGACAGGATGCCCCGTCCCGATGATTCGCTTCCCGACTTTGATTTCCGCCGGCATTTTCAATCCGTTTTCCGTTCTTCCTCGTACAGCTCCAGACGGAGATAAATCTTCCGGCCCTGATGGATGAAATATGCGCCGTGATAGGGCGCGAATGTGCGGGCGCGAATCACATTCAGCAAGTCTTGCGCGCGATAAGACTGTTGCAGGTTAATTTCATCGATCTGTTCAACGTCGCGCGCGCGATGGTAACTTCCCGTACCTGCTGGTTGCGGACTCCGGGAACTGTTTCCCACACGGATGGACGGCCAAGCGGATTTGAAGAGTTCCATCGCCTCGACTTGGAGCCTGCGGTAAAGGCTCGCACCGGTGTCGGTGATCTTCGCCTCAACTTGTTTCTGGGCGATCACGTCTCCGGTATCAATTCCTTGGTCAATGTAGTGCAGCGTCACGCCGGCCGGAGTGCCTGTCACGATACTCCAAACATTGGGGAAGCTTCCACGATTGTAGGGAAGAAGCGCGGGATGGAGGTTGATACAGCCTCGCGGGAAAAGCCTGAGGAATTCGGCCTGCAAAACGTAGGAAAACAACACCGAGACGGCTATATCCGCGTTCAGCTCTCGGACCTGCTCGAGAAGAGCGGTCTCCTTCAGCCGAGAACCATCTAGAATCAAACAGTCTGTGTTTTCAACCTCGCGGCGAATCTCACTTCCATATTTGGAGCGCGCTTCAGGATGGACCGCGAGCCCGACAATCTCGTCGCCCTGTTCACGCAGCCACTTCAGCGCCTGCCAGCCCAGCCAATTGTTGCAAAGACAGAAGACGCGCATGATTCTCCTCAACCTGGAGCGAGTTCGCTAAGCACACGGCCGGTTCCGCCACCGTCCACCAGTGTGCGACAGCGCTGCGATAAAAGCCGCCGCAGTTCCCAGGACCCCAGCATTCTGCCCAATACTTCCGCAATTGCGGATGCGCTAACTGTGCGATCTCCAACGTGAACGGCGCACCCGCTTCGATCCAGTTCCTTCGCAAGCGCGGTCTGATTTGCTGCCACGTCGATCAGCATTGCAGGAAGTGCCATCAGACACAGCTCCCAGCACGTCGAACCCGCCGCAGAAAAAGCGACATCGGCTGTGGCCATCAGCTCCGGCATGTTGGCAACGTCCTGCTCCAATGTAATCGTCTGCCCCGATCGCTCGACGTGGCCTACCAACTCTGCCAGATGCGGATTGCTGCCGCCCACTACGACCGTCACTTCAAGATCATGAAACCGTTCCAAGGCTGAGATCACGCGCCCGGTAAGATTCCCTGGGTCACTGCCTCCCATCATCACCAGCAGGCGGCGGCACGTGGAAGCCACCTCTCTTTTCCAGCCGCGCCACGGGGCAAACTCCCTTCTTAACAACGCATAGCGCGGGCCCAGCAGAAGCCGCGTATACGCTTCCCTGCTGGCATAAAGCGCTTCCCTGGCGCATACATTCTGATTGAGAACCAAGTCTGCAGAATATCGGCTGGCGTGTCCGTAATCGTCAAGAAACAGAACCTTGCATCCCGCAGCCTTCAGCGCACTCTGATACTCGAACGTGAATTGATAGCCATCGACAACGATCCACTCTGACCGCGCTTGGTGCGCCAGAGCAATGGTTTGCTTCGCGTCCTCCAAATCTCCAGCCTTCGCCGAAATTGCGAGCGCTTCGCAGCGCTCGCTCGCCAGCCTCTTTTGAATTGAAGGCGTAGCCTCGGCCATGGCAAAAGCCGCACGTCTCCCAGAATCGATCCAGGCCTGGGCGAGTGCGAGGCAACGCATGGCATGGCCAGTTCCCATGGCGACGCTGGCATCCGTCCGGAAAAGAAGATTCATCGCACTCGGAACACTGGTTGCGTCATCGGCCCTTCCAGGAAGCGCGCCGGTTCGGAATCGGCAAACCAGGCCGCCAACGTTTTCATCACATCCGCATACACTTCCAGCGTCTTGTGGATCGCGTGCGTGTCGTGAGCCGCCGTCAGATTGTGAGTGGCCAGCAGCAGGACGCCACGCTTCACCGCCTCCTGTTGAAAGAGATTCTTGAGGAGCGGGCTGTCCGCCCCGGCTTCGTCCGTGAACTTGATCAGAGACCATTGCGGACGCCCGATCGCATGAACGCGTTTTGCGAGCCCCGCCTCTTTCGCCATGGCATTGATTCCGTCCTGAAGCGTGCGGCCATTGGCCTCGATCCGCACCAAGGCGTCGGTTTGCTCGAGAATATCGAGCACCTTCAGCGCCGCCGCCATCGACGCGACTTCTCCGGCGAAGGTGAAGCTATAAAAGATCTCATTAAAAATGCGCATGATGTCGGCGCGGCCCAGGACGCACGAAATCGGAAAACCGTTGCCCATCGCCTTGCCGAAACACGCCAGATCCGGAGTCACGCCGAAAATCTTCTGCGCACCACCGAGCCCAAAATGAAAGCCAACGCAGATTTCGTCGAAGATCAACAGCGCGCCATTTTTGTGAGCGAGTTCCTTAACGCCTTCCAGGAATCCCGCCGCCGGCTCCGCGAAATTGAACGGCTCCATGATCACAGCCGCAAATTCACCGGGATGCTCGGCGAAGAGCTTTTCAAGGCTCCCCAGATTGTTGTAGACAAACGGATGAGTCAAATCGCGAACCGCCTTGGGAACGCCGGCGTTGCGGGTCGTGCTGCCGATGTACCAATCCTGCCAGCCGTGATAGCCGCAGCAAGCGATCCGCTCGCGCCCGGTGAATGCCCGCGCCGCGCGCACTGCGCCCGAAGTGGCATCCGAACCGTTCTTTCCGAAACGCACCATCTCCGCGCAAGGAATCAGCCCTGTGAGGCGCTCTGCAAGCTTCACCTCCAGGGGATGTGGAAGAGAAAAACTATGACCCTCAGCCAACTGAACCGCCACGGCAGTGTTGACCTCTTCGTGCGCGTAGCCAAGAATGTTGGGCAACAACCCTTGCACGTAGTCGATGTACTCGTTGCCATCGACGTCCCAAACGCGGCATCCCTTGCCGCGCTCCAGAAAAATCGGCGCCACACCCTGCACATACTGTGTGTATCCCTTGCTGAAGGTCTGCGCGCAACCTGGAATAACCTTCTCCGCCCGCCCAAACCAGGCCTGCGATTGCTCCAGTCGAAGCTTCGGTGCTGCGCCGGCATTCGCTTGCTGATAAAGACTCTTGTAATACCCTTCGTTGCTGATCGTTTCTACCTGAATGGTTGCCAAGTCCGGCCTCTCCTTCAACAAGTCGAACACTTGCTTGAATCCAAAATCTCCGTTTCCGGAGAATGCCGCGTACACCTTCCGCACGAATTCGAGATCCGCGGGATGATCAACGGTCCACCGGTACCGTCCTGGTGCGACGGGGACTTCACTTTCTACGTTCGCCGTGCGGAATTTTTCTGTACGCAAGTATGGCGTAACGTGCTCGCGTTCGGAAGGCTTTCGCGCTTCCAGCCACGCCCGCTCCAGCGCTGCGAAAGAAAAAACTTCCGTGTCCAAGCCATCGGGATAGGTATAGCGAAAAATGTTGCTCACGTAATCGCAGTCCCCACGCTCAAAACGCTCCAGGATTTTGTCGATCACCGCCGGGTCAATCAGGGGACAATCCGCAGTGATGCGGACGATTACATCAGCGTGATTCGCTTTGGCCGCTTGATAGAAGCGGTCCAGCACATCTTCCTCACTGCCGCGAAAGCAGGCGACCTTCCCTTCTTCACAAAAACGCGCAACCGGATCGTCAATTTCCCGATCGGTGGTTGCGACCACAATTCGATCGATGCGGGCAGATCGTCGTACGCGCTCCATAACCCGCCACAGCATCGGCTTGCCACAGAGATCTTCGAGAACCTTTCCAGGGAAACGGGACGAACCCATCCGCGCCTGGATTAAAGCGACATTCACGACGCTCGCTCCACAACGTTCACCATTCTCCCCATCTGCGACGAGGTCTTCGCGGCGAACACAACCTGCATTAAGGCAGCGGCCTCAGGCATCGGCAGCGCGGTCGGACGCTTGTGCTCAACGCATTCCAGAAAATGCTTCATCTCGTCCACGTACATCTGGTTGATGTCCCATGCCTCGGGCTGGGAGTAGGTGGTCCACTGTCTGCTCTCGGCCCTGTACCAGCGCACGGCCTTCGCATTGGAGTCCCAGAACAGGGATCCCAGTTCGCCCACAATCTGGCAGCCGCGTTCATACGTTCTCTGCACGTAGTCGAGATGAATCTCCGACATCGTTCTATTCGCATGACGGCAGATGAGAGCCGCGACGTCCTCGGTCGCGATCTCCAGCGAACTCAAATGCCCAGCCCAGCAAAACACCGATTCGATTTTCCCCAAGTACCACTGCGCCAGATCAATTTCGTGGATACAGTCGAGGATACAACCACCACCGGTCTCGGAGCGCGCAGCATAGTTCTGCCGATAATCTGAGTTCGGGCGCCATTCGGGCAGATAGGAGCCAAAATGAATTCTGGCGAACAGAATTCTGCCCACTGCGCCTTCGTCCGCCAACTGTTTCACCTTCGCGGGCCCGGGATGGAAGCGCATGTTGCATCCCACAAGCGAAATCAATCCCGTGTCCCGTACGAGCTTCGCCAGTTCGGCCATGCCACTGGCCGTGTGCGAAAGCGGCTTCTCCACGAACACCGGAATCCCCGCGCGACCGACTTGCAAGGTTTGCTCAACGTGCAGATGGGTTGGGGAGGCCACGATCACAAAGTGCGGAGCCCAATCCAGGCCATCCTCTAAGCGTGAGAACCCGGCGATCGGGAGTTCAGCGGCGACTGCATCACGGCGCGAGGCATCGGGCTCGACCAGTCCCACCTTCTCGATTCCCAGCAGCCCCAGGTTGCGCAGGTGCCGGCTTCCGATCGAACCACCGCCCACCACCAGAGCCTTCATTTCCTTTTGCCAGCCTTCGCCGGCTGTGCGGGCTGATATTCGGAGCGCAGCAGACCCATCCAGAGGCGGTCTTTGTATTCGCTGCCTTGGAACAGATCTTCTCTCAAGCGCCCTTCCACTTTGAACCCGACCTTCTCGTAGCACCGCACCGCCGCTTCGTGCTCGGCAAATACACCCAGATCGATGCGGTGAAGGTTCAGCCGCTGGAATCCGTACTCCACCATCAGGCGCGTCGCCTCAATTCCGACGCCCTTTCCCCAAAAATCCTTCTCTCCAATGAGAATGCCGAAGGTGGCAACGTGATGCACCCAGTGAATCGGCCCCAGCTTCACGTTGCCGATATGCCGGCCGGATTTCTTTTCCTCAATGGCGAGGATGACGTCGTTCCGGGAACCGGTGATGCTGCGGTAATAGTTGTCCAAATCTTCCGCCGTGGAGGGAAACGTTCCGGTTTCGGTGTAACGCGTCACCTCCGGATCGTTCAGCCAACTCAAGTAGCGATCATTCAGATCGGTCCGCTCCAACGGACGCAGCAACACTCGTGGGCCCTCCGCAAATGCCGTTTTATGAGCCAAACGACGCTCCCTGATTTTGATTTAACGCGAGTAGCTCGAAACCACTCTTGCGACCGCTGTGATCACATCGCTTACGTCCTGATCGGTCATGGCGTGAAACATGGGCAAGCTGATCAGGCGCGAGTATGCGTCTTCTGCTTCGGGAAATTCTCCGCCACGATAACCGAAATGATCGCGGTAATAGGGATGCCAGTGCACCGGAATATAGTGCACGTTCACCCCGATGTTCTCCGCTCGCAGGGCCCGGAAGATCTGTGCGCGGTCTGCCGTCAGTTTCTCCAGATCGAGCCGGATGGGATACAGATGCCACGCCGGATTCGCGCCGGGCCGGACTGTCGGAGCAACAACTCCCGCAATCTCGGCAAAGGCTCTGGCATAGATCGCGGCGATCTCACGGCGGCGTTTCACATTCGCATCCAGCCGCTTCAATTGCTCTAGGCCAAGGGCACATGCGAAATCAGGCAACCGGTAATTGAATCCGAGCAGAACCATTTCGTAGTGCCACTGACCGGCATTCTGGCGCTGGCGGGCTTCGCTGGAAATTCCGTGATTGCGAAAACGCCGTAAAGTCTCGGCAAACTTCGCATCGCCAGTCGTGACCATGCCGCCTTCCCCGGTCGTGATGTGCTTCACCGGATGGAAGCTGAACACGGTCATATCGGCGATGCTGCCGATTTTCTTCCCTTCGTACTCTGCTCCCAGTGCGTGGCAGCCGTCTTCAATCACGACCATGCCGTGGCGTCGCGCGAGTTCGATGATTGCATTCAGATCTGCCGGGTGTCCGGCGTAATCCACCGGCAGGATCGCACGTGTCTTCGAAGAGATTTTCTTCGCCACCTGCTCGGGATCGAGATTGAGCGTATCGGCACACACGTCCGCAAACACCGGAGTCGCACCCTGGTAGAGAAGGCAATTTGCCGTCGCCGCAAACGTGAGCGGGGTTGTGATCGCCTCGTCTCCCGCTTTGATCCCTGCCGCAAAAGCCGCCGCATGCAAGGCGGCAGTCCCTGAACTGAAACTCACGGCATACGCCGCGCCCACGCGCTCTGCGAAGGCTTCTTCAAACTCCGCAACTTTGGGCCCCGTCGTGAGCCAGTCTGAGCGCAGAACTTCCACCACCGCTTGAATGTCAGACTCCTCGACGGACTGGCGTCCGTACGGCAGAAAACTCGCCCGCACGGGCTGGCCTCCATTGATTGCCAGAAGCTGCGAACTGACGGTGGTTGCGCTCATGAGAGAGTTCTACGCCGAAACGCGCGCCGGAACTGGTTGTTCCTCATCCGCGCCGCCTGAGATCAACTGCTGCAATTCACGGTTCGTCAGCCAGCGGTCGTTGCTGTCGCTGGCGTAACGGAATCCTTCCGGCAGCGGGCGTGCATTCACCCAATTCTCGCGGCGCCACCAGGGGTGCGAAGGCTGAATGATGTAGCGGTCTTCGACTTCCAGAGCGTTGCGAGCCTCATCTTCCGAGACCAAGACTTCGTGCAGTTTCTCACCTGGGCGGATTCCGATAGTCTCAATCTCACAGCCGGGAGCGATCGTCTCGGCGAGGTCGATCATGCGCATGCTGGGAATCTTGGGAACGAAAATCTCTCCCCCGTGCATCTGCTCGATGCAACTCACCACGAAACGTACGCCCTGCTCGAGCGTAAGCCAGAAGCGGGTCATACGCGGATCAGTCAGGGTGATGCGCCCGCGCCGCCGCTGCTCCAGAAACACCGGAATCACGCTGCCGCGGCTTCCGACCACATTGCCGTAGCGCGCGCAACTGAAGCGGGAATCCTGCGCGCCGGCGTAGGCATTGGCCTGCACGAACATCTTCTCGGCGCAGAGTTTGGTCGCGCCGTACAAATTGATCGGGTTGACCGCCTTGTCCGTGCTCAGCGCCAGAACCCGCCGCACTCCCTGATTGATGGCGGCGTCAATCACGTTGCGCCCACCCATGATGTTGGTCTGAATGGCCTCAAACGGGTTGTATTCGCATGCCGGCACCTGTTTGAGTGCGGCAGCATGAATCACCACCGTGACCCCGGCGAATGCTCTCTCCAACCGCGCCTGATCGCGCACGTCGCCGATAAAATAGCGCAGGCTGGGATGATCCAGACCCGAGGCTCGCATATCGTGCTGCTTGAGTTCGTCACGGCTGAAGATCACCAAGCGCCGCGGGTGGAAGTCCGACAGCATGATTTCCACGAACTTCTTCCCAAAAGACCCGGTCCCGCCCGTGACCAGAACCACCTGTTCGGACCAATTCATCCCGTCTGCCTCGTCAAGATATCCAGAGAATCATCACTCTATCCAGAAAAATCACCGGCGCCGCTTCGGACTTCCTCCGCCCGACCCTTACGCAAGCAATTGCAAGAACTTATAGAGGGGCGGCTGTTGGCTGGATCTCACGTGCCCGCTAGTATATCGGAGTTTTTTGTCGATCGCCGCTCCTGCCCAAAATTGCCTCTCGAAATTCGGCCCTAGTTTTCCTCTGCAATGCTAGAATGTCGAACGAACTTTCCTTTGACTGAGTGCGAAACAGTTCCCTGCGCGACGAACCAGCCTCTTCGATCCGGGAAAGACGTATAAGTGTGCGGGATTTGATGTTCATCCCGCTGGTATTCACAAGTTATTGAGGAGCAGGCATGGATTTTGGACCCCTCGTGCAGGCCAACAACCCGATTGTCCGTGAGATTCCGCCCGGTCAAGCTCTGGATCCGAGGACCACGGGGCCGCACAGTTATCCTCAGCTTCCCGCCCACGAGTCCGCCCTAGGCGAATATGTTCTTGTTCTGGTGAAGCGTAAGTGGATTGTTTTGGCCTGTTTGCTGACGATCTTTTCCGTAGTCACGATCGCCACCTTGCGCATGACAAAAGTCTACGAGGCTGCCGGCACGATTGCGATCAACAAGCCCGACGCCAGCCTGAACCTGCAGAACTCGGCCACCTTCAGCCTCGACTACTTCGATCCCACGGAACTGGAGACGGAAGTCAAAATCCTGCAGAGCGACCTGCTGGCGCTGCAAGTCATCCGGGAGTTGAATCTCGACAAGCGGCCCGATGCTCCCGGCCAATCCCAGCCTTCGCAATCGCTCGACCTGTCCCCGGATCCATTGCAGGTCGATCCGGCTCGAGCATCCGCCATGCTGGGCGCGTTCAAATCGAGCCTGCGAGTCACGCTCAGCCCGAACTCGCGCATCATCGAGGTCCACTATCGCAGCGCCGATCCTCAGGTAGCGGCGAACGTCGTCAATACGCTGATGCAGACCTACGTCGAGAACAATTTCAAGGCGCGCTTCGAGTCCACCATGCAGGCCTCCGACTGGCTGCAAAAGCAGCTCGTCGACATGCAGATGAAAGTGGAGACTTCGCAGGAAAAACTGGTGCGCTACCAGAAAGAGCACGAAATCCTCGGCATCGACGACAAGCAGAACATCATCACGCAGAAGCTGGACGAACTGAACAAAGAACTCACCCAGGCCGAGAGCGAACGCATGGATAAAGAGGCGTTCTACCGCTTGATCGATTCCGGTGACCCCGACGCAGTGGCGTCTACCGCGGGTAGCGTGCAGGCCGAGGGATCGGGGGTACAGACCGCATCCCAGCTACTCGAAACTCTGCGCGGCAAACAGGCCGATCTGAAGATCCAGGCCGCGGATTTGAATACCCAGTTCGGCCCCGCGTATCCGAAGCTCGCGCAGTTGAACAACCAGCTGAAAGAGATCGACGCCCAGATCCAGGCGGAGATGAAGAAGGTCGTAAACAAAGTTCGTGGGCAATATATGACCGCCCTGCAGCGGGAAAACATGCTGCACGACGCCATGGAGAAACAGAAACAGGAAGCCAACAAACTGAACGAGAGCGCGATTGAATACAACCTGCTGAAGCGAGATTCCGAAACCTACCGCCAGCTTTATGAGGGGCTGCTGCAGAAGCTGAAAGAGGCTGGGGTCTCCGCCGGCTTGAGAGCCAACAACTTCCACATCATCGACTCGGCCCGTCCGCCGCAGGCGCCCATCGAGCCCAACATTCCGCGCAACCTGCTGTTTTCGATTTTGCTGGGTTCCGCCACCGGCATCGGGCTCGCGTTCCTGTTGGAGGGCCTCGACAGCACCATCCGCACCACAGAGCAGGCTCAGCTGATCTCCGGCCTGTCGTCGCTGGGTATGATTCCCTTGGGATCGAAATCCGCGCGCGAAGGTTCGAACCCCAAACGTCTGGTGATAGCGAGCTCGAAAGAGGCCGTGGAATTGGTCACGCAGGTCCGGCCGCAGTCGCAGATGGCCGAGTCGTACCGTGCGTTGCGCACCTCGTTGCTGCTCTCCAGCCTTGGAGCGCCGCCCAAGGTCATCATGGTGACCAGTTCACTGCCGCAAGAGGGCAAGACGACCACCAGCATCAACTGTGCCGTCGTGCTCGCGCAGAAAGGCGTCCGCGTCCTGCTGATTGACGCTGACCTGCGCCGCCCCAGCATTCACAAGACTCTGGGCATGGGTCCGCGCAGCGGTCTCAGCAATGTGTTGACCGGCAGCACCACGCTCGAGCAGACGATCACGCGCACGTCGATCCTGCCGAACCTGCACGTGCTGCCCGCCGGAACCCCGCCGCCCAATCCGGCGGAACTGCTGGCCTCCACCAACATGCGCGATGTCCTCGCTCAGTTGCGCGAGCAATACGACCACATCGTGGTGGATACGCCGCCGTCGCTCTCGGTGACCGACGCTGTTGTGCTTTCGCCGCGCGCCGACGCGGTTGTGCTCGTCATCCGCTCCGGCCAGACCACCAAACAAGCCCTGCGCCGCTCGCGCGACATTCTTGCCCAAGTGAATGCCAAGGTGGTCGGCGTCCTGCTCAATGCCGTCGACCTGAGTTCACCGGACTATTACTACTACTACGAATATCAGGGCAAATACGCCGCCTACTATCGCAACGAGGAGACCTCAGGACACAAAGACGAGGAAGACGACGACGGTGAGGAAGAGTCCACCTCGCCGACCACCAGCAGCGCCTAGGCACATCACTGTATCTGACATCATCCAGACCACATGAACATTTCTCTCAACTCTCCGGCTCGCAAGCGGCTGGCTGCCGCGCTGGCCGTTGTGTGCCTGGGAGCATACTTCGCCCTGATCGCCCGCGATCTCGTAGCCGACTGGCTCGGGAATCGTGTTGAACTCAATAGCCTTGAACGGGCCGCCCGCCTCGATCCGGGCAACGCCGATTATCGCAATCATATGGGCCGCTACTATGACCTGGTCGCCCGCGATCCCGCCACCGCGATTGGCTACTACAAGGCGGCCGTTCAGCTCAATCCTCATTCGGCCCGCTACTGGTTCGATTTGGCCAGTGCCTATCAGGTGATGGGGGATACGGGCAGTCAGACCATGGCGCTGGAGCGCGCCATCCAGGCCGATTCCATGACTCCCGACGTCGCCTGGGAGGCCGCCAATCTTTATCTGGTTCAAGGACAGAACGAGAAAGCCCTGCGGGAATTCCGCGTCGTCATGGCGAATGACTCGCCGCTGGCGCCAGCCGCCATCCAATTCTGTTGGCGCATCGATCCGGATGTCGATGGATTACTGCGCGATGTGGTTCCGGCGAGTGCGGACGCTTACCTCGCGTTTCTGACACTGCTGCAGACCAAGCAGGAGACCGCCGGTACGATCAAAGTCTGGGATGCTCTGATGCGCTCTGGTCAGCCCTTCGAGGCCCGCTATGCCTACGACTACATCCAGTATCTGATCCAGCACAAGGAAGTGGATGAAGCGGTGCTGGCGTGGCAGCAGTCGACCACCCGCTTCGGGCGCACGGCTTATCTGCCTTCTTCCGCCAACCTCATCGTGAACCCGATGTTCAACCTCGATGTCATCAACGCCGGGTTTGACTGGCAATATCAGAAACAATCGGGAGTCACTCTGACTCTCGATCCGAGCGACTTTCACGCGGGACGGCGCTCGCTGATGATCACCTTCGACGGGCCCGGAATCACCGACGCCGGCTTCTATCAATTCGTCGCAGTTCGGCCCAACACCACTTACGAATTCAATGCGTATTACAAGAACGGAGAAATCGAAGGAGCAGGCGCCCCGCATCTCACCATTCAGGATATGTATACGCGCGCGATTTATTACGATAGCGATGAATTGAAAGAGGGTGGATTCTGGAAATCGGTAGACGGAGAATTCACCACCGGCACTGACTGCAAACTCGTCGTGCTGCACGTCCGCAGGCTTCCGGAGGGCAGTCCCATCCGTGGTAAGCTCTGGATCGACGATTTTCACCTCACCCAAAAACGGTCTTAGCTTCTGCCACACAAATCACATAGCGACGTGAATCGGAAACGAAAAAAGACGGAGTTCGACCCGCGCCTATGGTCGGCGCGAATTGACAAGGGGCTCTTCTTCGGAACCTTTGGCTTACTCATGTTTGGCCCGCTTGCCTTCGGCGCCGTCGAGCGCTGGTCCATTTTCGTTCTCGAGGCAGGGGCGACTTTTCTCATGTTGTTGTGGTTCGCCGGGCAGTGGCTCGGCGGCGAACTGAAGGTCCACTGGAATCCGCTCTTTCTCCCGATGTCAGCCTTCGGCGCTCTCATCCTGGTGCAACTGGTTTCCCGCTCCAGCGCTTATCCTCACGACACATTTTCGCAAGCTCTTTTGTATGTGGCGTATGCCATGCTCTGTTTCTTATCCGGGCAGACGCTGTTGCGCGCCTCGCAGGCTCGGAAACTCGGGGTGATTTTTGGCGTTTTCGGGTTCACCGTCGCAGCCTTGGCCCTGCTGCAGGGCATCGCGCCCAACGGAAAGCTGTTGTGGCTTCGGCAACCGCACATGGGAGGATGGAATTACGGTTCTTACGTGAACCACAACCACTATGCCGGATTGATGGAGCTTCTCGTCCCCATCCCACTCGTGATCGCTTTATCGCGCCTGACTTACGAAAAAGAGCGCATGGCGGCGGGCGTGGCCGCTGCCATCATGACGGGAACAATCTTTCTCTGCGGTTCCCGTGGTGGCATGTTGGCCATCTTCGTGGAATTCACGGTTCTGGGCGTCATTCTCGTTCGCCAGAAGAAAAGTGCGCGCATCGCCATCGGAGCGACGGCCTTCGCCGTGGTCTTAATCAGCCTGCTGGCCTGGCTGGGCGGCAAGGAGTTGACGGGCCGGGTCAGCAGCATCTCAACCGAAGCTCATACCGAGATTTCCGGAGGCATGCGGCTCTCCATCGATCGCGATTCCATCCGCATGTTCCGCAACAAGCCGCTGCTCGGCTGGGGACTGGGAACCTTCCCCACCGTCTACCCGCAATTCCGCAGCTTCTATACCAATTTCTTCGTCAACGAAGCCCACAACGACTATCTCCAGCTTCTCGCGGAAGTGGGATTGCTGGGGTTCGGCACCATGCTGTGGTTCGTCGTGGTCCTTTATCGCTCCGCGCTTCGTAAGATCGGCAACTGGAGTGGGGACGTGCCGGGCGCGGTGAGACTGGCCTGCATCCTGAGCGCGACTGGCATTCTGGTGCACAGCCTGTTCGATTTCAATCTGCAGATTCCTGCGAATGCCGCTCTGTTCTACGTCTTGTGCACGGTTGCGGCAGGCCCGAGATTGCTGCAGAAGTCAAAGAAGCGCAAGCCTACCACCCCGACCCCGGCGACCGAGGAGATTCCTGCGTCGGAAGTAGTCTGAATTTCTGGGTGTGCCGCGAAACTGCGCGTCCAGATCGAACTATTTTGGCGCTATGGCTGAGTTGGGCTGGCCGGATTGTCGTTCTTCACCAGCACCCAGGTCGTTATACCGGCGATCGCCGCTGCGCCCACACCAATGGCAACAGGGGAACTCAAGATTCCGCCGCCCGCGGCAGGTGCGGCTCCCGGCGCGCGTTTCTTGTTCTTCTTCTTGCCGTTTTGATCGGTATCGTTGTCGTTAGACGTTTCGTCGCGCGTGGTCTGCTGACCCTGCTGGAGGGTGTAGGTTCCGGTGCCGTCGCTGATCGTGAGATCGCCCTTGGTGGCCGCGATCCTCACGGTGCCGTCCACGTCGACCACGTTGAATTCAGTCCACGAGTAAGAAGCAGGCATCACCTTGATGCCACCGGCACTCGTTCCCACTCCCTTCGAAGTGGAAATCGTCACTCCACCGTGCTCGATCTTTACCGAGGCAAGGTCGAACTGCACCAGCGAGTCGGAGTGCACGGTAATGCTCGAACCTGGCTCATTGATGTTGGCGACCGAATCGGAGCGCGTCTGCAGGAGATCTCCGGAAAAAATGGCAGAGGAGGCCCGGGGAACGTGAGCGCCGTTTACCCAGGCAGCTCCATTGGTATAGAGCATTGCCGCATTGGAGTCGGCGCCAAACAGCGACACGGGAAACAGGAGCAACAGCACGCAACTTACCATCTTGCGGCAAACGGACCCGCCCATTCCCACACTCCGTTAATAACTATGTTGGTGACCTTTGCACCAAATCGTACCGTCCTCGTTGTTGTCCGTCAATGCCTTTTGTGCTAGGGATGCGGATTTCCGGTGGAAAACTTATGAATCGCTTGAACCTTCGGCCCTAACGCCAGCGGTCTACGATGCTCCACCAGAGCACCTTCATCCATTCGTCCAGGCAGGTTTTGGCCCATTGCCGGTGTGTCCACCAGCGGACTCCGAATTGCTCATCATCGTGCGCCGCGGCCACAGAAAAAGACTTTCCGGGAATTTCGTGGCGAAAGATGCTCAGAGCCCGGCGGGTATGGTAATCGGATGTCACGATCAGAATCCGATGGCCCGCTTCGCGAGCCAGACATTTTTCTTCGTCGCGCGTCTCGGCTTTCGTCGACAGGCCTTCAATCGGACAGATGCTCACCGCCGCCGCTTCCGGCAAACTGTGAACGTACTGCTGCGCCAGTTGGCTGTCGGTGAATCCGAAAGTTCTGGATTCCGCAGGAACATCAATCAGCACTCGCTTCCCGTAGCCTTGATCCAATAGTTCGATTGCCCGCGCCGGACGTCGGTCCGTCTCTCCGGCGAGTACGATGATCACATCCGAGGGCTGCGGAGCGTCCACTACCAGCATTTTTCCCGCTCTCGCCCCAAAGACCAGCAATGCGGCCACGAACAACGTGAGAATCACAGTCGTGCCGCGCCTTGTTCGGCTTGCATTCCTCATTTGTGGTTGGTCCCTTGCGATGATCCCAATTTGGATTTTGTTGCACGCCGCCTTCCCTCGATGCGAAAAACGGGCAGTTTCTGCGTGCTAGAATGAGTTCGCCTTCATGCATCTTATCTACAAATCATCCTGGAATATTTCATGACGACCTCTTCTGCCGCGGCAACCCACGTTGATCAGCTCAAAAGCAAGATTCAAAAGCGACAGGCTCGAGTCGGAATTATAGGTCTGGGCTATGTCGGGCTTCCCCTCGCCCTGCTTTACAGTGAGCAGAAGTTCCAGGTCACGGGCTTTGACATCGATGCCCGCAAGGTGGACACGCTCTCCAAGGGCGGTTCTTACATCTACCGCATCACCATTGAAGAAATCCAGGCAGCGCGCGCACAGGGCTTCTCTGCGACTTCCGATTATTCCGAATTAAGCGCGATGGATGCGATCATTATCTGCGTACCCACTCCGCTTAACGAATATCACGAGCCGGACCTCAGCTACATCACTGGGACGACTCATTCCATCGCTCCACACTTGAAGGCCGGCCAACTTGTCATCCTCGAGAGCACGACCTATCCCGGCACCACCGAAGAGGTCATGATTCCGATCCTCGAGAAAGAAAACCGCGCTGGGCTCACTGCCGCTCGAAAGGACACTCTTGCGGAAAACGAGTTCTTCGTCGCCTTCTCGCCCGAGCGGGAAGATCCCGGCAACACGACGGTCGCGCGGCGCGATATTCCGAAAGTCGTCGGCGGATTGAATGCGCAAGCTTCCGAACTGGCCTGCGCCCTCTACGGATGCATCTTCAACCGCACAGTTCCCGTCTCGTCGCCGGCCGCCGCCGAGATGACCAAACTGCTCGAGAACATCTACCGTTGCGTGAATATCGCGCTGGTCAACGAACTCAAGCTGCTCTGCCTGCGCATGGGCCTCAATATCTGGGAAGTCATCGAAGCCGCCTCCACCAAGCCCTTCGGCTTTCATCCCTTCTATCCCGGACCCGGACTGGGTGGCCACTGCATTCCCATTGATCCCTTCTATCTCTCGTGGAAGGCCAAAGAGTTTGATTTCCGCACGCGCTTTATCGAGCTTGCCGGTGAGATCAACAACAATATGCCCTACCACGTTCTGGCGTCGGTTGGCGGCGCGCTCAACCGCCACAAGAAGTCGGTGAACGGAGCGCAGGTGCTGATCCTGGGCGTGGCCTACAAGAAAGACATCGACGATCTGCGCGAATCGCCCGCACTGGCCATCATTGAACTGCTGCAGAAGGACGGCGCTGCGGTCAGCTATCACGATCCCTACTTCCCCTTCATTGGCAAGGGGCGGAAGTACGACCTGCAGATGAAACGCGTGGAGCTGAAAAATCTGGGACAGTACGACTGCGTGGTCATCGTCACCGACCACTCCGACTATGACTATCGTGACATCGTGCAACAGGCTCAACTGGTGGTCGATACCCGCAACGCCACTCGCGGCATCGAAAGCAGCAAAATCGTTCACTGCTAGTCTCTCTGGGCGGGGCAGCAAAAACTGTATCTCAGCGGGAAATTGGTCCATAGTGGGGTGTAGTTTCTTGCATCCGGACCCACATGAATGTTCCTGCTATCGACCGATGTACTTCTAAACCCTTGAGAACTCAGCAGAATGTGGTTCGTGACCCACTCCCGCGATTGGCCTTAGCCGTGCATAAGTCAGGGTGGAATAGTACACTTTGTAGAGCCTGCTCCCAGGCATCTCCCAAGCGTTCGCAAAATTAGGAAAACTTTTCGACATCCGCTGGTGTTTGGAACACTGAGCCACGGAGACTGAATCACGTTTAGAGCGTCGATTGAACGACGGACACGACCCGAGTTGAGTATGCATTCTGCGTCTTCCGAATCAGGCCCGTTCTCCCTGCTGCCGCGCGGACGAACGCCGTGGTATGAGTTTGTGCTGAGCTATGGCGTGCAGTCGGTCGCCATTGCTGTTCTCGTCTGGATTCCCGTACTGCACCCCGAGGTGCTCGCGCGCCCGAAGCTGGATTATGTGGCTCTCGTCCCCACGCCGGTTCCGGTGAACCATGAACCCCAAAAACAGCTTCCCCGGCCGTTGATGCCCAAGCCCGTGTTGCTGGCAAAGCTCGATCCTCAGCCTGCCGCATTGCGCTTGCCTGCGCCTCAACCGCGTCTCAAGCCGGTGGTCGAAGACACGCACGCGCCCGAGGTCAAGATCGCGGAAAAGAAAGTAGACTTGCCGCCGACGACCACACCGATCCCGAAGCAAATCGTTCGAACCAATTTATTCTCGACGGGAAGTTCCGCGCCGCAGACCATCGACCGCGCGCCCCAGCAAGTGCAAACCGGAGGCTTTGGCGATCCCCGCGGCGTGCCCGCGAAAACCAGCCAGACGCAAGCCGTCAACATCGCACAGGCTGGCGGTTTCGACATGCCGGTCGGCCCTGGCTCAGGTAACGGCACTGGCGGCAGCAAGGGCGTACGCGGAGTCGTAGCCAGCACCGGATTTGGCGGCGAAGTCGCCCGGCCGGATACGCGTGTCTCGCAGAAAAACGTAGTTCGTGAGGCCGGTTTTGGCGATGCCGACGTCGCCGCGCCTCCTACCGTTCAATCGCGCCCCGCTGCCGTGACCGCGAAAGTTGTCCCGGCGGAGATCCTCTCCAAGCCGGTCCCGGTTTACACTGATGAGGCTCGGACGAAGCGGATTGAGGGCGAAGTACTGCTCGAAGTGGTTCTTCAGGCGTCGGGCAAGGTTCAAGTGCTACGAGTCGTGCGTGGTTTGGGCCATGGCCTGGATGACTCTGCAGTCCACGCCGCGGAACAGATCCGCTTCAAACCGGCACTCAAGGATGGCCAGCCTGCGGACTCAACCGCCGTCTTGCACATCATTTTCCAGCTAGCATAGTTCGTTCTAGCGGAGTTCGTTCCCAGAAGGTCTTTATGCGAATGGCAGGTTTTAGTTCGGCATTGATCCTGATCCTTTTGAGTGGCGTGCTTTCCGCCTTCTCGCAGGAAGCCGTTTCTCCCTCGACTGCCCCAGCGGCGAATATGGCCCCCGCAGCTCCCGCGGGAGC
>Ga0075029_100000820_pt1 | contig 17843 bp, 14 predicted proteins | sample LitLauG_LLR_2013_FD_71391 | JGI IMG/M metagenome (GOLD analysis project Ga0075029, IMG submission 71391) | Freshwater sediment microbial communities from North America - Little Laurel Run_MetaG_LLR_2013 | ecosystem: Environmental > Aquatic > Freshwater > Creek > Sediment | place: USA...
CATCAACCACGAAGGACACGAAGTCACACGAAGGAAAAATGAGTGTAGACGAGGCATGGCATCGCATGGCTACTCCCAGCGGTCGAGTTCATCGGTTGGGAGGGGCTCGAGGGATTCTTTTCCGACGACCAGTTTGCCTTTCAGAATTCCGAGTTTGCGGCGGCCCCTTTGGCCAGCGATTGGCACCAGGCGGACCACGGGGTCAGAACCGCGGGCAATGATGATTTCTTCGCCGCGGCAGGCCTTTTCGATCAATCGGGAGAGATTGGTCTTGGCCTCGTGAATGGTTACAGGTTTCATATTAGCTAACAATATCTTAGGTAAGAGAAATCCCACGCGCAAGCTTCGTCGACGACGAGATCCCTCGACTACGCTCAGGGCAGGCTCTTCGCTCCGCCTGAAAAGCGGCTCTGCTCAGGATGAATCCCCTTCCTTTTACTGCTCGCTTTTATCCGTCTATTCCATCTCTGACGCTACGTAGGTCAGTCCGTCTTCACGCTCGACTTGGAAGACTACGGGATCTCCCGTCTTCAGAGTTTGTACGGCATCGCGCAAGGTCGCTACCGAGTCGATGGGCGTGGTGTTGAGTTGGTGGATGACGTCTCCGGCCTGCAGGCCGGTGTCGGGCATGATGAGGTCGGCGGCGCGTCCCACGACAACGACGCCGGATGGGATGCGCAGGGAACTGAGCTGCGAGCGCAGCGTGCCGGTCAGGTCGATGGCGAGAATGCCGAGGCGCGGGATCAGGCTTTTCTCAGGATTGACGGCGTCCATCAGTTGGTCCATCGAGTCGCGGCGCTCGATGGCCGGAACGTAGAGCATCTTCCTTTCTTTGCCGCGGAGCACGTCGAGCTTGATGACTTCATCGAGACGATGCAGGTACAAGGCGGCGGTGAGCGAGGGCAGAGTTTCGATGCGGCGGTCGTCGGCGGTGAGAATGATGTCGTTCACCTGCAATCCGGCGGCAGCGGCTGGGCCGTCGGGCTTCACGTCGGAGACGATCACGCCCCAGTGCTGGGCCAACTGCAGGCCCTCGGCCAGATCGGGAGTGATTTCCTGCGCAGCAGCGCCGATTTCGACGCGGTGGACGTGTCCGTACTTGCGCAGGCTGCGATAAACAAATTCGACCACGCGCGCCGGGATGGCGAAGCCGAGACCTTCGCTGCCTCCGCCTTGCGACAGGATGAAGGTATTGATGCCGAGGACGGAGCCGTTCATGTCGACCAGCGGTCCGCCGCTGTTGCCGGGATTGATGGGAGCGTCGGTCTGGATGTAAGTGAGCGGCTTGCTGCTGTCGGGCTGGCGGGCAAGCGCGCTGACCACACCCATGGTGACGGAGTTCTGCAGACCCTCGGGGCTGCCGATGGCGAACACAAGTTGTCCGACGTGCGGCCGCTGCTGGCTGATGAGGGGAAGCGTGGGCAGGCCGGTTTCTTCGATTTTCAGGAGAGCGAGGTCGGTCTCTTTGTGCTGGCCGAGCAGGCGGGCTTCGAGGATGCGTCTCTTGCCGATGGGCACCTGACCGGCGGAGTCCCCCATGGGAAGGGGCAGGGCGACGCGAATACGCTGTGCGCCTTCGACCACGTGGGCGTTGGTCATGATGTAGCCGTCGGGGTCGACGATTACGCCGGAACCGACAGCGTGCTGGCGCACGATGAAGGCGGTTTGAGATTTATCGGACTCATCGCGCAACGGGCCGAAGCCGGTGACCAGAATCTGCACGACCGCGGGAGAGGCCTTCGCGGCCAGGTCCTGGAGAGCGCCGTTCAGCTGTAAGAGAACGTTGGGCGATTCTGCGTTGGCGACAGCTTCGGGCGCAGGAGCGCTCTTCCTGGCCGGGGTTTGAGCGCTCGGTTTTTGTGCGGGAGTCTGCGCGAGAACATTCGTCGCGCCGATTAGAAGGGCCAGTGCCAACGTGAAAGAAAGAAGGCGGACAGCCGTGTGCGCGCGGCCTTGGGAGGAAGTTGTCATAGGAATTAAAACCCCTTTGTTCGAGGATACCTGAACCAGCTACGCACGCGCTCAGATGGCCTCCGCTTCCTCCGTCGGGTGGGAATTTTGATCCTACGGGGAGGGCAAATTGAGCTGATGGGCGCATTGCGGACAGGGGGGAACCTAGATATTACCGTTAACTAATGGGTTATCAGGCTTTTACGCGGATAACTTTCATGATATAACCGCCCCTGAGCATAATCGCGGGCGAGTGGCCCGCCAGGAGCTTGGTTTGATGACGTTGGCCTCATCGGCAACAAGTGTGGAAACGCCAAGCCAGTATAGAGGAGGCCCTGTGGGCGAAGAAGCGCGGACTGGAAAAAGATTTCCGCTGGAGCTGCCGATCAAGATTCATAAGGACGCCGGCGGAGACGCCAAGGGAGTCACCGGCAATCTGAGCGCGGCAGGCGTGTACATCAAGGCGGACGCCTCGATGGAAGTGGGATCGCCGGTGGAGTTTGAGATTACTTTGCCGCCGGAGATGACGGGCGGTCCGGAGAATGTAACCATCCAGTGCAAGGGGCGGGTAGTGCGCGCGGACGATGCCGAGGGCGGAGATCGCGGCGTAGCTTGCGTGATTGACTCGTACGAGTTCACGAGAAACTCTTAAGATTTTTTGGAGCGCTGAAAAATGCTCAAATTGATTCTGGCCGACAACCAGGCGATCTTCCGGGCGGGCATCGCTAAAGTCCTTGCTGTGGAAGATGAGATGCGCATTGTGGCCCAGGCGCAAACGCCCGAACAGATGTTCATGGCTCTGGACAAGTTCCGCGCCGCGGTGCTGGTGGTGGCGGCGGGATTTCACAACGACTTTGCCGCGATTGTGCTGGCCGCGAACAAAGCCAAGACTCGCGTCATCATTCTGGCCGATACCGGCGAGAGCGCGCAGAAGCATATGTCGAGCGGCGCGCACGGCGTGGTGTATCGCAATGTGACCAGCGCGGCGCTGGTGGACTGTGTGCGCAAAGTGGCTCGGGGCGAGACCTGGGTGCAGGATGTTGCCGTGCCCAGCGAGCTTACCGAAAACGATATGGTCGGATTGCGGGTGCGCGACCGGCTGACGGCGAAGGAACTGCGGATTGTTGCACTCATCGTGCAGGGGTACAAGAACAAGGAAATCGCAACGCAACTGGGTACGACGGAGCAGGTCATCAAGAATTATCTGCGCAACGTGTATGACAAGATTGGCGTGTCGGACCGGCTGGAACTGGCGCTGTTCACTATCCATCACCGGATATTGAACGAGGCCGCGGCGGCGACGGCTGCGGGGAGTGTGCCGCAGGCACCGGCGGGAGTGGCGCAGTAGGGTTACGCAATCAATAGCAGGAAAAGGCCGCCTTTAAGGGCGGCCCTTTTCTTTGGCACCCGCGAGCGCCCCGGACCCTTCGACTTCGCTCAGGGCAAGCTGCGTCCGGGGCTACGTGTTTCCCGTGGTTTCACTCTCCTGCTGCTGCGTGCCTTGGACCGAAGGTTGCGCCGAAGAAGTCTCCTTTGTTCCACGTGGGAGCTCCTTCCTGCTGCGCGACTTTATATCCGACCAGGAAGTTCAGTACTGCGCCGTTGGCTGCCGAATCGAAATCGATGGGCTGGTCCATGCTGTCGAGCGGCGTGTGATAGCGGGTGACCAGCCACTTCTTGATCAGCTCAAAGCCGTTGATCTTTGGATCGGTGGACTTTACGCCGTCCTCGATGTCGACTGCGGGCACGCCTTGCAGCACGAAGGAGTACTGATCACTGCGAATGAACGAGACTTCCTCGGGCATGGGATCGGGACTGACGTCGTATCCCATCACCTTCGCGGCCCTGGCGACTTCGTCACCGAGCGTCGAGTGTTCGGCACCGAGGGCGACCACATCTTTCAGCGGGAAGTAGACGCCGGGAGCGCCGTCAATGTTGATGTTGGCGACGATCGAGGGCAGCGGCACGGTGGGGAAGTGCGCGAAATAGTCCGAGCCCAGCAGACCCATTTCTTCGCCGGTCACAAACACAAACAGGATGGATCGTTGCGGCGGTTGCGGCAGGCTGGCGTAGGCGCGGGCGATTTCCAACAGGGTCGAAGTGCCAGAGGCATTGTCGAGAGCGCCATGGCACACGTTGTCGCCTTCGACCGGCGGGCAGATGCCGAGGTGATCGACGTGGGCGGTATAGGCGACATACTGGTCGCGCAGCGCGGGATTGGAGCCCTTCAGTTCGGCGATGATGTTCGAACTCTGAATCACGCTCTGGGCGGCCACGGTGTGGATGTGGGCGGTCATCGGAAGCGCGAAGGCCTGCGGCTTGCTGGCGCGTGCGGTTTCGAAAACGTGCGCCAGGGTTTTGGGCGAGTTGGCAAAAAGCATCTCCGCGCCTTGTTGGCTGAGCAGCGCATTGCCGCGTAGTTCAGGAAAGAAATCGTGGGGCGTGCCGGATCTGTCGAGCCAGTGCATCTCTCCGACCTGGATCTGAGGAACCAGCCAGTCCCAGGGATAGCGTTTCCAATCCTCGGGCAGCATGATGGAAAGCTCGCCGATTGCTCCGTGGGCCACTGCATTTTTTGCCTTCACATTGCCGTCGGAGTAGTAGGCGCGTTCGGTTGAAGGAAATGCAGAAGGCGCTCCGTAAATGCCTACGACGATCTTGCCGTGCACATCAACGCCGGCATAGTCGTCGTATTTTTGATCGGGGGCGGTTACGCCGAAGCCCACGAAGACGAGAGAGGCGGTCACATCACTTTCAGTTTTGGCGGGATCTTTTCCTGCGGGACTGGCGAACCAGGTCGAGAGAACGTAATCTTTGGCGTCGGTGAGCCGCTGTTCCGTGCCGTTCATGGTCAGAACGAGCGAACTGGCCTTGGGATCAGTGATGGCTCTCGCCAACGGAACTGGCTGAAACCAGTTGCCGGAAACGGCGGGATGAAGTCCCATGCCTTCGAGTTCGGTAGCCACGTAGTGTGCGGCAATGTCGTAGCCTGGCGTGCCCGGCGCGCGGCCTTCGAGCAGGCTATCGGCGAGAAAACGAATGTGAGCGCGGATTTGTTCGGGACGAATGACCCTGGTGGCGAGATCGATTGCGGCCCGTTGGGTGGAAGTTTGTCCGAAGAGATTGAAGGAGAGAAGAACAAAACACAGCGACATCTGAAGGCGAAGCTTCATGGAGTGTCCCCTGGGTTCTGGTTCTGAAGCGCCAATAGATTAACCGCATTCGGGGAATTTGTTGAGGGAAATTCGTCGGGTGTCCGTGCCTGGTTACTTGTGTTGAGTGAAATGAAGAATCAGGGCGCTGGCGGCGTCGTCGCAGGCAGTGAAGGTTTCGCCTCCGGCTTGGTTGGTCATGACTAGCGCGGCGAAGTCTTTGGCGGGAGCAATCCAGACAATTGCGAAGTTCATGGTGTTGCTGCCGGCGTGGGTCAAGGCGCGGCCGGCGGCCCAGGGACGATCAACCACCATCCATCCAAAGGCGTAATCGCCGCCGAATGAGGGCGTGTGCAGGCGCTTGAAAGTTTCGGGCTTCAGAATTCCGGGCAAGCCCTGTTCTCCGCGCAGGTGCGCCGTGACAAATTTTCCCCAGTCGATCACCGAACAGTGCACCGTTCCGGCGGGGCCAATGACAGGAGCGTTGTCAGCTTGCGGGCCGGGTGGGATGGCGCGGTGCATGGTCAGAAGGAGCGTGTGCTGCCAGGGCTGATCGATCTTCTTGGGATCTCCTCCGGCTCCCATTGCGCCGAAGCCGCAGGTCTGCATGCCGAGCGGCTGGAAGATGTGTTTCTGCATCAGATTTTCCCAGGAGTCGTTGGCAATTCTTTCGGCCATCGCTCCGGCTACGGCATAGCTGCGATTCGAATAAAGAAATTTGCTGCCCAGTTCATAGGCAGGAGGTTCGCTCAGAACCGTGGCCACGTAGGCTGCACGCTGCTCGTGGGGCGTGCCGGGCAGTTCGTACATATCGCGCAGATTCTTTCCCTTGGGCCAGCTTTCGTCGGTGAAGCCGGCGCGATGAGAAAGCATTTGTTCGAGCGTGACCTTGCGGTAGGCGGGATTCATCTTCGGGGCGAGATCGGGGAAGGCCTGCTCGAGGGTGATGGTCCACGAGAGCTTGCCTTCGTCCACCAAGGTGGCCAGCAGAGTTGCGGTCATGGCCTTGGTGTCGGAGCCGAGATGGAATTGATCGTTAATGGTAACGGGAGTGTCGGTGCCGTACTTGCGCACGCCAACGGCGCCGACTGCGGTCAGGCCTTGGCTGGTGACGATGGCCCCGGCGAGCGCGGGGAGGTCGTATTTCTTGAGGATAGGTTCGAGCAGGGAGTTCAAGTTTTCCGGTGAGCTTTGCCCATCGGAAGACGTGATCGGCGTGTCTGCCAAGGCACATAATACGATGCCTAGAGCACACACGCCGATGCACGCGATGGTGATGGCTGAGGTCCTCAGATAATTTTTTCTCCGACTGCCTTGGCCTGCGTGAACAGATACAGATAATCGGGGCCGCCGGACTTGGAATCCGTGCCCGACATGTTGAAGCCGCCGAAGGGATGCGCGCCGACCATGGCGCCGGTGCACTTGCGATTGATGTACAGGTTGCCGACGTGGAACTCCTGGATGGCGCGGTCGATCTTGTCGCGGGATTTGGTGTAGACGGCGCCGGTCAGGCCGAACTCAGTGTCGTTGGCGATTTCGAGGGCGTGGTCGAAACCGCGGGCTTTGATGACTGCGAGCACGGGGCCGAAGATTTCTTCCTGCTCGAGTCTTGATTTCGGCGGGATGTCGGCGATCACCGTGGGCTTGATGAAATAGCCTTCGCCGGGAGCGCGTTCGCCGCCGGTGATGAGGCGTCCATCTTTCTTGCCTTGCTCGATGTATTCGAGGATGGTCTTCATCGAGCCTTCATTGATGACCGCGCCCATGGCGGCGTTCTCGGTGACATCGCCGACTTGAATTTTTTCGACGCGGGCTTTGAGTTGTTCGAGGAACTTGTCGTAAATGCGCTCGTCGATGATGGCGCGCGAGCAGGCTGAGCACTTCTGGCCCTGGAAGCCGAATGCAGCCTGCGCCACGCCTTCGACTGCGGAGTCGATATCGGCGTCGGCATCGACGATGATGGCGTCTTTGCCGCCCATTTCAAGAATCGTGCGCTTGATCCAGATTTGGCCGGGGGCTTGCGTGGCGGCGACCTTGTTGATGTGCAGGCCGACTTCGCGCGATCCGGTGAAGGCGATGTAGCGCGTCTTGGGATGTGCGACGACGGCATCGCCGAAACTGGCTCCGGCGCCGGGGCAGAAGTTGACCACGCCCTCGGGCATGCCGCATTCTTCGAGAAGTTCGACGAATTTTGCGGCGATGGTGGGCGAATCGCTGGACGGCTTGAGGATGACGGTGTTGCCGCTGACGATCGATGCCAGCGTCATTCCGGCCATGATGGCGCAGGGAAAATTCCACGGCGGAATGACTGCGCCCACGCCGAGCGGAATGTAGTGGAGAGAATCGCGCTCGCCGGGTAGATGGATGGGCGTTGTCGCTTTCGCGAAGCGCAGCGCCTCGCGCGCATAGAACTCACAGAAGTCGATGGTCTCGGAAATATCGGCGTCGGCCTCGCCCCAGTTCTTGCTGACTTCGAAAACCAGCCAGGCCATGTATTCCATCTTGCGCTGGCGCATGGTGTCGGCAACGCGGAAGAGCAGGCCGGCGCGCTCTTCGACCGTGGTGCGGCTCCAGGACTGGAAGGCTGCGAGTGCGGCTTTCATGGCGGGCTCCACGTGGTCCTTATTCGCTTTCTGATGGATGCCGACGATCTCGGAGGGCTTGGAGGGGTTCAGCGACTTGATCTTCTCGAAGGTCTTAACGTGCTTGCCGCCGATGATGAGGTCATACTCGCGGCCGAGTTGAGGGCGAACTTTCGCAATGGCGGCGCGCATGCGGCGAGCGTTGTCTTCGTTGCGGAAATCGAAAAAGGGCTCGGTGACGAATGGTCCTTGATGCAGGCTGGTGCGCGGCTGCGGCCGGACGGGGGCTTCCAACGTTGCCATGGGAGGTTCCTTTCGAAGATGTGAGGTTAGATACTAGGGCTTTACTTCGTTATTTTACACCTCGTGATGGGAGGCATCCGCGAGGATAGCCTTGCTAGTCTAGTTCCGATCAGGGTCGTTGGGAGATCCTTCGCGTACACCAGGAAGGTCAAAATCCCCACCCTAACGTCGCAAAGAGCGCGACGTTAGGATGGGGCACCTTCTGATTCTAGGCGCTGGCCTCGCTGGTGACTTCTGGCCCCACTGCTTCCTGATAGGGCTTCTCTACATCGGGATTTCTGGGGCGGGATCTCCTGCGTCCGAAGACGGCTTCCTTGACCAGCTTGAAGATGGTGCGGCGGTTCTCGGCGATCACTTTCACCCAGGCCATGCGGCCCATCATGGGGAAGTAAATGCCGCGGAAGCAGATGCGCGCTAGAAAGATGTTGATGCGATAGCCGAGAGGCTGGTCGTCGAGCGAGTCGACGGCGTCGGCCAAGGCTTCCGGGCTGTAGGCGTGGGACCAGCCATAATTCACTTCGGCGTGGGCTTCGTCAATGGTCATTTTCAATGGCGTGTGAGCCATGGCGAAGGGGATGAATTCCTGCCAGTGTTTGGGACGGGTCAGGCGTCCGGCGACTTCCAGGCGCTTGTAGAGCGGGGTTGCGGGCAACGGGGTCAGCAGGCCGAAGATGGGCAGGCCCGGGGGCCAGGTGCGAACTTGCTCAAGCGTGCGCTCGGCCACTCCAGTCGTGTCGTTGTCCATGCCGAAAATGAATGACGTGATGGCGTAGACGTTGCGTTTCGCGAGCCGTTCCAGAACGGCGGCATATTCGCCGGGCTTGTTGAATCCTTTATTCACGTCTTTGAGATTGGCGGGATCGATCGACTCCATGCCGATGAAGATCCATTTTCCTCCGGCGGCGGCGATCAGGTCGCAGAGTTCTTCGTCGCGCAGCAGGTTGGCGCTGATCTGGGCGACCCAATGGCACTGGGCTCCGGCGGCGATGATGTCGCGCAGCAGGGACTTGGTGCGCTTCACGTTGATGGCGAAGTTGTCGTCGATGAAGAAGACCGCCATCTGGCCCTTCTCGCTGCGCGCGCGCTTCTTCAACAGCAGCAGCTCGTTTACCACGCTTTCGTTGGTGCGGAAGCGGATGGAGTCGCCAAAAAATCCCGTGACTGTGCAGAACTCGCAGCCGTAAGGACAGCCTCTGCCGGACTCAACCGGGACGATACGAAAGGTGCCCCAGCCTTCACCGACCTTCTGCAGCATGGAGGTCGCCATCTTGGGCACCAGGTTGAACTGGCCGAGATCAATTTTCTCCCAAGGAATTACGGGGTAGTTCTGCAGCGAGGGCTTGCGCTCCTGGCCGAAGACATCGACGGGGGTGTACACCTCTTTGAGTTTGCCGGCGGCAGCGTCGTTAACGATCTGGGGCCAGGTTTCATCGGCTTCGCCGAGGGCGACGGCATCGGCGTGCCGCGGGCCGCCATCGCGGCCGAGCGCTTCATCGGCCATTTCGGTGACGTGAGGTCCACCCATGACGACGGGCACACCGGTGGCGCGGATGGCGTCGGCGATGCGGTAGGCCTTGGCGATCATGCGGGTCATCGCGCCGATGCCGACGAGGCCGATGTTCTCGTCCCGCACATATTGTGCGATTTGCGCCTCGTCCATCGGTTGCGCGTTGCCATCGATCAACTGGACTTCATGACCCGCGGGAGTGAGCGCCTGCAGGAGGAACATCCAGAGGTGCGGCATGAAGTTGCGAGTTACACCGTTGTCGGGGTTGTAGAGCAGAATTTTCATGGCTGCTGCCTTTCCAAAGAGGTGCGAGTCGATCGTGCCGTCACGAACGATCAAAAAAAGGCGGCAGTCTTGCTGGTGTTGATTTCGCTGATATAGAGAAGGATCAGGTCTCGGGGATTGTACTCCTTTTACTGAGAAGAGAAGAAAAAAGTGCAGGAGTCGTTAACAGCAGGGCAGAAGTCAGTGTCGTTCGACAGCCGCGAAGCGGCGAAAGGAATGCAGCCACGGCGGTGGATGCAAAGCCTCGTGCGAAAGCGTCTTTTCGGATATGGAATCAAAATCCCCATCCTCGAGGCTTTGGTGCGTTCCGGTTTATTGCCCGAGGATTCCTTTTTTCAGGGCTGCATTCGGAGGTTTCGGTCCGAGCCATACGGAGAAAAGCATCTCGCCGAAGGCCGGGCCGGCGATGGTCAACTTGTCTTTGCCGGCGATCGCGAGTGATGTTCCCGTGCCTGGCAGGTAGGTGAAAACGACCTCGTCTCCGTCTTTGACCGATTCGAGCGCGGAGAACAGGCGGTCGATCTCGGGCTTCAGGGTCTTCGCGGCGTCCGGCGTGTTGTTTTCGAAGGACTCGGTGAATCCGTCTGCGATCTGGCTCTTGCTGACGTCACGCACGAAGTGCATGACGATGCGCTTGGGCGCATCTGCCTTGAGAAGAGATGGCGGGTCAGAAGATTTCTGCGCGAGATAGAGTCCGGCGACGTAAACCTTCACCATGTATTTGGTGCGCAGTCCCATGCCGTTGAGAACGAGGGTTGTGCTGCCGGCTTGAACTGTGTCGGGCAAGTTCACGTTGGCGAGGGTGCCAGCATAGAGATTGCACGTCGACGCGATGGCTATGACTGCGAAGGTACGCAACATGGCGGTCTTGCGCATGACGCCTCCCAGGGAAGGGTTCGGATGGTTCGTTCGACGACGATTCACGGTACATCGGAGCGGGACCCTAAGCCGTGATCACAATCACGGCAGGATTCACACGGTATGCGCCGCGGATATATTCTGTTGCGGCCTCACAGAAGGCACATCGAGACAGGGCAAGAAGGACTGGGCCCTTAATTCACGGGCTGGAGGAGGAAATGTTCGGAACAAAATTCATTGCTGCGATTCTGTTGGTGTTGGTGGCGTCGAGCGGAGTGACGCAGGAGCAACAGCACGGAAATGAGGAGAAGTTGGGAACGGTACACTTCTCCACATCGTGCAACGACGCGGCGCAGAAGGAATTCAACCGGGCAGTGGCGTTACTGCATTCGTTTCAGTTCAGCCGGGCCATTGAGGGATTCAATGCGACCCTGGGAAAGGACGCGACTTGCGGAATCGCGTACTGGGGAATCGCGCTGAGCGATTGGAGCAATCCTTTCGCGCCGGGAGCGAAGGACAAGAGCCAGTTGCAGGCTGGGCGGGAGAACGCCGAACAGGGCAAGGCCGTGGGCGCAAAAACGGAGCGGGAACGGGCATATCTTGCGGCGGTCGGCAAGTTGTATATCGACTACGAGAGTACGCCGCAGCGGGCGCGCTTGATTGCCTATCGCGATGCAACGGCGGAAGTTGCGGAGAAATATCCGGAGGACCATGAGGCGCAGATCTTCTACGCGCTGGCGATTGCGGCTGCGGAAGATCCAGCCGACAAGACTTACGCGGGGAGGCTCAAGGCGGGAGCGATTCTGGAGAAATTGTTTGAGCAGGAACCGGAGCATCCCGGGCTGGCACACTACATCATTCATACCTACGACGTGCCCGCGCTGGCTGGGCGGGCGCTGGCGGCGGCGCGGCGCTACTCAGAAATCGCGCCAGATGCACCCCATGCGCTGCACATGCCGTCGCATACCTTTACCCGAACTGGCTACTGGCAGGAGTCCATCGAGAGCAACGTTGCGGCGGCAGCCGCGGCGCGGCGGGAGGGGCAGACGGCGGAAGAGTTGCACTCGAGCGACTATGAAATCTACGCCTATCTGCAAACCGGGCAGGACGAGGCGGCGCGGCGGATCGTGGATTCGTTGCCGGAGATCGCATCGCGCTTCGATCCGAAGGCGGTGATCGGTGGAGCCGGCGGACCTGCGGTTGGATACTTCGCGCTGGCGGCGATCCCGGCACGGTACGCGCTGGAACGTCAGGACTGGAAGCAGGCGGCGGGACTTGCGGTGCGGGAAACGCCGTTTCCGCATACGGAGGCGATGACTTGGTTTGCCCGGGGATTGGGCGTGGCACGACTGGGGCGGGCGAAGGCGGCGAATGAGTCCGCCGCGGCGTTGCAGGATATCCGGGAGACGCTCTTGAAGGCCGGAGAAAATTATTGGGGGTTGCAGGTGCAAATCCAGGAGCTTGAGGTCCGGGCATGGACTGCGCTGGCCGCGGGGAAGAAAGAGGAAGCGTTGCGGCAGATGAAGTCGGCGGCGGAACTGGAAGACGGGACGGAGAAAAGCGCGGTGACACCGGGCCCGCTGGCCCCGGCGCGCGAGTTGCTGGGCGAGATGTTATTGGAGATGCATGAACCGGCGCAGGCCTTGGAGCAATTCGAGGCCACGCTGAAGAAAGAGCCGGGACGCTTTCGTGCGTTGTATGGGGCGGCCCATGCTGCGCAGCTCTCGGGAAATCGCGAGACGAGTCAGAAGTATTTTCGGGAGCTGTTAAAGGTTTGTGGCCGCGCCGACAAGCCGGGAAGGCCCGAGCTAGTGGAGGCAGAGCGGGTGGCTTTGCAGAAATAATAGTTTGCGCACCCCGATGGAACTTGGCCACGATTCCAATTTTCTCAATCGTCGGCAACTTCAGTCGCTGTCAGGATCCGTGGGCGGCCTGGTGTCGTTGAGGAAGTAGTCCGCCTTCAGGGGAGCGGCGATCGTGTGAAACTGCAGTGGCGACTGGCCGAAGTCGAAGCAGTCGAGAAGATTGTCGGCCCGGGAATCGGCATAGCCCAGAGAAGGCAGACCAAAATTCTGCTCGATGAAATTGAGGATGCTTCCAAAATCATGCGGCGTGTGCGAGATGTAAGCAGCTTTGGCATAGGGCGAGATCACGATCAGAGGCACACGAAAGCCGTAAGCGTAGCCCGAACCCCAACTGGTGCCGTCATTGATGATTTTCGGCGGAGCAACGTGGTCGAACCAGCCGCCCCAATCGTCCCAGGTAAGGATGATGGTGGTATTGGACCAGTAGGAACTGTTTCCGATGGCGTTCACGATGGACGCAACCCATGACGGGCCACCATTCGCGTCCACTGAACCGGGGTGATCAGAATTCTGGCCGGCAGGGATCACCCAACTGACGGTCGGAAGCTGGTTATTGGCAATGTCCGTGAGGACCTGGCTTGGCGGGATTACGACGTTGCTCCAGGTGGTGCCGGTACACGCCAGCTGTCCGTTCTGGGTTTGTGCCTGGCACATGTGCTGGATTGCGTTGGGGGCTGTCCAGATGGAGCTGGCATTGGGCGCATAGTAGCGCCAGGAAATGCCCTTGGCATCGAGTTCATCGGACAGCGTGGGATGTTCGAAGCAGGGGTACATCTGACTGGATTCCTTTCCACCGGGATCGATGATGGCCACGAGAGAATTGGCGGCCGCAGCGCAACCGGCGCCGCCAGCGGGATTCTCGGCGGCAAACAGGTTGCTGGTGGCCGTGGGCGCGGACGTACCGGAGAGAATGAATTGGTGGGCGGGGAAGCTGGGTCCCTGATTGGTTTGAAACATACGATCGCCGAAGGTGTACTGCTCCGCCATTTGAAAATAGGGACCGGCGTCGGAGGCTTGCACATACATGTACTGCGGGTTGGGAGGACACGGATTAAGGTTGCAGTAGGCCGGAATCTTGTCGGCGGCGTCCATCTTGCCGCCGTCGTACATGGCTACAAATGAAGAGTGAACATGGCTGAGGTCGTAATTGATGGCGAGCGGCGATGAGGTGAGAGGAACGGTTGCGCCGGAAGAGTTAAGGCCGCTGCTGGCGATATCCGCTCCCCTGGCCATCAGGACCGGATCGTGAAACAAGTTGTCAGGAGTGCGATTCTCCTGGACGATAACGACCACGTGCTGGAACTTCACCACCGGTATCTGGGTGGTGGTGGTGGTCGAGTACCCGCTGCAGGCATTGAGGTTGAGCAAGACGACGCCGGCAGAAACCAACGAGACGGACAGCCAAAAACAAGCGCTTCGATCCATGGGTGGGGCTCCCCGCGGTGGTGCGCGCGCTATTTATTAACGTAAGATGCATAACCCGGATGGCGGGATTTCCGCTCGCGGGTCCGAATTTATTCCTGCATGCGGCATTTAAAACGCAGAAGCCAGGTGCACCGTGGTGGTCACTGGCTCCATGTGTGCGGTGAAATGTCGCAGGAAAGGGGCCTCGTAGGTCAGGCGCAGGCCGGGGATATTTTCGCGGTGCTTCCAGACCTCGAGAATTACTTCTACGACATAGTCGATGTGGCTTTGAGTGTAGACGCGGCGCGGGATCGCCAGGCGGACCAAGTCCATCTTTGCGGCTGCGGCGAACATCAGCGTGCCGATTTCCACCGAGCGGATGCCGCCTTCGAGATAGAGTTCGGCGGCGAGGGCTACGCCCGGCAATTGATCTGCGGGAATGTGCGGCAGGAAGGCGCGGGCGTCGAGATAGATGGCGTGGCCTCCGGGCGGCTGGACGATGGGAACTCCCTGCGACGCAATGTGATTGCCGAGATAGGCGGTTGAGGCGATGCGGTAGCGCAGGTAGTCTTCTTCAAGCGCTTCCTGAATGCCGACGGCGATGGCCTCGAGATCGCGTCCGGCGAGACCGCCATAGGTGGGATAGCCCTCGGTGAGAATCAGCAGGTCTTTTTCCTGCTGGGCCAGCAGATCGTCGTTGGTGCAGAGGAAACCGCCGATGTTGGCCATGCCGTCTTTTTTGGCCGACATGGTGCATCCGTCGCCGAGACGGAACATTTGCTGGGCGATTTCTTTTGGGGTTTTGAATTCGTACCCTGGTTCGCGCAGCTTGATGAACCAGGCATTTTCGGCGAAGCGGCAGGCGTCAAAGTAGAGCGGGATGCGGTGGCGCTTGCACACGGCGCTTACCTGGCGGACGTTTTCCATGGAGACAGGCTGGCCTCCGCCGGAGTTGTTGGTGACGGTGAGCATGACCAGGGGGACGCGCTCGCGGCCCACGCGCGTGATGAGCGCTTCGAGGGCGGCGATGTCCATGTTGCCCTTGAAGGGATGAGTCGAGGCGGGATGACGTCCTTCTTCGATGACCAGATCAACCGCCTCTGCGCCGACGAACTCGACATTCGCGCGGGTGGTATCGAAGTGCGTGTTATTGGGAACGACGTCGCCCTTCTTGCAGGCGACGCCGAAGAGGATGCGCTCGGCGGCGCGTCCCTGATGGGTGGGGATGACGTGCTTGTAGCAGAAGATGTTTTGAATGGAATTCTTGAAACGATCGAAGCTGCGGCTGCCGGCATAGCTTTCGTCGCCTTCCATGATGGCGGCCCACTGGTGCGTGGACATGGCTCCGGTGCCGGAGTCGGTGAGCAGATCGATCAGAACGTCGTCTGCGGGGAGAAGAAATAAATTGTAGTGCGCCGCTGCCAGCAGCCGCTCGCGCTGGCGGCGTGTGGTCCAGCGAATCGGTTCGACGCTTTTGATGCGGAAGGGTTCGATGATGGTCTTGACGGGCATGGGAAGGCGTCCTCGGGAGCGATCCCGAAAAACAGCAGACCTATGCTATCGCGGGTGGCGATGGTCACTGTGATCCGACACACGTACAGGTGTGCGCCGAATCGCAGCGCCGAACCCTTACGGCTGAATCTTGAACACGGTGCCGCAGCCGTTGTAGCAAATTGTGCCATTGCTCTCGTCGCCGCCCAATGCCGTGGCCACGAACAGGTTGCCGGCTGAGTCCCGAATGAGTGCGCCAGCAGGGCCGCATCCGTTGGCTCCCGTCGGGCTGTACAGGTTGGTTAGATTGCCTTGGCCATCCAGTTTGAAGACGGTTCCGCAGGGACTCGGGTTCGGCCCCTCTTGGGTAGTCCCATAGAAGTTGCCGGAGCCATCGGGAATCACGGACGCCGGAGCATTGCCGTCGCTGCCGCCATGAAAGGCATATAAGACGGTCTCCGTGCCGTCGGGCGCCATTTTGTAAATGACACCGCAGCCAGCGCCGCCGTTGATGGGGCAAGTCAGGTCGCCGCCAGCCTGCGTGCTGCCATAGAGATTGCCGGCAGAGTCCAAGGTAAGGCTTCCCCACGGGGTACTGCCGTCGCTTCCGCCGGTGAAGGAATGAAGTATGGTTTTGTGGCCGGAGGAATCGAGCTTAAAAACGGTGCCGCAGCCCGATAGAGGCACGCAGCCTTGACCGCCAGCGGCAGTGATGCCATAGAGATTGCCGGCGCCATCGGCGACCAGACTCTGCGGCTGTGCTCCGTCCGCACTGTTGAGGAAGGAATAGAGCAACTGGTATTGACCATTGGCTGAGATTTCAAAAACGGTTCCACAACCTTGATTGTTGGGGCACAGTGGATCGTTGCTGCCCCCGCCCAGAAAGGTGGTGCCGTAAAGGTTCCCAGCCGCGTCGCGTAAGAGGTTCCCCGTGGCCCCGTCGCCATCGGCGCCTCCTGCGAAGTCGTACCGGTCGGTGAGCGTTCCGTTCTTATCGAGTTCAAACACCAACCCGTGTCCGAAGGCGCCCGGTCCGGCCGTGCCATATAGGTTGCCTGCACTGTCCTGAACCAATCCCGATCCTCCGCCTCCCAAGGGCGCACCCGGCCAGGTATAGAGAACAGTCAGGTTTCCGGCGGAGTCCAGCTTCCACACGGTTCCGCAGCCGGGGTGAAGAGAGACGTTGCAGTTCAGATCAGCACCGAACTGGGTTGTGCCGTAGAGGTTGCCTTGGGCATCCCGAACCATCGAAACGGTGGATGGGTTGCCTCCGTCGGCTCCGCCGGTGAATGAATACAGCAGTGTGAAGGTGGGTGGAGGTGGAGGCTGGAGGGCCGAACTGTGGCTGCTGCCGCAACCTGCCATCAGGGCGACGATCGTTATCGCTGGGAGGAACGCAAACGGAAAGAAGCCCCGGAGTCGGAACATAGGAACCTCCTGAGGTCGGGCGATGGGTTCTAGCGGGATGGGCCGCCCCTACCTAGACTAACCCCCACGAGTAGAAAAGTTCTCCACTTTTCGCAAAGGCAAGCGGCCGGAAACTTCCCGGCCGCCTCTGCAAGGAGACTAGCGCCAGTCGTCACGATCGCGCCCACGATAATCATCGCGATCTCGATCGCGCCGATAGCCGTTCCCGTAAGCCCGTCGATAACCCTCTTCGTAGCCGTGGCGGTAGGCATCTTTGTAGCGCACTTTGCTGCCCATCCAGTGCTCGTAGCCCCGGGAGTCTTCCCAGTCGTCATTCTTGAAGTTGAAGCGGCGGCCGCGGCCGGCGTCGTACTGGCCGGCGGTGGAACCATCACGATAGCCGCTGCGATACCCGTGCTCGCGAGCCTCGTCATGCCGGTAAGAGTAGTCGTCGGCATCCTGCGCGCGGGCGACGGCGCCGAATGCGGTGCAAACTGCCGCGGCCAGAGCGGCCATTCTCACCCACTGCCAAATCTTGTTGCGGACCATAATCACCTCCGTCACCGAAGAGGTCTTCGGTTTCGTACACATCATCCGATGCGGGTGTGTGAGGCAGCGATGCCCGCGGAACGGGCGGGATATTTTGCGGAGGAGCACCGTGGTGCACGCAACTTTTTGGGAGCGTCCGTGTTTCGGCGTGCTGCAAAATTTGGAAATTTCTAAGCCGTGATCACGCGAAGCATCCCGCAGGAGTGGTAGACTCGAACGTTTTCAGCGAGGCGATTTATGGACATCAAGAAAGTAGGCGTGGTGGGCGCGGGGACGATGGGTAACGGCATCGCGCATGTGTTCGCGCGCAGCGGATACAGCGTGACTTTGTGCGATGTGGAGCAGAGTTTTCTGGAGCGGGCGCTCAATACCATCACCAAGAATCTCGAACGGGAGTTGGCGAAAAATAAAATCACCGAGAATGACAAGGCTGCTGCGCTCGGCCGCATTCAGCCGGTCACCCGGCGCGAGCATTTGGCGGAGTGTGACT
>Ga0075029_100000822_pt1 | contig 17834 bp, 17 predicted proteins | sample LitLauG_LLR_2013_FD_71391 | JGI IMG/M metagenome (GOLD analysis project Ga0075029, IMG submission 71391) | Freshwater sediment microbial communities from North America - Little Laurel Run_MetaG_LLR_2013 | ecosystem: Environmental > Aquatic > Freshwater > Creek > Sediment | place: USA...
GAACTGAACGCGCAGCCGGTGGAAGAGTAAGCGGCGTGTCTACTGGATCAGCCTGTGCTGCTGCAAGAACTCCCTAACCACCACAGCAGCGTCGCGATGTTGACCATCTACTGCATAATTTAGCCGCCGCATGTCTTCATCGGAAATCGCTCCGGCGAGTTTGCCGATTGCCTCTCCGACCTCCGGATGTCGCTTCAGCATTTTTTCCCGCATCACGGCCACTGCTTCGTAGGGAGAGAAATAGTGGTGGTCATCCTCCAGCACGAACAGGTCGAATGCGGGAATCAAGCCGTCCGTATTGTTGCCGGCGATCAGGTCTACCTGGTGTTCTTTGAGCGCTCGTGTAATCAGCCCCAGATCCATGATGCGAGGAGGTTCGGCGAAGCGCAGGCCGTAGGCCGCGACCAGACCTTTGTATCCATCGGGGCGTTCCATGAATTCATATCCGAAACCGGCACGCCACTGCGGAGTGATAGCAGCGGCCTGCGACATGGTCTTCAGGCCGAGACGGCGCGCGTCGTCGCCGCGGATGACCATCGCGAACGTGTCATCGAAGCCGAGCGGCGGGCCGATAGCAAGTCCAAATCTGCTCGCGTAGTCGGCCTTCACCCGTCGGTAAACGTCTTTGGCATTCTGATTCGGAGGTTGCTTCAGTACAGCTGTTAGTGCGGTGCCCGTGTATTCCGGATAAATATCGATTCGTCCCGCGAGAATAGCCTGCTGGCAGATGAATGTTCCGGCCAGGTAGAAGCGGCGTTCGACCAGCAAGTGAGTCTGGGACTCGATCACCTGGGCGAAGATTTCTCCCAGGATGAGTTGCTCGGTAAAGTTCTTCGATCCGACCACGATGTGATCGCCATGACGCGAGCAGCCGGTCACCGGTAGCAAAAGAATAAGAGGGAGAATGGCACGGATGACTTTTTCCCGCTGGGCGATGATGAAGTGAATGTTCAAGCGGCCTCTACGATTTCAAGCTCAAGGAACCGGATCGCAACGCACCCAGGCGCCGTTCAAGTAGCCCCAGCAAGAAGTCTGTGCACAGGGCGAGCAATGCTGCCGGAACTGCTCCCGCGAGAATGACATCGTTGTTGACCATCGCGAGCCCGCGGAAGATAAGCTCTCCCAGTCCTCCGGCACCGATGGCTGCCGCAATCGTGGCGAGACCAATGGAGAGGACTGCCGCGATTCGTACTCCAGCGACGATTACTCCCGAAGCCAGCGGCAACTCAACCTGCAGCAGCAACTGGCGATCCGTCAACCCCATCGCGCGCCCAGCCTCTACAACCGCTGGGTCAACGGCTTGGATGCCCGCGTAGGTATTGCGAATCAGAGGTAAAAGTGCGTAAAGAGCGAGAGCTAGAATCGCGAGCCGGCCAGCCCGATCACCGATCCACGGAGCCGGGAGCAAAAAGCCGAACAGAGCAAGGCTCGGGATTGTCTGAATGATGTTTGCACTTCCGAGGACCGGCCGGCTCAGCTTTGGCATGCGCGTGATCAGAATGCCCAGCGGAATACCGACAAGGGCCGCGAGGAACGTAGCCACTCCAGCCAGCGTAATGTGCTCCAGGGTTAGTTCGAAGATGTGCTGGCGATTCGCCATCATGAATTGGAGGAAATTCATTCCGATCACCTCGCCATTAATTCGCCTCCGGCAGGCCGGAGAACGCTTCCATATATGCCCGAACCAGCGGATCTTGCGAGCTAGAAAATTCTTTCACGGGCAGGTCCGCGACCAGGCGACCTCTTTCCAGCAACGCAACGCGATCCCCGAGCAGGAGCGCTTCGCGCAGATCGTGCGTCACAAAGATGACTGCTTTCCTCAAGCGTTGTTGCAGGGCGCGAAATTCCTTTTGCATCTGCGAACGGGTAATCGGGTCCAACGCGCCAAAGGCTTCGTCGAGAATCAGAATTGGCGGATTGGCAGCCAACGCACGTGCCACTCCCACCCGTTGTCGCTGGCCACCGGAGAGTTCGCTTGGATATCTAGACAACAGATCTTCGCTTAGGCCTACGGTGGCCATGAGTTCTCGTACCCGCGCCTGGATTCGCTCTTGCGCCCAGTTCTCGATGCGCGGCACGAGTGCGATATTGCGTTCCACTGTGAAGTGCGGAAACAAGCCGCCATCCTGAATGACGTATCCGATGCTTCGTCGCAATAGAATAGGGTCCCACTCCGATGTCCGGCGCGCGTTTACGCGCACCTCTCCAGTGGTCGGCAGCAATAGACGGTTGATCAGCTTCAGGGTAGTCGTCTTTCCGGAGCCACTGCGCCCGAGAAGAACAAGAGTCTCGCCCTGTTTCACGGAAATTATGAGGTCATGCAGCAGGAGACTGCCATTCAAGCGCAGGGAGACCGAATCGAATTCGATAGCAGCGTTTTGGCTGGAGGATGCGGTCATGATCGAAACGCAGACTTTATCGAAGTGTTCCAGCCCTCGAACGGAGGTTAGCGGTTTGCCCCTGTCCTGTATGCGCCTTCGGGCAGTCCAGTGATGCGTATCCCGCTGTGACCCTTGTGCCGAATGTTCAGACCGATCAACAGCGCGGTGACCTGCTCGATGATGCGCGCGTTCTCGAGCTTGCCGCCATCAATTGCCCGCACGCGCGGAATCTTTACCGCCAGATCCATCGCAACCTGCGTGGCATTCGGATCGTCGCTGCACACGATCACGTCACAATCCACATCTTCGTCGCCGTTGAGAACTTCAGCCGACACATTGTGGAAGGCGGCGGCTACAGAGACGCCTTTCGGAACCAGTTCCGCCGCTTGCTGAGCGGCCGAACCTTGCCAAACGCCAATCATCCGGCTGGCGCGGCCGCCGACGCTCGAGGCCAGGGGAACAGTGGCATCGATCAAAATGCTGCCGGGACGAATCGCCGGCTTGAGTTGCTTCAGCAACGCGGCTTGGCCTTCAAACGGAACGGTAAGCATCAGCAGATCGGTCGCGGCGCAGGCTGTGGAGTTCTCCATTCCCGAAACCTGGGCGTTCGCGCCGGCCCGCCCGCGGATCGCGTCGGCCGCCTGTTCCGCGCGTGCGGCATCGCGTGAACCAATGACGACGGTCTCTCCTGCCCGTGCCCAACGCAACGCAAGCCCGGTGCCTGCCGGACCAGTACCTCCAATCACGGCAATCGCGCGACTCATGCGAACTCCGGAGTCATATCAGATGCAAGAACGTCGGAAGAAAACGACTCAGCAGGTAATTTGATCTGCATGCGGGAATACCTTGTATTGCGCTCTGCCGGAATGCGCCCGATCTCGAAAATCAGCGCCTGGAAATCTTCGGGATGGGTGTACTGGCCCGCCGTCGCCCCGGCTTCGCGCGAGATATTTTCCTCCATCAAAGTTCCGCCGTAATCATTGGCGCCGGCGTGCAGGCAGAGCTGCGAGACCTTGCGGTTCAATTTCACCCAGGAAACCTGAATGTTGTGAATAGACCCCGCGAGCAAGATTCTCGCTAGCGCGTGAACCTTTAAATGTTCGGCGAGCGTCGGCCCGGTGCGCGCCAATCCCTGCTCAAATAGAAGCGTGTTCTGGTGAACAAAACCCAAGGGCACGAACTCGGTGAAGCCTCCTGTTTCCGATTGAATCTCGCGGAATAACATCAGCTGCCGCACCCAGTGATCGGGCGTCTCGCGGTGGCCGTACATCATGGTCGACGTACTGGGAATGCCGCAGCTGTGCGCGGTACGAATGACCTCCTGCCATTGTGCGGATGACAGCTTGTTACGCGAGAGCACATGGCGGATTTCGTCGTCCAGAATTTCGGCAGCTGTGCCGGGCAGCGTGTCGAGGCCGTTGTCGCGCAGCATCGTTAGATAGTCGCGCAGCGTCATGTTCGTCAGTTCCACTCCGTAGACGATTTCCATCGGAGAAAACGCGTGGATGTGCATTTCCGGAACCGCATCCTTAACGGCACGAAGGATGTCTCGGTAATAGAACGGCGGGAGACCATGTGGCAGACCGCCTTGAATACAAACTTCGGTCGCGCCTATGTCCCATGCCTCTTTCGCTTTTCGCCCCATGTCTTCAAGCGAATGAAAATAGGAGTCAGCCTCGCGAGGTCCACGGCTGAACGCGCAGAACTTGCACCCTACGAAACAAATATTGGTGAAGTTGATGTTGCGATTGAATACGTAGCTGACGATGTTGCCGACCAGATCACGGCGCAGCCTATCGGCCGCCACCAGGAGCGCAAGCAAGTCGTCCCCGTCACAATTCGCCAGAGCACAGCGCTCGTCGTCTCGCAGGCAGGCGGCATCTTGTGTTTCCAGTGTGCGTTCCAGGGCATTTCGCACTCGCGATGAGGCTCGTGTCGAGACGTCTTCCCAGGTTAGAGAGGGAAATTGCTCGAGTTCTCCTTGCCAGGACATTTCATTGCTCCTATCAAAATCCTAACGAAAAAGATCAGACTTCGCTGGCCGTATCAATTCTCGCGCCGAACCTTTACCGCGGTGATACGAATATCCGCGAATGATGCAAGCGGGAGTATTCTCCAGTTTTCCGCAGACTAGTCCGGCGGCGCACGCGAGTTCGTCTGCGATTGCGTCCATTGTGGCATGCAGCGAGTAGCCATGCGGATCGCGTCGTCCGCGATAGTCGACCAGCGGACGCATGCCCGCAACTCCGATTGCCACTTCCGTCAAGCCTTCTCGCCACGGCCGCCCAAAGCTATCACTGACGATGACAGCGACACCAATGCCTGTTTTCTTCTTCAATTGGCGCCGCAATTGCGACGCAGAAGCATCGGGATCCTCAGGCAGCAAAACTGCGTGCTTGCCCCCATCAACGTTGGAAACATCCACACCGCTGTTGGCGCAAATAAGTCCGTGCTTGGTTTCCGTAATGAGCACTTTATGTTTTTGCCGGACGATGCGGCAGCTTTCCCGCAGCGCCAACTCTCGGACGCGCGCGTCGAGTCCGTAGCGCTCCGCCCATGTTCGCGAAGCTCTCGACGTTCGAACTTCGCTCAGCGCTACCAGCGCACCTTCGGCTTTTGAAACGACTTTGTGCTTCACCACCAGAATGTCGCCGTGCTGCAAGTGCACCCCCCGGCTGTGCATCGCGGCCAGTAACTTCTCGCCCAGCGATTCTCCGCTGTAGACTTCTCCGCGGACTACAACCGGGAGAATTCTAATTTCACCCGTCGAGTGCTTAGCCGACCCGGTCATGCAGTCGGAGCCCATCCGTTGAGCTTCCAACCGCGAACGAGCTTCTGTGATCGCCGTTCCCCGCTGGCTGCCGCCAATTCCCTAAGATCCTCGGGACGGTCGACATCGCGCGCAATGCCCGGCAACTCGAGCACCACACAAGGCAACCCGGTCGCTTTCGCAGCAGCGAAATGGGGCAAGAAACTGTCGTTGCCAAAGCGCAGCGGGAATAAATCTCCGGGAGACCGCCAAGCGGCATTCGTGCCGCGTCGAGCCGCATCCGGAACCAGAACCGCGCCTCCGGCGGGCGCGCGCTCGGCAATCGCCTGCAATTCCGCAGCATCGATCAGAGGAATATCGGCCGGCACCACAAGTGTGGTTTTGGCTCCTCGCTCGCGGCACACGGCCGTAGCCATCTCTATAGCGCTGGTTTCTCCGGAATTGTCGTCGGGGACGACATCGAAACTGAAGCGTGTGGCTAGACCGCGCGCAAAGGGATCATTTGTTACCACTGCTACTGCGGGCCTGCCTTGCCAGTGCGCCAGTACCTGCAGCACGTCTTCGCACATCGCCTGTGCCAGCGCTACTCGTTGTTCAGCACTTAGAAGTGGCGACAGCCGCTGCTTGGCATCAGCAAGATTCTTAACCGGAACCAGAATCATGCCCGCTCCATCGTGGCTTGAGCGGTCGGAGGCTGCATCGCCGCTTCGAGGGCGCTTTTCGCCAGCGCGATTCGATCTTCAAACTTGCGCATGATGGCCGGTGTGCAATGCACGCGCATACCTGTCTTGCGCAGTTCTTCAGCGGCAGTGGCGTCCTGTGAATCGACGACCAGCAGATCGAGAAAGTCGTGATAGAAATCGGCGACGCCGGCGATTGAAACCTCGAACCCCATTGCAGCCATCAATGTTCCCGCAGGGCCAGTGACCGCCGACTTACCCACAATCGGGCTCACTGCCACCGTGCGGGCACGGCTTTCGCGTAGCGCTTCGCGAATACCCGGAACAGCGAGAATTGGAGCAATGCTCGTCACTGGATTACTCGGAGCGAGCAAAACCAGGTCCGCACTCCGGATGGCTTCAATCACTCCTGGGGCCGGTTCCGCATCCGAGGCGCCTGCAAATCGCACCGATTCCACCGGGTCCTGATACCACCGCTGGACGAAGTACTCCTCGAAGCTCAGATCCCCCACCGGCGTCAGCACGCGCGTCTCGACTCGCGAGTTACTCATGGGCAGAACGCGAGCCTTGATGCCCAGCCGGGTTGCAATTTCTTGCGTGGCCTCGCCGAGTGTCTTACCGTCAGCGAGCAGCTTAGAACGATAGATATGAGTTGCCAGATCACGATCGCCGGCGTGAAACCAGATGGGCTGCCCGAGTTGCCCCATTGCGTTCAGACAAAAGAAGGTGTCGCCCTTTACGCCCCAGCCGCGCTCCTGGCTCAACTTACCGGCCAACATGTAGACGATGGAATCGACGTCCGGCGAAACATATAAGCCCCACCACATCAGATCGTCGCCTGTGTTCACGATGATCGTGAGGTCTTCGGGACGAACAAACTGTCGCAGTCCATCGACAAACTTTGCTCCGCCGGTGCCCCCTGTCAGGACCGTGATCATGCCGCCCTCTTTATTTGAGCATAGCCTGCGGCGTCGGCAGCGCTGCTGAGTCGCTCGCCGATTAAGCCACCGCGAGCTGTTGCGATTTTGGTGAATTCAGGATAAACCGGCAAACGTTGACGCAACTCAAATCCTTTGGCCTCGGTTTGCTGCTTTAGGTGCTCCAGGTGTGGCCATGGCTTCTCGGGGTTAATAAAATCAGGGGTCAACGGCGATACGCCGCCCCAGTCATTGATGCCGCCATCGAGAAGATCGGCATAGTGCGGGTCGGAGAGATTCGGCGGTGCTTGAATGTTCATCTGGGGCATCATGAGCCGCGCTACAGCAATCGTTCGCAGCATGTCTTCATGGCTGGGTTCGGGGCAATGCGCCATCGGTGTGCCCGGTTTCGCCCGGAAATTCTGAATGATCACTTCTTGAATGTGCCCATGTTTGGCGTGCAGATCGCGAATCGCAAGTAATGCATCGATTCGCTCTTCCATCGTTTCCCCAATACCGATCAGGATTCCCGTGGTAAAGGGAATTTGCTGGCGCCCGGCGTCTTCGATTACGCGCAGGCGTTTGACCGGGTCTTTGTCGGGAGCATTGTCATGGGCGCCGTTCCTGGCCAGAAGTCGCGGGCTGGTGGTTTCGAGCATCAGCCCAATGCTTGGGGACACTCTTGCCAGGCGTTGCAGCCACTCGGCGCTCATCAGGCCGGGATTCGGATGCGGCAGCAGGCTCGATTCTCTAAGCACCTTCTCGCACATCGCTTCCAGGTAATGAAGCGTCGACTTATATCCCAGGCGACGGAGGGCGTCCCGCATTTGCGGGAACAGCAACTCCGGCTTGTCTCCCAGGCTGAAAAGAACCTCGGTGCAGCCCATGCGCTCCCCGGCCCGAACCACCTCTATCACTTCGTCAGGTGTCATGGTGTGCGCTCCGGGGTCGCCCGGGTCGCGCCGGAACGTGCAGTAGCCGCAGTAATCACGGCAAAGGTTGGTCAACGGAACAAAGACTTTTCGCGAGTGAGTGATGACGCCGGGTTTGAATTCCATGCGAGTGCGCTGCGCGGCCGCCAGCAGTGCTGGCAGAGTTTCGTCTCCGGCTTGCAACAATCGGCATGCGGTGTCGCGAGAGATCGGGGTCGTCCAGTCAGTGGACAGACCGCTCGCTGCTGAGGATCTCTCGTGGTGACAGGGCATGGCCATAGAGTTGCGTTGGGACGATGATAGCGGAGGCAGCGTCGTCTGTCTTTTCCGGGCTTGCGAATCTCGGATCAAGCTTTCCGCCGATTCCGCACGATACCTCCAAAGTGGTGAACATTTCAACACTTGACAACTTGAACATTTGAGAGCAAAATTCCGCCATTTTACTGAGGGTCGAATTCTTTGCATGGATCGATCGCAGATCAATCGCGTCAGTGTGGCCGACCAGGTAGCGGCCGTTTTGCGCCAGCGCATTCTCGAAGGCGAACTCCGTCCAGGCATGCAACTCCAGGAATTGCCTCTGGCTTCTTCTCTGGGCGTCTCGCGCAACACCATGCGCGAAGCGATTCGCATCCTGTCACTGGAAGGCCTTCTGCGACGGAGTCTTCATCGTGGCGCCGCAGTTTCGCAACTCTCCTTGCGGGACGTACAGGATATCTACCAATTGCGGCGAATGTTGGAACTGCCCGCGGTTCTGGCGGCTCGGGATCCGGATCCTCCCATTCTGGACGAACTTCGCGCCGCCGTGGAGCACTACGAGTCGGCGGTACAAGAGCGGAACTGGTCGCGCGCCGTCAGTCACGACCTGCATTTTCATGGGCTGCTGATCCGCTTCCACGGCAACAAGCGGCTCGATTCGTTCTACAGGAACATGCTCGGCGAATTGCGCATTGGCATGGTTCTGGTCGATCGAAGTCACGACAATCCGGGAGCCCTGATCCCGGTTCATCGCAAAATGTGTCAGTTGATCGTTTCTGGAAAGTTGAAGCAGTGCGCCGCGGTGCTGGAACAGCACCTCGAGGATTCCGAATCGCGGCTGACAAAAGTTATGCAAGCGCACGCGGCACGTGGGACGCGGACGGCGCAATAGCCGTCTGTCCCAAAAAAAGATTTACGAGGGGAGAGTTCAATGGTTGTTCAACATTCGAAGGAATCCGACGCCGGAACGTCCGGCTTTGCTCTGTCTTCGCTGTTCACTCGCCAATGCCTGGGCGCGGCCCTGTGCGTTTTGCTGTTCTTGAGCCTGTCCAGTTGGCTGGGCGCACAAGCGGTGAACAGTTCGCTCCAGGGGCGCGTCCTCGACAACACCGGCGCCGCCATTCCCGGCGCGACGGTAACCGCCGTTAATTCCGGGAATGGATTGACTCGCTCGGTCACTGCCAGCGCCGTCGGCGACTACCAGATTTCGGGCCTCCCCTCGGGCGATTACACGGTCGAAGCCGGGAAACAGGGGTTCCAGAAATCCGCGAAGAAAATTCACCTCGACCTGGGAGCAGCCGGAAATCTCGATTTCGCTCTAGGCCTGGGGCAAGTGCAGACCCAGATTGAAGTCCAAGATGTAGGCGCAGTGGCCGAGCCGACTCGCACCATGGTTAGCGAAGTCATCGACCAGCAGAAAATCGCGGACCTCCCGGTCAATGGCCGCGAGTTTATCGACTTCGCCCTGCTCGCGCCGGGCGTGACCATCGGCAACACGACCTCGGGCAGTACCGACGTCATCGTCGAGCCGGTCACAAAGCTGTCTTTTGCCGGCCAGAACATTCACTACAACTTCATCGCGGTGGATGGCGCCGATGATATCTCGACCGCCTCCGGCATCCAGCGCGGCACGCCGCCACAGGAGTCGGTACAGGAGTTCCGCGTCATCAATACCGACTACACGACGGAGTTCGGCCGCGCCACGGCGGGCATCGTCAACATCATCACCAAGAGCGGAACCAACGACCTGCACGGTTCGTTGTATGACTATCTCCGCAATGACGCCATGGATGCGACCAGCATTCTCGCGGTGCCTGGCTTCCACGCGCTCCGCCAGAATCAATTTGGCGCCACCATCGGCGGCCCGATCCGCAAAGACAAGACGTTTGTTTTCGCGAACTACGAAGGCCAGCGGCGAACAGAGTCTCCGACCTACAACTCGACCGTACTCGCCAATATCACCGCGATCAATCAGGTCAAAACGCAGGTGTACGGGCTGCCCGCGGAAAACCTGTTCGTGATGCGGGATAACAATACCGACAACGGACTGCTTCGTGTCGACCAGAACTTTGGCAGCAGCAATCTGTTTGCGCGCTACATCATCAATGACGGTCGGCTGACCAACCAGTCACCCCTGAACAACGGTTTTGATCTGCCCTCTGCTTTCAAGAACAACAACATTACTGACCAGTCGCTGGCCGGTGGGTTGACAACGATCATTTCGCCCAGCTGGGTCAATGAGCTGCGAATGCAGTACGCGCACCGCACGTTCGATTTTCCGGTAGTGTCGACGCAGCCGCACCTTGAAGTTGCGAACACGTTTGCGGTCGGCGTGAACCGAGGCAATCCCGATATTTACCGCGAGTCGCGCTTCGAGATTGCGGACAACCTGACGCACAACTTCGGGAACCACACGCTGGCTTTCGGTTTTAACTTCGACCGGGTCGGAACCTATGAATCTTTCCCCTTGTTCTATCCCTTCGAGGCTGACTTCGCCAACCTGCCCGCCTTCCTTGGAACCGACGGTGCTGCCTACTTTTCGAGTAACCCCCCCGGGTTAATCTGTCCCACTGTGACCACTCAATGTCCGGATCCGTTCGTAATTTTCTTTCAGCGATTCGACCCCACGAGCCCCGCCTTTTGCACGGGCTCCTGTCCATTCAACGAGACATCGTTGGCGGGCGGCCCGGCGATCTACCAGGGCGGCCCGATTTCTGCAGCCATTCGAAACCAGTCAGCCGGTACTCTCGACCACACGTATGACGGCTTCTATGTTCAGGACAAGTGGCGCGCTTCCAGCAAGCTGACTCTGAACGCGGGATTGCGCTGGGAGTTTGAAACTTGGCCTTCCGGCGTGGTGAACACGCAGTGGAAGAATTTTGATCCACGCGTCGGCTTGGCTTACGACCTCGGCACCTCGCACCACGCTGTGTTTCGTGCCGGTTTCGGCCTGTTCCACGGGATCTTCCCGTCGCCGCTGCTCATGTGTCAGGAGCCGTCGTGCGGCGGTATCACGAAGTATCCGGGCAGGAACAACGAGAACAGTCTGAACGCCAGGACCGGGTTGTTTAGCTTCGCAAGCGCTCCGGACATCACGTATGCCGCTCTTGCTGCGCTGTTTGGAGGTGGCCCGTTTGGCGTCGCCGGACAAGCACTTTATCCGAACGGAGTGACCAAGGCCGGCTTCTGCCCGACTGGCATTGTCCCCAACTACGGCCCATCCGGAACGCTCGCTGGATGCGGATTCCTGCAACCAGCAACCATCGTTCGCCAGGATCAGAACACGCAGAATCCTTACGGCATCCAGACCAGCGCTTCACTGGAATTCCAGCCTTTCAAAGACGCGGTGGTGAACATTACCGGTATTCATCTGAGAGGCGTGCATCTTGGCAGCTTTTACAACGTCAACCAGCCCGACCCGAGCGGAACGGTGCAGTTCTACAACTCCAAGGGGCAGGCGAGCTGCAAAGACATGTATTTCAACTTTGCGGCGATCAACGTGACTGCGCCCGATTGCGCCGGCGGCAACAACGTGAACTTCCCATCTGCAATGGTGATTCCGGGCGTCCCGCACGTGAACGGTATTCCGGGATTCCGCAACCCCAACTACAGCGTCTTTTTCGAAGCAAAGTCGGGTTGGGACTCGGTATACGACGGCCTGCTGATCAACATGAACAAGCGCATGAGCAACAACTTCTCGTTTGCCATCAGCTACACGTGGTCACACTCGATTGACAACGGGCCCAATCCCAGCTTCGTGCTGATTCCGCAGGACAGCGGGAATTGGAAGACCGAGCGTGCCAGTTCCGCGGATGATGCCCGGCATCGCTTTAGCGGCAATGCCATCTTGTCAAGCCCGAAGGGCTGGAACGTGATCGCGCGGGACTTCAGCTTCAGCACGATTCTCACCCTGCAATCGCCACAACACTTCACCAAGTATGCGGGCTTTGATTCCAATGGCGACGTATTCGGCAACAACGATCGCGTTGGCAACGAACCCCGCAACACGTTCAAGGGCGACTCGATGCAGACCGTCGATGTTCGGCTGGAACGCACGTTCGCGCTGGCAGAGAAATTCCATCTGCAGGCGCTGGCGGAAGCCTTCAACCTGCTCAATACGGTCAACATTCGGTACTTCAATACGAGCTACGGCGCTGCCGATTTCTGCGGTCCCGATCCCGGAGCACCGGGATGCTTTGGCGCCGCCGGATCGTTCAGGGAAGGCTCGCCGAACCCGGCATACGGATCTCCCAGCGCCGTATTTAACCCTCGCCAGTTGCAGTTTGCGCTGCGTCTGACGTGGTAGCGTCGTCAACTGCCGGGCGGGCCGCACGCGCAGTTCGTCCGGCAATCTACAAACAAGCCACGAAGAACAAGGGCCCGCAGGAATCCGCAGGATGAGTCTCACCGCAAGCGATTTCCGAAAGGCTATGGGATGTTTCGCCACCGGGGTCACGGTCATTACCGTCGACCAGGATGGCGAAGTCCATGGGATGACGGCAAACGCATTTACCGCGGTTTCACTGGACCCTGTACTGGTTCTGGTTTGTGTGGATCATCGGGCCCGCACCCACGCTCATTTACACGAGCGCAAGAGATTTGGAGTGAATGTGCTGTCGGGAGATCAGAAGGCCATCTCGGAATACTACGCGCGATCGGCGGAGACGCATCAGCATCCGGAAAGCGCGGGCGCCCGCTTCGACCGTACGGCTCACGGCACCCCTGTGCTGCAGGGAGCACTGGCCTATCTCGAATGCCGGTTGCATTCCACGCAGCCCGCGGGCGATCACACGATCTTTATCGCGGACGTGGAAGAAGTGGTTGTGCGAGAGGGCGAACCGTTGCTGTATTTCCGCAGCCAGTACCGCGACATCAAGCCGGTGGAACGCTGATGCCAGCAACGGTCACGACACTTCCGGGAAAGACCGATTCGGCGACTCTCTCGGCCATGAGCGCACGGCGGTTGTATATATTCGCCGGTATCGGGCTGATCACTTGCGGACTCCTTTTCGGGGACATTTTTGCTGTGTTCATTCTTCACCAGAACGCCGGACGGCAAGGCGAAGCGCTCATCGCCGCTTGTCGCGCGGTTGCTGCCGGGGATGCGGCGGCGGTGAATCAGGCATTCAGTCATCTGGGCGATTTGTTGGAGGACCGTGGCACCAAGGTTGATGCACACGTGCACATGATCGGGGCCGGCTACCTGGCGCTTATGCTCGGGTTGATCCAGCCCTACGTGGCGTTCTCTCGAAAAGCGAAGAAGAGTCTCGCGGTTCTGTTTGTGGCCGGAGCAATTCTCTTGCCCGTCGGCATTTTTCTGATTCACTACGTCGGCCTTGCCGACAGTCCGTTTGCCGTGATCGGCTGGGCGAGCGTGCTGGCGGACTCCTCAGGGGGCCTGCTAATCGTCGTCCTCGTGGTCACGGCTTGGGGCTTCATTCAATACCTCGGCAGCGGCCAGATCACAGAGCCGGAGCTCCCCGAAGAAGACAGCATGCCGCGCCGCGCGTTGCTGACCGGCGGCACGATTCTGGTGCTGCTCGGCTTTCTTCATGGCGCTTATTACGCCGGCACTCAGCTATACGAACACGAGCGCCAGGAGACTGCGATTTTGCAGCGCATGATTGACGCTGCCTCCACCGGAAACCTCGATGCTGCCACTGCCGAGGTCAACAGTTTTGGCGGACTCGCTGGTGCGCGTGCAGTCAACATTGCCGCGCATTCGCACGTCATTGAGTTTGGATTGCTGGCGATGCTGCTCTCCTTCGTCCAGCCCTTTGTGTTCCTGTCGGAAGAATGGAAGCGGCGATGGGTGAAGGTGCTGCTCGGCGGTTCAGTGATCCTTCCCGTATTTGTGCTTTTGGAGCTAAAGCTGGGGTTGCTCGCCGGAGGAATCGCTGACATCGGCGGCCTGATGGTGGTTGTGAGCCTCGTGGGGATGCTGGTTGGCATCGTGCGCTACACCGGCAGTCTGGACACGGCGGAGGGTGCACGATGACCGCATCGCGCAAGCTTCTGATTTGCGGCGGCGTTATTCTCGCTGCCTTCGGGATGTTGTACGGCGTGGAATACGCGCTCGTCACAGAACACCAGACACTCGAACACATGGGCGGATCACTCGCACAATCCTTCACTGCTGCCGCTGGTCATGATGCCGCGCGGTCGAAGGCGGCGCTCCATGAGTACGGTGAGACCAAGTACGATTATGTGCGCGAGGTGGATGCGCACTCGCATTGGATCGGGCTCGCCATGCTGATGATTGTGCTTGGCGTAATTTTCGACCGTGTTCATTTTGGGGAGGGAATTCGACAGGGAATTGCTGTCGTCCTGCTGATGGGAAGCGTGTTGTTCCCGCTCGCAGTCCTGTTGCAGACGTATCATCATGGTGCATTGGTTTTGAAAGCCTTGGCTGTAGTTGGCCCCGGGCTGGTAATTGCCGGCTTAACGGCAACGGCTTGGGGATTAGCGCGCCGGGAGTCGGCGGCGTAATGCACGAGAGTGAGCAGAATTTGAGGGTGAGTTAATTCAATGTATCCGCGATCATTTCACTATCACCGCGCTGGATCATGGAAAGAGGCGATCTCCATGCTCGGGCAACTGGGTGACGGGGCGAAGCTTCTTGCTGGCGGTCAGAGCCTGATTCCTCTGCTGAAGCTGCGCTTTGCCAATCCCGATCACCTGATTGACGTGAATTTCATTCCCGGCACTTCCTTTATTAAGGAAGACTCGGGCTCTCTTCGCTTTGGAGCCATGACGCGCCACGCCGAGATCGAGAATTCCGCGTTGGCGAAGAAGATCCCGGTGCTGCACGATTGCGCCAACGGGATTGCCGATGTGCAAGTGCGCAATCGAGGCACAATCGGCGGTTCGTTGGCGGAAGCCGATCCAAGCGGCGACTGGGCGAACGCCCTGATCACGCTCGATACGAAGGTACATTGCCTCGGGCCAAATGGCGCGCGCAGCGTTCCGTTAAAAGACTTCATCAAAGATGCCTACACCACCGACCTGGCGCACGACGAACTAGTGACCGAAGTCGAAGTGAAACTGCCTCCAAAGAATAGTGGCGGCGCGTATCTGGCATTCAAGCGGACTGCGCCCGTGTATCCGAGTGCCAGCGCAGCCGTGCAACTTACGTTGGCAGGCGATGTTTGTCAGGAAGTCGCTATTGCGCTCGGGTGCGTGGGCCTGACGGCAATCCGTGCAAAAGATGCCGAGTCCTTGCTGCGTGGCAAGAGCCTGGACGACAAAACCATAGCCGCTGCCGCCGAAGCGTCGCGGGCTGCCGCCGATCCGCAGACAGACCGGCGCGGCTCTGCTGAATATAAGCGCGCTCTGGTCGTATCGCTGGTGAAACGCGCTATCCACATTGCGGCGCGCCGTGCCCGCGGAGAGCAAGTGGAAGGGGTTCATCTTTATGCCTGAGACAGCAACCATGGCTGTTGAAAAAATCGTGATAACCGTTAACGTGAATGGGAAGCCGTGTTCTCAATTGGTCGAGCCGCGCATGTTGCTGGTGGAATTCCTGCGCGAAGCTTGCGATCTGACCGGTACCCACGTCGGTTGTGACACGACCTACTGCGGCGCCTGCACCGTGTTGATGAACGGACTCGCGGTGAAATCGTGCACCATGTTCGCCGTTCAAGCTGACGGCTCTGAAATCACCACCGTCGAAGGTCTGGAAAAAGATGGCAAGCTTCATCCGATTCAACAAGCATTCGGCGATTCGTACGGTTTGCAGTGCGGTTACTGTACGCCCGGTCTGATGCTCTCGACGCATCAGTTGCTCTCGAAGACTCCGCAACCAACAGAAAAAGACATCCGCAAGGCAATTGCCGGCAACACCTGCCGCTGCACCGGATACATGAACGTCTTCAAGGCCATCGAACTCGCGGGCCGGAAGATGAAAGGAGCCTGAGATGGCAATCAAGTTTTCGGGCGCGTTCGAAGTCAAGAGACAGCCTGAGGAAGTCTATGACTTTCTCACCGATCCCAATCGATTCGCGGCACTGCTCCCCGAGTTTCAGGGGTTGACGGTGCAGGACCCGACGCATTTCACCGTCAAGGTCAACGTAGGTATCTCGTATATCAAAGGCGCTGCCGAAGTGAAGATGGAACTGGCGGAAGGCGATCGTCCGCGGCGCGCACAATATAAAGGTCAAGGCGCAGTCGGCGGCGGCAATGTCACGATGGTGGCGGGGTTTGATCTGGCACCCGCTGTAGACGGCGCTGCTCCCGGCACAAAAGTGAACTGGCAAGGGGAGGCGCAGATTTTCGGCCGCCTAGCGTCTGTGGCCGGGGGCCTGCTCGAACCTCTGGGCAAGAAACAGATTCAGAAATTAATTGACGGCTTACAGGCAGCACTGGCGTAGCTCGTGTGACGCAGACACCCCTGTTCGCGAAATGCTTGTGGAGGTAGGAAACAAAGTGGCCGAACAGCAAAAGAACAACGGCAGCAAGGGTTGGGTTGGCGCGTCGCTCCCGCGCAAAGAAGAAGACCGTCTCTTGCGAGGCCGAGGAAAGTTTGCCGACGACATCAAGCTCCGCGAAATGCTATATCTCCGGTTTGTGCGTTCGCCTTATGCCCATGCCCGGATCGTCAGTGTTGATACGTCGGCCGCAGAGACGCTTCCTGGCGTAGTGTGTGTGCTTACCGGCAAGGAAATTGCCGCGCAGACGCAGCCCTTTATCGAAATTGGCCCTGACCAGGCGCAGAAGATTCGCGACTATCCCATGGCTGTTAGCAAGGTGCTTTACCAGGGAGAGCCGATCGCTGCTGTAGTCGCGGAATCTCCGAGTCTTGCCGATGACGCCGCTGAACTTGTGCAAATTGAGTACGAGCCACTCGATCCGGTCATCGACGCCGAGCAAGCACTGACCGATCAGAGCATTCTTCACGAAGAAGCGGGCACCAACAAAGTGTGGAACGGAGTCTGGGAGTACGGCGACGTGGAACGCGCCTTCAAAGACGCCGCGTATGTAGTCAACATCGACCGCATGCACTTCCATCGCTTCTCCTCTACGCCGCTGGAAAACAACGTCGTCATCGGCGAATGGAATCCCAAGGACGACCGCATCTATTATTGGTGCAACAATTCCTTCCCGTCGTTCGCCATTCAATTCCTGGCGTCGCACCTGAATATTCATATCGACAAGATTCGCTGCCAGACGTTCGACATTGGTGGCAGTTTCGGCATCAAGATCACGAGCTATCCGCAGATGGCTGTCTGCGCGCTGGCCTCGAAGAAGACTGGCGGGAGGCCCGTGAAATGGGTCGAAACCCGCTCCGAGCATATGGTGTCAAGCGCCCACGGCAACGAGCGTACGTTCCGCAACACCCGCGTTGCTCTCGATAAGAACGGCGTCATTACCGCGATTGATTCGCATCATATCGATGACTGTGGTGCTTATCCTCGGTACGAGCCGCTCGGCTGCGTGATCTGGTCGCAGGTTTTCTGCGGCGTCTATCGCTTCAAGAACGCCCGCATCGATTTCTGCCAGACCGTCACCAATAAGTGTCCGGTTGGACCGAATCGCGGTTATTCCCGCATGCAGCACCTCTGGTTCCTGGAGCGCGTGGTCGACATCTGCGCGCATGAAATCGGAATCGCGCCCGATGAAATGCGCCTGCGGAATTACATTCGCCCCGAGGAGTTCCCCTACACCACGCCCAACGGCTGCGTGTACGACTCCGGCAATTATCCGAAGATGCTTGAAGTGGCGAAGGGCTTGATCGGCTGGGATGCCTGGAAGAAGAAGCAAGCCGAGGCACGCAAGGAAGGCCGCATGATCGGTATCGGCATCGGCACCACGCTCGATTCCGGAACGAATAACTTCGGACAGTCGCAGATCATCAATCCGTACGCGCCTTTTTCCGGCAACTCGCAGGGCGCGAACTGCAA
>Ga0075029_100000824_pt1 | contig 17809 bp, 18 predicted proteins | sample LitLauG_LLR_2013_FD_71391 | JGI IMG/M metagenome (GOLD analysis project Ga0075029, IMG submission 71391) | Freshwater sediment microbial communities from North America - Little Laurel Run_MetaG_LLR_2013 | ecosystem: Environmental > Aquatic > Freshwater > Creek > Sediment | place: USA...
GGTGCCGCAGATCGTGGTCGCGACCATCTTCACGATGACGTCGGTCGACTGCTTGATCACGGGGTTGGGAACCTCTTCCCAGCTCTTCTGTCCCGGTCCTTTGTAAACGAGTGCCTTCATATGACCTCCTCAGGTCGATTCTTCGATGCGACCACGTCGGTCAAGGGACCAGCGGATCAATCGCCGCACCGCTTCGAACCTATGGCGCGGCTTTCGGGTCGGGTAGGGCCGAAAGACTCTCCCGACGGGGATCGAGAGTCTGTCACAGGGATGTCCGTGACCTCGTCGGGAGCTCGAGATCCCCTCGTTGGACGGTCGGTGGTTCTCGGCGATCATTCGGGTTCCCGGCCGAACTGGCTCGACACTGGGGCGCGATGGATAAGGTCGATGGGGAGATGCCCATCGGAAGCGTCGCACCCAGTCATTCGGCTCGGTGGTCGTTCGCCCATCGGTGGTATCTCGACGCCGCCAACAATGACGACGCCGGAAACGAGGAGTCTCGATGGCCGAGAAGTCACCGCACCAACACAACGTCAAGAAGGTTGGCAAGTCGCTCAAGGAAAAGCGCAACGACAAGCACGCGAAGAAGGATTCGAAGAAGGGTCTACTGCCTGGGTGACGCGTGAGTTGCGGGAATCCGCATGGCGTGACTCTGGAGCGAACGGAGCGGACAGATTCGTGTGGTTAGAGAATTCGATGGCGCGCTCGGGCGAACCGCACAGTAAATCGTTCGTGGTGAAGACCGGTTGGCCATCGCGTGGGACCGTGGCGTGCTTCGACCAGACGGCAACCGGTCCGAAGACCCCCATCGGTGGGGCAGTGCGGACCGGCAGTATGCGGTCCATTGGTACCGAGGAAAACGCCGGAACCGCCAGATGACTGCGATCTCCCACGGTGGCCGCTCCATCGACCGCGACCTGCTCATTGCGGGCCATCGCGAAGCGTCCTCGCTTTGTGACTTGCTGAAGTTGGGTACTTCGACCCTGTGATTCCCCCAGCTCCATGGCCGATGCTGGCCAAGGTACCCTTCCGCACGACGGAGGCCGCTCGAAGGCGAGGCGTTAATGGAACAGGACGTTCGACTCGGCCGCATCGCCGGTGTACCGGTCGGGGCCAATTGGAGCATCGTCTTCGTCTTCGTGCTCATCGTCTGGGAGTTGAGCGACCTCATCCTGCCGGGCTATCACCCGCGCGAGGCGACGGCGACGTACTGGATCGTGGGGACCATCACGACCATCGTGTTCTTCGCCTCGCTCTTCGCCCACGAGGTATCGCATGCGGTGGTCGCCAGACGTAATGGCATCGGAGTGCGACGGATCACCTTCTGGCTGTTCGGCGGGGTCTCCGAACTCGAGGGTGATGCGCTGACCCCGGGAGCAGACTTTCGCATCGCCGCGGTCGGCCCTCTCACGAGTTTCGCCCTGGCCGGCGCGTTCGCAGTGTCCGGACTGGTCTTGGGCCGCGGGGCGTTGCTTTCGTCCGCTGCGGGCTGGCTGGCGTGGATGAATCTGCTCCTCGGCGGTTTCAACCTGTTACCCGCCGCGCCGCTCGACGGCGGCCGGGTCCTGCGAGCAGCGCTGTGGCGGCGAACCGGTGACCGGGCGAGTGCCGCGACCGCGGCGGCTCGTGCGGGCCAGGCCTTCGCTCTTCTTCTGGTGACACTGGGGATCCTCGAGTTCTTCACCGTCGGTGTCGCAGGTCTGTGGTTCGTCTTCCTCGGGTGGTTCCTCATGAACGCGGCGCGAGCCGAAGAGAGTGGCACGATCATGCGCAGTTCGCTGGCCAAGGTCCGCGTCGGCGACATCATGACCTCCGATCCGGTCACCTTCGCGTCGTCGACCACGGTCGAGGAACTCGTCGAAAACGAAATGCTCCAGCACCGCTTCAGCACTTTTCCTCTGGTGGGGGCTGGTGGTCGCCTTGAGGGTCTTACGAGCCTCGGGCGGATTCGCCGTCTGCCAGCCCACCTGCGCCCGACGACGTGCTTGGCTGATATCTCCTGCCCGACGTCCGAAATCCCGATGGGCACTCCTGACGAGTCGATCACGGACCTGCTCGCTCGCATGCAGGGTTCACCGGACGGCCGAGCGCTCGTCACGGACAGCGCCGGCAAACTCGTGGGAATCGTGTCGCCCAGTGACATCACCCGTTATATGCAACTGTCGATCTTGCAGTCCGAGGGTCACTCGGAGCGCAGGCGGTGAGCGTGCGCCCGGCATGCGGCCGAAAATCGAAGGGCTCACGTCGGATCCGGCCCCATGGGCACCGAGTTCCAGTTCGCGCTGTCCGCCGGTCTATCGGGAAGTTCCAGGTTGAGAGGGAGAATGACCATGAATGCAGTCGGACGCGGATTCACGGCGGTGGCGATAACTCGAGACGAGGCGCGAGTGTGGAAGGCCGTGACGGATTCTCGCCACGCGCCTGAGAGCATCCACGCCCCGAGCGAGAAGAATCGTCACCATCACGTCCGGGAGGCCCAGCACCATCATGGACACGACACTGACCACGACAATCCGGTCTTCTACGAGTCGATCACCCGGGCCGTCGACGATGCGTCATGGATCCTGCTCGTCGGCCACGGTCGAGGCAAGGCCAACGAGATGCTGCACCTGATCCAGTACTGGGAGCGTAAGCACCCCGACGTCGCTCGAAAGGTGGTCGGCGCCGTGGACTCGGACCTGGAGGCACTCAGCGAGCATCAGATACTCGCGCTCGCCCGAGATTGGTTCGCGGACTACCACGAATTCCTCTAGTGGCTCATTCGTAGCAAGCGACGCTCCGGCGGTTCAGTGGCATAGATTTCGACCCCGCGCGAGCTCTGGTCAGAGGAGCGCGACGGGAGCCGTTTCGCAACCCTTGGACGCTCTAGGAAGGGTACTTAGGCCCTGAGGCGGTCGGGGGTTCCTAGCCGATGCTGGAACGGTGGCCGTCTCGAGCAGATGGCCGAGCCGTCGCGACGAGGGCACCTCGGGTCGCGCGGCGGATGTTCTCTGGCGGGAGGCGATATGAATCGGGATCCGAATCGAGTAACCGGGGACGGGTCCGATCCTTCGCCGTCGCCAACGACACGTCGGAGTCACGCCGGCACGGTACGTCGACTCCGGGCGATAACGCGCAAGGAGTTCATCCAACTCGCCCGCGACCGACGGACGGTCGCGCTCATGGTCGGGATGCCCCTCGTGCTGCTACTCATCTTCGGTTACGGGATCCGGCTCAGCGTGAACAACATCAGCGCCGAACTCGTCGGGCAGGATTCGACGGTGGTGCGCGTAGCCTTGGCGCAGCACGATCACTTCGACGTCCGCCTTTCGGTCGCCACGAACGAAGCGGCGGCCCGCCACGATCTCCGCGTTGGCAAGGTCGCCATCGCGGTGTTGGTGGGTCCGACCGGACTCCCGACCGGCGTGCTGGTCGACGGCAGCGACGCCTTCGTCGCGCAGAACTCCCTCGAGTACCTGCGCTCGTTCAACGCGTCCGCCGGTGCGGGGGCGCTGCGCGTTCAGGTCTTGTACAACCCCACGCTGCGGTCGGCCGACTTCATGGTGCCCGCCGAGGTCGGCATGATCATGCTGTGGGTCGGCACCGTCGCGACGGCGATCGGCGTCGTGCGTGAGCGCGAACAGGGCACCCTCGAACAACTCATGATGACGCCGATACGCAAACTCGAGTTGATGGTGGGCAAGATCCTGCCCTACAGCGTGCTGACGCTGCTCATCGCGGTCGTCATCACCGCCCTCGGCCTCGCCCTCTTCGCCGTGCCCCTGCGGGGCAACCCCTTCGAGCTGCTCCTCTTCGCCGTGCCCTACCTAGTCGCCGCGCTGTCGATCGGTCTGTTGGTCTCGACCGTCGCTCAGAACCAACGTCAGGCCATGCAGACCGCCGCGTTCATCCTGTTGCCCCAGGTCCTGCTCTCGGGAGCGCTGTTCCCGCTCAGCGCGATCCCCTGGGGGATTCGCTGGGTGAGCCAGCTGCTGCCCCTGACGTACTTCACCCCCATCACCCGCGGCGTGTTCCTGAAGGGGCTGGGCTTCTCCGAGCTGTGGCCCCAGGTGAGCGTGCTCTGCGCCATGGCGGTCGTCTTCACGTCACTGGCAGCGATGTTCTTCAAGACCCGGCTCGACTGATGGCGGCCCCGGTCATCCAAGCGCGCGGACTGGTCAAGTCCTTCTCGGGGGTACGCAGCCTCGACGAGGTCGATGTCGAGGTCGCCGAGGGTGAACTGTGTGGCGTGGTGGGGGCCGACGGCGCGGGCAAGACGACGTTGCTGCGCTGCATCGCCGGCCTCTACCGGAGCGACAGCGGTGACGTCCGACCCGGTCGGGCCCGCCGCGACCTCGTCGGATTCTGCCCGCAGGGATTTCATATGTACGCGGACCTGAGCGTCGACGAGAACGTCGAGTTCTTCGGGTCGGTTTACGGGCTCGACCCGTCGACGCTGCGCCGGCGCCGCGACGAGATGCTGGACTTCACCGGCCTCGCGGCGCACCGTTCGCGCCTGGCGGGCGAGCTCTCGGGGGGCATGAAGCAGAAGCTCACCCTCGCGTGCTCGGTGTTGCACCGACCGCCGATCCTCCTGCTCGACGAGCCGACCACCGGCGTCGACCCCATTTCGCGCAGGGACTTCTGGCAGTTGATCGAGGTGTTGCACACGTCGGGCACGACGATCCTGATGGCGACGGCGTACTTCGACGAGGTCGAGCGCTGCCAGCGCCTGGTGTTCCTGCACGATGGGCGCGTTCTGGCGAGTGGGACGCTCGACGACCTCGTCGCGTCGGGCGCCGACCTCGAGACGACGTTCAGGGAGCGGATACTCGAGCACGACCGGGCGAGGGGAAGGGTGGAGGTGTCGTGAGCGTCGCGGTGCACACCGAAGGCCTCTCCAAGAGTTTCAAGGACCACGTGGCCGTAGCCGACGTCACCCTCGACGTCAACGCTGGCGAGGTGTACGGAATCATCGGACCCAACGGCGCTGGCAAGACCACGTTCATCCGGATGCTGTGCGGACTGTTCACCCCCACCGCTGGCCGTGGGACGGTGCTCGGTTTCGACATCGCGGACGAGCGCGAGCGGATCCGCGAGCGGGTCGGCTACATGAGCCAGGGCTTCGGGCTCTATGGCGACCTGTCGGTGGACGACAACCTGCGCTTCTACGCCGACCTCTACGGCGTGCGCGACCCGGCGTACATCGCGTCGATCCGAACCCGCCTGGGGCTCGACGAGGTCGGACGTCACGTGGTGGCGAGCCTGGCGACCGGGGTGCGCCAGCGCAGCGCCTTGGCGGCGGTGCTCGTGCACCGACCTGAACTGGTGGTCCTCGACGAGCCGACGAGTGGCGTAGACCCGGTGGCGCGCGAGACCATGTGGCAGATCGTGCGCGACCTCGCCGACGACGGCGTCACCGCGCTGGTCACGACCCACGTAATGCCCGAGGCGCAGCGATGCGACCGTCTGGCGCTCTTCGCCGACAGTCGCCTCCTCGCTTCGGGCCGGCCGGACGAACTCATTGAGCGAAGCGCGACGTCGATCATGGCGGTCGAGGCCGCCCCGTGGGCGGAGGCCTTCAGCCGTTTGCACGCGACGTGGCCGAGCGCCGCACTCTACGGCACGCGCGTCCACATCCCGGTGGGCGTCGACGCATCCATCGAGCCTGAGATCCGTCGGGTCCTCCACGGACTCGAGGTCCGTTCGATCACCGTGCAGAGCCCGACGATGGAGGACGCGTTCATCAGCCTGATCGAAGCACCGGCGTCGACGGTCGTGTCGCGCTAACCCGTCGCTTCGGCGACGTCGCAAGATCCGGCGAAGCGTACTCGCAGAGACTCATTGCAGCGGGCGACGAGTGGGCACTCGACACGGGCACCGCCGAGATCTCTCCTGGATCCACCGTGGATCCACGCGCCGCGCGCGAGATGTCACTCGTTGCAGCGCGGTCCTTCATCGCCTTCGTCACGTTGTCGTCACGCATGCTGTCGACCATTTGACTTTGTCCCCTAGCCCTCAAGGAACGCCTCGCCATATTGGTAGGACAATCGGTTAGGGCCGAGAATCCAGCCCGTTGTGATCAAGGAGGCAGTGTGACTTTACTTAACTCCCCATCCGCTTCGAAGGAAGAGCCCGGCTCTGAAGTGCTCTCGGAGCGCAACCAGCAAAAGGCCCACGCGCTCGGACTCAGTTCGGCTACGGCCCTGGTGATCGGCAGCATCGTCGGCACCGGAGTGTTCACGATGCCTGCCGTTCTCGCGGGAGCGGGCACCATGGGTATCGCCGTCCTCGCGGTGATCGCGTTCGGTGCGATGCTGCTCGCCGTCCTGTTCGGACAACTGACCAAGCGAGTTCCCAACAGCGACGGCGGCGTCTACGCGTACGCCCGCCACGAGTTCGGCGACTTCGCCGGGTACCTGGTCGGATGGTGCTACTGGATCCAGTCCTGGGCCGGTAACGCCGCGATCGTCTCGTCGTGGGTCTTCTACGTCGACGCCCTGTTCAAGTTCTCCAACCCGAGCGGGATGCAGAACTGGGGCATCGCGATGTTCGGTCTGTGGATCCCCGCGATCATCAACCTGACCGGCGTGCGTCGTATGGCGTGGTTCCAGAACGTGGCGGTGGTACTCAAGTTCCTGCCGCTGCTCTTCGTCGGGGTCGTCGGCTGGTTCTTCGTCGCCAAGGCGAACTTCGGTCCGTTCAACGCATCGGGCGGCAGTCTCTACAACGGCATCGGCATCGCCGCGGGCGTCGCGCTCTTCTCCTTCATCGGCGTCGAGGCGGCGGCCATGACCGCCAAGCGCGTCAAGGACCCGCGTACCAACGTGCTGCGCGCGTCGGTCATCGGCACCGTCGCCAGCGCCGGGCTCTACGTCCTCGTCACCGCGGCGGTGATGGGCCTGGTGAGTCACGCCACCCTCGTGAAGACCGGATCGCCCTTCGTCAACGCCTTCCAGACCATGTTCCCGAACAGCGCGTGGGCCGGGCAGTTCGTCGCCGGTGTCGCGGTGGTCTCGGGGCTCGGGGCGTTGATCGCCTGGACGTTGATCGTCACCGAGACCTCACGGGCCATCGCCCAGGACGACCTCTTCCCGCGCCCCTTCGCGTGGTCCGACCAGCGCGGCACGGCGTGGTTCGGCATCCTGGTGGGGACCGCCCTGCCGTCACTGCTGATGCTCTGGCGCTACTCGACGAGTTCCGGTCTGACGGTCTTCACCTACCTCGTCAACCTGAGCGTCGTAACCGTCGCCATCCCGTACTTCTTCTCGGCGATCGCCCAGTTGACGTTCCTCGTCTCGAAGCGTCGCCACGTCCAGGGCTGGCAGTTGGCCCGTGACCTCTGCGTCGCGGGTGCCGGCGTGCTCTTCTCGATGTGGGTGACCTTCGCCGCCGGTTACCAGGTCGTCTACCAGGCGCTCGTCGTCCTGCTCGCGGGCCTCGTCCTCTACGCGTTCTTGAACGCCCGTCGTCAGGGGCTCGGCGAGACCGCGATTCCCGTCGACCTGCCCGACGAGGTGCCGGCCTCGTGGCACGCCGAAGTGCGGGCCCACGATGACGCCACGTCCTCGTCCCAACCGAAGTCCCGGTAGCGAACCGTCGGTCCAGCGAAAGAGAGAAGTGCCATGACACTCCACGTTGATTCAGAGGTGGGACCACTCAAGCAGGCGGTCCTGCACCGTCCCGGCCTCGAGTTGTCGCGCCTGACGCCGTCGAACATCCAGGGCCTGCTCTTCGACGACGTGCTCTGGGCGAAGAAGGCCCGCGAGGAGCACGACGCCTTCGCCCAGGCCCTGCGCGACAAGGGCGTGAAGGTCCACCTGTTCGGTGAGATGCTCGCCGACGTGCTCGACCTCGAGGAGGGACGGGCCTTCGTCGTCGACGCCCTCCTCACCGACGACCAGATCGGCCCGTCGCTCGTGAGGCCCGTCCGCCAGCTCCTCGACGACCTCGACGGCGAGCGGTTGGCCGAATTCCTCGTCGGGGGGATCTTGAAGGCCGACCTCTCGCCTCTCAGTGCGAAGAGCCTCTCGTGGGAGCAGCTACGAGCGGACGACTTCATCTTGACGCCCCTGCCCAACACGATGTTCCAGCGCGACAACTCGTGCTGGATCTACGGGGGCGTCACGATCAACCCGATGGCCAAGGCCGCGCGGCGGCGCGAGTCGCTGCACACGCGAGCCGTCCAACGCTTCCACCCGGTCTTCCGTGACGAGAAGTTCGACGTGCTCTTGGACGCCGACGTCGTCGGCCACCAGGCGACCATCGAGGGCGGGGACGTGCACGTGCTCGGCCACGGGACCGTGATGATCGGCATGGGCGAGCGCACGACGGCCGTCGGGGTCGAGATCCTGACCCGGCGTCTCTTCGAGACGGGCCAGGCGACGCGCGTCATCGCGATCGAGCTGCCCCACAGCCACGCCTTCATGCACCTCGACACGGTCATGACGATGATCGACCGCTCGACCTTCGTGCTCTACCCCTACTTCGACCCGAACCTGCGCAGTTGGACGATGGTCCCGGGCGACGAGCCCGGCACGCTCAATCTGGTCCAGAACGAGGACCTCTTCGAGACGCTGGCCCAGGTGTTGAAGGTCGACCGGGTGACGGTGCTGCGAACCGACGAGGACGTCCGCGCGGCCGAGCGCGAGCAGTGGGACGACGGGACGAACTTCCTCGCCGTCGCGCCCGGGGTGATCATGGGGTACGACCGCAACGTCGCCACCAACACCATGCTGCGCAAGAACGGCATCGAAGTCGTCTCGATCGCCGGCAGTGAACTCGGCCGGGGGCGTGGCGGACCACGGTGCATGACCTGTCCGATCGAGCGCGAGAGCGCGCTGTGAAGAGCGCCGGCGCGCTAGTAGGTCTGAGGGGCCGCAGCCTGACGAAGGACACCGACCTCACGAAGGAGGAGTTCGTCGCTCTGCTCGACCTGGCCGAGGAGCTGCGCAGCGAGAAGCGCACCGGGACCGAGGTGCAGGAGCTTTCTGGGAAGAACGTCGCGCTGATCTTCGAGAAGACCTCGACGCGCACACGCTCGGCCTTCGAGGTGGCCGCCTGCGACCAGGGGGCCCACGTCACCTACATGGGCCCCGGCGAGACGCAGTTGGGCCACAAGGAGACGGTGAAGGACACCGCGCGCGTGCTCGGACGCATGTACGACGGCATCGAGTTCCGCGGGTTCGCCCAGCACGACGTGGAGTCACTGGCCCGGTTCTCGGGCGTGCCGGTCTGGAACGGGCTCACCGACCAGTGGCACCCGACCCAGTTGCTGGCCGACGCGCTGACGATCCGCGACCACGCCGACAAGCCCCTCGAGCGGGTGGCCATCTGTTACGTGGGCGACGCGCGCAACAACACGGCCAACTCGCTGCTCTGTGCGGGCGCGCTGCTGGGCATGGACGTGCGCATCGCCGCGCCGCCCTCCCTGCAGCCGAGCGACGAGGTCCAAAGGACCGCCCGGCGCCTGGCCGAGTACTCCGACGCGCGGATCTCGATCACCGAGGACCCCGTCGCGGCCGTCAAAGGTGCGGACTTCATCTACACCGACGTCTGGGTGTCGATGGGCGAGCCGGCCGACACCTGGGCGCAGCGGATCGAACTGCTGCTGGCCTACCAGGTGAACGACGCGCTGATGCGGGCCGCGAGGAATCCGGACGTCCGGTTCTTGCACTGTCTGCCGGCCCTGCACAACACCGACACCGACGTGGGCGCCGAGCTCAACGCGAAGTACGGCGTCAGCGCGCTCGAGGTCACCGACGAGGTCTTTGAGTCGAAGGCCTCGATCGTCTTCGACCAGGCGGAGAACCGCCTGCACACGATAAAGGCGGTCATGGTCGCCACGATGGCGGAGGGCTGACGTGCTCATCGTCGCGGCCCTGGGCGGGAACGCACTGCTGCAACGAGGCGAGCAGCCGGCCGCCGAGATCCAACAGCACCACGTGGTCGACGCGGTCAGGCAGTTGGCCCGGATCTGCGATGGCAACGAGATCATCGTCACCCACGGCAACGGTCCCCAGGTGGGGATGCTGGCGCTCGAGAGCGCGAACGACCCCGTCCTCACCCACCCGTTCCCCTTCGACGTCCTGGGCGCGCAGACCCAGGGCATGATCGGCTACTGGCTCGTCCAGGCGCTCGGCAACGTGCTCGAGCGCCGGGTCGTCGCGCTGGTGACCCAGACGGTCGTCGACCGGCACGACCCGGCGTTCGGCCAACCCACGAAGTTCGTCGGACGGGGCTACACGCTCGACGAGGCCGGTCGCATCGGTGGTGACACGTGGGACCTGCGTCAGGACGGCACCCTGTGGCGTCGCGTCGTCGCTTCGCCCGAACCGGTGGAGGTCGTAGAGATCGCCACCATCAAGGACCTGATCGCCCAGGGCACCATCGTCGTGTGCGCCGGCGGCGGCGGCATCCCGGTGGCGCGCGACGAGCGCGGGCGACTCGAAGGGGTGGAGGCGGTGATCGACAAGGACCTCGCCGCGGCGCTGATCGCGCGCGACACCGGCGCCGACGCGTTGCTGTTGCTGACCGACGTGCCCGCGGTCTTCGCCGACTACGGACTGCCCACGCAGCACGCTCTGGGCAAGGTGAACGTCGACGAGCTGCGGGCCATGGACTTCGCCGCCGGGTCGATGGGGCCCAAGGTCGAGGCGGTCTGTCGGTTCGTGAAGGCGACGGGCAAGCAAGGGTCCATCGGAACCTTCGACGACGCGCCCGGACTCCTGAACGGATCCGCGGGAACTACCGTGGTTTCCTGACACGAGGGATTCGACGCCGGTCTTCGGGACGTGGGTTTCGTCGAGGCACGTTGGGCGCCGCCTCGAATCGTTAGGTCTGACCTAGACGAGCGGCGAAGGCGAAGCGCCTTCTCGAAACGGGGTCTGGAACGAGCAGGTGGAGTTCAACGGTTCACTCACTGTGGGATCGCTACAGCCCATTCGACCTCGGCTGAGGAATGGGAATCGTCGGGCCCTGTCCGCGGCGGTACACGAGCAGGGTGCGGTTGAACTCGATGAGGACGATGCCGTCCTGATTGAAGCCGGTCGTGCGCACGGTGACGACTCCGACGTTCGGACGGCTCTTCGAGTCGCGCAGTTCCAGGACCTCGGACTTGGAGTAGACGGTATCGCCTTCGAAGAGCGGCTTGAGCAAGCGCACCTCGTCCCAACCGAGATTGGCCATGACGTTCTGGGAGACGTCGCTGACCGATTGGCCGGTGACGAGGGCGAGGGTGAACGTGGAGTTCACGAGTGGGCGCCCGAACTCGGTCTGGGTGGCGTAGTGCCTGTCGAAATGGAGCGGTGCGGTGTTCTGGGTGAGCAGCGTGAACCAGGAGTTGTCGGTCTCGGTGACGGTCCTGCCCAGGGCGTGGTGGTACACGTCGCCGACGCGGAAGTCCTCGAAGAATCGGCCCCTCCAGCCCTCGACGTCGGTCATCGTCCCTCCTCGCCTCTGCGCGGATGATTGAGATCCGCGAGCATCAGGAGCCTACGGCTTTGGCGGACCACGGCCTCGTCCACCATACGGCCGTCCTCGTCGAGGACCACTCCGCGGCCACCGGCCAGCGCCTCGTCGTACTGGTCGACCAGTCGCCTGGCCCGGTCGACCTCCTCGGGACCGGGGGTGAACACCGCGTGGATGACCGGGAGCTGCGAAGGGTGGATGGCCGAGCGACCGACGAAGCCACTGTCGCGAAGGCGTCTCGTCGACGCCGCGAACTCCTCGAGGTCACGGAACTCCGTCGAGACCGCTCCGACGGGTGCCAGGAGACCCGCGGCGGCCGAGGCGACCACGACGCTCGAGCGCGCGTAGGCGAGTTCGTTCGAATCCCGGGCGCCGTTGACGCCGAGGTCGGCGGCCAGGTCGATCTCGCCGATCTGGAGACGCAGCACCCGTGGCGCCGCCGCGATTGCGGCCAGCGACTGCAGCGCGACGGCCGACTCGACGAGCGGCATCAGTGAGACCGGCGACCGTCCGTTCGCCGCCGCTTCGAGGCCGTCGAGCAGTTCGGCCACCGCTTCGACGTCAGCGGGGCCGCTGACCTTCGCCAGACAGATGCCGCTCAGGTTCTCGTGGAAGAGGGCGGCGACCTCGTCGAGGCCCCGCTGACCGGGGTTGACGCGCACCCATAGTTCGCACGGCGCGTGGTGCCCCCCGCTCAGCCACTGGACCGCGTTGTCGAGCGCGAGGTCCTTGTGTTGCAGCGCGACTGCGTCCTCGAGGTCCGCGATGACGGCGTCGGCACCTCGATCGGGGGCCGACGCCAGACGTTCGGTCGCGTCGGCGGGGACGTAGAGGTAACTGCGTACGAGACGTCCGCTCATCGACGGCTCAGCGCACGAAGAGCAGCTGGACGAGTTGGCTCGACGCGCGCAGGTGGTGGCGCATCGCCTCTTCGGCGGTGCGCGAGTCCTTGCTCTCGACGGCCGCGATCAGCGGGGCGTGGGAGAGCATGGCATCAGGGCTCACGGGGCGGTCACGCCAGTAGAGCCTCCAGAAGCGCAGGTTGTGGGCGAGGAGGCGTTCTGCGGCCTCCTGCAGAATGGGGTTCTTGATCATGTGGACCAGGAAGGTGTGCACCGCGTGATCGGCGAGGAGGAAGTCCTCGGAGTCACCGGTGACCCTCGCGGCGTCGGCGGTCGTGACCAGACGCCTCATCTCCTCGAGGTCGTCATCGGTGACGCGGGTTGCGGCGATGTAGGCGACGCCACATTCGATGGTCTCGCGGGCCTCGAACATCGCGAGGACCTCTTCGAAGGTGATCGGTGCGACGATGACGCCTCGTCGCGGCAGGATGGTCACGAACCGGTCGGCGGCCAACCGGGCGAGCGCCTCGCGCACGGGGGTACGCCCGTAGTCGAGGTCGTCGGCCAGTGACTGCTCGTTGAGCAGCGCACCGGGGGCGATGGAGAGATTGACGATTCGCTCGAGCAGCAGGCCGTAGGCGGCGTCGCTGTCTCGTTCGGTTGTGACGGGGATCTCGCTCGTCTTCACGCTCATATCTTCGACCTTTTCATCGCTAGCACGTTAGGAGCGACTCGGGACCTTCGTGCCTCGGACCGCCGCCCACAGTTACTTGAAATGGTGACCTGCGTAATGTATCTTACCGTCATGCCCTGACATATCAGAGCGTGAATTGAAAGTTGACGGCGACAGATCGGTCGCCGCAAGTTCAAAAGGGGGAGTTCATGGCCGAGGTATCCAACGCAACATCGACCGCGCCGTCACCGCACCGGCTGGAACGGGGTGTGCTCAACATCCCCAACGCCATCGCGTTGTCCGCCGCCGCGATGGCACCGGTGTTAGCGGTCGTCTTGAACGCCCCGGCGGCCGGACCGCAGGCCGGAGCGGCCCTGCCGCTCTCCTTCCTGGTGGCCTTCATCGCCTGCCTGCTGGTGGGCAACTCCGTCGTGCAGTTCGCGCGTCGGCTGCCCTCGGCCGGATCCTTCTACACGTTCAACAGTGCCGGACTCGGATCGGGTGCCGGCTTCTACACCGGCTGGCTGTTCTGGATCGGCTACGCGATCCTGGCGCCGGGACTCTTCACCGCCTTCGGGTCGTTCGTCCACGACTACTTCGTGTCCACCTTCAACTCCAACGTCCCCTGGTGGCTATTCTCCCTGTTCGGGATGGTCATCATCCTGGGCCTGTCACTTCGTTCGATCCGCGCGTCGGTCAACGTGGACCTCGTACTGCTCTTCCTCGAGGTCATCATCTTCCTGGTCCTGTCGGTCCTCGCGATCCTCCACGGGGGCAGCGGCAACACCATCAAGGCCTTCCTGCCCAGTAGCGCGCCCCACGGGGTGTCGGGCGTCGGGCTCGGGGTCGTCTTCGGCATCCTCTCCTTCATCGGCTTCGACGCCGCGGCCACGCTGGGAGAGGAGACCAAGAACCCCAAGCGCAACGTCCCCATGGCGGTGAGCGGAGCGTTGATCTCGGTCGGCGTCTTCTACGTCTTCGCCATGTACGCGCTGACCGCCGGGTACGGCCTCAACAACCACGCCAACCTGCTCAAGTTCCTGAGCGACCCGAACCCCTTCGTGACCCTGGGCCACCACTACGCCTCGTGGCTGCTCCAGCCCATCGAACTCGCGGCGATCGCCGGTCTGTTCAGCTGCTTCATGGCCATCCACAACACGACGGTTCGCGTGATGTTCTCCATGGGCCGCGACCGGGTGCTGCCCGTATCGTTCGGGCACGTCCACGCCAAGTGGTTCTCCCCCTACGTGGCGATCGTCGGCCAGACGATCTTCACGGTGGGGCTCGGCCTCGCCGGTGGCGCCTGGCTCGGCCCGGGAGCCACGGGCAACTACGGGTTCACCGGCTCCATTGGCACCGTCGCGATCGTCATCGTCTACTGCATGTGCAACATCGCCCTGATCCGCTACTTCTGGAAGTCGCCCGACCGCAGCTGGTTGCGTCACGTCATCATCCCGATCGCCGGTGTCGCGGCCTTCGCATACCCGCTGTGGAGCGTCGCCAAGCCGGGTCAGAGCTGGCCGTACAGCCTCGTTCCGTGGATCACCCTCGCCTGGCTGGCCCTCGGTACCGTCCTGCTGCTCACCTACCGCAAGACCTCGCCCGAGAAGATCGCCGCGATCGGAACCTTCGTCGCCGAAGAGGACTTGCCCGCCGGTGAGGAGGACCAGAGCCTGCTCGCCGCGCGTACCACGTCGCTCCAGCACCCGACGGTGGAGGAAGAGGCCGAGCGTCACCCGGAAATCATGGGGGACTGACCTTGATCGAGGTACACGGCAAGAACGTCTACACCGACCTGGAGGAGTTGGTCGATCCGTCGCACACCGCGTTGCTGGTGATCGACATGCAGCACGACTTCATCGATCCCGACGGCCTGTTCGGATCGATGGGGGTCGACCTCTCGATGTACGAGGAGTCCCGACCCCGCCTGGTCGAACTGCTCGAGTCGGCCCGAGAGAACGGCGTGTTGGTGATCCACCTGCAGAACACCCAGTTGGCGGACCACATGAGCGATTCACCGGCCCAGCATCGGTTCAACCTGCGCATGCACGGCGAGTTCCGTCTCAGCGACCAGCCACTCACCTACACGGTGCCGGGGACCGCGGGTCACGAGTTCGCGCCCGAGTTCCGTCCCCGCGACGGAGAGCTGGTGGTGCGCAAGTACCGCTCGAGCGGATTCTGGGGCACCAACCTCGACATGGTGCTGCGTTCGAACCAGGTCGAGACCGTCGTCGTGGCGGGGTGCACGACCGAGGGATGTGTCGAGTCGACGGCTCGCGACGCGATGTTCAACGACTACTACGTCGTCATCCCCGAGGACTGCGTCGCCAGTGACGACCCGGCCCAGCACGACGCGTCGATCCTCTTGATGCGGCATCGATTCGACCTCTCGACCGGCGCGGCGGTCGCCAAGGTGTGGGAGACGGCAGACACGAGCGGAGGCTAGAGACCATGGGAAAACTCGACGGGAAGGTCGCCCTGGTGACGGGTGCGGCGTCTGGGATCGGTCAGGGCATCGCAGTCGCCTTCGCCCGCGAGGGCGCGACCGTCGTGGTCGTGGACCTCGTGAACGAGTCGCGGGCCCGAGCGACGATGGAAGCGGTCGCGGCCTACGGCGGTAGTTCGTGCTTCATCCAAGCCGACGTCAGTGACGCGGCCAGCGTCGCGGCCATGGCCGAATCGGCCCTCGCCCGATTCGGTCGCGTGGACGTGCTCGTCAACAACGCCGGTGTCTTCAGCGAGGCGCTGTTCGAGGACATGACGGTCGACCAGTGGGACCACGTGATCAACACGAATCTGCGAAGCGTCTTCCTCTGCACGAGGGCGCTGCTCGGCCAGATGCTCGAGCGTGGGGAGGGGCGGATCATCAACATCGCCTCCCAACTCGCCTACATCGGCGGCGTGTCCGCGACGCACTACACGGCGAGCAAGGCCGGGATCATCGGACTGACCAAGGCGCTCGCCCGCGAGGTGTCCCACCGTGGCGTGCTGGTGAACGCGATCGCCCCCGGCGCCATCGAGACGCCGTTGCTCGACAGCGAGACCGAGGAGTGGCGCAGCGCGAAGCTGGCCGAGTTGCCGATCCGAAGGTTCGGACGCGTCGACGAGGTCACGCCGACCGCGGTGCTGCTGGCTTCGGATGACGGTTCGTACTACGTGGGCGCCACGCTCGGTCCGAACGGCGGAGACGTGATGCTGTGAGGATCCTGGACGTCGTATGCACCCCAGTGACGACGGGCTTCTTCCGCGACGACCAGAGCGCCATCCGTGAGGGTCGCGAACACGACGGTTTCCTCTACACCGGTTCGCCGGTCACCCCCGGATTCACCTCGATCCGAGAGCCCGGGGTGGCCGTCTCGGTCGTACTGATCCTCGACGACGGCCAGGTCGCCTTCGGTGACTGCGCCGAGGTGCAGTACGCCGGGGCGGGCGGACGAGCGGCGCTGTCGAGCCTCGACGAACTGATGGCCCAACTCCACGACCACGTGGTCCCCCGTCTGGTCGGCCAGGAGATCGAGGGCTTTCGAGCAAAGTCCGAGGAGATCGACGGTCTCCTGGTGGACGGCCAACCGCTCGCGACCTCGGTGCGCTACGGCGTCACCCAGGCGCTCCTGCACGCGGCGGCGCTGTCGAGCGCACTCACCATGGCCGAGGTCGTGCAACTCGAATACGGCGTCGCCGCCGAGATCGACCTGGTGCCGCTCTTCGCCCAGACCGGGGACGACCGTTACACCAACGTCGACAAGATGATCCTGAAGCAGATCGACGCCCTGCCCCACGGACTGATCAACGAGGTCGACGCCAAACTCGGCCGCAACGGCGAGAAACTCCTCGCGTACGTGGAGTGGTTGCGCGAGCGGGTCCTCGCCGTTCGCACCGACCCGGATTACGTGCCGCGCCTGCACGTCGACACCTACGGCACCATCGGCCTGGCCTTCGACGGCGACCTCGAGCGGGTCGTGACGTATCTCGCCAGCCTCGCCGAGGCGGCGGCGCCGTTCAGCCTCTGGGTCGAGCACCCGATCGACGCCGGCAGTCGCGACGCCCAGGTGGCCATCTACGCGACGTTGCGTGAACTGCTGCGCACTCGCGGGGTCCCGGTGTCGATCGTGGTGGACGAGTGGTGCAACACCTTGGAGGACATCGACGTCTTCACCAGGGCTCAGGCCGCCGACGTCATCCACGTGAAGACGCCCGACCTAGGTGGGATCAACAACACCATCGAGGCGCTGCTCCTCGTGCGCGAACGGGGGTTTCGCTCCTACTGCGGGGGGACCTGCAACGAGACCGACCAGTCGGCCCGGGTGAGCACCCACGTGGCGATGGCCTGCGGCGCCGACCAGGTGCTCGCCAAGCCGGGCATGGGCGTCGACGAGGGCATCATGATCGTGCGCAACGAGATGGCGCGCACCCGCGACCTGGTCCGGTGGCGACGGGCCCATCCGTCGGCTGAGGGTGTCGCGACGTGAGACCGCTCGAAGACGTCCGGATCCTCGCGATCGAACAGTACGGGGCGGGGCCGTTCGGCTCGGTGCAGCTCGCCGACCTGGGCGCCGACGTGATCAAGATCGAGGACCCGAGCGTCGGCGGTGACATCGGACGCTACGTCACGCCCCTGCAGGACGGCGAGGACAGCATCTTCTTCGAGACCTTCAACCGCAACAAGCGCAGCCTCAGTCTCGACCTCAACTCGCATTCGGGCCGCGCCGTGTTCGAGGACCTCGTGCGCGTCAGCGACATCGTCTACTCCAACCTGCGCGGCGACGTCCCCGAGCGGCTCGCCATCCGCTACGAGGACTTGAAGCACGTCAACCCGAGGATCGTCTGCTGCTCGCTGAGCGGCTAC
>Ga0075029_100000826_pt1 | contig 17793 bp, 16 predicted proteins | sample LitLauG_LLR_2013_FD_71391 | JGI IMG/M metagenome (GOLD analysis project Ga0075029, IMG submission 71391) | Freshwater sediment microbial communities from North America - Little Laurel Run_MetaG_LLR_2013 | ecosystem: Environmental > Aquatic > Freshwater > Creek > Sediment | place: USA...
GCCCATTGACGCGAAGCTTGCATGAGTTGGGACATGAGAGAGTTCCTTAAAATGCAACGTCGGAAGTGGCGTTGCGAACTGTGGCGGCCGAAACCGCCACACGTCGCAAGGTCACAAGCAACGGGCGATGGCGAAAGCGACGCGCGCTTTGGACGGGCGTAAGTCAACGGGCTTCGCGACGCAGAAGGAAATGCGGACGCGGCCGAAAGAGATAAAGGTCAGTCCGCCAACTTTGCGCATTGTGAACATGAGAAACGCCTTTCCGTTAAGGGGCAACACCGCCCCGCGAAAACAATAGCACGTCGCGCGTTGCATGTCTAAAGGAAAGCATTACACAAGTGCGGTTTCTCTAACGTAGTTAACAAGAATGTAACGGAATTGTGGCGTGAAAGTTAATGCGCGACGATTGCATTAGAGCGCCGCTGGCAGGCTTTTGCGGTTTTCGCTACCTAGTGAAGGTCACGCAAAAGTTGCCCGGTTTCGTGCTTTGTTCCTATGCGATTGAGTTAACCCTTTGTTAACCTTGAGCGTGTTAGTTACATATTAACTACGATACGTAACAAAAAGCCGGTTTAACCCTATTGCTGAAAACTGACTATCATAGAATTACATTAGATAAGTTAGTTAATGGATGCTAACTAATCTAACATAATTTTATGATAGTCAAATTTCGCTGATAGAGTAAAAAGAGGAAAATGTTGCGCGCTAATATAATTGACCTCCCATAGAGCGCGGCGCTAATCGGTTCGGAGCTAGGTGCGCAACCCCGCCAACCCTACCGCCGCGCGCCACGCCAGCCGCAACGAAATACTTAACGCAACGTTAACACGCAACATGAAACATAGTGTCAAGTAACATTAGCTCGCATTATGTTACATGCTTAATGATTAAGGTTAACGCGCCCCGCGCTGCGCGCCGCGCCCATTAAGGTTAACAATTAAGGTTAACGCGCCCACGCGAGCGTAATGCCATGGTAACTATGTTGCAATGTGATCGAGTGTTAAGTATGCTTAGTAACTAAGTGTTAAGTTTTGAAGTGCAATGTAAGCTTAGAGACTAGGTAAGAGGATAGGTGGATGGATTAAGGATTGCTAGGGTGGTGGGGGTGGTTCGATAGGAGATGAGATGGCCTGTATATAGGGCCGCGCACATAGTATCTATACTTTTTCAACACTTGGCTAACACATTACAAAAATCGCGCAACACAAAATTTCCAAAATTTTTGCAACTTGACCTTCAGGCTGAGTTTTGGCATGGCCGGGTGATGGCGAACCCTTGGCCCAAGTTCATCACGCCCAACATGGACCCTGTGCCGATGCGCCGGGACGCTCCAAAGCCGAGCGCGCCGAGCGCGCCGACGCCGCGTCGACAAGTCCCCAGGCCGACCGATTTCGTGGGGCCGACCGCCGAGGTTTGTCAGGCGGTCATCGACGCGTCGACGGACGGTGAGGGGAACGCCAAGCCGGGCTATGCGCTGCGCGTTCGGAACGCGCGGGCGATCCTTGCGCGCTTGACGGCGGGCGTCCACACGGGTTAGACCTCCGGCTCGGGAGCCATCAACCAAGTTCCGAGGTCCGACATGGCGAAGCGACGTATGCACGCGGTTGGCGGCTATCCGCCCGGCCCAGGCCAAACGATCACGAACGGCAGTTGGACGGGTCCGGGCACGGCGTCGCAGGACAACCCGCCCATGCCGCAACCGACCGCCGGCGAGCAAAGCGCGCCGCCCGTGTTCGGGAAACGCACGACGCCGCCGCCTGTCAAGGCCGCTGGCGGTATGGGGTGTGCGGGCGTTGGAGCGGCGAACGGGTTGGATGGGGCCATGATGGCTCACGCCGACAAAATGCACCCCGTCCGTGGCCGGTAAACGCAAGCTTCGCGCGAGCGGCGGGTGGGGCGGCGGCGGCGTCGATGGGTCGTACACGCAGAACGAGGGCGGCGCGGGCCAAGTAGGCTCGGGAGGCAACGCCAGCACGGGCATGGGCGCTCCGTTTGGGCGCACATGGGGAGCGCCGAGCCCGCCGCCGCCGGTGGCCCCGACGCCAGCCGCGCAGCCTTCGCCGCCTTCGCTCGCGGCGATGCCGCAGTTGACGCCCACGGGCGCGCCGCCGAGTCCTCCGGCCAATCGCATCCAGCCTGCGGCCAGTCCTCCCGTCTCGGGCGGCTACAAGACCGACATTTTTGCGGCGGGCGGCTACTCGGGGCTTGACCGGGCGATGAGCGAACACGCCGACAGGTTGCATCCGGTGAAGCGCCGATGAGACAGCACAACTACCTTGCGGGGTCGTCGCGGTTGCCGGGTAAGACGGACCCTAAGCGGCCCAAGGACACGATTCCGGCGATGTTGAGCCCCAACGAGGCGGTTTTGAACGCGCCTGCCGCCGAGATGTTGGGGCGCGACAAGATCGAGGCTTTGAACGCGGCTGGCAACGCCAAACGCGGGACCGACAGCAAGGGCAAGCCGCTTGCGCGCGGGCGCTCGGGCGTCGATCACGCGATGTCGCAGCACGCCGACCGCTTGCATCCAGTGAGGAAAAATGGGTAATATCTTGAGCGGCGCGAGCGTGCCATCCGTGGAGGGAGCCACGGGGCGGGGTAGCGGACTTCGGACACCCACTACCCCGCCCACTCCCAAGCAGGCCGGCGATCCGCCGCCAAAGTCGTCAGCGCCGACGCATCGGACGGTTGAGAACTACGGCCATCAAAACGAGCGTGGGGAGCGTCCGACGCGGAAGATTTACCGCCAGGGAGTGCGGATCACATGACCATCTCGCTGCTGACGTTTTTTCTCGTTTGGCTCGGTACGCTGACCGTGGGGATGTGGATTGGGTTTTTCATGGGCGGCGCGGCCAAAGTCGCCAAGGAGAGCGACGACATGGCGCAGCAAGTGTTCGACAGCGCCGAACTCCGCATCAAGACGCACGACGCGCCGGAATGAGCGTCGTCTATCAAGCCTGTCCCCAACGCGGCGGCGAGACGCTGCACGTCATGGTGACGGGCTCCTATTTTTGCACGTTTTGCGGCACCGTTCCGATGCCGACGATGAGGGAGAGCAACGATGATCGACAACCCACGCCCGGCGAGCGTCCCGAGCGAGAGCGACGCGCGGACGGTCAACAATTCGGAAGTCCGACACGCCTATCGCGTGCTTTCGGATGACGAGAAGGCCGCCATGGTCGCGGTCAAAGACGTGGGACAGAAGTTCATCGACCTCGCCAAGGGGCTCGGATCGAGCCGCGAAGTGTCGATTGCGGTGACGAAGGCCGAGGAGGCTGTAATGTGGGCCGTCAAGCACATTACGCGGTGACTTTGACGCGCCTGACGCGCTGCGTTAGACGTGCGACATGAGCAAGTGGCACAAGCTCCCGATGCAGTTGCCGGGCGGCGACCTCATGCCCTACATGAGCGCCGTTTACAGGCAGTCGATTGTCGACGGGATTTTCGAGCGCGTGGGCGGTTTCGAGCGCATGGCCGCGTGGGTTGAGAAGAACGACGACAACTACGGCGAATTTCTCATCAAGATTTGGGCCAAAGGCGCGATCAGGTCGACGCAAGTTGAGAATCTGACCCCGCCGACTGCGATTGAAGATTTGCTCGCCAAGCTGGACGCGGGCGAACACGCGAAAGTCATCGACCAAGAGGCCGCTTAGTGAGCCAATCCGACGACCTCGCGCGCTTGAAGCGATTGCGCGATCCAGCGGGGTTGCCGGCGTTCGGTTCGGAGTGCCTGACCGTCCGCACGAAGGAGGGGCAGTTCAAGCGCCTCGTTTTGAACTCCGCGCAGTTGTTTGCGCATGGTCAATTCGAGCGTCAGCGAGCGACGACTGGCCGCGTTCGCGCCCTGGTCCTCAAAGGACGCCAGCAAGGCATTTCGACGTACATCGCGGCGCGCTATTATCAGCGCGCTTCGATGCACCGCGGAGTGAACGTTTTCATTTTGTCGCATGAGCAATCGTCATCCGACACGTTGTTCGGCATGGTCGACCGCTACCATCGTTCCAACCCGCTCGCGCCGCACGTCGGCGTGTCCAACACGCGCGAGCTTGAGTTCGACCGCCTTGAATCGTCCTACGCGGTCGCCACGGCGGGCGCGCGCGGCGTCGGTCGGTCGAAGGCGTTGACGCTTTTTCACGGTTCTGAAGTCGCATTTTGGCAGAACGCAAAAGACCACTTTTCGGCGTCGGTGCAAGCGGTCCCCCACGCCGACAACACGGAGGTCGTGCTTGAAAGCACGTCGGCGGGCCCGTCGGGCGAGTTCTATGAGCGTTTTACCGACGCAATCAATCAGCGCGGTGACGAAGGCTATCAGGCCGTATTCATTCCTTGGTACTTGTCGCCGGAGTACTCGGTCAACCCCGAGCCCGGATTCACGTTGAGCGACGACACGCCAGAAGGCGAAATGAGCGAGGCTGAGTACTCGTCGATTTACGGACTCGCGCTCAATCAGATGGCGTGGCGTCGGATGAAGATACGCGAGTTGCGCGACCCCGCAATGTTTCGCCGCGAGTACCCCGCGTCGATGCAAGAGGCTTGGTCCAGCGCAAGCGACGACCGACGCTACATACCGCCGATGTTGGTCATGCGCGCGCGCAAGCACCGCGCGCAGCGCGGAGCCGGCCCGCTCGTCATCGGCGTCGACCCCGCGAGCGGCGGCGGCGACCGCTTCGCCATATCGTGGCGTCGCGGCATGGTCGTTGAGCGCACCGAGTTCCGCAACAAGATCGACATACTTGAAGCGTTTGCGTGGGTTCGTTCGATCATCGAGCGCGACAAGCCCGCGCGCGTCTACGTCGACGCGGGGAACATCGGGGCGGACTTGATAACGTTGTTGCAGGCTGCGGGTCCGCGCTTCATCGAATGTGTTAGAGCGGTGAATTTCGGTAGCAAGTCAGAGTTCAAGATGGCCTATCCGAACATGCCGGGCCCGGCGAATCGACGCGCCGAAATGTATCAGCGGTGTCGTGACTGGTTGAACCTACCTGAGGGCGCGAGCATCCCTGACCGCGATGATTTAGAGGCGGATTTGACCGCGCCGCGCGAGAAACCGCAGCTAAACAACGATTTTTACATCGAAGCGAAAAAGGACATGGCCACGCGCGGGGTTCGCTCTCCCGACCTCGCCGATAGCATCGTTTTGACTTTCGCCTCAGTCGAATATATCCCGTCATGGTCAGAGCCAGCCGTGGCCCACCACTACGGCGACCTTGTACAGCCCGACGCGGCCCCGGCAGTCACGGATTGGAGCGGCGGGGCCAACTCTTGGATGGGCTAGGGGCATGGCGGCTAAGTACCAAATTTACGGGAAGTCCAACGGCGACCCCAACGCGACTAAGCCCACGTTCAAAGTGCCCGACGGGTATGAGAACGAGGAGGAGTTCATCGCCGAGATGCGGGCCATGTTTGCCGATGATGTCGGCGCAGACCGCTTGAACCGCGACGCCGCGCTAGAGGACTTACAGTTTTTCGTGGGGCAACAGTGGGACGACACGGTTGTTGCGCGTCGTCAGGCGCAGAAAAAACCGATTATGACGATCAACCGCCTTCCCGCGTTTGTTGCGCAAATTCTAGGTTCACGTCGTCTAAACGAGACGGATATAAAAGTCGCGGCTGACACTGGCGGCGACGTTGGCGTTGCGCAAGTGCGCGAAGGGTTGATTCGCAACCTTCAAAAAGTGTCGAACGCTGAGTTCGCCTACGACAACGCGTTAGCGGGGTCGGTGTGTTGCGGAATAGGCAATTTTTCCGTCGACCTCAAGTACGCCGACGACAATCCGCGAGGTCAGCAAGACATAGCTTTCAACGCCATTCCAGACCACCTATCCGTGATTTGGGATCGCAATTTGACCGACCAGACCGGCGAGGACGCCACGCGTTGTTTTGTCGTGGAGGCGATGAGCCTTCAGGACTTTTATCAAGCCTACCCGTGGGCGAATCCCGCCGACCCTCCTCTCGATTACAACATGCGCGGCGACTTGCGCATGACGGGTTGGATTTCGAGCAACGACGTTCGCGTGGTTGAGTACTGGCGGATGCGGAAGCGAAAGCGCCAGATAGCGGAAATGAAAAACGGTTCCGTCGTCGACGTGACCGACGTTACCGATCAGGAGAAGCTTGCCGGAATCGCACAGTGGCCCAACGGCACGCCGATCATACGCGAGGTCATGCGCCCGTACGCGCAGATGTACACTTGCTCGGGGCTTCAAATTCTTAACGGCCCATATGAGTTGCCAGTTTCGCGCATCCCTGTCTTTCGCGTGCCCGGTTGGGAGATGCGCGTGGGCGAGTGGCGTCACCGATGGGGCTTGATTCGGTTTCTCAAAGACCCGCAGAAGCTTCACAACTACTGGCGTTCGGTCGTTGCCGAGAAACTGACGCAGACGCCGCGCGCGGTGTGGCTCGCCAAGCAAGAATCGGTGGCCGGGCGCGAGGAGAAGTTCCGCAACTCGCACCTTTCCGACGACCCGTTGTTGATATGGAACGGCACGGCTGGCGAGGCCCCGCAACGCATACCTCCCGCTCAGATGGAGGACGCGCTGATGTCGCAAGCGGAGATGACTTCGCAAGACATCAAGGACGTTTCCAACATCCACGAGGCCAACCTTGGGATGCCGTCCAACGAAGTCTCACAAGTCGCCATCATGGCGCGTCAGCGCGTGAGCGACACGGGGACGATCATCTATCACGACAACCTCGCCAAGGCGCAAGAGGCGGCGGGTCGTACGGTCAACGAACTCATTCCCATAGTTTATGACACGCCGCGCGTCGTCAAGGTCATGGGCGTTGATGGTAAAGCCTACGCCCAGGCGATCAACGACTTCAATGATCCGTCGTCCATCGACATCACGGTTGGGCGCTACGACGTGACATGCGGCGTCGGGCCAAGTTACGCGACGAAGCGCATCGAGCAAGCGGCGTCCATATTGGGCATGTCGCAAGCGATGCCCCAAATTCTATCGCTCGCCGCCGACCTCATCGTGGGCGCGCAGGATTGGCCGGACGCCGACAAGATCGCCGACCGCCTGAAGAACGCCATGCCGCCCGGCGTTCTATCCCCCGACGAAATGACGCCGCAGCAGCAGGCCGCGATGCAGCAGCAACAGCAGGAGGGCCAGCAAAAACAACAGATCGACAAAGCGACGATGTTGGCGAACTATCTCAAGACGCAAAGCGAAGCGTTGCTCAACTCCGCGCGCGCCAGGAACTTCGCGGGCGAGGCGGCCAACCAACCGCAGAAGATGGCGATTGAAGCCGCGCGCGCCCAGGTCGAAGCGACACACACAGAGTATCAAGACAGGCTTGACGCCATCAAAATAGCGCATGGCGGATGAGAGGGAGAACTTAAATGGCTGGTGAGAACAACAATCCTACGGGCGGTGATCGCGGGCTAGAGGGCAAAACGCCTTCAATCGCGGATCAGATTAGCACGTTCAAGGGGATGTCCGCTGACGACGGCGTGGTCAAGACGGTTCAGGACGGTGTTACGCCCGTCGTAGACCCGGACCTCGCGGGTGGCGAAGGTGAAGGTGAAGGCGGCGACGGGTTGCTACCGCCGATGCTCACCGAAAAGGCTCCGACCACTCCGGCGAAGCCCAAGAGCGCACAAGAGCGCATCAACGAGGCCGTGAAAAAGCAACGCGCCGCCGAGCGCGCGCTAGAGGCTGAGCGGGCCAACGGCAAGGCGATTATCGACCGTCTTGACCGTCTCGAAAAGGGACTCGCGCCTGCGCCCTTGACACGGCCTAACGTTAGCGCCACAAATGCGCCCGTCGATGCTTCCGCGCCCGACCCGTCGAAGTATCAGTTCGGGGACTTGGACCCGCGCTACCTTGCCGACCTCGCTCGTCACGAAGCGACGAAAATTCTCGGGGCAGACAAGGCAGAGCGCGAGGCCGCCCGCAAGGCCGAGGCTGACCGCGCAGCTAAAGAGCGGATCGGAGCCGCCGTCAACAAGCTCACGACGGACGGCACCGCAGCGTACCCCGACTTCAAGGCCGTTGTGTTCGACGACACTGACAGTTGGGACTTGACGCAGACCGTTGGCGAACTCGCGTTCGACAGCGACGTTGGCGCTCACGTCCTGTACCATCTGGCGACGAACCCGGAGGAGAGCAAGGCGGTCGCTAAATTGCCACCGGCAAAGCAAGCCGCGTGGTTCGGTAAGATGGAGGCGTTCTTCGCCCCAAAGTCGGCTAAGTCACCAGCCGCCGCGAACGGTCAAGGCGATGCTTCTTCCGCCACCCCGCCCGCAAGGATGACGCAAGCGCCGACTCCTCCCGAACGACGAGTTCGTGGGAACAACGGCAACCCGAATCCTGTCACACCCGACACCACGGACTTCAAAGCGTTTGAACGTCTCGCGCTCGGGCGTCAAAACTAAAGGGGCCTAAGCGGTCATGTCCAATCAATTTCTCAATGCACAGGAGTATGCGAATGTCATGCTCCTGCTGCTCAAAAACCAACTTGTGTTCGGTCGTCTTGTCGACGGCCAGTTCAAAGACGAAGTGACCGACGAGAACGGTTTGGTCATCAACGTCAAACGCCCGCCGCGCTTCATGGACACGAAGGACGGCACGGCGAACCTCGTTTTGCAAGACTTGATCGCCGGCACCGCGCCCGTCGCGGTGAACCAGTACTCGAAGGTCCACATTTCCGTGGGCGACATCGAGTTCATCCAGAGCTTCAACTCGCTCATGCAGAACGAAACGATGAAGTCGGCGGCTTCGACGCTTGCCCACTCCATCGACAAATACATCGCGCAGCAGACCCTCAACTTCGCGTCGTGGGTCGCGGGCGCGGCTCCATCCGCCGGCGGCTCCTTCAACGCCCTCGACCCGACGAAACTCATCAACTCGCCTTCCGAGGCCATGGGCGCCCACACGCGCCTCATGGACAACGGCGTGCCGAACGTCGACTTGAGCGGCGTCGTCTCGTTCAAAGACGGCGAAATGATCCGTGGCTCGTTGCTATCGGCCTACACCCCGAGCATCAACGTCTCGATGCTTGAGCGCGTCAAAATTCCGATTATCTCGGAAGTCGACTGGTACGCTTCGCAGAACCTCCCGACCTTCACGACCGGGACGCGACTGCAAGGCAACGGCACGTCGACCGGCTCGGTCATCAACGGCGCGAACCAAAACGTCAACTACCGCGACGTGAAAGGTTCGGCTGGCGTGGCGGGCATGACGCAGACGCTCAACGTGACGGGCGACGCTCCCGGCGTCACCTTCGCGGCGGGCGACGTGTTCTCCATCGCCAACGTCTATGCTTGGGACTGGCGCGCGGGCGCTAAGTTGAGCCAGCTTCAGCAGTTCACCGTCCTCAATGCGGCGACCGCTGACGGCTCAAGCCACGCGACCTTGACCATCACCCCGCCGATCATCGTTCAGGGGACGGTCGACGAGGGCGGCACGGTCTACACCAACTCGGCGTTCGCCACGGTCGACTCGATTCCGGCGAACGGCGCGTATATCCAATGGGCGGGTGCCGGCAGCACCGCGCTCCGCGTCAAAGCGGCGTTCCACAAGCGGGCTATCTCGCTCGTGTCCGCTCGCCTGCATCTGCCCTTTACCGGCGTCGCCAGCTACGCGGTCGACCCCGAGACGGGCATTTCGGTGCGCTACTGGCGCGGGTCGGACATCACGACCGGCAATCACATCCATCGTTGGGACTGCATGTACGGCGCTGCGGTGCTTGACCAGTTCCTCGGAACTCGTGTCTGCGGCTCTTAATAGCCGACGATCCGAAAGTGGTCTAAGAAAGGCAGGCGCGGCTAACCCCGCGCCTGTTTTTTAGGGAGAGTTCAAGTGGCATCTATTCGACCCCTACCCCCGACCCGCTACACGTATCAGGAGTACCCGCGCGTAGTTTTCGACCCCGAGACAGGGACCAGCCGCGTCGTCAAATCCGAATCTGAAGTTCCCGAGGGTTGGCTTGACCGCCACCCGCAAGACCCACGTTCAAAACCCCTCAAGGATTCGCACAGCCGCGCAGGGACGCCATCCGACGGCGCGCAGGCCCTAACAGACCGCTCGCCTGCCGAAAGCCGTCCTGACGCATCTGTGGGGCTCGACCGCCCGGCGATCATCGCGTCTTTGCGGGAGCGGAACATCGTTTTCAACCCACGCGCGCCGACAGAGGCGCTCCGGGGACTTCTCAAGGAGTAGCCGATGGCCCGCGCCCCCTCGACCGTTGCGACCGTCATATCGCGCGCTTACCGCGAGGCGCAGATCACGGCCATTGGGAGTACGCCGACCGCCGCGCAGCAATCCGAGGGCGTCGACAACCTGAACTCGTTCATGTCGACTTCCCTCGGGATGGACCTGGGCGAGCCACTGACCGACTGGCTCGCTCCCGCTCCACAACGCACCGCGCCGGTAGCCGCTAACTTCCCGCAAGGCCCTCAATCGTGGGGCAGTCCCTACGGGTCGGCGGGGTTGCTTGGCGTCTATGGGGCGAACGTCACGCCCTACCCGCCCAACAACTCGCGCATCGTGTGGGGCGGCACGTCGCAGACGGTTTATTTTTCCGAGCGCCCCGAGAACGGTTCTCGCACAAGCTTGATCCAGGGCTCGGGGCTGGGCGACGGCGGCAACAACGGCGACGTGCTGACGATGGACGGCAACGGGCGCTACATCGGGCTGCCGGGGCAGACGCCGCCTTTCATCGGGACGCAAAACTTCACGTTCAGCAACACCGCTCCGGCGCAAGCCGACTGGATTTACGTCTCGGCCTACGCGCTTTGGATGCCGGTCGGCACGCTTGCGCTGACCGACAACATGATTTTCCCGCCGGAGTATGACGACTACTTCATCATTGGCTTGGCGGGTCGCCTCGCGCCTAAATACAACAAGACGCTAAGTTCTGAATCTCAAGCGGCGTTTTTGATGGCGCAGTCCAAGGTGAAATCCGAGTTCACGCAAAAGCATGACACGGTGTACGGCGCTTGGGAGTACCCGAACTCCCTGCAAAGCTACAACGCCGGGCGATGGCTCTGGCCCAACTACTGAGGTCACATGACCGCTCTGCAATTCGGCCTCGGGGCCTATCTACGAAGCTACGCGGGGTCGCCCGAGATACAGCTATTAAATCGCTTTCTCGAAGCGAGCCCGTCTAATGTGCGCGAGCGTACGGGGTTGCTCGCGCGTCAGGGGACTACTTTGCTGGCTACCGTGGGCGCGGGGCCAATTCGTAAAATGTACAGCAAGCTAGGACTTTTCAACGGCGACTTGTTCGCCGTCTCTAAAAACTCGCTTTATCGGTTCAGCGCGAGCGGGGCGTTGACGAGCATTGGCGGCGTCATCGGAAGCGGGAATCCTAAATTCACATGGGACGCCGGGCCGGGCTACCAGCACTTATTTGTGTCGGATGGCGAACTCCTCCAAGTTTACCAAGGCGGGACGCACGCATCTGGAACGCTGAAGGGGTCTCCCGCCACATCACTAACCGTCACGGCGCGCGCGATTGGCGTCGGCGGGAACTCAATCGCCACGACGGTCTATAGTGGGGCCACCGGCCTAGTGTGGACAGGCGCGACGTTGAGCGGCGGCAGCACGACGACCTACGCCAAAGGGACTCTCAGCGGCGTCACCCCGACGAACCAAGTCATCAACATCGGCGGCGTCTACTACGATTGGAACGCATCGGTCGACAGCGGCTCGCCGGCGGGCACCGCGACGCACCCCTACCACGCCAACCCGACCAGTGGCGGCGATCCCTTCACCGCCATGATGAACTTGCTCAACTTCACGGGCACTCCCGGCACCGACTTTTCAACGGCGGTTCCGGGACCGGCTGCGGCTGTTACGGCGGTGGCGAGCGTGATCCCCACGACGCAAGTAATTCAGATCGGATCGACGTTCTACTCGTGGAACTCAGCGGTCGACACGGGACCGCCTGACGGGACCGCCGCTCACCCCTTTCTCGCCAACCCTACGAGCGGCGGTGATCCCTACACGGCCATGGCGAACTTGCTGAACTTCATAGGCGTACCCGGCACGGACTTCTCGACCGTGATCGGCGGCGCGAGTACGCAAGTGACGGCCATAGCCAACGGCGGGCCGCCTGCGTCGTCGCTCGCGTTGACGGCCATAAGCGAGTTCGCGGACGGCAACGCGATTGCGACGCTGATCTACAGCGGGACGGGGTTGTCGTGGAGCGCCGCCACGTTGACGGGAGGCGGCACGCACTCTCTTATTGGCGTCTACGTGCCCACGGGCGAGCCGATAAATGGCCTTTGCACTCTCGACCACTACGTCATGGCGAGCGTCGGCAAGAGCAACAAAATGTTCTTCATCCTGCCCGGCGAAATCACGATTGACACGCTCAACTTCTTCGCCAAAGAGAGCAACCCTGACCCCATCCAAGACCTCGTGACCATCGGGGACAATTTTCTCGCGGCTGGTTCGGGCTCGGTTGAGACTTGGTACGCCACAGGCGACCTCAACGCGCCGTTCGCGCCGATCCAGGGCCGCACCATATCGCGCGGCATCGTCGACGGGACGCTCGTGAACGTTCACGACGCGGCGTTTTTTGTCGGCAGCGACGGCGTAGTGTATGCTTTTGGCGGAAGCGGGTTTGAGCGCGTCAGCGACAACGGGATCGAGGAGCGTATTCGCATCCTCACGAGGCAACAGGCGGGTGTGACATGAGCAACGTTTTCGTCGAAGGTTTCGCCACGTATGGCGTGGGGTCGTTCGGCTCGCCTGGGTCGTCGCCCATTTTGATCGCCATGCTTGCCGGTCGGTACGCTGCAATCGGCCCGGCTGGCGGTGTGTGGTCCATCGGGACTTTGCCTTGGGCTCCTACCAACCCCGACCTTTACTTGGAATCCACAGCGGGGCTCGGAGGCGGGTCGGCGCAAGGCGTCGGCGCGCGCATCGCGTTGCCTGGGTCCGACGCCACGGTCATCGTTTCCGCCTATGTCGCGTTGTCGGCGTTGCCGACGCGCGGCGCGATTGAACTAATCGTATTCAGCGACCTAAACAACAATCCCCTGGTCGGCCTTGCGGTCACGTCCACAGGGGCGTTGATCCTTCACAACCTAAGTTACCCGTCGTCGCCGGCCAACCTCTACGACATCCTGCTATCGACCAGCGGGCCTGTGATGACGGCGCAAAGCGCCGCGCACATCGAGATTCAAATTGGGTGCGGCACGAGCAATAGCAACTCGGCCACTGTCCAAGTCAACGGCACGACCGTAATCACGGGGACCGGGTTGAGTTTTTCATACGATCCGACGTTCTCTTACCCACACCCGAACGCTCACGCATGTTCGCAGTTGACGTTCCTCGGCGACATTTCGATTTTCGGAGCGGGCGGCGGCAGCGGGAATCCGCAGACCTACATCGGCAACCTCATCGTCCGCGACGGAAACGGCACCGTCAACAACGGCATCGTCGGGGACCGCCGAGTCGCTACCTTGTTCGTGAATGGCAACGACGCAGCGCATCAAGGATGGACCGCCCAACCCGTGCAGCGGTTCGGCGCGGGCGTTTTGGACTTGACCATCAACTCGACAGTCGGACCCGCCATGTGCGACGCCGCCCCGTCGTCGACGTTGGACATCGGCAACAACCAGTTCACCATCGAAGGCAATTTCCGGTTTCAACTTCTTCCCGCAGGGTCGGCTAAAGCCGTTCTTTACGGACATTGGGATGAGCCCAACAATCACCGCGAGTGCGAACTGTACGTAGGTGGTCCGTCGCTGGAAGGTGGCAACACCGTTTTCCGCATCACGACGGACGGAACGGGCGGCACGATCAACGAACTTATCTCGTGGCCCTATCAGTATGTCGTCGGTCACTGGTATCACATTGCGATCACCCGCGACGCATCCAACTTGACGCGCCTTTTCATCAACGGCGTTCTTCAAGGAATCGCTGCGACCGACGCCAACACCTACTACTCGGGCGGTTCGTCGGGCGCTTATGCCTCGCTCGGCTCAGATTCCAACAACGGAAACGCCGTGGCTAACGACACGCTGGCCGGTTGGGTCGACGAGTTTCGATTGACGATAGGCGCGTGCCGCTACACAGCGAATTTCGCTCCTCCCGTCGCGGCGTTCCCGCGAGGAGGCGGTGACGCAAACTGGTCGCAAGTGGCGTGGATCAGCGGCTTCGACAGCGGAACCGCGCTCGACGAAAGTTCGCACGCGCGCACGTTGGGGCTTTTCGGCGGCGCGCTCGCCGTGTTGCCGAATGACGGTCAGTACGCTTTCCAGGCCGTCGACAAGTCCGCTCCTCCATACGACAACTCATTCATCGAAGCGTCGTTGCTCGCCGCGCAGCAGACCCTCACCTACACCGCGCTACCGACGAACAACGACACGATCACGGTTGGTCAAAAGACAGGCCCTCTGACGGCGGTTTACACTTGGAAAACGACGCTCACGGGCGCGGCGTTTGAAGTGCTTATTGGGGCGACCGTCGCGGCCTCTCTCGCAAACCTAGCGGCGGCGATCATCGCGGGCGCTGGCTCGGGGACGCTATACGGGACCGGAACGACGGCCAACATATCGGTAAGCGCGGCTCCGTTGGGCAACGTGGCGCTCGTCGCCACGGCGCTCACGCCGGGGTCTGCGGGCAACTCAATCGCGTGTTCGTCAACCGACCCTGCCGGTACGTGGGGCGGAACGACTTTGGCGGGCGGCGTCGACATTCCCACGTATTCGCAGTTCACCTACAACCGACTGCCGTCGAACGTCACGACCGTCGACAGCATCACGCTTTTGTCGCGCTCGTGGAAAACCGACGCGGGCGTTTGCACCGTGCAGCCAAGTTTCGTAGGCGGCAACGGCGGCGTGGCGGCGGGAGCCAATCAGGCCGTTACCACGGCTCCCACGTTCTACACGTCGCTCATCGAGACGGACCCCGACACGTCGGGTCCGATCACGCCGACGACGGTCACAGGTGGCAAAATAAAGATCAATAGGACTTCCTAATGACTTCGACTTTGGGAGCGCGGACATCCGACGCCGCAGTCATCACGCCCACGTCGGCGCTCTCACGCGGGCGTTTTTCCGACTACGCCGCGCTCGTAACCTACAGTTCGGGCGCGAAACACGCAGACGTGAGCGACTTCAGCGCGCTCACGCCGTATGCTTCAGGCACGCCGATTCCGCGCGTGAGCGACCTCACGATGATGGCGGTCTACTCGACGCAAGAGCCATCGGTTACGCAGACCTTGGCGTGGCAGTACACCATGGACGGTCACACGTTCTATGTCCTCGACCTGGGGAACCAAGGCACGTTCGTATATGACTTGACCTCAAAATCGTGGAGCAAGTACGAGACTGATGGGTTGCCGATTTGGAACATGCGCAACGGCGTAGTTTGGAACACGGGTGCAGAGCGAGTCATCGGCGGCGATTGGCAGGGGGCCTACTTGTGGGAACTCGACCCGCTGAAGATACTCGACGACGATTTTAGAGACATCGCACACGCCACAAGCGCGGCCATATCCCTGCGTTCGCGCGTCTATCACTCGCTTGCTGAATTGCGGGTCGCGGCGAGCGCGGGAATTTTAGACGAAGCCGACGGTGCGGCGTACATTCAGTTGACGTACAGCGACGACGGCGGCCAGACATACAGCGCGCCAATCATCGTCATGTTGCAAACCGGCACCACGCCCGACGGTCAGCAGGACATCCGGTTCTCGTCGCTCGGGTCGTTTATGGCCCCAGGTCGGATATTCCAACTCGCCGACGTGGGCGGGATGCTTAGGCTCGACGGCGTAGACGCGATGATCGACGACTACGACGAGGTTAACGGGCCGCTTCAAGGGTAGGCGAATGGTCGACGTTCTCAGCGCCAAGACTCCGATAGTCGACGACGACTTTCACCCTACCCGCGAGTTTATGATTAAGTGGTCGCAGCTTGCGGCAAACCTCTCAACGATAGTCCCCTTATCGACACCCGCGCAAGTGTCGGCGGTTTTTGATGTCATAGGCGCGGGCGTTAATGACATGCTCGTTCGCGGGACTACGCAATGGGGCGTTCTTGCGCCGGGTGTAGTCGGCCAAATTCTATCTTACCAATCAGGCGGCCCTACGTGGGAAGCGGCCCCGGCGCTCGCAACGCTCACCGACGTTGTTTTGACCGCGCCCGCCAACAACGACGTGCTGACTTACGTGAGCGGCGCGGGCAAGTGGGAGAACAAGCCATCATCGGGCGGGGGAGGCGGCGGGTGGTATCTCACGCCTCCCGTGGCGTCGTCTCTCACGGCGTTTCAGAATCTCGGGACCGGCACAGTCTTTCATCAACGCACGAGCGGGGCCGTTCCATCGCTCGCCGTCGACGGCGGCTCGGGCGGCGCAAGCACGTTGTTTTGCGCGATGCAGACCGCGCCGGGCGGCACCTTCAGCGCCGTCGTCAAGGTCAAGTTCCCCTACATCAACGCCCTCGCGGGTTGGTATGGCGCTGGCCTGGGCGTCTACAATAGCGGAAATGGAAAGGCCGAGTCGTGCTTCGTGCAAGGCCAACTTGTCTGGTACTCAATCGACTGGTCCTCTCTTACGAGCACTTCAAGCCTCAACAACGTCGGCACGCTCACGGACCCCGACTTTTTCCTGCACTTGGACTACGACGGGACTAACTTGAATTTTGGCATATCGCGCAACGGCATCGACAAGTATGTTTCGCGGTTCGTGAATGTCGCCGGAACGATAGGCGCGATCACGCACGTCGGCCCGGTTTGGGGAGAGGGCGGGACGATCCTCTACACCTTCGAGCATTTTTGGGTCGGCGCGCTCGGGACCAGCGGAATCCTGCCTTAAGTTGACGAGACGGCTTCGCGGCGGTAGGTAGCGACATGGGGGCCAGCGGCGTGTAGGTTCGCGCGTGCATTAGGAGGCATACTTGAGTCTAGCGCCATCCTCGGCAACCGGCACTCTCGACGCGCTTACCGATGTCGTAATCGCTAATCCTCAGCAAGGCCAAGCCCTGGCCTACACCGCGCCGACTCAGTATGCAGCCGGCTTCTGGTCCAACGTGTCGGGCGGCGCGGGCGTCACGCTTACGACGGCATCGCAATATCCCCTAGACGCCAACGACGCTACAGCCGCCACTCCGGCCTACGTCGCCGCCGCGCGCGCAGCCGCCATCGCGGCTGCACCGGCCATTGTGGCGTCGGGCTCTTATCCGGCTGACGCGAACAATGTGGGCGCGGCGACTCCGGCCTATGTCGCCGCCGCGCGCGCCGCAGCCATCGCCGCCATCCCGGCTCTCACGGTCGCGGCGTCCTACCCGAGTTCCTTGGACACGACCTCGGCCACGCCTAATTACGTGAAGGCGGCAATCGCCGCTACGATTTCGCGCACGACGGTCAACGACACTAACTACACCGTTCTATCGACGGATAGGTTGGTCGCCTATATTGCCTTGACCGCCGCGCGCACGGTCACGCTGCCCCTGACGACGGCGTTCCCCGTTGGCGTGCGCCTCGTCATCATGGACGAAACCGGCAACGTCAACAGCACGAACACCTTGGGCGTTACGACCTCGGGCTCTGACACCGTAAACGGAAGCACCGGATTCACGATAACGTCGCCCTACGGCGTGTTGGAACTTGAGAGCAGCAACACCGGCAAGTGGACGATCATCACGCGACCGGCGGGGACCATCGCGCAGCAAAACTCGGCCAACGTCGCGCTCACGGGCGGGACGGTCGACAACATAGCGATTGGCTCGACCACGCCAAGCACCGGCAAGTTCACGACCCTTCAGGCGACCTCCGGCCTCAACTCGACCGCAGTCGGCAACACGACCGCCAGCACGGGCGCGTTCACGACGCTCGTGG
>Ga0075029_100000827_pt1 | contig 17768 bp, 11 predicted proteins | sample LitLauG_LLR_2013_FD_71391 | JGI IMG/M metagenome (GOLD analysis project Ga0075029, IMG submission 71391) | Freshwater sediment microbial communities from North America - Little Laurel Run_MetaG_LLR_2013 | ecosystem: Environmental > Aquatic > Freshwater > Creek > Sediment | place: USA...
GCCGCCGCCACCCCGGATGCACGTGCGCCCCGCGCCGATCCGCGCCCGTGTTGAGCCTTTGCCGATGGCGGTGGGCAAGCCTTCCCCAGTCGTGAGCGAGGTGAGCGATAGCGAACTCGCCGGGGCGGCGACGGCGGGCTCGGGCTCGGGCACAGGGCGCGGCTGTGATATGATCCGCCGCCTGCAAGGGGCCCTGCGCAGGGACAGGCTGGTCCAGGCGGCTGTCGCCGAGGCCCACGGCGCCGGCGGGTCTGTGGCGAAATCGATCCTCGTCTGGAATGGCGACTGGGTGAAGAACCTTTCACAGGACGGCAAGGGCCTGGCCGCGGTCCGTGAATCGATCATGTGGGAGGTTGCTTTTTCACCGCCCGAATGTCGCGCTGAGTCGGTGCGCGGCCTCGTCGCGATTTCCTTGCTCGACGCGCCCGGCTTTCCACGGTTGGTCCTTGGGCGTGGTGATTGGCGTTGGGGAGATGTCGTGACCCGAAATCGTTAGATCAGGGCCGGACGCGAGCTGAGGCGCCAGGCCACGGACAGTACCGGAGTGGCTAACTCAGTGGGGCGGTTGACGTTAGTCCAAGACGCAAGCGGCCCAGATTCTCATAGGCGGAATCACTGACGACGAGATGGGATTGCGCTGTGAAGAGGTCCCGCAAGATGCGCTGCAACGGATTGGCCAGCATGACCGCGCCGCCGCCGGCATAGCGAAAGAGGTTTGTGGTGACCGCGATCGCCTCGTCGGTGCATAGCACGGCCGCGGCCCGCGCCTCGGCCTGCAAGGTGACCGGCGCCTCGGTCTCTCGCGCGGAATCGAAAAGGCGCTCGATGACATCGATCATCAGTAACCGTGTGGCGGAGATGCGCAGTTCGCCCTCACCGATTGCGCGTTGCACCACGGCTCGGTCCGCCAGACTGGCGCCAACGCCATATCCTCTCATCTTTGAGACCGCGAGATCCCGCACAAGACTGATAGCGACCCGCGCGAGCGCATAGGCAAACGCGCCGTGCTCATTCACCAGATAGCCATACCCGAGGCGGTAAAGTTGACCGCCTCGCACCGGCTCAGCCGTCAATGACGCGAACCGATCAGGGACGAAGAGGCCATCCAGCGAAAAATCGACGCTGCCAGTGCCCTTCATCCCAAGCACATGCCACGTATCGTGGACCGTGATCGCCGAGGTGGGCGCGACAATTCTTACCACGCCGGATTTGTCGGCCAGTATCACCGGAACGGCTATATAGTCCGCGTGTTGGACCCCGCTCGCCCAGCCCCATCGGCCAGAAACGCGCCAACCACCCGCAGTGCGTTCAGCGACGCCAGCAGGCTTCAAGCTGCCCGCCATCATTGGAAAGCTGCGGTCGGTGATTTCAGCGACCACATCGTCCGGCAACCAGCTGAGCGCGCCACCGGCCGCGGCGGCCGTGATCATCATCGACCAGGCCGCCGCTGGATCCAGGCGGACCATAGCCTCGATCACGTCCATCTGATCGGCGGGGTGAGCCTCGGCCCCGCCCGCTTCACGGGGGGCCTTCATCCGAATCAATGGACTGGCTCTCAGGGCTTCAACGACCGGCGCCGCAAGGGTGCGTTCGGCTTCCGAGGCGTCCCGCTGTTCCACGACGATATCGGCGATCGAGTCGACGGCGCTTAGAAGGGCCGCACGCAGTTCCTGCCTTTCGCTGGGGAATGGATTAGTCTTCATGTCCGTTCCCAGCCGGGCCACCCGATGCGCGCGGGTCGGCGCGCAGATTTTCCGGGCCTATTCGCTTTCCACTGAGTTGACGAGTGTGCCGATCGGTTTGATCTCCACTTCAATGCGATCCCCGGCGCGCAGCCAGACAGGCGGGGTTCGCGCCGCGCCGACGCCGCCCGGCGTTCCCGTCACGATGACATCGCCCGGCTCCAGGTCGACGAATGTCGAGCAGTAAGCGACCAGATCGCCGAAGCTGAACACCATCTGGGACGCCTTGGCGTGCTGCATCACTTCGCCATTGAGGCGAGTCGTCAAATCCAGTTCGCTGGGGTCGCCGATTTCGTCCGGCGTCATCATCCAGGGGCCGAAGCCGCCCGTGCGGACAAAGTTTTTGCCTGGCGTGAACTGCGAGGTGTGCCTTTGCCAGTCACGGACGCTGCCGTCGTTGTAGGGCGCGAAGCCGGCGATATGGGCAAGCCAGTCGGCCTTGTCGATGCGCCGTCCGCCCTTGCCTACGATCAGGGCGATTTCGCCTTCGTAGTCGAGGGCGGTGGATTCGGCCGGGACCAGCATGGCCTGGTCATGGGCTACCTGAGCCGCGGCCAAACGCATGAAGATCGTCGGATAGGGTTCGCCCCCGCGCCCCGTTTCCGCCTGATGGTCCCGATAGTTGAGACCGGCGCAGAGGATCTTGGCCGGGTTGGGGATCACGGGCAGGAAGCGCAATCCCGACAGAGACAGGTCCGCTGGTCGGTTCGCGGCTGCGGCGGCCAGCGCGCCCAATCGGCCGGCCGCGATCGCGGCTTTCAGGTCGGCGAGGTCCGGCGCGGACGCGCCAACGTCGACGACGCCGTCGCCCGAAGCGGAAATGACGCCAAAGCTCGCCTTGCCGGCGGTCTCGAAGCTCAACCAGCGCATGCTGTTTCCCTTGTCCTTGAATTCGTTGTCTGGATTCGTCGCTTCGGCGACGTCAGGCGGGCGTCTTGGCGCGACGGCGCGCTTCGACATAGGCGTCGCCCGGACCGAACCCAGGTTCCGCCGCGAACGCGCTTTGCGTGGCGGACATCAACGTCGCGTCATCCTCATCCGGATTCCAGGGACGGCCTTGGGGCTGCTGAACGTGCCAGGGTGTGTCGCAAAAGATCTCGATGCCGTTGCCCTCTGGATCGGCGAAATAGGCCGACCATGTGTTGCCGTGGGTCAAGGGCGCGGGAGGGCGCCCCCGCCCATCGGCCGAGATTCGGGTCATCAACGGCCGCAATTCGTCCAACCCGCCAACGCGAAACGCGAGGTGATTGAGGGCGCCGGGCTTGCCCTGACCGGGCGGAATGGGGACGAACGCCAACTGATGATGCTCTCCGGGGTCCTGGCTCAGGAACACGATCTCTGGACCGCTTTCGCCTAAGGGACCTCGGTCCGTGACCGCGAAGCCAAGCACATTGGTGTAGTAGTCGAGCATGGTGTCGAGGTCGCGGACATGCAGAACCGCGTGAGAGAGTGTCAGGGACATGGCGCCTCCGATGGTGCTCTATCGCTTCAAGAACCTTCTGGCCTCACAGCAGGACACAGCGCCGCCGACCGGAGAGGATCCGACTTTTCGAGACTTGTAACTTACCGCGCGTGACGGCGCGAGGGCCTGGCCCCGACTGCGTCGCTTTCTATGTGAGCGGCGAGCGCCGGCGCGACCGAGCTTTTAGCGATCAGCGCAAAGCGCGAAGGGGCCGGCTCCTGAGCCGGCCCCTTCGTTAACTAGGCCAGGACGACAACCACCACGCGACGGTTCTGAGCTCGGCCTTCCTTGGTGTCGTTGGACGCCACAGGGACTTCGGAGCCATAGGATATCGTCGACATCCGGTTGAGCGCCACGCCCTGCTTGTTCATGAACAGGCGAACCGCTTCGGCGCGATCGAGGCCCAACCGCCGGTTGAGCGCGGGCGAACCGGTAGAGTCGGTGTGGCCCTGAATCTCAAGATAGACGTTGCGGTTGTCCGTCTTCAGCTTTTGGACAAAGTCCATAAGCCGCGTCTGGGCCTCCGGAGAAAGATCCGAGCCATTGACCGGGAACTTCACCGAGTCGTCCGACAGAACCATGGAGTAGAGGAACTTGCCCTCGGCCAGTTTCCCGGCGGCCTGAGCGCGCTCAAGGGCCTCGCGCGTCGTCTTGTCCAATTCGCCAAGATGCTGCTCGTGGGTGTTCACTTGGCTCTGTGTGGCCTGCACCTTGGTGTCTTCTATGCCAAGCTGCTTACGTACAAAGTCTCTCGTCGCGCAGCCTTGGAGGCTGAAGGACATGACCGCCAATCCCGCGACCGCCAAGTGTGTCGCCTTAAAAGTCCGCATTCATTATTCTCCGATAGCGCCCGCCCTGGGACGCCCCCTTCGCCACAATTAGCGGAAGCGTTTGCGGTTTGCCAGCCGTGTCGACGGACCTGAGACGAATGAGCGCGCGACGGCGCCAGCATCAGATCGCAAGGCCCAGGTTCCTGGCCAGGTGACGCCGCGTCGCGTCTTCAAGGGCCTGTGGCCAGATCATGCCGATACGGTCGGCGTGGCGCCGCGCCCGTGGTAAGAAGATTTTCGCGATGGCGTCCGCGCCGGCGAGGACGCTCGACCTTTCCGCCATAAGCGGCGGCAGAGCCCGCAACTCGTTGATCTGGTCGGCGTGGAGGAACGGGAGCCTGCGCAAAGCGCCACCGCGCTGTGAGGGACTCACGCCATTTTCCTCCAGCATTATGTCGAGCGTCGATCGCCGTAGAAGGTCCAGGCCTGTCAGGGCCAATTCGTATTCCCCGCGCCCGAGCGCAACCACCGTGAGCCCAAGAACGCGCAGAAATTCGTTCACGAGCGTGAGAAGTTGGTCAGGCGATGTCTGGTATGGAGGAACCTGATGTGACGGCGGGCTATGAGACCCGTGGTTGAACAGAACCGTAAGGTCTCGGGCATTGTAGCGGGCAAGGTCCGAAGACTCGACGAAGACCAAATCGAAGCGTCGCCAATCATCGGTGATGACGCTCAATACACGGCCGCCGAAAAGACGATTAACCATGATGGTTGGCGCGATGCTTCCGAGGTCGGCGACGATGCTGGATGACGCTTTGGACGCGGCGCCGTCGCTTACGAGCACCAGAACGTCGACATCGCTGAACGCGTCTCCGTGTCCGGCGCCGAGGCTCCCTGACAACCAGGCTGCCTGGACGTCGGGCCGGGGCTCAAGGAACTCGGCGATGGTGTCGAGCAGCTGTTGCTGGTCCGGTGTCACGGTGGCCTCGCGGGATGGAACGTATCCTGATATCACTTTGCCTTGGGCGTTGAAGCGATCGTGACCTTTCCGCTGACGAAGCGATGTGTTCCGGGGGCCAACGTCCGTATGGACGCCGCGCGTGGCACCTCGCCAGCCCGCCGTTATCACCCGAACGCCAGCACCAGGCTTTTACCTTGGCCCTGGGCGTGGCATGAAAATCGCGCAGCTGGCCCGGCGAGCGCCGAGGCGTGGCGTACATTTGGGAGAAGCCGCGATGCATGTGGGAATGGCATTGATTTTCCAAGGTCGACGCGACGGCGTCGACGACCGTGCGGTCTGGGCCAATGAGTTGCGCCTGGGCGACCTCGCCGAGCCGCTGGGCTTCGAGTCGATCTGGGGCGTCGAGCATCACTTCACCGACTACACAATGTGCCCCGACGTGCTGCAGTATCTGACGTATTTTGCGGCGCGGACCAAAACGATCCAGTTGGGATCGATGGTGGTGGTGCTTCCCTGGCATGACCCGATGCGGGTGGCCGAACAGATTTCGATGCTCGACCATATGTCGGACGGCCGGTTCATTCTTGGCATGGGTCGCGGTCTGGGTCGGGTCGAGTTCGAGGGCTTTGGGCGCAATCAGGAAGAAAGCCGAGCCTACTTCACCGAAGCAGCCCAGATGCTCCTGGCGGGCTTGGAGAGCGGCGTTTGCGAATTCGACGGCCAGTTGGTCAAACAGATCCGGCGTGAGATCCGGCCGAGACCGTTCAAGAGTTTCCGCGGGCGAACCTATGCCGCCGCGGTGTCGCCGGAGAGCTCGGCGATCATGGCGAAGCTGGGCATTGGTCTATTGATCATCCCGCAGAAGCCCTGGGAGGCGGTGGAAAAGGAGCTCACAGATTACCGACGCGTATATCGTGAGGTGAATGGGACTGAAGCCCCGGCGCCCATAAATGCCGGCTGGGTGATCTGCGACGAAGATGAGGGACGCGCCCGAGAAATGGCCGTCAAGCACATCGGCGGCTACTGGCGCACAGTGATCGACCACTACGAGTTCCGCGGCGAGCATCTGCAGTCCATGAAGGGATACGAATCCTACCGGGAGATACAGGCCAGGGTGAACGCGCCGGGCGGCGACGAGGCGATGGTCGAGTTCTTTTTGTCCCTGCAAATCTGGGGGACGCCCGAGCAATGCTACGAGAAAATCCTCCAATGCACCCAGCGTTGTGGCGCCGATTCATTCAACGCGGTCTTCAGCTACGGTGAAATGGACTACGCCTACGCCGAACGAAACATGCGCACCTTCGCCAAGCATGTGCTGCCCGAATTGAAGGCCTACCGTCGGGTCGAAACCTTGGCCGCTGAGTAGAGCCGCCCCTTAATTTTGTTCTTTGAAGCGCCCGGTGGGGCGATGGCGTCTTCTATTGCAGCGCAGCGGTCTGCGCACAGGCCGCCCGTGAAAAGCCCTCTTCCAGGCTACCGGGCGCCGCGTAGGTCCATTTCCCTTCGTGGGCGGTCTGGTAGATAACCGCACCGCTCATGTTGGGCTCGGAATAGGCGACAAGCGAGAGCTGCTTGTTTCTAAGCATCGTGCAGCCCACTTCATAGAGACCGACGGATGAGACTGGCGGGTTCGCCTCACGGTCGCCGACTGCGGGCGCCCCATGCCGTGGCGTCTCAAACCGAACCCAAATCCTACGGAACGGCGACTGCGCAACCTGTACGGCGGGACGGGTGAGCACGGCCGTCTCACCCAGGCGTGCAGCCCAGACCCATCCGTCCCGGCCGATCGGGTCGGATAAGGGCGTCTGCTGAGCGGTCGCCGAAGTCGTCGCAACGATCGCCGCCGCGCAGCCCAAGATCGCGAGACATGATTTCTTCAGGTTCGCGCCGGTGCGGACGAGGCGCCAAAAAGGATGTGACGTTGGCGATGTCATGTCAGCATACTGCCCGCTAACGCGGGACGATTGAAGTACGGGTACTACTTACTGACGGGCGTCGGCGGTCGCATTGACGGCGAACAACTCAACGCCGAGGCTAGCGATCTTGCGGTCACAGGCGATGGCGGCGAACCAGGATCCGCGGTTGTGGGGGACTTTCGGGAGGGGGGCTTCAAACCGCGCTTGCATTCACAAGGCCGGTGCTGTAGACGCGCCGCTCCGAAACGGGCATGCCCGCTTTCGAACCTGTCCGAGAACCGCGGGCCCTTTGGGCGTAAACCAGCAATGGCCGTGGGGAGATAGAGATGATGGCGCAAAAAGCCTCAGAGACGCCGTCGGCGTCCTGGCTTTGCGCCTGTTCCTTTTCTCCCAGTCCTGGATCGGCGGTCGCTGTTCGTTGCCGGCGCGCGTTGTCGCGGATCGGTCCAACCAAGGAGAGTGCTCATGGAGCGCGCTAAAAAGGCCGAGTCGATCGAGACTCTTAAGGGCGTCTTCGCCAACGCCGGCGCCGTGGTCGTCACGCACTACACCGGGTTGACGGTTAAGGAGACGGAGGATCTCCGCGGGCGGCTGCGGGCTGAGGGCGCGAAATTCAAAATCGTCAAGAACCGCTTGGCGCAGAAGGCGCTGAATGGTGATGGCGGTGACGCGGCCTACGACCTTTTCAAAGGACCGGTGGCGATCGCCTATGGCCCCGATCCGGTCGGGGCGGCGAAGGTCGCAACGGCCTACGCCAAGGATAACGACAAGCTGATCATCATCGGCGGGCTGATGGGCCAGCAGGTGCTCGACGCCAAGGGTGTCGACGCCCTGGCTAAACTGCCCTCGCTCGACCAGATCCGCGCCTCGCTCGTCGGGCTCCTGCAAACCCCGGCGACGCGGGTCGCTGGCGTCCTGCAAGCCCCCGCTGGCCAGCTGGCCCGTGTGTTTAACGCCTACGCCACCAAGGAAGCCGCGTAAGCGCGCGACCATCGTTTCCCTGATCCACGCATCACATTGATCTAAAAGGACCTAAACCCATGTCGAAACTCGAAAAACTGGTCGAAGACCTCTCCGCGCTGACCGTTCTGGAAGCCGCTGAACTCTCCAAGCTGCTGGAAGAAAAGTGGGGCGTTTCGGCCGCCGCTCCGGTTGCGGTCGCCGCGGCCGCTCCGGGCGCCGCCGCTCCGGCCGAAGCTGTCGAAGAGCAGACTGAATTCACCGTCATGCTGACGGCGGCGGGCGACAAGAAGATCAACGTCATCAAGGAAGTGCGTGGCGTACGTCCGGACCTCGGCCTGAAGGAAGCCAAGGACCTGGTGGATGGCGCTCCGCAGCCCGTCAAGGAGAACGTCTCCAAGCAGGAAGCGGCCGACATCAAGGCCAAGCTCGAAGCCGCCGGCGCGAGCGTCGAAGTAAAGTAGGTCGGCGTCATCACCGAGCCGGCGGTTCGCCGCCGGCCTCGGGACACCGTTTACCAAGGCGATCGAACACGGAGGGGGCTGAGGCCCGCTCCGTGCCGAAGCGCGAAATAAGCCGAATTATTCTCTTCCCATTGACGGCGGAACGCTCTAGATACGCGTCCCTCTCAAACCATCAGCACTGAACATTGCGCGCGCGCGTCCCGCAAAGGGTCGCATGCGCTTTACGCCCCGAGGCGCGGTTTACCGCCCTCTGACCAGCGCGAAGGGGCGCCGTGACGGAAGACGTCATGGAAACAACTAGGCGTCCGACGGATGGCGCGAGGCCGATCATGGGCCCGCCGTCCGGTCCGAGGGTGGACGCTTCCGACCTGAAAACTCCGCGCGAGGTCGCTCGCGCGCGCCCACTTGAGGAGCCACAATGGCGCAGTCGTTCACCGGCAAGAAGCGTATCCGCAAAACGTTCGGTCGCATTCCCGAGGCCGTGCAAATGCCGAACCTGATCGAGGTTCAGCGGTCTTCCTACGAACAATTCTTGCAGCGTGATGTGCGGGCCGGCCAGCGCAGGATCGAGGGTATCGAGGCGGTTTTCCGCTCGGTCTTCCCGATCAAGGACTTCAATGAGCGGGCGATGCTCGAATACGTGTCCTACGAGTTCGAGGACCCGAAATACGACGTCGAGGAATGCGTTCAGCGCGATATGACCTACGCGGCGCCGCTGAAGGTCAAGTTGCGCCTGATCGTCTGGGAGATCGACGAGGAAACCCAGGCCCGGTCCGTCAAGGACATCAAGGAGCAGGATGTCTACATGGGCGATATCCCGCTCATGACCGACAAGGGCACCTTTATCGTCAACGGCACCGAGCGGGTGATCGTGTCTCAGATGCACCGCTCGCCCGGCGTGTTCTTCGACCACGACAAGGGCAAGACCCACTCGTCGGGCAAGCTTCTGTTCGCCGCCCGCGTCATTCCTTATCGCGGCTCGTGGCTCGATTTCGAATTCGACGCCAAGGATGTCGTCTACGTGCGCATCGACCGGCGACGCAAACTGCCGGCCACCACCTTTCTCTACGCCTTGGGCATGGATGGCGAGGAAATCCTCACCACCTTCTACGACGTCGTGCCGTTCGAGAAGCGCGATACAGGCGGCGTCGCGGGTTGGGCGACGCCATACAAGCCCGAGCGCTGGCGCGGCGTGAAGCCGGAATTCTCGCTCATCAACGCCGAAACCGGCGAGGAAGTGGCGCCCGCCGGCACGAAGATCACCGCTCGGCAGGCTAAACGTCTCGCCGACGCGGGATTGAAAACGCTGTTGCTGTCTTCGGATGCCCTCGTGGGTCGATATCTCGCCCGCGACGAAGTCAACATGGCCACCGGGGAGATTTTCGCCGAGGCCGGCGATGAACTCGACGCGGAGAACATTGCGATCCTTGAAGAAAAGGGCTTCACGACGATCGACGTGCTCGACATCGACCATGTCACAGTCGGCGCCTACATGCGCAACACTCTGCGCGTGGATAAGAACGCCATGCGCGAAGACGCGCTATTCGATGTCTATCGCGTGATGCGTCCTGGCGAGCCACCGACGATCGAGGCGGCCGAGGCGATGTTCAAGAGCCTGTTCTTCGACCAGGAGCGCTACGATCTTTCCTCGGTGGGCCGGGTGAAGATGAACATGCGTCTGGAGCTCGATTGCCCCGATGACATGCGCGTTTTGCGCAAGGAGGACGTCCTCGAAGTGCTGAAGACCCTCGTGGGTCTGCGCGATGGTCGCGGCGATATCGACGACATCGACAATCTCGGCAACCGCCGCGTGCGCTCTGTCGGCGAGCTTTTGGAAAACCAATACCGTATTGGATTGCTGCGCATGGAGCGGGCGATCAAGGAGCGCATGTCCAGCGTCGATATCGATACGGTCATGCCGCACGATCTGATCAACGCCAAACCGGCTGCGGCCTCGGTGCGGGAGTTCTTCGGCTCCTCGCAGCTGTCGCAATTCATGGATCAGACAAATCCGCTGTCGGAAATTACCCATAAGCGGCGTCTGTCGGCCTTGGGCCCCGGGGGCCTAACCCGCGAGCGCGCCGGGTTCGAGGTGCGCGACGTGCACCCGACTCACTATGGCCGGATCTGCCCGATTGAGACTCCGGAAGGCCCGAACATCGGCCTCATCAACTCCCTGGCGACACACGCGGTCGTCAACAAATACGGCTTCATCGAGAGCCCGTATCGCCGGGTCAAGGACGGCAAGATCACAGATGAGGTGGTCTATATGTCGGCGATGGAAGAGGCCAAGCACGTCATCGCTCAGGCCAATATCGCGCTTAAGAATGGCGAGATCGTCGACGACCTGGTGCCAGGTCGCGTGAACGGCGAACCTGGATTGCTCGCCAAGGAGCAGGTCGACTTGATGGACGTCAGTCCCAAGCAGGTCGTGTCGGTCGCCGCGGCGCTGATCCCCTTCCTGGAAAATGACGACGCCAATCGCGCCCTCATGGGATCGAACATGCAGCGACAGGCGGTGCCCCTCATCCAATCCGACGCCCCTCTGGTGGGCACCGGCATGGAGGCGGTCGTGGCGCGGGACTCAGGAGCGGTCGTCATCGCGCGTCGTTCTGGCGAGGTTGAACAGATCGACGGCACCCGGATCGTGATCCGCGCCACGGAAGAAACCGACGCGACCAAGCCCGGCGTCGACATCTATCGTCTGTCCAAGTTCCAGCGCTCGAACCAGAGCACCTGCATCAACCAGCGCCCGCTCGTGCGGGTCGGCGACAAGATCGCCGCCGGGGACGTCATCGCCGATGGCCCGTCGACGGAATTGGGCGAGCTGGCGCTTGGGCGCAACGCCCTCGTCGCCTTCATGCCCTGGAATGGTTACAACTTCGAAGACTCGATCCTGATCTCGGAACGCATTGTCCGTGACGACGTGTTCACGTCCATCCACATCGATGAGTTCGAGGTCATGGCCCGCGACACCAAGCTGGGTCCGGAGGAAATCACCCGGGATATCCCCAACGTCGGCGAGGAGGCCCTGCGCAACCTCGACGAGGCCGGTATCGTGGCCATCGGCGCCGAGGTCCTGCCGGGCGACATTCTGGTCGGCAAGGTCACGCCCAAGGGCGAGTCTCCGATGACCCCCGAGGAAAAGCTGCTGCGCGCCATCTTCGGTGAGAAAGCATCGGACGTCCGCGACACCTCGCTCCGTCTGCCGCCCGGCGTCGCCGGTACGGTGGTCGAGGTCCGCGTGTTCAACCGTCACGGCGTCGACAAGGACGAACGTGCGGTGGCGATCGAGCGTGAAGAGATCGACCGTCTGGGCAAGGACCGCGACGACGAGTTCGCGATCCTCAATCGCAATATGACCGCGCGCCTTCGCGATCTGTTGCTGGGCCGGGTGGCGGTGTCTGGTCCCAAGGGACTGGGCCGCGGAGAGATCACGGCCGAAAAACTCGGCGACATCGCGCCGGGTCTTTGGTGGCAGATCGCCGTCGACGATGAAAAGGTGATGGGCGAGCTTGAGGCCATGCGTCGCCTGTTCGACGACGCCCGCAAGCGGCTCGACCGTCGCTTCGAAGACAAGGTCGACAAACTGCAGCGCGGCGATGAGCTGCCTCCAGGCGTGATGAAAATGGTCAAGGTGTTCGTCGCGGTGAAGCGCAAGCTGCAACCTGGCGACAAGATGGCCGGACGCCACGGCAACAAGGGGGTCATCTCCAAGATCCTGCCGATCGAAGACATGCCGCACCTGGAAGACGGCACCGCCGTGGACGTTGTGCTCAATCCCCTGGGCGTGCCGTCGCGGATGAATGTCGGTCAGATCTTTGAGACCCACCTGGGTTGGGCCTGCGCCGGCCTCGGCCGGCAGATCGCCAACTTGCTGGAAGCCTGGCAGATGGGCGGCCAGAAGCAGGCGCTGACCGAACGTCTGCGCGAGATCTATGGCAAGGACGAGGAGCTTCCCGACGATGAGGGAGAGCTGATCGAACTGGCTCGCAATCTCAGCAAAGGCGTTCCGATCGCCACCCCTGTGTTCGACGGCGCCCATATCGACGACATCGAAGACATGCTGGAGTCTGCTGGGTTGGACCGGTCCGGACAGGTGACTTTGTACGACGGCCAGACCGGCGACAAATTCAAACGTAAGGTCACGGTGGGCTATATCTACATGCTCAAGCTGCATCACCTGGTGGACGACAAGATCCACGCGCGGTCGATTGGTCCGTACAGCCTGGTCACTCAGCAACCCCTGGGCGGCAAGGCTCAGTTCGGCGGACAGCGCTTCGGCGAAATGGAAGTCTGGGCGCTGGAAGCCTACGGCGCGGCCTACACCCTGCAGGAAATGCTGACGGTGAAGTCCGATGACGTGGCCGGTCGGACCAAGGTCTATGAGTCCATCGTACGGGGCGACGACGCGTTCGACGCCGGCATTCCCGAGAGCTTCAACGTTCTCGTCAAGGAAATGCGTTCGTTGGGCCTGAACGTCGAGCTCGAAACCAACTGAGCCCGCGCGTCGCGCCACTTAAACTGACAAGCGAGGGGAGGGGCCGTCAGCCGCTCTCCATCGCCTCCCTCTTACTTCTGACGATCTGGAAACTCACATGAACCAGGAAGTCCTGAACATCTTCAATCCGGTGGTCGCCGCGCCGACCTTCGATCAGATCCGCATCGCGTTGGCGAGCCCGGAAAAGATCCGCTCATGGTCGTTCGGCGAGATCAAAAAGCCCGAGACCATCAACTACCGCACGTTCAAGCCCGAGCGGGACGGCCTGTTCTGCTCGCGCATCTTCGGTCCGCAAAAGGACTATGAATGCTTGTGCGGAAAGTACAAGCGCATGAAATACAAGGGTATTATCTGCGAGAAGTGCGGCGTTGAAGTCACCCTCGCGCGCGTCCGCCGCGAGCGCATGGGTCACATCGAGCTCGCCTCGCCGGTCGCCCACATCTGGTTTCTGAAGTCGTTGCCCAGCCGCATCGCCATGATGCTCGACATGCCGCTCAAGGACATCGAGCGGGTGCTCTATTTCGAATACTACATCGTCACCGAGCCGGGCCTGACCAACCTGAAACTCTATCAGATGCTGTCGGAAGACGAGTATCTGCGGTGTCAGGAGGAATTTGGCGACGACAGCTTCACAGCCGAGATCGGCGCCGAAGCGATCCAAGGTCTGCTGAAAGCCATCGATTTGGCGGCGGAGGCCGATCGCCTGCGCGAAGACCTCCTGACCATGACATCCGAGATCAAGCTGAAGAAGACGTCCAAGCGTCTGAAGATCCTCGAAGCGTTCATGGAGAGCGGCAACAAGCCCGAATGGATGGTGCTGAACGTGGTTCCGGTGATCCCGCCGGAGCTGCGGCCGCTGGTGCCGCTCGACGGCGGCCGGTTCGCCACGTCCGATCTGAACGATCTTTATCGGCGGGTCATCAACCGCAACAACCGCCTCAAGCGCCTGATGGAGTTGCGCGCGCCGGACATCATCATTCGCAACGAAAAGCGGATGCTGCAGGAGTCAGTCGACGCCCTTTTCGACAATGGCCGCCGTGGCCGCGTGATCACCGGGGCGAACAAGCGGCCTCTGAAATCGCTGGCCGACATGCTGAAAGGCAAGCAGGGCCGCTTCCGCCAGAATCTGCTCGGCAAGCGCGTCGACTACTCTGGCCGTTCGGTCATCGTCGTCGGTCCGGAACTGAAGCTGCACGAGTGCGGCCTTCCCAAGAAGATGGCGCTCGAGCTCTTCAAGCCGTTCATCTACGCTCGGCTGGACGCCAAGGGCCTCTCAGGCACCGTCAAACAGTCCAAGCGCATGGTTGAGCGCGAGCAGCCTCAAGTGTGGGACATCCTCGAGGAGGTGATCCGCGAACACCCCGTGCTGCTGAACCGGGCTCCGACATTGCACCGACTGGGAATCCAGGCGTTCGAGCCCAAGCTGATCGAGGGCAAGGCGATTCAGCTTCATCCACTCGTCTGCACCGCCTTCAACGCCGACTTCGACGGCGATCAGATGGCCGTGCACGTACCCCTGTCGCTGGAAGCCCAGCTTGAGGCGCGCGTGCTGATGATGAGCACGAACAACATCCTCTCGCCCGCGAACGGCAAGCCGATCATCGTCCCCTCGCAAGACATCGTCTTGGGTCTTTACTACATTTCGCAAGCCAAGCCCGGGGAACCCGGCGAGGGCAAGGCCTTCTTCGACCTCGGCGAGATCGAGGCCGCCTTGGACGCCGGTGTCGTGACCTTGCACACAAAGATCAAGGCGCGCTTCACCGAGATGAGTCCGGACGGCAAGATGGTCAGCAAGCTGATCGACACCACGCCCGGCCGGATGAAGGTGGCCGCATTGCTGCCGCCGCACGTCCAGATCGGTCACCGTCTTGTCGACAAAAGCCTGACGAAAAAGGAAATCGGCAATCTGATCGATCAGGTCTATCGCCACTGCGGTCAGAAGGCGACGGTGATCTTCGCCGACCAGATCATGGGTCTGGGCTTCCGTGAGGCGGCCAAGGCAGGGATTTCGTTCGGCAAGGACGACATCCTGATCCCGAGCAAGAAAAAGGGCATCATCGAAACCACGCGCAAGCTCGTCGAGGAATACGAGCAGCAGTACGCCGACGGCCTGATCACCAAGGGCGAAAAATATAACAAGGTCGTGGACGCGTGGTCGCAGGCCACGGACCGCGTCTCTGATGAGATGATGGTCGAAATTTCTCGGGCTCAAATCGCGCCCGACGGCCGCCACGAAGAAATCAACTCGGTGTGGATGATGGCCAACTCCGGCGCCCGCGGTTCGCAGGCGCAGATGAAGCAGCTCGGCGGCATGCGTGGTCTGATGGCCAAGCCGTCCGGGGAAATCATCGAGACGCCGATCATCTCGAACTTCAAGGAAGGCCTGACCGTGCAGGAGTACTTCAACTCCACCCACGGCGCCCGAAAGGGTCTGGCGGACACGGCGTTGAAAACCGCCAATTCCGGCTACCTGACCCGTCGTCTGGTCGACGTCGCCCAGGATTGCATCATCACCGAAGAAGACTGCGGCACCACCCGTGGCATCACCCTGCGGCCGGTGGCCGAAGGCGGCGAGGTGCAGGTCTCTCTGGCGCAGCGGGTTCTTGGCCGCTTCAGCGCCGAAGCGATCAAGGCGCCGGGCTCGGACGAAGTGCTCATTCCGGCGGACACGTACCTCGACGAGGACCAGATCGATCTCATCGACGCGCGCGGCGTGCAGTCCGCCAAGGTGCGCTCCGTGCTCACCTGCGAGACCAAGGTCGGGGTCTGCGGCGCCTGCTACGGTCGCGACCTCGCGCGAGGCACGCCGGTGAATATCGGTGAGGCCGTTGGCGTCATCGCGGCGCAGTCGATCGGCGAGCCGGGCACCCAGTTGACGATGCGCACGTTCCACATCGGCGGCGCCGTGCAGGTGGCCGAGCAGTCGTTCTTTGAAGCCACCAACGACGGCGTGTTCAAGGTCTCGCCCGGCAATATGGTCGTCGCCCCCGACGGCGACATCGTCATCATGAGCCGCAACCTGCAGCTCTCGATCCTCGTGGACGGCGTCGAGCGCGAAACCTACAAACCGCCCTATGGCGCGCGCCTGAAGGTCAAGGATGGCGCCGCGATCAAGCGCGGAACGCGCTTCGCAGAGTGGGACCCCTACACCACGCCCATCATCACCGAGGTCCCTGGCAAGGTGACCTACGTCGATCTTGTCGACGGCGTATCGATGCGGGAAGAGGCGGATGAGGCCACCGGTATTTCCAACCGGGTGGTGACCGACTGGCGCGCCTCGACCCGAGGGTCGGATCTGCGCCCGAGCGTGGCGGTCGTTGGCGAGGATGGCGCCTTCAAGCGCCTCGCAAATGGCGGCGAGGCCCGCTACCCGCTGCCCGTGGGCGCCGTCCTGTCGGTGGGCATCGGCGACGAGGTCAAGCCGGGTGAGGTGCTCGCCCGTCTGCCGACCGAAAGCGCCAAGTCCCGCGACATCACCGGCGGTCTGCCCAGGGTCGCCGAGCTCTTCGAAGCGCGGCGTCCGAAGGATTGCGCTGTGATCGCCGAGATGGACGGCCGCGTCGAATTTGGTCGCGACTACAAGAACAAACGCCGCATCAAGATCACGCCGGATGACGGCGAGGCGGTCGAGTTCCTGATCCCCAAGGCCAAACACATCGCCGTCCACGATGGCGATACGATCCGCAGGGGCGAATACATCATCGACGGCAATCCCGACCCGCACGATATCCTGCGGATCCTGGGCATCGAGGCGTTGGCCGACTTCCTGGTCAATGAGATCCAGGACGTTTACCGACTGCAAGGCGTGCCGATCAACGACAAGCACATCGAGACGATCGTGCGTCAGATGCTGCAGAAGGTCGAGATTCTGGAAACCGGCGATACCGGGCTCCTGAAGGGCGACAGCATCGACAAGCCCGACGTGGACGAGGAAAACGCCAAGGCCATGGCCCGCGGCGGGCGACCGGCGCTCACCCAGCCGGTCCTCCTCGGCATCACGAAGGCGTCGCTTCAGACCCGCAGCTTCATCTCCGCGGCGTCGTTCCAGGAAACCACGCGCGTGCTCACGGAGGCCTCGATCCACGGCAAGCGCGACACCCTGGAGGGTCTCAAGGAGAACGTCATCGTCGGACGCCTCATCCCCGCCGGGACGGGCTCCTACCTGCGTGGCTTGCAGCGCGTCGCCGCCAAACGCGACGAAGCTTTGGCCGCCAGTCGCGAGGTTGCGATGGAGCCGCTGCCGGCGGACATCGCCGAACTGACCGACGCCTAAACCACGTGGAACCCCGACCCTCGGCTTTCGCGGCTGGGGGGCGGGACCCACTCTAGTGCGGGTTGCCGCCGGCGGCTTCCGATGGAGGCTCGGCGCTCGCGCCTGGCCCTGACGGGAACCAGGCGTGGCTCAGCGTGTCGTGCTGCGATGGGACACCGCCACTAATGGCTCCCCTTGCAGCCGCCGCGTCGTACGCCGCGCGCTTTGCGGCTGATATGCCATCATAGTGCGCCTGACCTACGGCCCCGTAGCCGAGCCGCTCAAGGCAGTGAGCGCGTTCGACCGAACTGAGACCGACCGCGTTGGGATTGGCGCAGCCAACCAGGGTGCCGCGCAGGCCAGCGCCGCCCCCTGGCATCACACCTCCCGGATAGGGGCTGAGCCCGTTTAAACGCGATCCGACCGCGGCGTTCAGCGCGTTTGCGGCCGCGCCGTTGGCAGGCGCGCCTCCGCCTCGCGCCGGAGCGCCGCCGGAGGCCGCGGATGGCGCCATCGGCAAGGTGGGCACCGTGCTTGGTGCGTCCTTGGCCGGCTTATGAATATTCAGATGCACCGGGGCGAGGATTGGCTGTGGCAGGTTGAGGGCTGTAGTCGTCTGCACTGCGGAAACCTGCGCCTTGGGGCGGGGCGGCGCAGAGACGACGGTCTTGGCGACGGTCTTAATCGGCGCCGGTGTCGGAGCCGGTGCGGGAGCGGGCAGGGGCGAGGGCGCCTTGGGA
>Ga0075029_100000829_pt1 | contig 17760 bp, 15 predicted proteins | sample LitLauG_LLR_2013_FD_71391 | JGI IMG/M metagenome (GOLD analysis project Ga0075029, IMG submission 71391) | Freshwater sediment microbial communities from North America - Little Laurel Run_MetaG_LLR_2013 | ecosystem: Environmental > Aquatic > Freshwater > Creek > Sediment | place: USA...
GACGTGCTGCAGCTGATTTCGGTGGACTACCGCTCAATCAAGGACTCGCCCACCGCGATGAACCTCAAGCAGCAACTCATGCCCGACAACATTAAGCAGTTCGAGGCGGCCCTGAAGGCGATTGGCATCGACCCGGACAAAGATGTCGACACCCTCACCTTCGCCTCGTTCCGTACCGGCAAGCAGGGCGTCAAGAGTGTCGGCGTGGCCGCCGGCCCCTTCAACATGAAGGCCGTGCTGAAGAAGATGAAGCTGCAGAAGTTTGTGCCCAAAAAATACGGCACTGCCGACGTCTATCCCATGGATGGCGGCTTCATCATGACTTTCCTGGATGACAGCACGTTGCTGTTCGGCGAGGGCGTAGCTCTCCATGCCGCGCTCGACACGCGCGACGGCAAGACCCTCAACCTCGACACCAACGGCACCATGGCCGACATGATGACCGATGTGGATGACGCGCCCGTCTGGAGCATCCTGGACCAGCTAGGTACGCAGAACATGGTGCACTCGGCCCTCGGCCAGGCGGCAAGCATCGCCGACTACGAGACCGTGAAGAAGCGCATCCTCGGCTCCCGCTACACCATGAACTTCAACAACGGCGTGAACTTCGACCTAACGGTGCTGACCTCGGATTCTGTTACCGCGGCCACGGTATCGTCCATTTTCAAGGCCGGCATCCTCTACAAGAAGATGACCGCCACTCCGGCTGAGAAAGTTGCGGTGGAAAACACTACGGTCGACTCCGACAGCTCAAACCTGAAAGTGCATTTCAAAGCCAACGACCAGCAGTTCCAGTCGCTCATGCACTCGGATCTTTTCGCAGCCGTATCGCACTAGCCGCTTCTGTACAACAAATGAAAGGCCGATTCGCTAAGCGAATCGGCCTTTCTAGTTTGCGATTCGGCGCCTACTTTTTCTGGCGTCTCTGCCGCACCCAACCTTCCTTCACAATCTGCCGCGCTCGCCCGACCGCCAGCGAATCCTCGGGAACGTCGTCGGTAATGCACGAGGCCGCCCCAACGTAAGCGCCCTTCGCCACGCGCACTGGAGCGACCAGTGTCGCATCGCTGCCAATGAACACTCCATCCTCGATCACAGTCTTATTCTTATTGACGCCGTCATAGTTGCAGGTAATCGTGCCAGCCCCAATATTCACGCCGGCCCCAATCTCCGCGTCGCCCAGGTAGGTCAGATGATTGGCCTTCGATCCCTTGCCCAGCCTAACCTTTTTGGTCTCCACGAAATTCCCCACATGCGCGCCCTCGCCGATCTCGCTGCCTGGCCGCAGATGCGAGTACGGACCGATGACCGCTCCCGCACTCACCCGCGCTCCCTCCATCACGCATCCCGGTCGCACCGTAACGCCATCGCCGATCTCGCAGTCGCGAATCACGCTGTAGGAGCGCACCCGGCAGTTCGATCCGATTCGCGTTTTGCCCAGCAGCTGCACGTACGGCTCGATGACCGTGTCGGTGCCGACCTCCACGTCGGCGTCTACCACGCAAGTGGCCGGATAAAACACGCTAGCCCCGTCCGCCATTAACTGCCGGCACTTCTTCATCCGCAGGAAGTGATCGATGTCCGCCAGTTCTGCCCGGGTATTGCCGCCCAGAATCTCACGCGCGTCGGCCGTTTTCCATGCCACCACGCGCCGCTTTGCCTTGCGCAGCACCTCTGCCATGTCGGTGAGGTAGTACTCACCATGCGCGTTATTGGTCGACAGTCTCTCGATGTTTCCGTAGAGCTCCTTCACGTCGTATACATAGAATCCGGAGTTGATCTCGCAAATTTTCTTCTGTGCCGCGCTCGCCGACTTTTCCTCAACGATCGCCTGCACCTCGGCGCTGCCCGCACTCTTCCGCACCACCCGCCCATATCCGGTCGGATTCTCCAATTCCGCGCTCAGCAGCGTCATCGCTGCCCGTTGCTGCAAGTGAAAATTACGCAACTGGCTGATGGTCTCCATCGTAATCATCGGAGCGTCGCCCGAGAGCACGATGACAAGGTCGTAGGCCGACAATGCCTCTTTGGCCACCATAAGGGCGTGTCCCGTGCCCCGCTGCTCGGCCTGCACCACAAAGTTCACTCCCGTGTGCGCCATCGCCGCCCGCACCCGCTCGGCTTCGTGCCCGATGATCACGTACACGTCTTTGGCGGGCACCAGCCGGCTGGCCGTCCGTATTCCGTGCTCCAGCAGGGGCATCCCGCCCACTTCATGTAACACTTTAGGGATTTGCGACTTCAGCCTGGTTCCTTTGCCCGCTGCCATGATGGCGACGGCCGTCCGCGAACCCGGTCCTGATAACTGAGTGTCCGAAAACTTAGGTGAGCCGGAAGGAACTTTGCGGGGAGATTTAGCTTTCAGTTTGGTCATTCGCCCCAATATACCGCGCTCCTCTCACAATGGCTATTTTCCCGCCGGGCGGGAGCTGTTGGGTAGCCAGCACTTCAGCGTTGCCATCAAGGCCCCATTTCCCAGTGAGGGCTTCAGCCCCCGAGGTTAGTTTTCAAGCAAACTGCTAGAATCTCTTCCCGGCGCAGCTATTGGCACCTCACTCACGGAGAATTCCATGCCGAAATACGTCATCGAACGCGACATCCCCAACATCGGAAGCGTCACGCCGGAACAAGTCATCGCCATCTCGCAAAAGTCCTGCAGCGTGCTGAACCATCTCGGCCCGCAGATTCAGTGGCTGCACAGCTACGTCACCCAGGACAAAATCTACTGTGTTTATATCGCCCCCAACGAAGAGATGGTGCGCGAGCACGCCAAGCAAGGCGGCTTCCCCGCGAACCGCGTCTCTGAGGTCAAGCTCGTGATCGACCCGACCTCCGCGGAAGGCTAGCTACTCGAGTCCCAGCCCGCCGTCTACTGCGAGAATCTGACCCGTAATGAATTGCGGAGCGGTCGCAAAGAATAGCACCGCCCTGGCAATCTCGTCGGCTCGGCCATTGCGCCGCATCGGTGTCTGCCCGGCCATCTTGCGCATAAAGGCTGCCGCTGACTTCTCTCCCAAGTCAATCATTCCCGGCGCCACCGCATTCACCGCGATCTCCGGCGCCAGCGCCTTCGCCATGACCTGGGTCAACATGTGCAGCGCAGCCTTGGAGGCGCAATAGTGAGCGTGCGTCGCCCAGGGCCTCAGTCCACCCAGCGATCCCATATTGATGATCTTCGCTTCCAGCGGAGACTTGCCTGCCCCGGGACGCTTGCGCCGCATCCACTTCAGCGCTTCCCGCGACACCAGAAACGGCCCCCGCGTGTTCGAAGCGAAAATCGCATCCCACTGGCGCACGCTTAACTTCTCGAACTCAACGGTCTCGTAGTTCGCGGCGTTGTTGACCAGGACGTCGATTGTTCCCAGCTCGCGCCCAACTTCTTTCATCATCGCCCGCACGCTCGCTTCCTCTGTAACATCGCAGCGCAGTGCGAACGCCCGCACGCCCATCCCCGATAAATCCACCACCGTATGCTGCGCCTCGCGCGACGATTCCAGAAAAGTGATGGCCACATCCGCGCCCGCTTCGGCCAACGCCAGCGCGGACGCTCGTCCCAGTCGCCGCGCCGCACCGGTCACCAGCGCAGATTTTCCCCGCAGAGGCTTCGTTTGCAAGTCTGGCATGGTGGGATTCTACCGCCATCACCGGATATGGCACAGGGGGACGGATTTTCCCCAAGCGAATGACTTAACGCCGCCCTAAAAGTTCGGTGAGCACGGCAACTAGCTTCTGCGCCTCTTCCGACTTGAATACCAGCGCATCCGCCTGATCGGTTGCACCGCCGGTCAGAGCTTTTCCGTCCTCAATCAAGAAAATCACCGGCACGTCCGGCCGGTGCCGCTTCAGTTCCGCCGTGATCAGCGCGGCCTCCGACCCGTCCTCGTCCAGATCCAGCACCACGGCGTCGACCGCTTGCTTGGAAAACTGGAAAACTCCCTCATACCCAGTACCCGCACTCACCACATCCCAGCCGTGCTCGCGTAACAGGGCACAGCGCAGGTTCAACTCGATGGGACTGCGACCGATGCACAGCACCACTGTCGTTGCCATTGGATTTCCTTTCAGCAAGAGCGGAGGCGCTCGCTGCCAGTCGGGTTGGAAGGAGGTTGCAGTAAGAATGACCCAACGTCTCATTCCCTTTCAGTGATCCACATCACGCATGAAGGCCCATGAAGGTCGCGTAGCTACTTCTGTGATCCTCTGTGTACTCTTTGGTTAATTCTTTCTGATGCACAAATCCGCCCCGTCAGGCTAAAATCTGGCCATGCCAGAGCCCCGCACGGTAGTCGTCTATTCCCGCAAGGGCTGTCATCTTTGCGAAGTAGTGAAAGAAAGTCTCTCGAAGCTTTCGCGCCGCGGCGGCTTCGGGTGGCAAGAAATCGACGTCGACACCGACGCCGAGCTGCGCCGCCAGTTCAACGACGAAGTTCCCGTCGTATTCATCGACGGACGCAAGGCCTTCAAATACCGCATGGACGAGCAGGAGTTTTTGCGCAGGTTGGCCAGCTGAGTTAGCCATCTAAGCCAGCCAGTTCGACTCGTCGTCCGCCAACTTTGCGAGTACAATCTGTCGCGGCATGCTGCGCACCCAACTCTACGCCGATCCACACGGCATCTTCCTGCACGATCTGGTGCTCGACTCGTGCCGCCTCTATTCCGGCAAGACTGCGCTGGTCGACGCCTCCTGCGGACGCCGCCTCACCTACGCTGAATATGGGGGCACGGTCGAGGCCATCGCCCGCGGCTTGATCTCTGCAGGTGTACAGCCCGGCGAGATTGTTGCCATCTTCCTACCGAACTCCTGGGAGTTCTGCGCCTCGTTCCACGCCATCCAGCTTGCCGGCGCCATCCCCACGCTGCTGAACCCCACCTACCGCGAACGCGAGGTGCGGTATCAGCTGGAAAACTCAGGCGCCGTGCTCCTGATCAGCGATGGCGCAAATCTGGAAGGCATCAACCTCGGCGGACTGCCCAGCCTTCGCCGCGTGTACACCACGCGCACACACTCAGCAGGTGCGCAGCCGTTTGCGAATCTGCTCAAGCCCACGTCGGGCTCGTTGCCCAAGCCAGATCAGCCCTCCGAACGTGCTCTCGCCGCGCTTCCCTATTCCAGCGGCACCACCGGCCTGCCCAAGGGTGTCATGCTCTCGCATCACAACCTGGTCGCCAATGTCTATCAGATCCTCGCTCCCAACACGGTGCACCTTTCCGGGGACGACAATGTTTTCTGCTGCCTGCCGCTCTATCACATCTATGGGCTCAACGTGATTCTCAACCCGGCTCTGATTCAAGGTGGCACGATTGTCCTGGTGCCCCGCTTCCAGGTGCAGCAGCTCACGCAATTGCTGATCGACGAAGCCGCCACCATGATGCCGCTCGTCCCACCCGCGATTAACGCCTTATGCCAGGCCGCAGAGGCTGGACAATTTCCGCGCGACCACAAAATTCGCTGGGTGAAGTCCGGAGCCGCGCCGCTCGCGCCCGATCTCGCCCGCCGCTTCACCGCGCTCACCGGCATCCCGATTTGCCAGGGATATGGCATGACCGAGGCGTCCCCGGTCACGCATATCGGCTTCCTCGAGCCGGAGCTCTACCACCCAGAATCCATCGGACATCCCGTCGCCGGAACCGACTGCCGCGTGCTCTCGCAATCTGAAATCGACCCCGCCGATACTCCCGAGCAGCTTACCGAAGCTCCCAGCGGCACCCCCGGCGAACTGGTCATGCGCGGCCCGCAATTCATGCTGGGATATTGGAACGAACCACAGGCCACCGCCGCCGTTCTGCGCAATGGCTGGTTCTGGTCCGGTGATATCGTTACCCGCGACAGTGAAGGCTTCTACCGCGTCGTCGACCGCCGCAAGGAGATGATCAAGTACAAGGGATTTCCCGTGGCTCCCGCCGAGGTCGAATCCGTTCTTCTCGAACACCCTGCGGTGAAGGAGTGCGGGGTCGTCGGCCGTCCCGACCAAAGTGCGGGCGAAGTCCCGGTCGCCTTTGTAGCTCTGCGCGATGGATTCGTAAGCGGTCAGAAGTTAAGCGATGAGCTTTGTGCCTTCGTGGCCGACCGCCTCACCCACTACAAGCAGCCCCGCGAAATTCGCTTTATCGATGCTGTGCCGAAAACCGCCTCGGGCAAGATTCTGCGCCGCGAATTGAGAAAGACCATCGCGTAAGACCCACGTGGCGGCGGGCGCAGCTTGCCCTGAGCGTGTCGAAGGGCCCGCCTGCGAGCGCAGCGAGCCCCCGGACGAATGCGTCCGGGGCTACGTGCTAGAAGTGACACCGTTTTGACATCCCCCTGACAATTCCCACCCGCAGTCGCTCCACACTGTCCACCTTGGCATCGCCCAGGAGGACTGTCATGAAGTTGTCGTCACTGAAGTTGTTTACTTGCGCCGCCGCCCTTGTCGCTGCCGGCGCGCTCTCCGCCCAGGCCCAGGGAAATGGCTTCAATACGCCCGGGAATATCCTGATCTCCGATCAGTACAACAACCGCCTCATCGAGGTGAATCCCAACAACCATAAAATCGTATGGTCGTTCGGCAATGGCTCCAGCGTAGCCGGACCGCATTCCGTGGTCGGTGTTAACGATGCGCAGCGCATCGGCCCCATCACGCTCGTCGCCGGCACCGGCGTGCCCGCAGGCGCCGAAACCACTTGCCCCAACGGATGTGCCGACAATCGCGTCATGCTGGTCGATCCCAGCGGCAACATCTTCTGGCAATACGGCAAGGCCGGCGTTACCGGCTCAGGCCCCAATCAACTCAACGCCCCGGTGCAGAATACCTGGCTGCCGAATACGCACATCCTGATCACGGACCAGGGGAACGCCCGCATCATTGAAGTGACCCTCAACAAGAAGATCGTCTGGCAGTACGGCCAGACCGGGGTGACCGGGGACGGTCCCAATCAGCTCAACAATCCCAACAGCGCTGAGTTGCTGGCCAACGGCAACATCCTGATCGCTGACGAAAACAACAACCGCGTCATCGAAGTGAACCGCAAGAAGCAAATCGTCTGGAGCTACGGTTGCGCTACCTGCAGCGAACTGAACATCGTCGCCTTCGCCAGTCGCTTGCCCGATGGCACGACGCTCATGACCGATGGAGGCAACAACCGCATCGTTGACGTCGACTCCGGCGGCAACGTGGTTTGGACCTACTACACCAACGCCCGCCTGGGTAGCGTCTCCAGTCCCGCTCCCAGCCGCGCCGTACTGCTGCAGACCGGCAACGTGCTCATCAGCGATCAGAACAACATGCAGGTCATCGAGATCGATCCCAGCCAGAATATCGTCTTCCAGCAAGGGACCATCGCAGTCGCTGGCAACGGCTTCGACCTGCTGAACGGACCGTACGACGCAAAAGTAATCGGCGATTACACTGGCCTGACCCCCCCGTTCTGAGATCAGTAACCCTCGACGCAGCGGCGGATGCATTCATCCGCCGGCGACTTCTTCTGTGATCCTGGGTTTCCTCTGTGGTGAAACTTCCTTAACCACAGGGGACACAGGATCACAGAGGGATTCAAAATCCGCGGAACTTTCCCCTCCCCCTCCCCGTATCTTCCATCGCAAAGTGAATTTCAGCTCCGGCCGCCGCAAGAAGCGCACCGGGCAAGGAGAACAACCATGGAAGGCATCACCGGTCTGGCAGCGGTCATCATGTTCCTGGGAATGCCCACGGCAGTGTTGGCCATGTACACTTTTTACCGCGTGCGCAAGCTGCGCACCGACGAGCGCCTGGCGGCGATTCAGCGCGGCGTAAGCGTCCCCATGGAGCCCGAACTCTCGCAGTCCGCGCAATCGCGGCGCCACGGCATTCTGCTCGTCTCCGGCGCCGTCGGCTACATGATGGCGTTCACCATCCTCGCAAGGTTTGAGCCGGAAGCCCTGATGGCCGCAGCGTTCGGCGCCATCCCCTTCATGCTCGGCCTGGGCTACTTCGCCGATTCAGCCCTGATCCGCCGCGACGCCCGCACAAGTTAAGACTGAACTGCAGTGGGTGTCCCATTCTAACGTCGCGTTCTTGCGACGTTAGAGTGGGGGTTTTACTTCCCGGTCAGAAACTTGTACTGCGCCTCAGTCAAAGGCACCACGCTAAGCCGTCCTTGCCGCGCCAGCGGAGAATCCACAAACAACTTATCCGCCTTCGCCTCGGCCAAGGTCACCGGCTTGGCGATCGCCTCCCCGACTTTGATTTTCACCTGCGGATTCTTCGCGTCTGAGTCATCCACCGACACGACGGTCGCCGTCCCGACGGCGCTCTTCTCATCTCCTGTGTGGTAGATGACTAGCCGCTCTCCCGGCTTCATTCCGCGCAGATTCTTCAACGCCACTGGATTCGTAACGCCGTCCCAGATGGTCGTCTTCTCCCGCTGCAGGTCGGAAAAGGAGTACGTGGAAGGCTCGGTCTTCAGTAAGTAGTCCATAAGAGTTCAGTTCGGTTTCTTGTCGTTCTGGTTGGGCGGAGGAGGCGTCTCTTGCTTCGGCGGAGCATTCGAATCCTTCGGATGATCATCGTAGATCGAATACTGCTGCGTCGGCCGCTTCAGTTTAATCGTGATCTCCATCTTTGGCTTGTCGATGTCGAAATCCTCGCCGTAGGTCTGAAATCCCTGCGCCAGCACCTGCACCCGCAGTTTGCCATAGGGGATGCCGTCGAAGCTCGTCTTCCCTTCCAGGTCGGTTTTCAACTCGGCCCCACCCGGCACCTGTTTCCCTTTCGGATTCACCGGATGCATGATCACCGCAGCGTTGCGGACGGGCTTCCCACTCTCATCCTTGGTGACCACGAAGCTCAGCCAGCAGGTTGGACCTTCGTCCGTATCCTTTTGGGCAAAGGCAACGCCCGGAAGCGTCAAGGCAACAACCAGCAACCCGAAAAACACGCCTTTATTCATGCGAGATATTCTATGCACGCAGGCTCCCCGCTGTCATCTCCCGGCAAATCGCGTCCAATAATCGCCAGAATTAACCTGCGGGGCTACTACAAACGCCAAAATTGACATGCCGGAGCCAGAGATCGCCCTAGTTTAGCCCGGATTCATGCTATCTTCGCTTCGGCAGTCCCTCCCCGCCCTCCCCTTATTCGGCAATGGTTGTGCCTGAATATTTGGGACATGCCGCACTTCAATCGATCCCGGATGGGTGTGGCCTTGGCATCTCTCGCGACTTCCTCCACTCGCCTTTGTAAATCCTGTAGGCGAATGCCACTGCGCAACGCAATGGCCCTCACCGCGTTGCTTTTACTGTCGATCAGCGCTCCGCTTCGCGCTCAGACTCCGGCCGCATCCAATCCTCCCGCCACCGGAATCAATCTGATTCAGCATGTCATCTTTATCATCAAAGAGAATCGCAGCTTCGACAGCTACTTTGGAACCTTTCCCGGCGCAAACGGAGCCACCACCGGACAGATCTCGAACGGCAAGACCCTTCCCCTCCTTCACGAGCCCGACAGCACACCGCGAGACATTGGCCACGATTGGATCAGTTCCCACCTCGCCATCAACAATGGCGCGATGAATCAGTTCGATCTGATCTCCGGCAACGGCGAAAACGGCAACATTAACGGCGACTACCTTTCCTACACGCAGTTCCAGCAGAGCGACATTCCCAACTATTTCGCCTACGCTACCAACTTCGTCTTGGCCGACAACATGTTTTCTTCACTCAGCGGCCCCAGCTTCCCCAATCACCTCTACACGGTTTCCGCGCAATCGGCAGGCGCAATCAGTAATCCAAGTACCGGTCTCGGCCCGGCCTGGGGATGCGACTCGCCTTCGAATTTCACCGTCCAAGTGCTTGGTTCCAACGGACAGATAACGAACCAGTTTCCTTGCTTCGACGTCACCACTCTCGCCGACAATCTGCAGGCGGCCGGAGTTTCCTGGGCCTACTACGGTCCGGCCGAAGGAAATCCCGGCTACGTCTGGGTTGCGCTCGATGCCATCAATCACATTCGCAACACATCGATCTGGACGACCAATGTTCATCCCGACACGCAATTCATCGCAGACGCCAAGGCCGGGAAGTTGCCTGCCGTGTCGTGGCTGGTTACCGGTCCCGACAGCGAGCATCCGCCCGACAGCACCTGCACTGGCGAAAACTGGACCGTCGACGTGATCAACGCCATCATGGGCAGCCCGCAATGGAGTAACACCGCCATTTTCCTGACATGGGACGATTTCGGCGGTTTCTATGACCATGTCCCGCCGCCTACTGACGACACCTTCGGCCTGGGAATCCGCGTGCCGTTTCTCATCATCTCGCCCTACGCCAAGTCCGGGTATGTGTCCCACACGCAATACGAACTCTCCTCGATCTTGAAGTTCATTGAGGAGGACTTTGGCCTTCCGCCGCTCACCAACCGCGATGCGATTGCGAACGACACTACGGACTCCTTCGACTTCACGCAAAAGGCGCGCCAGCCGGTCATTCTGAATACGCGCATTTGTCCCTCGGCCGCTTGGCCATCCACGCGCGCGCTTGCCTTCAGCAGCGCGGCGATCGGACAGTCCGCTCCTCCGCAGTCCTTCACTCTGGAAAACACCAGCCGCGTTTCCCTGTTGGTCAGCAAGGTTGCCCTTAGCGGCACGAACGCCTCTGAGTTCTCAGAAACCGACAACTGTGCCGGCAACACTCTAACCTTGGCTCAAACCTGCACAGTCAACGTAACCTTCACTCCCTCAACTTCCGGGACGGCAACCGCCACGGTAAGCATGACGGATAACGCCAACAACTCTCCGCAGACCGTCAATCTAGCCGGAGCGCTCACCGCCGTGGCACTCTCCGCCGCTTCGGTCACTTTTCCTGCTCAATTAGTCTCCACCCTCAGCCCGTCGCAAACCGTGACTCTGACCAATGTCAGCGTCAGCACCAGCATCACCGTATTTAATTTGAAGTTGAGCGGTCTCGATCCCGGCGATTTTGCCGAGTCCGACAACTGCGTCAGCTCCAGCCCCATTCCGCCGGGCGGAAGCTGCAAGATTACCCTGACGTTCACACCGACGGCCCAGGGAAATCGGACCGCCATCCTCAGCATCAATGACAACAGCGCCGGCCCTCAAACTGTGAACATTGTGGGCACGGGCACAGTCTTGAAAATCGCGCCGAGCGGGCTGAATTTTGGCACGCAGGTACTTGGCACCTTAGCCAACAAGACGGCGCAGATCACGAATACTCAGACCACCGGCTCCGTGGTCTTTTCCGGCCTGCAATTCTCCGGCGTCAACGCCACCGATTTCACCCAGACCAACACCTGCCTCAGTCTCGGAACACTGCCGCCCGGAGGCTCTTGCACGGTAACGGTGACGTTCGAGCCAGGCGGCCTTAACGCCCGCAGTGCCGCTCTCACCATCTATGACGATGAAGGTCTGAGCTCGCAGCAGATCAGTCTTGCGGGCACCGGGACCATCGTGCTTCTTTCGCCGCAGACTCTCGCCTTCGGCAACCTAAGCGTCGGGAAGTCTGTATCGCTGCCCGTCACTCTCACCAACACCAGTACCACCACCAGCCTTCAGGTCACCGGCGTAGCGGTCAGCGGCGTGAACGCCGCGGACTATACCGAGTCCGACAACTGCGTGAAAGCGGGCACGATTGCTCCCGGAGGATCGTGTACGATCAACGTCACCTTCACGCCAGCGGCCAAAGGATTCCGCAGCGCTACCCTCGGCGTGACGGACAACGGCGGTGGCAGTCCCCAAAACGTAGCTCTCACCGGCACCGGAACTTAGAATTTTGTGGGACTCTTCTAGAATGCATCTGTGAAGTCCTGGGACGTAATCATCATCGGCGGCGGCATCATTGGACTGTCGCTGTCCATCGCTCTTCGCAAGCGCGGCGTGAATGTTCTCGTGGTCGAACGCGAAGAACCCGGTCGCGAAGCCTCTCACGCTGCCGGAGGCATGCTGGTCGACTCTTTGGTCGAAACGCCGGCAGCCCTGCAAGCGCTCGCCACGGCCAGTGCAAGGCTCTATCCCGAATTCGCCCACGCGATCGAAATCGAGTCAGGCATGAAGGTCGACCTGCGCGATCAGGGCACAATCCTGCTGGGGCACGAGCATCTTCCGTCGACTGCCTTCCCTGTGCCTGTTGCGGAACTCGAGCCTGCGATAAGCGAGGCTGCAGCGGGCGATGCCGTCTATCTGAAAGAACGCAGCGTCGATCCCCGCGCGCTTTCCGCTGCCGCATGGAAAGCTGCCAAACACCGCGGCGTCGATTTTTCTTCTGGAGACGAAGTCCTAGCGGTCAAAGTAGAAAACGGCCACTCCGCAGGAGTCACCACGGCAAGAACAGTTTTCCGCGCCGCTAAAGTCGTCAACTGCGCAGGCGCATGGTCAGGGCAAATCGCTCCTCACAAGTTTCCCACTCGCCCGGTCAAAGGCCAGATGCTCTGCCTGGCAATGTCCTCGCGCACGCTGCTGCAGCACGTAATTCGCACGCCAGATGTCTACCTCATCCCGCGCAGCGACGGGCGTCTCCTGGTCGGCGCCACGGTCGAAGAGGCCGGATTCGACAGGCGCACCGATCCCGCCACCATCCTGCGCCTGCATCGCGCCGCGCTCGCGGTCGTACCGAAGCTAAGAGACGCAAAGATTCTCGAGGACTGGGCCGGACTGCGCCCCGGCACGCCCGATGCCCTGCCAATCCTCGGCCCAACCGCAACTCCCGGCTACTACGTAGCCACAGGCCATTTCCGCGACGGAATCCTGCTCGCCCCCATCACAGCCGAAGTTATGACCGCCGTGATCGAAGACCGCACGCCAGAACACGACCTGACCGCGTTCGACCCAGCAAGGTTCCACTGAGAACCGGGTGCCCCATTTCTCGCGCGTTTTTTGCCCGAGAAGTGGGGGTCTCGAACGTCATAGCGGAACTTCTGTTGAGTGTTATACGTTTCTCCCACTACCTGCCTAGCCAGAAGCTAGCAGCTAGTAGCTAGGAGCCTCCTCTTGCAACTCTCCATCGAAAACGTCAGCAAGCGTTACGGCCGCGGCAACTGGGCGCTCCGCAATTTCACTCTCGACCTCAAACCCGGAGTGCTCGGCCTGCTCGGTCCCAACGGAGCCGGCAAAACCACGCTGATGAGCATCCTCGCCACCATCACCCGCGCCACCGAAGGCCGCGTCACCTGGAATGGCGCCGACCTGGCCAAAAATCCCGACGCTCTGCGCTCGACTCTCGGTTATCTGCCGCAGGATTTCGGCGTCTATCCCAACCTCAGCGCAGTCGAATTTCTGGAATATCTGGCCGCAGTCAAAGGACTCGACGCCGCTTCCTCCCGCCGCCGAATTGACGAACTTCTAAACCTGGTCAATCTCACCGATGTCCGCAAACGCGCATTGGGCGGCTATTCCGGAGGCATGAAGCAGCGTATCGGCATCGCGCAAGCCCTGCTGAACGATCCCCAACTGCTCATCGTCGACGAGCCCACCGCCGGCCTCGATCCCGAAGAGCGCGTACGCTTCCGCAACCTGCTCTCGGAACTTTCCGGCGAACGCATCGTCATTCTCTCCACCCACATCGTCTCCGACGTTGAAGCCACCGCCACCGACATTGCGCTGATCTCGCAGGGCACGCTCGTCACCCACGCCTCTCCAGAAGCATTGCTGCAGAAAGTGGAGGGCCGCGTCTGGGAGTGGATCCTTCCCAGCGCGGAACTCAACGCCGCGCGCCAGCAATATCTGATCAGCAACACCGCCCGCCGCAGCGACGGCGTTCACGCCCGCGTGATCGCCGACTCGGGACCACCTAACGCGCAGCCCCTGACCCCGACGCTGGAAGACGCCTACCTCTACTGCCTCTCGCAGCACCGCAGCGGGTCAACGAAATGAAACCTGGCATGAACTCAGCCCGCGTGCTCTATCACATGGTCCGCGCCGACTTTCTGGAACGCGTGCGCCGCTACAGTTTTCTGGTCACACTGGCCTTCGCCATCTACATCGGATATGCGGCCTACGCTGGAACCATCATTGTTCGGCTCGGGGACTACCGCGGTGTCTACAACTCGGCCTGGCTGGGAAGCGTTATGGGACTGGTCGCCAGCATGTTCCTCACGCTGGTCGGCTTCTACATCGTCAAAAACTCCATTCAGCGCGACCAGGACACGCGCGTCGGCAGCGTGTTGGCCGCGACTCCCATGACCAAAGCTTTCTACACCCTCGCCAAGACGGCCAGTAATTTCGCGGTGCTGGCTTCCATGATCGCAGTGATGGCCGGAGCTGCATTGCTGATGCAATTGCTCCGGGCCGAAGACCCTCGCATTCACCTGTGGCCGCTGCTATCGCCGCTCCTATGCGTGGCGCTTCCTGCCATGGCCTTCACAGCCGCTCTGGCCGTCTTCTTTGAGACCGTTCCCGTTCTCCGGTCCGGCATGGGCAACGTCATTTACTTCTTTGTCTGGACTGCGCTCCTGATCGGCCCCGGCACCCAGACACTTGACAGGAAGAAGAACGAGCCTGTCCCCGCCATGGCCTATGTCGCGGATTTCAGCGGCATCGTTTCCACCCTCGGCCAAATGCAACTAGCAGTTCACGGCATCGATCCCGATTACAGCAATGGCGCATCTCTTACGATCGGCGACACGCAAGGCCCACCGCTGAAGCGCTTTGTCTGGAGTGGGCTTGAATGGACACCCGCTCTCATCCTCGGGCGCATCGTGTGGTGCGCCTCGGCGATCCTTCTCCCGCTCATCGCCTCACTTTTCTTTCATCGCTTCGATCCGGCGCGCGAGTGGGGACGACAGAAATCGCAGGCGCCGGCGATCGCTGCGTCAGAAATGGAGTCGCACTCCGAGCGGATAACGGCCGCTCCAGTCTCCGCCGCTTCTCTCTCGCCATTACCGCAAGCCAGCCACGGAATTCCCTTCTTCCGGCTCGTCGCCGCCGAACTCCGCCTCATGCTGAAAGGAAAACGCTGGTGGTGGTACCTCGTAGCCGCCGGACTCTCCGTCGCCTGCTTCTTTACGCCCTTGGATGCGGCTCGCGGCGGCGTGCTCATCGCCGCCTGGATTTGGCCCATTCTGGTTTGGTCGGCCATGGGATCGCGCGAGGCCCGTCATTCTACCGAGTCGCTCATCTTTTCCTCCGCCCACACGCTCTCCCGGCAGTTTCCCGCAGCCTGGTGCGCGGGAGTTCTCGTGGCCATCCTCACGGGAGGTGGCGTCGGCCTGCGCCTGCTGTCGGCTTCCGACGGACACGGCCTAGCCGCGTGGCTGGCCGCAGCGCTCTTCATCCCCAGCATGGCCCTGGCTCTCGGCGTCTGGACCGGCAGCAGCAAAGCTTTCGAGGCCATTTACACCGTCTGGTGGTACCTCGGCCCAGCCCATCACACGCCTGGACTCGACTTCATGGGGACGACGCCCGCCTCTAGTACGCCAGCCACCTACGCCATAGCCGCAATGCTGCTCCTGGCCGTCGCCTGGCTGGGCCGCCGCACCCGCCTGGGCTATGCCTGAGGGCTCCTCTGTGAACCTCCGTGACCTCTGTGGTGAGTCTCTGTGGTGCTCGCCAATCCCCCGGACCGCGCTATACTGTTTCGTTTCGCGGTCACTTTCAAATCCGCAATCCTGCACGTCCATCACAGAAAGGACGCCCCAATGGCCTCTCCCGCAGTTGACTTCGCCCGCAGTAATCAGCAGCGCTTCCTAACCGAACTCAAAGACCTTCTCCGCATCCCCAGCGTCAGCACTCTTGAAGAGCACAAGCCCGACATCCAGAAAGCCGCCGACTTCGTTGCCAGCGAACTCCGCCGCATCGGCATGGAGAATGTCGAGATCATCCCCACCAAAGGTCATCCCCTCATTTACGCCGACTGGCTGCACGCCCACGGCAAGCCGACGGTTCTCTGCTACGCCCACTACGACGTTCAGCCCGCCGAGCCACTCGACGAATGGCACACTCCGCCCTTCGAGCCGACCGAGCGCAATAACAACATCTACGCCCGCGGCGCCGTCGACGACAAAGGCCAGCTCTGGATGGAAGTCAAAGCCCTCGAAGCCCTCATGCAGACCGGCGGCGGCAAGCTGCCCATCAATGTCAAAGTAATTTTCGAAGGTGAAGAAGAAGTAGGCGGCGAGTCGATCGCCGAATACATCCGCAAACAGAAAGCCAAGCTGAAAGCCGATTTCGCGCTCGTTTGCGACACCGAACTTTTCGCGCCCAATCTCCCCACGCTCTGCGTCGGACTGCGCGGCCTCGTCTATACCGAAATCGAAGCCTACGGCGCCAAGACCGACCTGCACTCCGGCATGTACGGCGGCGCGGCTCCGAATCCTTTCTTCGCTCTCATCGAAATCATCAGCAAGATGAAAGACTCGAAAGGCAAGGTCCTGATTCCCGGTTTCTACAAAGGCGTGAAGGCCCCGACCGCGGCCGAACTCAAGGCCTGGAAGCGTCTGCCCTTCAACGAAGAGCACTATCGCAAAAGCGAAGTCGGATCAAAAGTCCTCACCGGCGAGCCCGGCTATTCCGTTCTCTATCGCACCTGGGCGCGTCCCACGCTCGAAATCCACGGCATGCCCGGGGGCTTTGTCGCCGACGGCGCCAAGACCGTCATCCCCGCAAAAGCCAAAGCGAAAGTTTCCATGCGCATGGTTCCCAACCAGGATCCCGACGACATTCTGAAGAAGTACACAGCCTTCGTGAAGAAGCACACGCCCAAGGGCATCGACACCAAAATCAAAGTCTGGAGCAAGGGCCCGGCCTGCGTCGTCAGCACCGACAACAAGTACATCGAGGCCGCAACCCAAGCCCTGCACGACACTTTCAAGAAAGACACCGTATTCATCCGCTCCGGCGGCTCGATTCCGATCGTCACCGATTTTCAGGATGTGCTGAAGATTCCAAGCGTGATGATGGGCTTTGGCCTCCCCGACGACAACCTTCATGCCCCCAACGAGAAGTTCCACATCCCGAATTTTTATCGCGGAATCGAAACCATCTGTTTATTCTTCGAAAGGTTGGGTCAATGAAGACAACTCTCTTGCTGTTTGCCCTCTGCTGCACGAACATCGCCTCTGCCCAAGTGAAAGACCAGGCGGCCCCCAGCGGCCGCCTGCCCTATCAATTAGACCAGCAACTGAAAAATCAGTACCCAAAACGCACGCAGAAAATCACCTATCACGGCGGCGCCGTCATGGTCGCGCCGACGAATCTCTACATCGTCTACTACGGAAGTTTCACCACCAACCAGCACACCATTCTCGACACCTTCCTCGAGAATCTCGGTGGAACTCCGGATTTCAACGTCAACACCGAGTACTACAACGCGCAGAAGCAGTACGTGCAGAACATCCTGCACTACTCTCCGGCAACCGACTCCTACAACGACGCCTATTCGCTCGGCAAAACCCTGACCGGAAACTTCGACACCACCATCCTGCACAATGCGGTCGCAGCGGGCCATCTGCCGTCTGACGTCAACGGAATTTACATCCTCACCGTCTCGCCCGATGTGAAGCTGCCCAGCGGCGTATGGTGCGCCTACCACTCGAACACCAGTTCGATCGTGAGCGGCCAGGACATCAAGTACACGCTCGCTGCCGATCCGCCGAGCTCAATTTTGAGCTCGTGCTCCGGCAACCTCGCGACCTATCACGACAAGACCAGCCCCAACGGCGACGTCGGAATGGACGAGGTAGTTGACTCCCTCATTCACGAACTCTCTGAGACCGTGACCGATCCCGACGGAACCGCCTGGTACACCTCGAATGGCAGCGAGAACGGCGATCTCTGCAACTTCATCTACGGCACAACGTT
>Ga0075029_100000832_pt1 | contig 17735 bp, 14 predicted proteins | sample LitLauG_LLR_2013_FD_71391 | JGI IMG/M metagenome (GOLD analysis project Ga0075029, IMG submission 71391) | Freshwater sediment microbial communities from North America - Little Laurel Run_MetaG_LLR_2013 | ecosystem: Environmental > Aquatic > Freshwater > Creek > Sediment | place: USA...
CCGGCATTGGTGTGGACGCCGCCGGGGACGGCCGGTGCGTTCCCCCGGGGCCTGATCGAGGTGGGGAGCCCCAGGTTGGAAGCCCCGGCTTCCCTGACGGGGTAGCCGACCCTAACCCGCGACGACCGCCGAGCGCCAGCATTGGCCGCGCATATGGCAGCGCGCTCCCCGCACTTTGGGGCAAATGGCTGGCGCGGCTGGTAGCGAGCGAGCGCGGCGAGCACGAGCTCGTCGTGCTCCTTCGGCTTGACCTTGCGCAGAACGTCAGTGACCTTGCCGGTCGCGTCGATCACGAACGTGATGCGTTCATTGCCGAAATACGTTTTCCCGTACATCGACTTCTCCGCCCAGACGCCGTAAAGCTCGGCGACGGCGTGGTCCTCGTCCGCGAGCAGCTTGAAGTTCAGCGACTGCTTGTCGTGGAACTTCTTGACCCTCTTGACGGGGTCCGGCGAGACACCGAGCACGGTCGCCTTGACCTTCGAGTAGTCCGCCTCGTGGTCACGGACCCCACACGCCTGCGTGGTGCAGCCGGGAGTGTCCGCCTTCGGATAGAAGTAGAGGACGACCGGGCCGCCCTTCAGCGAGGACAGCTCGACGACGTTGCCGTCCTGGTCAGGCAACGAAAAGTCCGGCGCCGGCGAACCTGGCTCGATCACGCACCGATCCTAGCGTTGCGACGAACCGACCGCGGTCGTCCTCGCCCCGCCGCCACGATGGTGCCGCGACGTATGCCGGACGCCTGTCCTCCTCGCCGATGCCTAGTGGGGGGACTTGGGAAAAGGATGCCGTGTCGATCATCATGCGCCGCAAGCTGAAGTGCGACGCAGTGAACCGGCGTCGCGGAGCGCGCCCCACCGCGTCGGATCCACGGGCGGGTTCGGCCGGAGCCGCGGGAGCGCCCGTGAAGCCAAGGTGGGCGCTGATGGCGCTGCGCCGCGCCACCAGCCAGCCACATGCCGTAGTGCGGCGGCGAGCCAGTGCAGCTCCCGCTGGGCGATACTGCATGCCGTGTCTGAGGAGGCCGCGACCCGCCAGCGACCGGTGATCACGTGACGTCGCTCGTGCTCAGCTCGGATCAAGTCGCCAACCAGGCAATCGACAATCGGCGCTGGCGGATCGGCGGCACTGCACGCCGCGCTGCGATCGCAGGCGCCGTCATTTCCGCGGGCGGCCTCGTGATGCCTGCGGCGGCCTCCGCCCACGGCATCGTGGGCAAGACCGACCTGCCGATTCCGCGCTGGCTGTTCGCGTGGGCCGCAACGGTGGTGCTCATCGCCAGCTTCATCGGGCTCGCAACCCTGTGGCCGGCGCCGCGCCTGCAGCAGGTCCGCGGCCGCGTGCTGACGGCGCTCCCGAGATTGCTGCGCCCCCTGTTCAGCATCATCGGGATCGCGCTTTTCGCGCTGGTCCTATACGCCGGCTTCGCCGGGGAGCAGGAACTGCCGACGGCGAACATAACGCCGACTTTCATCTTCGTGCTGTTCTGGGTCGGCCTTCCGTTCGCAAGCCTCCTCGGCGACGTGTTCAGGGCGTTCAATCCGTGGCTGGGGATCGGCCTCGCGGTCCGCTGGGTCGCACGGAGGACGCTCGGCGCCGACAGGCTCCCGCGCTCCCGCGCCTACCCCTCATGGCTCGGGCGCTGGCCCACGGTTGCGGGGATCCTCGGCTTCGCCTGGCTTGAGCTGGTCTACGTGGACAAAGACCGGCCGAGTGCGCTCGCGATCCTCTCGCTCGGCTATGCGGCGGTCCAGTGGGCGGGCATGGCAACATTTGGGATCGACACGTGGGAGGCCCGCGGCGACTCGTTCTCGGTCTACCTGAACCTGTTCGCCCGCGTTTCGCCGCTGCGCTGGCGGCGCGATCGCCTCGAATCGCGCCCATGGTTGTCGGGCCTGCCCGTTCTCGCACCTGCAGCGGGCACCGTCGCGTTGCTCGCCACGATGATCGGCTCCACGAGTTTCGACGGTCTCGAGCAGGGCGGCCTCTGGATCAACACTCTTTTCCCCGAACTCGAGGGCTTGTTCTCCGGGCTCGGCTTGGGTGCCACCCCGTCGGCCGAGCTGGCGTCCACAGTCGGCCTGCTTGGCATGATCGGGCTGATCGGGGGCGTCTACCGGCTCGGGATCCGCGGCATGCACTCGATCGACCCGCGCACGCCGAGCGGCGTGCTCGCGGGACGTTTCGCGCACACACTCGTGCCGATCGCACTCGCGTACGTCGCCGCTCACTACTGGTCGCTGCTCGTCTACCAGACGCAGGCCGCCGTGTACCTCGCGTCAGACCCGCTTGGCAACGGCTCGAACATCTTCGGGACCGCGCACGTGCAGATCAACTACAGCGTCCTGAGCCCAAACTCGATCTGGTATTTCCAGGTCGCCGCGCTCCTGATCGGCCACGTCGCGGGTCTCGCTCTCGCGCACGACCGCGCTCTCGCGCTGTACCCCAACCCCCGGGATGCGGTGCGCTCGCAGTACTGGATGCTGGTCGTGATGGTGTTCTTCACGAGCCTGGGCCTCTGGCTGCTGTCGGCCGCCAGCTGACGGCGCCGACACGGGGTCACGTTTCCACGACGGGGACGCCCGAGGCGCTCAGAACGGATACGGCGCGCCAACAGCAGCGGCTGCGAGATACCACAACCCGAACGCGCAGACGATCACGCCTGTGGCGCCGGAGGGCACCGCGCTCAGGCCGCGTCCGAGGCCGGCTGCCACAGCGGCCATCGCGACGGCAGCGCTGACCGAGAACACCAGCAGGCCCGCGAGCGCGATGCCGTGACTCGGAATCGCCGCGAGGATCAGGAGGCCGACCGCCGCGCTCCCACCCGCGCCGTGAACGACGCCGACACCATAAGCCTCGCGCAGACGCCGCGGCGTCGCGTGTGGATGGCGATGCAGCTCGCCGCTACCGTGGCGGACCAGTAACCGAGCCCCGAGGGCGAGGATCACCACCCCGATGAACGCCTCGACGCCCTGGTGGATGCCGGCAGGCATGACGGCCCCCCAGAGGATCACGGGCACGCCGAGCGCGATCGCCGTAGTCGCATGCCCCGCCCCCCAGAACAGCCCGATCACACCCGAGCGGCGCCTGGAGCCTTGTGCCATCGCTCCGACCGCGGCCAGATGGTCCGGGTCGAGCGGGTGGCGCAAGCCGAGCAGGAGAGCCACCGCCAATGCGACGATCGGCCTGGTCGAGGCGAGCGACGCGATTTCCTGATCGAGGCCGAACATGGCTCACCACGCTTCTCGTGCGGGCCGACCGGTCTCCTCTTCGCCGTCGCGGGTGCCGCCGGGCGGCCTTTGAGCCCCGGCGCGGCGTTTGCGCACTACGAGCACGAAGAGCACGCCGAGCACCACGATTGCCGCGAGCGCGATGATCGCCGCGGTGGGGGTGCTGGTACCGCTCTCGGGCACCCAGAAGAGTTCGCCGTTGACCATCGTCTTCTGGGAGCCGACGGCGATCGGCACCTGCCAGTTGAAGATCTTGGTCTGCTTGGCCTGGTCCTTGACCTCCGGCGGCACCACCGGTGACATCCAGTGGATGCGGTGGTCGTGCCATTCCACGCGGCCCGTTCGCGCCACGACGACCCATTGCGGTGTTGCGTGAACGGAGGCCGTGGGGGGCACGGGCACGTTTGCGTAGAACGCCTGGTTCAGGTAGTACGCGGGCGAGTGGACGTTGAAGCGGACCGTGCCATCCGCGAGGACCTGCGCATATGGTTCGCCTTCGTAGCCATAGATGGTCACGGTCTTGCCGCTGTGATTGACGAGTTCCATGCGGTCCGCGAACTGCAGCACCTGCAATTCGACTCCGTTGGCGCTCGGTGTCAGGCCGGTGATGTAGGAGCGGTAGTGGTAGTTGCTCCCCTGGTCGTTGATGGGGCTTCCCGTCTCTTTGCCGGGCGCCTGGGTCCCGGTTTCGGCAAAGACCGTGGCCGGGACCGCGAGCATCAGTGCTGCGATCGCGGCCAGGACGGAGCGAGCACCCATCAGATGCCCTCCACGACGCGTACGCACCGTCGCGTGCGACGCGCACAGCGAGCCGGCGCCTCGGATCCGGTGCAGCAACCGAGGCGTCCGCGAGGAGCGTCGCGCACTACGTTGACGATGTGATCCTCCCGGGGTCCAAACACGGTCACCTCTCTGGGCAAGGCCTCTCCAGGACGCGGCGAACGGCCCTCTGGCAGTGGTCGCGAGAGGGCATCGGTGCGCCCTTCTCTGGTGCCGGAGTCTAGTGCCGAAGGCATCGAGAATCGCTGGGCGTGCGCTGGCCACCAGCAGCCCGGCCCGCCATCGGACGTGGATGAAGACGACCGCGAGCACCCCGCCGCGCCTCGCGGCAGACCTCCTCACGCCGGCTCTGAACCGGGCAGTCGACCCGCACGCACAGGGCGTTTGGCGTGGGTGCGGGTCGACATGCGCGGCGGATGGGGCCCTTACGCTGCCGGCTTGTTCCGGCGCGCGGCGGCAAGAGCTGCCAGCCCAGCTATCAGCCCGAGCGCCCCGATGAGCAGGGCCGCGATCCCGAGCCCCTTGCTCGCACCCGAAGTCGACTGGGTGCTTGTTGCGGCCGTCGCGGCGACCGTGCCTGCTCCGGTCTGGCCTGCGGCTGGGCCAGCCTCGTGGCCGGCCACGTCCTCGATCACGCCGCCGGCGGCCGTCATGTTGACGCGCGGCGCGGGGTGTTCTGAGGTCAGGCCGGATTCGATCCAGTGCACCGCCTGGCCATTGCTGTAGGTCTCGACCGTCGGGAACAGCAGGGCCTGCCCGGCTACGTTCTTGGGCATTGCTATCGAGAGTGGGAAGTTGATGAACTGGCCGTTGCTCACCTTCCCAAGGGGGCCCACCCAAGTCCAGATGATCTGGGAGATCTCCGAATCAATTGTTTCGCTTCCTTCTTTGAGTGGAGTGGCGAGCTTGGTTTCAACCACGTTCACGTTCCACCCGGGCACGTTGGAGGTGTTGACTCCCGTGAAGCCGGATGGGAGTTTCATGTCCACCTTTGTCGCGTAGGCGCCTTCAACCTCGCCGGGGACGCGGACGTCGACCGTGGCGAACGCGCCTTCCGGGATCGTGTTGGGATGAAGGCTGATGTGAGCGTCCGCGCTTGCCGGGAGCAGAAGAGCTCCCGTGACGAGTGCGAGTGCGAGTCGTTTTGCGGTCATGCGTTGCCTCCTGAAATGGTGAATTGAAGATGGGCCGGCGCGACGGCGTAGCGTCGAGCACCTGTGCGGCCCGGGCCTCTGCGGGGCCGGCGCTAGTGCGCCATGCGGCGCGCAGGAGGAGCGCGCCCGGCGAGTGCAGCTCCCATAAGGGCCCCGCCCCTGGGCATGAAGATGCAGCAGCCACCGCTACGGAAGGCCACGTCGGAGCGGCGACGGCGTTTCTGGCTGCCGGCGAGCGCGAGGACTACGTGCTCGCCTGGGTAGCGCCCGGACAGGACCAGCAGGAAGCAGATCACCGCCGGCGCAAGGTAGGCAACAGCCTCGATGATCCCGGGGAGGCGTGCGAGGCAAACACAGAGAAGCGCGACGAGGCCGCACGCAACCGCGCTCGCAATTCGGCCCCGACCGACCCTGGGGCTCATGTGATCGGCACCTTGACGGTGCGGTCGTAGGATTCGAATTCCGAGACACGATCGGTGAGCAGGAGTTCCCACGTGCCGCCGGGGCTCAGCACCGCAGAGCTGATGATGTAGTGACCGGGCCCCGCGACGCTCGCGTGCAGTGGGAGCGGCCCGATGCCCTTGGAGGCGAGCCGCGCCGTCACGGTCAGTTCCTTTGTGGCAGTGAACTGGACACCCGTCTTGGCATCGATCAGATAGAGGTGGATCGTGTTCGGGCCCACTTTGGCTGGTTCAACGGTCATCTCAAGCACGGCCGGCCCCAGCGTGGTGGTCGTCGAGAACGGGCCGGAAGCAGCGTCGATCGGCGGCGCGTAACTGACGAGGGCCGCGGTCACCGCGAACACGCACAGCATCAGCGCGAGCTCACCGCGAGTCGTGCGGCGAGCCAGCACGCCCACTTCGCCGGGCGCTTCACCGGCCCCTACGATCCTCCCCAGAGCGGGGATGACACGCGCACGATTGACCCATCCCAGCCCGATCAACACCGCCAGCAGCAGCGTCTTGGCGATAATCAGTGCCCCGTAGGTGCTGTGGAACAGGCCCGTGGTGGTGCGGACGTCGATAAAGGCTTGAACGACTCCCGTCACGGCGAGCACGACCACCGAGGCGAGCGCGAGCGGGGAGAACCGTGCGAGCGTCGCGAGCAGTAGCCGGCTCCGGTCGCCGCGCTCCAAGGCCCGCGTTGCCGCCGGCACAGCCAGCACGAAGCACGCGATGCCTCCGACCCAGACGCTCGCCGCGAGGGCATGCAGCACGTCGGATGGAAAGAAGAGCGCGGTCGGGCTCTGAACGCTCGCGTGACCTCCGAGGGCGGGCGTGACTGCAAGATAGGCCCCGCAAACGATCAATGCCCCGAGCAGCCAGCCCCGCGGCGCGTCCGTCGCTTCCCTTGCCGCCTCAGCATCGGACGCCGAGCGGGCGTTGCCACGCTCTGCCGCGCCCGCGGCTCTGCGCAGCAGCGAGGCCCAGATCAGGACGAGGAGTCCGATCATTAGCCAGTCGATCGCGCGGATGCCCCACACCTCTCCGAACCGGCTTTCGAGCGTGCTTTCGACGACGGCCGCTTTCAGCGAGGCCCACAGCGACACGCCGGCGGCTGTTGCACCCTGGAGCAGGATGCCGAGAACACTGGCGAGGACCCCGAGGCCGACGGCGGCGAGCAGCAAGAACCTCATGCGCTTGGCGAATGCGCGCTCGGCGGCCCGCCATTCGGCGCTTCCCACTGAGACGGCGGCAACGCCCGGCACCCAAACGACGAGCAGGAACGCCAATCCGCCTAGCAGCAGCGCGATGCTCAGATAGTCAAGGACACGCACCAGTGCGAACGCGACCTTCGTGACCTTTCCAGTCTCGCTACGGCCGATAAGCCCGGCGACGGTGAACTTCGGAGCCGCTCCCGCGTGACCGATGTTGAACACGAGGCCGCCATACACGATGTGTGTGTCCGCCGAGACGACTCGATAGGTCGCCGTATAGGTCCCGTCGGGTAGCCCGGGACGAAGCCCCACCCCCATCCAGTGCTCGTTTCCTGCGGGGTGCGAGACACTGAGGTTGTCGACCTCTTCCCCCGTGGCGTTGTAGACGCGCACCGCGCCGAGGGTTCCTCCTACGTTCTGGTTGAACTGGAAGATCACGGCTGTGGGCTGGGTCGCGACCGTCGCGCCGGAGGCCGGCGAGGTGCCCACGAGCTGGGCGTGAGCCTCGGCGGACCGAGCACCGATCAGGAGGCCGAACAGCACCACTGCCAGCGTCAGCGTGAGCCTCGCCGTCCGCGAGCTACCCGCAGCGATCACGTTTGCTCTCCGCGCACGACGCCGCAGGAAGGGCGATCGCGCTCGGGCGGCGGCACCTGCCCTCGCGGCCGGTCGCGGCCGGCCGATCTCATGCTGCGACCGGACCCCGCTCGCGAGCATGGGCGGCCCTGTCCGCCGCGGGCGCCAGCGCGGTCACCTACAAGCGCAACGCCGGTCGTCTGGTCGTCGGGCCGCGTGGCGGCGCACCGGATACCGTCACGGACGCTCGTGACGGTAGGGCTGGGCGTCGTGACGCTCGCGTGGATGAGCGTGCGATCACGCGTGGGTGCTCGACTGAATGTTGCTCTGGCCTGCAGATCGTCCTCGTTCCTGTCGTGGGTCGCGATGCGCCGAAGGGCACCCGTGCGCGTATCCACGCCCGGAGATGCCAGATGCGGCGAGCAGGCGATCGTCTCCGTGCGGCGGGAGAGCTAGGGATACGAGCGGCGAGCCGCCGCACCCCGAGGATGCGGACGGCTAGTGCGCGATCAGCGACAGCGGCGGTGGACGCACCGCCAGCGCAAAGCCCATCAGGAGACCGCCGCGCGGCGCCCCGATGAAGTGCACGCGGACACGCAAACGCGAGGCTGAGCGGCTCCATGAGCGAGCATCAGCGGCGCGCAGCCGTCGCGTGAGCACCACCTCGCCCGGGTAACGCCCAGCGAGTAGCACGGAAACGAGGAGAAGACCCGGCAGCAGGTAGAGGAGGGCGATCCCGCCAACCCCGGCGACAGCACACGCGGCGGCGCAGGCCAACGCGAGTATCGGGACGCCAGCGCGCCACCTCTGACCAAACCTTTGGGTCACAGCTCCCCAGACCATAGTGTTCCGCGCCAAGTGGTAGCGATCAAGGGCCACCGCCGTTCGGCTGCCGAGCGCGAGGGACCCACGCGAGACTCCCGGCGCGCGAGGGAGCCGTCTGCCATCACGGCGCAGCTGCGAGCCCAAACTGCCCTCCTGCCGCCACCGACTTCGCCCCGGTCAGCCCGCTCACCGACACCGGGCTCGAGCTGCCCGCATTGCCGCCGTTGCCGAGCGCGCCTCCTCCGCCGAAGCCCCACGACTTCACAAGGCCTGATTTCAGCAATGCCACCGCGAAGTATTCGCCGGCGGACAGCGAGGCGACTTCGGCGAGGCCGACGACCGCGACCGGTGTGTAGCTCGGTTTGCCGCTGTTGTCGCCGTTGCCCAGCTCGCCGAAGCCGTTGTCGCCCCATGCCTTCACGGTGCGGTCCGCTAGCAGCGCGACGCTGAAATCGTCGCCGGCCGACACGCTCGCCACTTTGCTGAGGCCCGGGATCAGGTGCGGGGTCGACGTTTCTTCGGTCGTGCCGTTGCCGAGCTGGCCCGAGTTGTTGTCCCCCCACGACATCACTGTGCCGTTTTTCAGCACCGCGAGGCTGTGGTAGAGGCCTGCCGCGATTGCCTTGGCGCTCACGCCTGGGACGGCCACCGCGTTGTCGATCACGTACGGTTCGGTCGTGCCCTGACCGGCCTCGCCGTTGCCGTTGCGGCCCCATGCAAACACCTGCCCGCTCTTCAGCAGAGCGAGATCGTGGCTTCCCTGAGCGGAGATCGCCTTCACTTCGGCGAGACCGGCGACCTGGACCGGAACGTTGCTGTTTTTTTCGTGTTCGCCGTTGCCGAGCTGGCCGTAGCCGTTGTAGCCCCACGCCCAGACGGTGCCGGTCTTCAGGAGCGCAAGGCCGCCGTAGTTGCTCGCGGCGATTGCGGCGACACCCGTCAGGCCGGAAACTTTGACAGGCACGTCGCTCTGCGCATTCGAGCCATCGCCGAGCTGTCCGCTGGCCCCTTCTCCGAATGCGTCAACGGTCCCGTTGGCGAGCAGCACGAGCGAGAAGTTGGCGCCAGCCGCGACGCTCTTCACTTTCGTCAGGGAGAGCGGCCCGGGGGTGTTGCTGTTGACAGTCGTCCCGTTGCCGAGCTGACCGGCGCCGTTGTTGCCCCAGGTGTAGACGCGAAGCGCCGCCGCCGATGCCGGAGTCGCGGCGACACAGGCCGCGGCGGACACCGCGAGCGCAGCGCCGAGCCCCCAGAAGCGGCGGTAGGCGGGGCGCCCTTCTCCCCGGGTGAGTACGCGCAGGTTCCGCATTCCCCCTCCGATCCCTCGTTTCGCGCGAACGCACTCGCGCGGTTTCGATCGAGCCGATCGATCGTACACCCATTCAGCCCGCTGCAGCGAACCGCAGCGGCGCGGGTGCTCCATAGCGCGCGACCGGGCTTGCCGCCTTCACGAAACCCGCCTCTGGTGAGGGGGTTCTACGGAGCGGAGCTGCGGGCGCACACTCGACCCCGCGCATTTGGGCGACATAGCGTGATGTGCGGGCGCAGCCATCGTCGCATTAGTACCGGCTCAGATCCGGATCGCGCTTCAAACATCGAGGAGACACGCCATGGCGAACCGTCGCACACACCGAATCGTGATAGCGGCGGGCCTGACCGTGGCGGCCGCAGGGTTGACGCTGGCCGGTTCGGGGGCAGCGTCCGTCGCTGTTCCGGCGGCGACTTCGCTGACCGTCGTGGTCGGGTGGGGCCAGAACACCCACGCGGAACTCGGCGCCGGCTACAGCAGCCGGCCCGAGACGGTCACGGGCGTCGTCGGACTGCCCGCGGTGATCAAGCAGATCTCGCTAGGTGACGGGACGGGCTACGCGCTCACGCCCACCGGCCTCGTGTACGCCTGGGGCGGCAACGTGTATGGCCAGCTGGGGGTCGGCTACCACAGCAAACACAGCACCGTGGCCCTGCTCGTTCCCGGCCTGTCGGGCGTCAAGCAGATCGCCGCCGGCGGCACGCATGTGATGGCCCTGCTCGCCAACGGCGACGTGGAGGTGTGGGGCAGCAACCTCTACGGTGAGCTCGGTAACGGCACCACCACCAAAGGCAAAGAAGTGCCGGGAATGAGCGTGGCGGTCCCGCAGCTCGTGCCGGGCCTTCACCACGTCGTCGAAGTTGCCGCCGGCGGGCCTGAGAACGCCGCGAGGCTCTCCAACGGCACCGTGATGGCATGGGGTGAAAACAGAGCCGGGCAGCTGGCAGACGGAACCTTCACGGAAAAAACGGTGCCAACCCTCTCCAAGCTCGCGGGTGTCACGCGCGTGGCGATCGGCGGCTTCAACATCAGCGGCGGGCACATGCTCGCCCTGGAGAAGGACGGGACGGTGATGGCGGCGGGGCGAAACGATCATGGGCAGCTCGGGGACGGCGGGACCGTCAAGAGCGCCATCCCGGTCAAGGTGCTCGGGCTGGCCGCGGCCACAGCAGTGTCCGTCGACGTCTCCCACAGCATGGCTCTCACGAAGGGTGGCGTGCTCTACACGTGGGGCAGCAACGCCTACGGGCAGCTCGGCTACCCGAGCCCCGAACGCTGCGGAGAAGACCCGTGCAGCATCCTGCCGCGCCGGGTGCCGATCGCTGGAGTGAGCGCGATCTCATCCGGCTTCCGATACAGCCTCGCGCTCAAAGGCCGCGTGGTCTACGGATGGGGATGGAACACGCTGAGCGAACTCGGCGACGGCACCAACATCCAGAAAGACTCGCCGATCAGGGTTCTCAACCTCACAGGAGCGCGCAAAATCTCCGCCGCCAAGTACCACGCAGCGGCCCTCATCGACCAGGCCGCCCCGCTCCCGCGCCTGCAGGCCAGCGCATCCAACGGCACGGTCACGCTGACCTGGCGGCCCGGGCCGACCGAGACGAACGCGTGGCGAGTGATGTGGCGCGAGGCGACCAGCCCGCTCAGCCCGTGGGGACCTGGGGTCGTGGTTCCCGCATCGGCGAGCGGCTACACCGTCACCGGCCTCACGCCCGGCGTGCCGTACGAAATCGCCGTCAACAACCAGGGCGCCGAGCACCGCACGGTCGACATCACGCCGTAGGGCCCTCGACGGCCGTCGCCGGCTTGACAGTGATCCGAGCGCTGGCTACCGTCCGGGGCGCCTTGAGGGGCCGAACGTCAACAGCCGCAGCAGGCGGCATCGAGGGGGAGGCAGCAATGACAGGAAGGATTCCTAGGGCGGCGCGGCGCGTCGCCGCAGTGCTCGTGGCCGCGGGCGGGGTGCTCGCGATGTCCGCTGCGAGCGCGAGCGCGGGCATCATCTACAACAACGTCCCGAACCCGTTCCCGGGCGGCATGAACTCGCAGCCGTTCCAGGCGCAGCAGACCTCCGAGTTCGGGGGCCAGGTGCAGTTCGCCGGGAGCGAACGGGGCCACCCGGTCGTGACGGTCGCGATGAGCAGCTGGGCGTGCCAGAGCGGAGCGTGGTACTCCGACAACTGCGTCAGCGCCAAAGGCTCGACGTTCTCAGAGCCGGTGACGCTCAACATCTACGCGGTCGGGGCGGAAAACGCTCCGGGCGCCCTGCTTGGAACAACTACCCAGACGTTCCAGATGCCCTACCGGCCGTCCTCGAACAAAAAACGCTGCCCGGGCACCGGGCCTGAAGAATCCGGTCGCTTCTACGCGAAGGGCGAATGCCTTCACGAGCAGGCGTTCAAGATCACCTTCCCGGCGATCGCGGTGACGCTGCCGGCGACGACGATCATCAGCGTCGCCTACAACACCAGCCAGTACGGCCCGCACCCCTACGGCGAACTGCCGTGCGAGTCCGAAGCCCAGGGCTGCCCGTATGACGCGCTGAACGTCGCGGTCCGCGGCTCGTGGGAAGAACACCCGCTGCCGTCCGTCGGCAGCGACCCGCTACCGGCGGACGCCTACATCAACTCGGCGACCGCGGCGGACTACTGCAGCAACCCGGGAGCGGTCGGTACGTTCGGCATCTCGCAGGGATGCTGGACCGGGGAACAGCCCGCGATCGAGGTCAAAGCCAGCCGGAAGTAGTGCGCAGCCGCCGGCCCCGCCGCGCGCGGGGCCGGCGGCGCCGCTCAGGCGCTGCAGATGCTCCGCGAGGTCTAGACCGGGAGCGGGCGCGGCAGCCTGCTCACTTCAGCAGGCGCGACAGGCGCCGGTCCTTCAGGGCGCGGCCGCCGGTCTGGCACCTCGGGCAGTAGGCGATCACGTAATCCTCGAAATGCACGGCCTTCATCGTCGCCTGGCAGCGCGGGCAGGGCTCGCCCTCGTGGCGGTGGATCCTCAGCGGCATCGGCATCTTGTCCGGGATCGGGATCGATACCACCTCCCGGTAGTGCTCGAGTGCCCTGCCTAGCTCTGAGACGATCGCGGCCGACAGCCGGTCCGCCTCCTCCCTGTCGAGGTCCGCGCCGCGCTTGTAGGGGGACAGGCGTGCCTGCCACAGGATCTCATCCACCCAGGAGCGGCCGATGCCTGCGATGACCCGCTGGTCGCGCAGCAGCGTGTGCAGCGGCCGCGGCGCGTCGAGCAGCTCCTTCGGGTCGGGGGGATCGGGCCACGCCTCAGGGCCGAGCGTCGCCAGGGCCTCCTGGCTCTCGAGCTCCTCGCGCCTGAGCAGACGCACCCACGCGGCCTGCTTGGAGCCGAACTCGCGCATCCGCAGCTCGCGGCCGTCGGTGAGGCCGATCAGGAGCCTTGACGTGCGATCGCGCGGCCCGGCCGGCTTCTCGTAGAGCTGAAGACGCCCCGCCGACATCAGGTGCATCAGCAGCGACAGCTCGCCCGATGCGTCGAGGACCAGGTGCTTGCCGCGGCGCCTGACCGCCTCCACGCTCTGTCCCTCCAGCGCCGAGAGAGGCGGGTCGAACGTCTTCAGCGCGTTGATGCCCGGCGAGCGCGCATACGCGATCTTCTGGCCGCGCACCGCCTCATCGAGCAGTTGCGCGGTGATCTGAACCTCGGGCAGCTCCGGCATCCCGTCCCATCGTAGGGTCCGCGCGGCGCGCGGACCCCGGCGCGGCTAGTAGGCCGCGATCGGCGGGCCTTCGTAGACGCCCCCCGAGGGGCTCGTCCAGCGCACGTGCCACGTGGTCCCGGCGACCGCGGAGCGGAGCGTCCAGTAGCCCAGGCTGTTGGTCCTGACGTTCTTCAGCAGCCGGTAGGAGCGGGCGCCTTTGCCCTTGACGTACACGCTCACGGTCGTCGCGCCTTCGGCGGGCCGCACCAGACCCCACAGCGAGTACGAGTGGCCGGTGCGGCTCACGGTCAGCGGGACCGGGAAGCTGTAGTACAGGGGCTTGAGCTTGCCGCTGAGGTACTCAAGGCCCGTCTGGAAGCCGACGGTGCCGCCGTGCACGCTCGAGCCGGCGGGGCCGCCGAGCGGGTCGTCCCTCAGCAGGTACTGCGAGAACGCTGCGACGCGGCCGTTCGACCACGCGATGCGCTCGTCGATCGCCTGGAACTGGGCCTGCGTCGCGACGGGGACGCCGAGCTGCTTGTTCGGCACGCTCTGGACCCCGAACTCCGTCAGGTAGATCGGCACGCCGCCGGGGATCGCGTGCTGGGCGGCGGCGCGGTCGAGCGCACGGGAGAGCCGCGAGAGCGAGCCGATGGACACGTCATCCGGCTGCGGCCAGCTGTAGAACGGGCCCGCGGGCAGTGTGTACGCGTGGTGGGCGTAGCCGCTCATCTGAAGCTCCGAGCAGCCGCCGGCGCGGTGGTAGGACGCGTTCAGGCACAGCGCTCCGCGCAGGAACGCGAGCGGCGCCACGTCGTGCAGGAGAGCACCGGAGCCTTCCCGGCGCACGTTCACGCTCGTGTAGCCGGTCGGGGCGGTCTCCCCGAACAGGATCCGGGGGCGCGCCTGCCCGGCGGCCTGGAGGCCGGCGTAGGCGGACTGGAACAGGCCACGGTAGATGCGCGGCGAGGCCGGTGTCCCGTTGGAGTTCCATTGCGGGAGCAGGAACGCGGGGTGGTTCGGCTCGTTCCAGATCGAGTAGATCGACACCTCGCCGGCGAAGTGGAGCCCGACCGCGGTCATGAATTCCTGGAAGTCTTTGTCGTCGGGGCGCGTGATGTACGGCGCTTTGCCGTTGGACGTCGCCCAGCGCGGCACCGGCGAGGTGACGGTCAGCAGGACCTGCCAGTGCAGGCGAGCGGCTTCTGCGAGGACTTCGTCGTAGGCGCCCCATGCGTAGGCGGAGGGGTCAGTCGCGGTGAACGCGGGCTTGACGGCCGAGCGTGCCCCCGGGGCGACGTCGGCCCAGCTCATCTCGATCCGGAGCGCGTGGACCCCCAGGTGCTGCAGCTGAGCAACCGTGCGGGCGCGGGTCGACCGCGAGAGCAGCTGCGTGGAGGCCTCGAAATATGTGACCTGGCCGTGCGAGGCGAGCGCCGGGGCGGCGCCCATCGCTCCCGCGATCGGGGTGCAGGCGAGGACTGTGAGGATGAGATTTCGGATTCTGAGCATGGTTCCCTGAGACACCTCAGCGCAGGCAAGGTTGCGGTCTTTGTAGGTTTCCGTGTCCGTGAGCACGCCGATCGCACCCGATGACATCGTCAGGACGCCGCGCGACGCGGAGGGTAACAGCCGGCCTCCCCTGCTCATCCTCGAGCCGCTGATCGAGTTCATGGACGCCCGCGGCCTGGGGAGCGGCGACATATCCGCCGTCCCGATCGGCGACGGCCACAGCAACGTGACGTACATGATCGAGCGCGCAGGCGAGGCGTTCGTGCTGCGCAGGCCGCCGCGGCCGCCGCTCCCGCCGAGCGCCCACGACGTGCTGCGAGAGGCACGGCTGCTGAGCGCTCTGTGGGACACGCCGGCCCGAGTCCCGCGCGTGCTCGCCGTCGGAGACGACGAATCGGTGATCGGCTCGCCGTTCTACATCATGGAGATGATCGTGGGCGAGGTGATCGTCGAGAGCATCCCGGCTCCCCTCGACACCGTCGAGCAGCGGCGGCTCACCGGGGAGCAGCTGATCGACGCGCTCGTCGAGATCCACGCCGTCGACTGGCGCGCCGCCGGGCTCGAGGACTTCGGCAAGCCCACGGGCTACCTCGAGCGTCAGCTGCGCCGCTTCAACGGCCTGTGGGACCTCAACAAGACCCGCGAGATACCCGAGGTCGAAAGCGTCGGCGCCTGGCTCGCGGAGAACGTGCCGGAGTCGGGCCCGGCCACGATCGTCCACGGCGACTTCCGTCTCGGCAACACGATCTTCGCCGCGCAGGCGCCCGCGAGGCTGCTGGCGGTGCTCGACTGGGAGATGGCGACGATCGGCGACCCGCTCGCCGACCTCGGCTACCTGTGCATGATGTGGACCGAGCAGGGCGACCCCGCGGGCGGCCTGCGCGAGCATCTCGGCAAGGTCACGCGCGCCGACGGCTTCCCGAACCGCGCCGAGCTGATCGCCCGCTATGAAGAGCTTTCGGGTCGCTCGATGAGCAACATCCGCTGGTACACCGCGCTCGCGCTGTGGAAGAGCATCGTGTTCATGGAGGGCAACTACAAGCGCGCGATCGCCGGCACCACCGACGACCCGTACCTCAAGCAGTTCGGTGAGGGCGTCCTGGAGCTCGCGCGCCAGGCACAGGAGGTGGCGCATGGCGAGTGAACCCGACGGGCCTCAGGGGAGCCACAACGCGCTCCTGATCGACTGGGGCGGCGTGCTGACGACCAACCTGTTTGCGTCGTTCAGGGCGTTTGCGAGCGAGTCGGGTATCGACCCGCAGAGCCTGATGACCCGCTTCAGGACTGACCCCAGCGCCCGCGAGCTGCTGATCGAGCTCGAGACCGGCGTGCTCGAGGAGCATGCGTTCGAGCGGAGCTTCGCGGAGATCATCGGCGTCGAGGCCGACGGCCTGATCGACGGTCTCTTCGCGGGCGTGCAGCCGGACACCGAGATGGTCCACGCGGTGCGCATGGCGCGCCGCGCAGGCATCCGCACCGCGCTGGTCTCCAACTCCTGGGGCGTCCACCGCTACCCCCTGGACATGTTCGACGAACTGTTCGACGGCGTCGTCATCTCCGGGCAGGAGGGCGTGCGCAAGCCGCACATGCGGATGTACGAGCTCGGCGTGGAGCGCGCCGGGGCTTCCGCCGAGGCCTGCGTGTTCGTCGACGACCTGCCGTTCAACCTCACGCCCGCCGAGGAACTCGGCATGGCGGCCGTCCACCACACGAGTTCCGAGACGACGATCCCGGAGCTCGAACGGCTCTTCGCGGTCCCCCTGCGCGAGGGCTGACCGGGCTCTCGGTGGCGGCGCGGGCGCCGCCACCGGCCGCCTGTCTACGCCCTCTTGCCCCTGCCGTACAGGAGCTTCAGGAAGCTCCCGAGGAGCTTCGAGGTGCGCGTGTTGTACGGGTACATGAAGAGTTCCTTCTTCATCCCGATCTTCGTCACAACGATCGCCTGCTGTGAGCAGTACTTGCGGATGCCGCCCGCGCCGTGGCGGGAGCCCAGGCCAGAGGCCTTCGCGCCGCCCATCGGCAGCTCGAGCACCGTGTAGTTGATCATCGCGTCGTTGACGTTCGCAGCCCCTGCCTCCAGGCGCCTCGCGATCGCCTCGCCCTTCGCGGTGTCCTTCGTGAACACCGAGGAGCCGAGCCCGTAGTGCGAGTTGTTCGACAGGCGCACGGCCTCATCGGCGTCCGCGACCTTCATGATCGGAAGCGTCGGGCCGAATGTCTCCTCGGTCATGATCTTCATCGTGTGGTCGACGTCGACGAGCACCGTCGGCTCGTAGAAGCGGCCCGGGCCACTCACCTCGTTGCCGCCGGCGAGAACCCGCGCGCCCCTGTCGACCGCGTCGGCGACGTGGTCCTTGATGATGTCGAGCTGCGGCGGGAAGGTGATCGCCCCGACCTCGACCGTGCCGAACCCGCCTTCGGTGTTGCCGACGCGCAGCGAGCGGACTTTCTCGGCGACTTTGGCGACGAACTCGTCGTAGACGGGCTCCTCGACATAGACACGCTCGATCGAGATGCACGTCTGCCCGGCGTTCTGCATCGAGTAGTAGGTCGCGAAGTTCGCGGCCCGCTCGAGGTCGGCGTCGGAAAGCACGATCATCGGGTCCTTGCCGCCGAGCTCCAGCGACGCTGGGATCAGTTTCGAGGCGGCCTCCGCGGCGACCTTGCGGCCGGTGCGCGTCGAGCCCGTGAACATCACCATGTCGACGTGGTCGATCAGTGCGCGCCCGGTCTCACCGCGGCCGGTGGCGACCTGCAGGACATGCTCGGGCAGGCCGCACTCGAGCAGCCCCTCGGCGAGCAGCAGCGACGTCAGCGGCGTCACCTCGCTGGGCTTGAGGATCACGCTGTTACCGGCCATCAGCGCCGGGATGCAGTCGCCGAAGGAGTTGGTCAGCGGGTAGTTCCAGGGGCCGATCACCCCGATCAGACCGAGCGGGCGGTAGCGCTGGATCAGCTTCTTGCCCTTGACCAGCACCTGGCTCGACTTGATGTGTTCGTCCGCGAGGTACTCGCC
>Ga0075029_100000833_pt1 | contig 17726 bp, 20 predicted proteins | sample LitLauG_LLR_2013_FD_71391 | JGI IMG/M metagenome (GOLD analysis project Ga0075029, IMG submission 71391) | Freshwater sediment microbial communities from North America - Little Laurel Run_MetaG_LLR_2013 | ecosystem: Environmental > Aquatic > Freshwater > Creek > Sediment | place: USA...
TCTTAATGTTCCCCGCGCCATCACCAACCTTCTTGACCATGGTCCCCGCGAGTAGCGTAAACCCGGCGAAATTCAGTTGCTGATTGGCCAGAAGTCCATTCAGGAATTTGTCATCGGATCCACCGCGCATGAGCCGCAGGGTGAGCTCGGCCTGTTGGCCCGAGGCATTGAATCCAAACAGAGCGTTGCCGTCCTTACCCGTTTTAACGGTGGCCAGCTTATTCGGAAACGTGAGCGAGGCGACCTCACCATCGGCGAGATCCGCGAGGATCCGGCCGTTGATCGTGATCGCATCCTGTCCGGTCAATGAAACTGCGTTCGACATAGTGAATCTCCTTTATGCGTTCACGTTTACGATCACGGCGCTGGAATGAACCGCACCGGCCAATTTCGCTGCGATCTGAACCAGTGGCGCCTTTCGCGCGGACCGATCAGTGGACGACTGCTGCGACACCGGCACCGAGTAGATGTAATATCCCCGCTGCGAAATGTTGTCGTAGAAATCGCTCTGGTTACCGAAGGTCGTGGCATTGGTCCAGGTTCCCGGTGCCAGGTATCCGTTGCGCACACCCTGTTCCATCACCGCACGATAGGCGGCCTTGAGGCCCGTGATCCCGTTCTCAGTCTGCGGAATCTTGGTGTTGGAGGTTGCCAGGTAATTGAAACCGGCCACCTGGAGGGCGCCCTGCAACCACTGAGCATTGTACTGGTTGTCATAAAAATCATTCGTGCCGGAACAGAATACTTTCGGCACACCCTGAAACGAGGCGTACACGTCGGCACCCGCCGCGATACACGAATTGAGAATCGTCTGCGTGAGCGTCGTGTCCGGATTTACGCCGGCTAGGGTCTTCATGTGCATCGTCGAGGTGGTGTTGGATCCACTGAACACCGTGGACAATCCGCGACCAGCATACGCGGCCATGTAGTTCAGGGCGGTGGACGTCGAGACACCGTAGAACAGACCGCGCGTCTGCGTGAACGTTCCCGAGCGCAAGAGGTCCAGCATTCCACCCGTGTTTACGTCGGCGGATGTCGCCGATACCGCAAACATGATTTTATTCAGGGCCTGAATTGTCGCCGCCGCAGCCAGGAGATCGGCCTGAGGATAAATCACGTTACCCATAACGCCGAAATACTGAACGATGTTCTCGGTGCGCGTGATCGCCGCGTTGATGGTCTCACCCGTGGTCGTCTGCGCATTCGTGAACGTGATGGAGACGGATCCACCCGTCTGCAAGGTGTTGCTGGTGACGGTGAGGAGACCGGCCTGCGAGCCGTAGCATCCCCAGAAGGTCACGGTCAGGACGGTGGCGATGGATCCCGTCACAGTGACCTGACCCATACCGGCAACGGCCTGAAGTTTGGTTTGGATGGCCGCCGCGTTATCGTTCCACGCGATGTTGGCCGTCGAGGCGGCATTGTACGTGAATTTGAAGTTACCCGAGGCGGCCGTGCCACTCGGAGTAAACGTCTGGACGTCAACCACCAGGGGAATCACGCAGAGGTATCCACCGGGCAAGAGAATGTTCGGTTGCTGCGAAAAGACCGCGTTGGCCATCGCATACGTCGTGCTGGAGGATCCGAAATCGGTGGCGACTTGAGTCGGCGCGAGATAACATTGGTATCCGGCCGTGCCGAACGAGTTTTGGTACGCATCCGTGGTGAAGAGGGCCAAATTGCTGGTGTTGTAGGCGCCGACACCCGTTTGCGGAGTACTGAGCGACACCGTTACGATATTCGTTAGCTGTAAGTCATAAGCGGCCACGTTCAAGCCTCCGTTAAGAGTTAAAAGTCAGGTTTGGTCCCTGCAAGGTATCGTAGTCACCCTGCTGCACGTTCTTGATGATAGAATATAACACGTTGACGGCAATGTTAAATCGATACAGGATCGCCGCGCCCTCCTCATTGGACACATTCACAAATGAGGTCGGGGTAATTCCCAGACGAAAGCCGTTAAGCTCCTGCTGAGTTTCCGCGTAGGTACTATTCAACGCCATCACCAGTTCTTCTTTACGATTTAGAGCATCTAGACCCCGGGAATAGATGTCAATGCTGAGTGTCGCCTGCATGGAAATGGACTGGCTACCGACGAACTGCGAGGACACGACGTCTGGTCGGTTAATATTTCCGATCACTTTGCAGTTCATTACGCCCACCGCCACATACAGACGTGAGTCCGTGGGGATCAGGACCTTCTGGTTCCAGAGATTAACCTGACCTTGGGACAGGCCGAGCTGATTCTGAATAATGTCACAGATGAGCATCGGAATATTTCCGACCATGATGGTCGTCGTCGCCGTCGCGCCCACATTGTCCGTTACCTGGATCGTGTCGGTGCCAACGCCGGTCCCCGGTGCCGTGTAGATGCCGGACGAACTACCGATGGATCCACCGGCGCCACCCACGAGAACGGCAAATGTGTATGGTGACGTGCCACCCGAGGCAAAGAAGTAAGCTTGAACATTATTCGCCACGGCCGACGATATGCATGAAACCGCAAGGCTCATGGTCCACTCCCCGTGAAATCCTCTACGAGATGATATTCACGATAACCGTAGTGGAGATAATCATTCTTCTCCATCACGCGGTATTGCAGGCTGTTGTAGATGACGACGTCATCCGGAAATAACTCGAGGGACGTGTCGGCGTGGAGCATGAACCACCGCCACGCGCGCTCGCCCTCGGGTTTCATGCGCAACTGCTGGGCGTTGAATGGTTGCCAGATTCCGCGGAATGACGTCTGCGTCTTGGTCTCGACGTTCTGAAAATTCACCACCGATTTTGTCAGGACCACGAACGCCATCGACTGAAACCAGTCCAGGAGGGCGCCGGACACATCCGGCAACGGCACGAATGACTTGTTCTGTACTTGGAAACCAGGAACATAGGTGCCGGTGTGTGGTACGTGATTCTCAAGCCATGTGACACCAAGCTTGACTTGATTGTCGGCGGGCCAGGTGTTCCCGGATCCAGTACCTCCGCCGCATGCTGGTGGCCACCATAAAATCATGACTCAGTCACCACGGTGAATCGCGTATCAAGGCACCCAGTCGCCGACATCACAAAGGCGATGTTGCTACCGTTGAGGTCCGCCGCGAGCATATTGAATTTGTAAAGACCATTACCGACTTCGGTCACGGCCTGGGTCGCTGCGGTTGCCGCGCCATCGATGGACCGGACCCCTGTGACCGTAGCACCTGTGACCGCGTTACCACTGGCATCCTGCATTGGGAACACAAAATTATTGTAGGCCGTGTTCTTCTTGAACTCGATCGCGGCCGGACTGGACGGCAAATTATCAGTCTTGGCCTTTATCGCCGTTATGGCCGCCGTGTTGTCCGTCGTCGGGATCGCCGCGATACCGTCCGTTTCAGACTCAATCTCTGCCAGATCAGCCGCGATGGATGCGCCTGCCGGAGCTCCTAAGCGTGCGAAGGCATCGCCCGTCTGAGGCGTATTGCCCGTGTATGTTGTCACCGTATCTACCAAGGTTATCTCATTCATCGTGCTGGTGGGCGTAGCGAGGTTAAAGAATTTCTTGAACGCCGCCGCCAGGTATCCCGCCGACGACTCCGTGAGGGCCGTCGCGATGATGCCTACCAAGTTGGCCGATACTGTACCAGTGACACTACCTACAGAACCAGTCACGTTGCCACTAACACCAGAAACCGCATTGGTCACAGCGGTGGTCGTATCGACCAAGGTGATTTCATTCATGGTTGAGGTCGGCGATGCGACGTTAAAGAACTTCTTAAATCCTGCTGCAATTTGACCGGCAGTTTCGGTCAGCGCCGTGCCGAGAATTTGAGACAGATTGGACTTGACCACACCGCTCGTGATGTCGAGCTGGCCAGCTCCGGTGCCAGGCGATAGCAGGACACTTGCACCGATATCGCGCGCTGTCTGCGATGTTCCATTGATCTTAAGAACGTCAACGCGGCCACTTGAATCGACCGACAATGGCAATCCATTGGTTGCACCGGCCGATGCATTCGGGAGAGAGGTGAGTCCAAGACGCACAGAATCGTAAGGATCGTAGGCGACAACCTGGTGGGTCTCATCAAACGGGTCTGCACCCGCCGCCGTCGCATGAAGAACCAATGACTTCAGTGTACCTGTGTCGGTCGTATTGGCTGAGAGATAATACCACCCGTTGCCGATCTCAGACACCGATCCACCGGCGCCTGCAAACGATCCACCGTCTTTTGAAAGCGTCACAGTCGGCGAAAGTCCAGTCTTACCCGTGATCGAGTCCGTGGAATCGACCATGAAAAATGGGATATTTACCGCCGTCGATTGCTTCAAAATCATTTTTTACCCCTTGGTCGTCCGTACTCATGACGTTGGGCCGCGCCTAAGTCATTGTAGCTTGTCGTTGAAATCGCAGGAAATGCGGCGGGGAAACCCTTCCACTTCATGGCCGGGCTGACTGCAAAATTATTTCCCTGGCGGATTTGATAGTTGATATTTGATCCTGAGCCACCAGGCGCTGACGATAAGGTCAGTGTCGTGCTGGTGTGAGCGGTGATAAGATACGCACCAGGGGTAGCGCCAGTTCCGCTTGAGATATAGCAATAGTCTACGTTGTCGGTGACATTTGAGAACCCGCTCGCGGTAAGCGTAGAGCCAGAGAGTGAGCCTGACGTTCCCGTGATATTGGTGACGTTCGCAAATCCAGGTGCCGCCGTGATGGAATTGGACCCTGTCGGAATATTCGTTCTAGGGGTAGTGACGTTATTGAAATCGTTAAAATCCTCTAAATTCATCCCGTACGTGCCAATGGTGATACCAGTCGCAAGTCCGTAGAAAATATTATTGTAAAATCGATTGTTTGTAGCGTTGGCGACAATGTTCGCGCCGATGCCTATCTTGCTCTCATACCCGTAGAAGGTGTTGCCGTAGATGGTATTAAGACCAGTCGATGCGACACTGTTGATAGCTTGAGTGTAGTTTCCGGCGAAAATATTGTTGATGATGACGACGGGGTTTCCGTTGCCAGCCATCTTCACGCCCGTGGCTGAGTCGTGGATATAGTTCCCAACCAGAGTGCAGTCGTTACCGCAATTAATCCCAATTCCAAATGGAGCTATTATCTCAGAATTAAACACGGCAGAGTCTGTGCCGGGAGCGAGAGCAATGCGACCCGCCGTCGTTGAGGTCATGATCGCCTTGACGTTATAATACATCGCATTGTTATTGTCGGATAAACCGTTCGCGCCGTTCTGAGTAAGGATCAAATTATAAATTTGAGAGTAGACGTTGAAGATAGTCTGCGTGCCTCCGGAATCAATTGTCGGTCGATTAGAACCAGTCGGAGAGTCTGTTCTCGTGGCGTTATACCCGATATGCTTGCAAGGCTGACTGGATAAACACGTTGCGCTGAAGTTCAATTGAGCGCCCGCAGTGTAAGACCCCTTCTTATAGTAAATGGTATTCCCTGACACGATGGCGGCGGCCCATGTGGAGTCCGAGGCATCACCGAGGGAGATGGCACCGCCTTCGTGCCAGGTGCCACTAGATAGCGAGGCCGATGATCCGCAAGCGCGATCGAGCGTGGCCGCATTTCCAGATGTCGAAACAATCTCATACCAACCGGCCGTCCAGTTTGTACCGCTGTTTATATGGATGTAATTTCCATTGTCGGTTGAAACAAAATTGTGCGTTGCCGACGTTACCACACAGGGATTTGTTGATCCGTTCGACGAAGCAAGGTTGGTCCCGTTAAACTGAGAGGAGTCCTGTTGACTATAATCAGTCCCCGGCGAGGCATTGTTTGGATTAAACGCACCACCGTTGACGTTTGCGGCCGTGGCGGTGGCACGGACCTCCCACACGGCACCGGAGGCGATTGCGGCCCGCGCATTCGATCCGAATAGGAAAATTAAAATAAAAAATAAGGCCACGAGACGATTCATGCTTTGACCTCAGAAGTGATTGAGTTTCGTAACTGCTGCGTGTCAACCAGAATCTGTCCGGTGTTGTTTTGGTATCCGGGAGTTTTCCACGGCGCCCATTTACCAAATCCGCCCGTGTGGAATGCCTCCAGAACCACGTCCTCGGCCACCGCCGCGAGGTTGTCCCCGAACGTACCAAGGTCACGATCATTTGCAATTTTTTTGAGCATGGCCTCATCAAACGCACCGGAACGCTCCATGAATTTCTCAAGCTGTTCCGTCAGTGGGACGCGCAGGAATGACCGTTGTGGCATCCCAAACGTGCCGAATTCATGGCGTGCGCCGACCTCAGCATTCGACTGACCATCGGCACGCTTACCGCCACCGAGCACGCCCACGCGGACCTTCGGGATCTTACCCTTGAAAGCCTTAATCAGACCCTCAAGTCCACGCATTTTAAGATCGACACCATTGCTCACGCCTGTGTCCCTCCACCGATGACGATGACGTTGGCCGAGAGCTGCGGGAGCACCATGAAAAGATACTTCGCACCGTAATGTGTCTTGGCCAACATCGCGAAATTGGGATTGTCCAGGATGCGCTGAGGAATGTTAAACGACTCGCTCACGTTTCCGACGGATTTCGAATTCTGCAACCATGAATATTGTCCGGCCACACCCTGCGAGGCACCCCGCAAATTCATCACCAGGTAATGAGCGGCGAGGTTTAACTGCGCCGTAAAGTACGACGATTGATTTGGCCACAAACCCTGGTTTGAGTTAAACGTGGCGTCCTGGAGCGCGTTCAGAATGTCCTGGTCCATGACGGTCGTCGTGTCCGTGCCGTAGACGAAATCGCGCACGAAATAATTTTTGAAGTCTGCAAGCTGGGGATCCTGATAGGCCACGTTCACCTCCAAATAAAAAGGCCCCGGTTGCCCAGGGCCTACGTCATCGTGGGCCTAGCCCAGTTGAGCAAATCAAAGACTCCCAGATTTAGAACTGGAAGTACAACATCTCGGCGGGACGGTACGCCATCACACCCGTCAACTGACCGTAACCCACGTTCTGGAACGAGAAGTTGTCGATCGAGTTGGCCAGAGTGGCCGTGTAGTCCACCGGGATGTCCATGCGCAGAGACGCATCGTCAGCGTTGTAGAGCGCGTAGTATTGCACGCTCGCACCGCTGTACGATTTGTCACCGTAGGCGCACGGGAGGATCTTGAAATTCGGATTTCCAGTCATCGTCTGGAACGTCTCCTGCATCAATTGCAACATGCTCTTGAGCGGGAACGAGCTGGACGACGGGGTCGCGAGACCCAGGTAATCAGATTCCGGAATCACGAAATGGGTCGGCCACGCAGAACGATTGCAGTTCTTGCGGTAGTCGTCGAGGACACCGGCCAAAAACGTGCTCAGGTTCGCAGGCGTCAGACCGTTCAATGCGGCCGTGATGCGGGTCGTGTTGATGGTCACGCCGGTCTGGTTGAACAGACCGAGCATGTTCGTGTCGCCACGAGCGCCCAAGAAGGCGATGCGCTGAACGCCGAGGTCCCAGTTCTTCTTGCGCGATTTTTCCTTTGCAGCAACCAGATCCCAGTTGCCCGACTTCGAGGCAATCTGAAGATCGAACAGGGTCCAGCCGATGGCCTTCGCCCAGTTGATCACCTTCACCGAGATGCTGTCGATACCGACATCGGCGACGGACAGACGGCCGTTGTTCGAGCCCGTGTTGATCACGCCGGTTTCGAACTCATCACCAACCACGAAATCGCGGTAAGTGACCAGGTTGCTCGACCATGCACCCTCGCCCACGCGGAGCGGAATGTAGTCTGCCGGAGCAATCTGGAAGAATTTTTGCTCGGAGACTTTCTTGATGATCGTGGTCAACGTCGTGATGTTGATCTCATATCCAAGAGCGTTGACCTGACGCTCGACATGATTGGCGACCATTTGCTCGCGCTTATTGAGCTTAATGACTTCGCCCTTATCGTTCCGAATGACCTCACCCATGAAAATCTCCTTTTTTCAAACTCAGTTTAGAAAACCGTGTAGCTCGGGGTCTTGAGAATAACGCGGATAACCTGACCGGCCGCCGTCGCCTTATCATAAGCCCAACCTACGTACTTCGCACCGGAGGATCCCACGCTCGAGGCAACGCCGCCCACATACGTGAGGTCATGCTGACATTGGTGACCGCGCGAGATGGCGGCCGCCGCGACCAGGTAAATGCACGTTCCGGCCATCGCGATCTCAACCTTGTCACCAGCCTTATAGCTCTGGTCCTTCTGGTTGTAGACGATGTAACCCAAAACCTCATCCGAGGTGGCCGAGGTTTCAACAACCTTGGGGATACCATCGGACGAATCGACCATCTTGACGGCCTGACCGGCCACCAGACCACCGGCCGATGAGCTATCGACCTGAGCCGACACCACATTGGTGTCACCCAATTTCAAATCGACCACACCAACCAATTGCGACATCGCAAAGGCGTTCTGCGATTGCACCGACTGCGTGACCACCGCAAGCTGCGTGGCACTAGCCAGGGCGTTACCGTTTCCGGTATCCGTCGCCACGACCTTATAATAGTAGGTCGTCGAGGGCAGAAGGCCCGTGTCGTTCAACGTCAGGGACGTCGCACCGGACACCGCTAAGGACGATGCCGGGGTGAAACCCGAAGTCGTCGAACGGTACCACTGATAAGTGTACGGCCCGGTTCCGCCCGTCGCCGCTGCACTAGTCAGCACCGCCGTGGTGGAGAGGACACTCGCTACTGATAATGCACCTGCTGCGTATGACATTGAAAATCTCCTTTATTATTTCGACGAACCGTACTTGGAACGACCACGAGCCAAACGATCTTCAGAAATCTCGACCACACGATCCTCGGACATGCGAGTGTTGTGGGCGTTCTTCAGCTTATCGAATTCCTCGTCTTCTTTCTTGGATTCGACGGTCTTGCCGTGTTTCTTGGCGAGCTCGGCGATGGCGTTCTTGTGCTTTTTCTCCAGCTCAGCCATCTCATCATTATAGTGGGCCTCTTTTTCTTCCTTCTCGCCCTCTTTCTCGCCGCTGTCGAGGTCTGCGTTCTCCTCTTTTTTCTTCTTCAGCTCGGCGAGCTCGTTGCACGCAGCCATGTGCTTTTCGATGAGCTCGTTCACAGACATTTCGTCGTCACCGACCTTCACCTTGTGCTCACCATTGGCCATCTGAGGAGCGTGTTTTTTCTCCTCGTGCATGTCGGCCTCATTGATGAGGGTGGAGATCGAGACCTCGCGCTTGGACTTCGGCAATTCCACCAGAAGATTTTCGTAGTCAGTTGAATTCTCAACCTTCTCGCGCTTGAACAGCTTGAAACCCATTTTCTTATCTCCTTTGGAATTTGCGAATCGAAGAAGCTCTTGCTCTTTTTCGGAATTGTAGGCTTTGAATTGTTCCGGCGTCAATATGACGGATTCCGAATACCTCGGATCCGGAACAATGGCCAGATGTTCGTACTCGGCACGAATTACCTGTTTCTGGTAGTCGATGCCGTGCCACTGGCCCCCACCGGAGGATTCTTTGACGATGTAAGCATTGGAGAGTCGCCATTTTTTTTGCGAGATGGCCTCATGTCCGCGATCCGACACGATGATGAATTTGACCCAATGCCGACCATCGGCCTTATTGAAAAACGAATTGATGACGAATCCGTCGGCCTCTTCCTGGATGTTGGCCAAGTCCACCTCATCCACGTGGCGGACATAGACGGGACATCCCTCGTATGACGGATCCATCTCCTTGCAGGTTTTTTCATTCAGGAAAATGCGATATGGCGCCTGGCCGGGCTCGCGATACTCGGCGCAACCTTCGACCATGTGCAAACCGTAGTAGGTTCTGGGTTTCACTGATGCCATTTAAAACTCCACGATTGGGCGAGCCACACACCGACAATTAAAATCCTCGCCAGGGTTATTACGACGACCATCATCGCTCGAAATCGGTGGCTTATCAAATCGGAACACCTTACCGTCTAGCTTACGATGCGCCGGACGCACCGGATGTTCCTTCGTTCCCATTACACACTGCCATCGGTATTTTTTGATTCCGACATCGTTATAGCGCAGCTCTTTGTACTTGGAGATCATCAGATTGGTCTCCTGCCGCGCGATAAAATGCGCCTTCTGGACGGACGTCTTATAGTTCATGAGAATGTGATCGGCGAGCTCGTCGTACCTGAGGCCATCCATCCCGCGCTCATAAACTTTTTCACGCAGACGCTTAATCTCGTCCTCGGTCCAGCCACGAATGCTCTTCTCCATGTTCGATAGGTATTCTTTACCGAACACCTGACGACCAAATGCCGTGAGCTTAGGCGGTTTTACCGAGATGGCGCTGAGCTGACTGGTGAGAGTTTTGTCCACGCGGTACAGAGATTTGTCGAGCAATTCGTTTAGCCGCGGACTGACGTTTAGTTTTTCTGGTGCAAGCTGGTAGAGGCGTTCATTGATTTTCTGTACGGTTCGCTGCATTCGATCAGCGGAGGCATCGATCGCCTGACGGATGTCGATCGGCAGTTTCGATGTCGGGACCTTCCACGATCCCTGTGTCCGGTCCCACACCGCACCGATCTTCTTCAGCTCGCGCGAGATGACTGAATTCAATCGGCCCTTGAAGTATCCACGATAGAACGAAATTTTACCAGATCGGATGGCGTCAATCAGATCCTCACGCGAATTCTTCAGGCGCGTAGGCTTTTCCGTGGGGATCATCTCCAATATAGGCTCGTAGAGAAATTCACGGATGAGGCGCAACAGCTCGTGCTGTATGGCCTCAATGTCCCTGCGATCCTCCCTGATCGGGCTCAATTCTCGGGTGCCAACCTTTGGTTTCGACGCGGTCACTGAATCCTCCACCCCATTTAAGCGTTTCGATCACCTGAATGGCCCACCTGAGCGCGTTGAATTCCGCGCAATAGTATCCCAGGACCTTATCACTCACCGCGTTCAGACGGATCTGTTCCAATAGGTAATCGTGGCGCAGCTTGAGCGCCTTGATGTGTTTGTGAATGGACGTTTCGCTTTTCTTCGGGGAATTTGAATCGTCCTGCACGGATAGCCTCCGCCTCTTTTATGGATATGGCCACCGGCAAACGATCCAGGTGACACTTTTTAAACCTTACCCCGCTTCCGCACGGACACGGTAGATTCCTGGGCCATTTTCTCAGCGGATTCCAGTCCATCCCCGGCCTTAGTACTGTGACTTTGCGGGAGAGGTCCTGGGTCAATTTTTGAATCCTCTTGTATTCTAAATTCTTGATATTGTCCGTCATCTTTGACTCCGTACTCCTTCAGACGGTTATAAAGTGTTTTTATTGAGATCTTGAGCCCGTCCGCCGTCTTCGCACGGTGCTCACCATAGAATCGATACGCCATCAGGATGACCTGTCTCTCGACGTCCGCGAGGCTTATGCCTGGTTGCCAGTGAATCATTCATTCTCTCCCGTTTTGGGTTTGTTGTCGTCATCATCGGATTCGCCCGGACGCACGATTTCAACACCCTTCTCAAGCTGCACATCCAGGAGATTGCCACGATTGACAATATCGCGGAATTCATCCTGTGTGATGGCAAACGCCTGGAGCGCGTTGAGGGCGCGGGTAAATTTCTGGGTCTTGACGTTCTCCTCGGCCTCAGCGGAGAGCACGCGGAGCGGTTTGAAATGGATCTTGAGATCGGTGGGGACCACGCCGAATAGTTGGGCGCAGCGGAATTCAATCATGTTGGTGAGATCGTACTTCGCCTTCTGGCGGATCTCAGACTCCACCATGGCATTGTAATTCTCGATGTCGTCCTCACCTGATGAGAATCCGGTGGATCCAAACCCGAAAATCTTGGCCAGTGGCATACGCATTTCGGATGCGATCTGGATCCGGATCTCGCGCATGATGTCGGCGAGACCAGAGAACGTGAGCTGTTTCTGGACGTAGTCATCCTCGGCGTCCATGGTGATCGCGTTCTGGTAATTCTTCTGCTGATTCGCGATCGTCAGGCGATTGGTGAGCGCGGCCTCACCATTGGCCGTCATCAGGGCCGAGGCGAAATTCTTGATCTTGTAAACGTCCACCTTAAATTCGTCCAGAACCTCAAACGCAAGATCGATGGACTTCATGTACTGGTTGAACGATCGGATGAGGGTCTCGATGACCGATAGTCCCCACCCGCGCAGACGTGGGCGGATGAAACTCGGTGCCTCAAGGCCGGTCAATTTCATCACGCGGGATTGATGGAGCTGGTTTCCGTAATAGTCGTAGAATTCCGGCGCACCATCGCCTTTGCCGTCGCCATCCATCACCGAGGCCATGTCCTGAATGTTCTGCTTGGAGTAGAACAATTCCCAGAGGTCGGCCGCGCGGAATCCCAGTTTTTGACCCTTGACAACCTGATCGATGCTCAAAGGCTGCGTGCGATCGTCGTTTCCAGTCATGATGATGAGACCCGCACCACCATAGAGGCGATTCCATTTGAACGCCTGGGCTAGCGCGTGGATGTCGCGCTCACGGTCCATGTAGGCCATGAGGTATTGCAATTCCTCTTCATCGATCTGCTTGGAGTGAATCTCGATCCCGCCACGGAATGCATCGTTCACCGGCGTGTCCACGATCACCTGCACGAGCCCGATCTCGGCGTATGCCTCGGATAAGAGCTGACGCATGTTGGAGATGAGGTACCAGCGCAGCTCCTGGAACATCGTGTCAGTCTGCGATACCTGTGCGGATCCGGGGATCCCGCCGAATCCGAAGGGATTCTGCTGCATGAACTGAAACATGGACGTTAGGTCGTTACGGACCTCTTTGGGCTTGGTGTCGCGCGCCGATCGCCGAGGAGCACGTTTTTTCTTATCGCCTTCTGACATGTGATGGACCTCCACAGACGTCAAGGATACCGACGCTACGATTATAGACATACTTTACACCGTCGATCAGGGTGTCAACAAAGTCATCGTGAGCGCCGTTCGGGAATGACAATGCCTCGCTTACCAGTTCCTCCTTATTGTGGAGGGCGCGGTTAATATGGACCTTTCGCCGGGTCAAATGAGGGATGGCATTATTGGCACGCTGGACCTTATCCATCCGCCGATCGCTGAAGAATTCCTTGACCTGAGTCTCGGATGGCATCATCACCCCACGGCCGGGGAGGACCTGATTCAGATACAGGCCATGACCCTTAGGCTCAATGTAGGCACCCCGGAACGAGAATGAGTGAAATCCGGTGATAAACCGGGTGGCGGGATCCTCTATGTCCCTGGCCTTAATCCGCGCACGCCACACGTCCCGGATGAATAACTCCTCGTTTTTCACGCCGAATGCCGTCAGCACCGTGAAATCGTTCTCTTGACCGTCCTTATACGCCGTGTCGCCCATAATGAATGAGTAGTCCCATTGGTCGGCGGGTGGCATGTCCACGAAATCGAACATGGACTCAGTGAAGAGGCCACCGCCATCCGGACGCGGGGATTGTTGGTAGAGCGAGGACCATGCGCGGGGACCGATGGTCGCACGGATCTGATTCAGCTCGGGGATGGAATACTTCTCCGGCCACAATGCCTCGCCGATGGCGCGCGGGTCGTCGGGATTGGTGTCATCGACCTTGATGGCGGGGAATTCGATCACTTTCCACCGGACGGCCTCGGGATCTTTGCGCTGTAGTTCCAGCAGACGTCCGGCGAGGTCGTCCTCGTGCCACCGGGTGAGGGTGATTAGGACACGTCCACGCCTACCCGTGTCGAGCCGGGTTTCACGGCGCGAAAAGAGATCGTTGTTGTAGAAATTCCAGAGTCGCTCTCGAAAAGCAACTGAGTCAGCGATTTCTCTACCCTTGATCGGGTCATCCACGAGTATCCAATTTGCGCCCTTGCCTGTGAAGGAACCCCCAACACCTTGACCGCGATATTTCCCACGGCATCCGACGATCGTATGTTCTGTAGAGTTGCGAGTACCTTTGGAATAAGGGGTTCCGGGAGGCCAGATTCGCGTAGCAGGGAATACATTTTTATACTCCTTCGAGTCCATGATCTTCTGTATGTCCATCGTCATATCGCCGGCTAGAGAGTCAAGATAACTTGCAGCCATGATCTCATCGTCCGGATAAATGCCGTGGATGAACGGCGGGAGCCTGCGGGACACGAGCTCGGACTTTCCGTGGCGTGGTGGCATGAGCACCATCAGGTATTGGTATTCAGGATCGCCGAACACGAATCGATTGAGCGCATCGGCGAGGCGCAGATGGTGCCAATTGATGGCGTAGTCATCTTTGGTGTAACAGGTGAAGGCGAGAATATCCCGCCGAGACATCTCGACGAGCTCGCGGCTGAGATCATCTTCGTCCTGACGTGTGTACTCAACCAAATCGCTCCTCGCAGAAAATACCGCATTCGAAGTCCATGTTCTTCAGTGGGCGTCCGGTGATGTTCGGTGACAGCTCATCCAGAAAAATGCGCTCTCCACGGACGCGGACCAGGCGACACCCGATCTCGCGCGAGAGTTTAGCGCGTGCCTCAAATACTTCAGGATGGTTTTTACGCACATGATTCCAGTACGTGGGCGAGGTGGCCTTCACGCATCCGATACAATTTGCGTTGGGGTAACCCATGTCATACACGCGCGGTAATTTGAGCCCGGCATTCCGCAGCAGGCGATAACAGTCCGATTTCGTCACGCCTGCGGTGATGAGAACGGGGATAACGTTCTCGCGCTCGGTCTGCACGAATCGCTCGTGCCGTACCTTTTCGTCGGCGGTGAATCCCAGGACATGCCAATCCACGGTGTTGACCTTCTCCCATTCCTGACGCGCCCATTTTTTGAGCTCCACGGTGCATGGTGCGCCACGCGGCCCGGACATGAATCCATGGTCGCGCCATATCTTGGCCGCCGAACATTCAGGATGTTTCCGGGATGTGACCGACTCAATCGGACGGCCAATCCAATCGGACACATCGTTCAGAAATCGACGATTGTCCGCGTCCTCTTCGATGACTGGATTGTTCAGGATCCGAATGTCGGCATCCGGATAAAGCAGGACGGTCATCTTTGCGGCGACGGCACTAGCCGCGCCACATGAGAACCAGACGGCAATTTTCATCGGCCGTCCAGGATGGCACGTTTCTTAAGCAGCGCCTCCACGCGCGCCTGGCGCTTAGTCCGCTCCTCCTCGCTCTCGTGTGAGATGCTGACGGGTCCGCCCTCAGCACCCGTCATGGTGACATGCTCATCGGCCTTCTCGCGCTGATCCAGGAGCTGTTTACCCAACCAGATCATCATCCCGACGTTGCCTGACTGCGCCTTCTCCCACTGCAATCGACGTAGGGAGGCCCGGCCCTTTTCACGGGAGGTTTTAATTACATCCGCAAAACGGCGCTCAAGCGTGTCCACCGAGCATTCGCAGACGGCGGCGATCTCAATCATGGTGCAGTGTATCGCAGCCAGTTTTTTGACGATCTCGGGATCAATTTTCTTGCGTGGTCGCGCCATGGTATCGCCCACCCCTCATGCCATACAGAATACGAAGATATTCGGCGGATAGAACGTCCAGTTCGGCGTCTGCGGCAGACGCTTATTGTGGTCCACATACCGAAAATGGCCGCGTAGCTTGTCCAGGATGGCCTTAAATCGTGCGATTGAGGGGTCCTTATCCCATGAGTATTCAAAGACCAGTTTCTGGATGCCGTGGAACGATTTGGCGTGCTCGAGCAAATCGATCTCGGCACCCTCAATATTCATTTTTACGCACGGGTACTGGTCGAAAGGCAAGCTGGACCAGCGTATGACCGGCACATCGACGGCCTGAAAGTCCTTCTTAGGCTGGTAAATGGAATGCCTTCGCAGCGCCATCGGGCGGGAATTGACATAGAACGTGATGTGATCGCCCTCGAAATCATCGTGCACCACGGCCGCGCGGTAGGTCTGCACGTCGTGAAACTCATTTACGGCCAGGTTCTGCTGGAGGATCTGATGGTTGGTGGCCTCGGCCTCGACGGCGCACACACGGTTGCCCTTGGAGCGTGCGTAGACGCTAAAGGCGCCCACGTTAGCACCAAGGTCTAGCCATGATTCGCCGGATCCAACACGAAAGTCCTTGCGCTGGTAGGACTTCTTTTTAAAGACCTCCTCGATGGCCTTGATGTCGGATGTGTCGGGACGGGCGGTAAACCGGCACACCGGATCCGTTTTTAGAGCCTGGATCTGAATCATTTTTTCCTCCTAAGAAGATCACGTTGTTTGATTTTAGCGGCGAGGCGATCCTCTTGCGATTTGTGCATGTGTTTATCGTACTGAGCCTTGGCACGGGCGGCCTCATCCCCGCGCGATAAACAATTTCTACATTGCTTGAGCGTGTAATAGACGATACTCGCGCGGTATGCCGGGCCGAGGCCACGGACCTCCTGAATTGGCATGACACCGTGGATGATGTCGTAGCCATGAAACAGAATGAGGGCGCCATCGCGTTGAGAAAATGTGATGTCGTATTCAGGACATACGAGCTCACCACCCTGGATCCGGTTTTTAATCACCAGGACGTTTGATAGGGCCTGTTTCATGTTGCCTGCGTCCAGGTGGTAGGGGATGGCATAGTTGACGTTAAAATTGCACGTGAGGAACGGTCCGGACATCCATCTCCAGTCCGGGTGGACCTCCTCAACGCCTCTCATGGCCTCGGCAAATGAGTCAGGAAAATTGGTGCGGTAGATGTCCACCAGGAGGTCATTAAAATCGCGGATCATGCGCATGTGATCGTGGCGTTTTTGAGAGGCCACCGTAAACCGACAATACTCCATTCCACGGCCTGCGGAACGTGGCATCATGCCATAGACGGCGGATTGTGTGGGCGTGCCGTTCATGCGTTTGGTCTTAGCCATGTCGGCCTCAACGGCGATGGTGCGCATGTTTTTGATGATGTCGGGCGGGAGGATCCGGTAAGCGGCGATGACGCGGCCATCTTGCACGAGGTTACAATCCTCATCGAGTAGCTCACCCCATTCCTCGCGTTTAGGTGCGCGGCCGAGAAGGTCGGGGTCTACCTGCTTTTTAATCGCCTGAATTGTGCGCATGATTGTTCCATAGCTCCATGAGGGCCGCGTGCAGGACCTCGGATGAATCCTGAATGCCGTGGCGTTCCTTTAACCAGTCGATCAGGCGCACCATCTCGGCGTGCTGTTCGACAGGGTACACAAAGACCATGTTGCGCAGGGGATTGGCCAGAAATGTATCGAGGTCATCGGCCTGAGTAGATTTGCGCTCACCCGTGGTGGGCGGCGCGATGGCGGTGGGCTTTTCAGCTGGATCCAGACGAAAATCCTTAAATCCTAGGATCTCCATGTCCAAATCCGGGCCGAGGTCCGGCAGGGCAAGGTTTATAGTCGAGAGGTCTAGTGTAGACCATTCAGAAATGGCATTGTCGGCGACGACATCGGCGAATTCCTGCGCCTCGGAATCATAGTCTTGATACGAGACCGGGACCTCGGTCCATCCCATGAGTTTCGCCGCCTCAATGCGCGCGTGACCGGATGTGACGTATCCGGTGGCGGTGGAGACCTTCACGGGATAGCGCCACCCCTGAAACTGCAGAATGTCGGCCAGACGCTGTATTTGCGCCTTTGGGTGGACGTTAGGGTTCTTTGGGTGTGGTTTAAGGTCCTGAACGGGGACCATCCGGATGTCGTTTATGCGAACGATTGGAGGGGATACGTGGGGTGTAGTCATGACATGACTGTGCATAGGCTAGTGGAGGGCGTCAATTGGAATTTAGGTAGGATTTACCGGGTCCCCAGAACGGGGACCCTATTGGTATGTAG
>Ga0075029_100000836_pt1 | contig 17676 bp, 15 predicted proteins | sample LitLauG_LLR_2013_FD_71391 | JGI IMG/M metagenome (GOLD analysis project Ga0075029, IMG submission 71391) | Freshwater sediment microbial communities from North America - Little Laurel Run_MetaG_LLR_2013 | ecosystem: Environmental > Aquatic > Freshwater > Creek > Sediment | place: USA...
CCGGAAAGAGTTCATCAAGAACCAGCCGCTGAAGGGGATCCGCATTTCGGCCTGCCTGCACATTACGGCCGAGACCGCGAACCTGGGCATCTGCCTGCGCGACGGCGGGGCCGAAGTGGTGCTGTGCGCCTCCAACCCGCTGTCCACGCAGGACGACGTCGCCGCCAGCCTCGTGCGCGACTACAACGTGCCCGTCTATGCCATCAAGGGCGAGGACAACGAGACCTATTACGGCCACATTATTTCGGCCATCGATCACAAGCCGCACCTCACCATGGATGACGGCGCCGATCTGGTCACCATTCTGCACACCAAGCGGCAGGACGCGCTGGCCGACGTGATTGGCGGCACCGAAGAGACCACGACCGGCATCATCCGGCTGCGCGCGATGGCGGCCGAAGGCGTGCTGAAATTCCCCGTGGTCGCGGTGAACGACGCCGACACCAAGCATCTGTTCGACAATCGCTACGGCACCGGGCAATCCACCATTGACGGCATCATTCGCGCCACCAACTTTTTGCTCGCGGGCTCGAAGTTCGTGGTCGCCGGCTACGGCTGGTGCGGGCGCGGGCTGGCTTCGCGCGCGCGCGGCGCGGGCGCCGAAGTCATCATCACCGAGATTGACCCGACCAAAGCGCTGGAAGCGGTGATGGACGGCTTCCGCGTGATGTCGATGGCGGACGCCGCCAAGCTCGGCGATGTGTTCTGCACCGTGACCGGCAACAAAAGCGTGCTCACGAAAGAACACTTCGATGTGATGAAAGACGGCGCGATCATTTCCAACTCCGGCCACTTCAACGTTGAGATCGACATTCCGGCGCTCGAGAAAATGTCGTCGTCGAAGCGCACCACGCGCAACTTCGTCGATGAGTATTCGCTGAAAGACGGGCGCAAGATCAACCTGCTCGGCGAAGGCCGACTGATCAACCTGGCTGCGGCCGAGGGTCATCCGGCGTCGGTGATGGATATGAGCTTTGCCGACCAGGCGCTGTCGGTCGAGTACATGGTGAAGAATTACAAGACGCTGGAGAAAAAGGTCTACCGCGTCCCCGACGAACTCGACAAGCGCGTGGCCCGGCTGAAGCTGGAGTCGATGGGAGTGAAGATTGACCGGCTTACGCCGGAGCAGGAAGAGTATCTGGCGGGCTGGAGCGAGGGAACGTAGGCAGTCGTCAGTCATCAGTCCAGTCGTCAGTAAGTTCAGCGTCACTAAGAATGTGTGCCCCACCCTTGTCGCGTAGATTGCGACCGGGTGGGGCTTTTGACTTTTCGCGGGGCGTGGGATTCTGCGGCTCGGCAAACATTGTCGGCGCCGGGCGACAAAATGGCTCGAGCCAAAATGGCGCAAGGGATGGGACAGGAGCCAGAATGGCCCGTTCTACACCGAATGAAAAGATTGTAAGTAGTTGAAAGTAGACCAGTTGCCGTCTGATCGATTGGCTGTCGGCTTGCACTACTTGAAGTGCGGGCACACTTGCCGCGATGGAGACAGCGATATGGCACGACACCTGAAACTGACTCAGACCCTGCGGTGCGCAGCCCTCGTGGGCATCGTGCTCGGATCGAGCCTGGCAACGGCGCAGAACAAATACAAACTCTCGCCCGATGCCGCCGCCACTCCCAAGGGACAGTGGGTCAACGTGATCGTGCAGTATAGCCACGGCGCGGCACCGGGCAGCACCAAGGTGATGACTCCGTCGCAGGCTCGCAACCTCACGCAAGCCAGACTGGCTGCGAAGGGCGGGACCAATCTCTGGAATCTGTCGGTGGTGAATTCGATCGGGATGACCGTGAAAAGCGATTCGCTAGCGACGCTGGCGAATAATCCCAGCATCGTGCATGTATCGCTGGACCATCCGGTCTATCAGACTTCGAACACGACCGACTTCTATGATCAGGCTGTAAACGCACCTTATGCATGGTCGTCCGGCTTGAACGGAAGCGGTATCGGCGTCGCGATCATCGACAGCGGCGTGACCGATCAGGGCGATTTCACGACTGGCGGGGCATCACGGGTTGTGTTCAGCGGCAATTACAACAACTCCCCGAACACAGGCGCCTACGGGCATGGCACGCACGTGGCTGGGATCGTAGCCGGCAACGGGGCGAACTCGACCGGCAACGGATTCACGAAAACCTTTACCGGCATCGCGCCGAACGCGAATGTGGTCAGCTTCCGCGTCCTGGATGGGCTGGGAGCTGGTACCGACAGCACGGTGATTGCGGGAATTCAGGCAGCCATCAGCATGAAGGCGCAGTACAACATTCGAGTGATGAATATCTCGCTGGGCCGGCCGGTGTATGAAAGCTACACGGTGGACCCGCTGTGCCAGGCGGTGGAAGCAGCCTGGAAGGCGGGAATCGTGGTGGTGGTGGCGGCTGGAAACGATGGCCGCGACGACTCGTTCAACACCAACGGCTACGGCACGATCGCGGCCCCCGGCAACGATCCATACGTGATCACCGTGGGCGCGATGAAGCCGGAAAATACGGCGACGCGTACCGACGACCTGATTGCGAGCTACAGTTCGAAAGGCCCGACGATGATTGACCACATCGTGAAGCCTGATCTGGTTGCGCCGGGAAATCTGACGGTTTCGACCCTATCTTCGACGAACGCGGCAATCTACTCGCTGTTCCCGCAGGACCGGGTCGCGATGAACTTCTATAGCACCACCGGCGGCAGCAACGCATCTTCGAAATACTTCATCCTGAGCGGTACCAGCATGGCCACCCCGGTCGTCAGCGGAGCGGCGGCCCTGTTGCTGCAACAGAACTCTTCGCTTACACCCGACCAGGTGAAAGCGCGGCTAATGAAGACCGCCTACAAGACTTTTCCCACGACAAGCACGGCTGTGGACCCCATCACGGGACAAAGCTTCACCAGCTACTACGACATTTTCACGGTCGGCGCGGGCTATCTTGACATCCAGGCGGCTCTGAGCAGCAACGCTACGACGTCGGCAACAACTGGCGTGGCGCAGTCGCCCGCCGCGGCGGTGGACTCGAAGGGCAATGTGTATGTAGTGACGAACTCTTCCGTCGTGTGGGGTAGCTCGGTGGTTTGGGGCACCTCGGTGGTTTGGGGATCATCGGTGATCCTGGGTACGGTGAACGGCAATTCGGTGGTGTGGGGATCCTCTGTGGTATGGGGCTCTTCCACAATGCAAGGTTACAGCGTGGTCTGGGGCAGTTCCGCTCCCACCGCCAGCTTGGCGGCAACTGTGGACGCTGCGTCGGTTACTTACTTCGGCGAAAACTAAGTGACGGCGCATCACCCACAGGGGAGAGAGGAGGCCTGACATGAAAAACCCACGGCTTGCGGCGATATTCATCACGGCAATGGCACTTGGCGGACTGGCGACGCTGACAACCGGAACCCTCAAGATGACGGCCCTGCACCCTTACCAGTTTCTGTGCCTGTTGTTACTTGGAGCTCTGACCTCGCGCACCAAGGTGAAGCTTCCTGGCGTCGACAGCAATATGTCAGTGAACCTGCCGTTCCTGCTGATCGCGGCGATGCAGTTGAGTTTGCTCGAGAGCGTGACCGTGGCTCTGGTTTCGGCTGGACTTCAGAGCTTGCCGAAAGCCGGTGGTCAGCTTCATCCAATGAAAGTGCTGTTCAATACGAGCACGATGGTGGTGGCTTCGGGAGCGGCGGCGGCGCTGTTTCACAGCGACCGGCTGAATGCGATGCACTACCCATCCACGTTGGTCTTGGCAGCGTCCTGTGTTTTGTTTTTCTGTGTGAACACTTTGCCGGTCGCCACAATCATATCCATCACTGAAGGCGGCCGGCTGTCGAGTGTATGGTCGAGCATCGTACATCTTTCGTTCCCTTACTTCGTGGCATGCACGGGACTGACTTCAATGGTCACCACGGCAAGCCAGCACGTCGGATGGCAAGGGCCTCTGGCGGTGCTGCCGGCGATGCTGCTGATGTACCGGTCTTATCAGACGTACTTTGGACCTGCAGGGGCGTCGTCAAGCAATGCAACTGCGAAAGCGTTGACCGCCGCGGCGCGATAAGCGGCGGAACTCAGCCCCCGCTGTCCAGGACTCATCCAGAAAATCCCGGAGGTCCGCTTACGAGCGCATACTGAGCGGAACTAGGCAGGTGCCGCTTGCCTGGAAGGTAGCTTTTTCGCCGGGCAGAGTTCTGATGACCCGGTTCCAAGCTAAGAAAGTTCTCATCTTCTGTCGTTTCCGGCCGCGCTGCCGATATAGAAGCTCGTAAGCAATTCAACGAGCTCTCGTGCCTGGGGCGACAAGTGGCAAAGATTCTTCTGGTCGAAGACAGCACGTTTCTGCGCATTGCGACCGAGCGGATATTGACTCGCGCCCGCTATGAAGTGGTGACGGCGGTCGATGGCGAAGAGGCGCTGCGGGTAGCGGCGGAGAAGAAGCCGGACGTGATCCTGCTGGACATGATGCTGCCGAAGCTTTCGGGGCTGGAAGTGCTGAAGGCGTTGAAGACCGACCCGGCCACGGCCGGCATCGCGGTGATCGTGATGAGCGGGCTCTCGCAGAAAAACGCCGAGCGGCTGCAGAAGGACGGGGCGTTCGCATACCTGGAGAAAGCGAGCCTGGAGTTGGACAGCGGCGGGCGTCCACTGCTTGCGGCCTTGGGTGAGCTCGTTGAGAAAGTCATGACCCAGCGCGCCATGGGAGCGGGCTCGAGCTAGTTGGTGCGAATGCGGTCAGGGCGGAGAAACGAACTCAGAGACCACGTATCTTCCTGCCGCGTCGATGCGAACACTGCGAAGCAGAGTGCCGGAACCAGGTGCTCGAGGGAAGCTCCAAAGTACTGCCAGAACGCCGCTGGCGGGCCGGGGTAATTCGACGAGAACAGCAAGATGAGCATGTAGGCACAACCGCAGACGCTCGCCGGGCGCGCCCATACACCGGTGACCAGGGCCAGGCCGATCGCTAACTCGCCGTATGCAACCAGAAACGCAATCGGCCGGGCGTGCGGAAGGACAAAGCGGGTGAGCACGGGGACCATGAACGGGTAGGCTCCGTCGGCGAGAAAGCGATTGATCCAGTATTGAAACCCGCCGCCCAGCGTGAACTGTGTGCCGAAGATTTTGTATTCGCAGAAGATCAGAAAGATCACGCCAATAGCGATGCGGAGGGCGGTGAGCGTTTTGGTGGCCGACATGCGATTTAGCTTGCGTGCTATCGAGGGCTGAACCATAGCATGTGCGCGGACGGCGGGCAAGCTAAGTCCAGCCGAATAAACAGTTTGCACTGTGGGAACTCTGGGGCGGTGACTGGCGTCTAACTCTGGCAGCAGTCGCAGCAGGGTTTCTTGCGGAACGGGCCTATAATCAAGGGGTACGCGGGATGGCTGGAGCAACGACCTTGGGTGAACTGGCTAGCGCGATCGGCGTGCGGGAGCAGGAAGCCGCGATCGTCTCGGAATTGAAGGCCGGGTCGGAAGAAGCCTATGCGCGGCTGATCGGCGAGTTTCAGCGGCCGGTGTACGGGCTGGTCTATCGCATGATCGGGGACGCGGCCGACGCCGCCGACACCACCCAGGACGTTTTCCTGAAAGTCTTTCGCGGGATGAAGCACTTCCATGGCGCTTCCAGCCTGAAGACCTGGATTTACCGCATCGCGCTGCATGAAGCGGCCAATCGCAAGCGCTGGTGGTTCCGGCACAAGTCCAAAGAAACGGCGATCGAAACGCCGGATGGGGCCGATGGCGGATGCGGCATGACACATCAGTTGGTCGACCATCGCGATTCTCCGTTTGATTGCGCAGCGCACCGCGAAGTGCAGCGGCAGGTGGGACTGGAGTTGCACAAGCTGCCGGAGCCCTACCGCACCACGGTGATCCTGCGCGACCTGGAAGAAATGTCGTATGAAGAAATTGCCGAAGTGCTGGAGATTTCGCTAGGCACGGTGAAGTCGCGGCTGACGCGCGGCCGGGACATGCTGAAAACCAGGCTCACCACCTACGTAGAAAGCGCAGGCGAGGAAATTGGGCTGCGGCCGGTCGAACAGAAGACATTGAAGCCGGCACGCGGCCGGGTTGAGGTGACGCCATGATGGGCGACGAAACCGCAATGATCGTGAGAAGCCTGACCTGCGGTAAGGCGAAGCAGATGTTCTCGCCTTATCTGGACGGCGTGGTTTCAGGCGCGCAGATGCACGCGCTGCAGGCGCACATGGACGGGTGCGAGAGCTGCCATCGCGAATATGTGCTGCTGCGCCGGACACAGTCGTTGCTGGTGAGTTCGCTCGGCCATGCGGCGCGGCCGGTGCCTCCGGCTGACCTGGGATTGAAACTGCGGCTGGCGATTTCGCGGGAAGCGGCGGCGCGCAGGCGTCCGCTGGAGGGATTCCGCGTGCGACTGGCCAATAGCCTGAATACGATCATGGTCCCGGCAACGGCAGGACTGGTCAGCGCGCTGGTGATTTTTGCGCTGGCGCTGGCGGTGGTGGGACTGCCCACGCCCCTGCGGGCGGGCAGCAGCGATGTGCCGCTGATGCTGAACACCGCTCCGGAGTTGCAGCCCAGCGCGTTTGGCCTGACCATGAACTCGATCAACGCCGATTCTCTGGTGGTGGAAACTTACGTCGATGCGAACGGACGCGTGGACGATTACCGGATTCTTTCCGAAAGCGGCGATGCGCAACGGATCCTGCCGGAAGTGAAGCGCATGCTGATCTTCACGACGTTTCGCCCGGCCATGTACATGGGACGCCCAATCTCGGGGCGGGCGGTGCTGTCGTTTGCCAAGATCAACGTCAGGGGATAGACGGCGTCGCTTCGCGATGGGCATCAAACCAAGCTGCCCACAAGAGCAGGACTGCAGTCGCGATGATTCCAGTCCAGGCGACTTCCCGCATGGTTTCGGGTGGCGGGCCGAAGCGGTCTGCGATGTAGATCGCCAGCAGCAAAGCCGCATAGGCCCAGTAGGCATATCGTCCGACTCTGTCGCGCGGCTTGGTTGCATGCGAGTACATCCACAGGCCTGCTGCGAACATGGAAATCTCCACGGTCATGGTCCCCGGAATCGAATTCCACAATCCGAGGCCAAACTTCGGCCCACCGGGATAGAGCGGCATGTCGGGGCGGTGGGTGATCCAGTCCAGCAGCCAGTGGCTAAGGATACCAATCCAAATCGCGGCCGCGCCCACACTGTCTTTTTTCCACCAGCGATATGCGCCGCTTAACAGCGTTGCCCAGACGACCAGCATCAGCAAACTGTGCGACCAGGGAAAGTCGTACAGATCAAACGGCGTATAGCGCGTGTCGCCGACGGCGACCCGAGCATGTTCCCACCCCAGCAGCAGGAAGACGGGCCATAGGATATCCGCCCATAACGGCGCCGCCAGCAGGGCCCAGAGCGGAGCGCGCGGGGCAAACTTCTTCGCCGCAAATCCGACCGCGAAGTGTCCGATGAACATGGCTGTTCGGTAACGCTAAGGCTTATCGTCAGGCAGTAGTAGAAACCGCACAAGATCAGAGCTGTGAGAAATCGCGATCAAACCTCGTGGCGCCGATTTATTTCTCCCTCGGCGGCTCCCACAATTCAATCCGGTTTCCATCGGGATCCATGATCCAGGCAAAGCGTCCGTATTCGGCTTCCTCGCGACGCAGATCAATTTCGACGCCTGCCTGCTTCAACTCCTCCAGCAAGCCGTCGAGATCATCCACGCGATAGTTGACCATGAAGCTGGCTTTGCTCGCGCCAAAATACTTGGTGCTGCGAGGAAAGATAGACCAGGCAGTCGCACCGGTTGCGCCGGGCTGGTTTCCGTCGGGCGCCTGCAACTCGCGCCACTCGAAGGTAGCGCCTTGCCCGTGCGGCTCGCGCTTAATGCCAAGATGCTTCTCATACCAGTCATATAAATGGTCAGGGCTTTCCGACTGAAAAAAGATTCCGCCAATACCGGTCACGCGTTTCATGAGCGAGTCTCCGCCGGGCGTTTTGCCGCGAGGTGGAATAGTAAAACAGACCCGCTTGATTAGGCACGTGCGTAATTTCTGAGGAGCGTAGTATCCGGAATTCGTTAACCACCAAGGCCACGAAGGGGACACTAGCCTTTGGCTTTGCGCAATCGTGAGAGGGCACGAGCCTTGGACGGCAGAGGACGTGAGAATTTCGGCAGAGGCGCAAAGGAGACCGGACCGAGCCCGTGCCGAACCGATCGCGGGTTTGACCTGCACCTTGGCGACTCCTTACACTGAAGAGACCGAGATTCCGCCCGGAATTGACGCCATTCGCTGGAGGGTTCCCTGGGTTTGAGATCACGTATCTGCTTACTGGTAACGTTGCTGGGCCTCGTGTGCATCCCGGTTGTGGCGGCGGATTCTCCATCGCAGATTTCGCTGGACACCAGCGAAACTCTGTTTGCCACGCTGGCCGCGCTGAACGCCTGCGGCTACGATCAGGACCTCACTATTTCCGACGCGCAGCGGGTGAACATTCGCAGCGAAATCCAGAAAAACATGGAAGGGTCGGCCGAGGCGCAGGCGGCCCTCGCCACAGTTTGCGACTACGTGAACACGCATGCGGCCAAGGACCCGGCGCACAATCTTTCGCAGTATGTTTCGCTCGCGCTCTACCTGCAGGGACCGCCGCAATTTCTGCCGCGGGTGAAGGACGACGAAATGCCGCCGGATGCGGCCCCGCTCTCGGGTTTTGGCGCGGTGCTGGAAAAGTTCTACGACAAGGCCAACCTGCATGGCGTCTGGGACCACCATCGGCGGGACTATGCGGAGATGGTGGACCGCTACCACGATGCGCTGGCGAAAATGGTGTTCGATACCGAGATCTACCTGAAGCTGCCGTCCTCGGGATACCTGGGGCGCGGGTTCACGATTTATCTGGATTTTCTGGGATCGCCGAACCAGACCAACGCGCGCAACTACGGCACGGAGTATTACGTGGTGGTGTTTCCGACGCCGGCGGCCAGCGGAGCGCCTCCGGAGAGCGCGCTGAAGATGGACCAGATCCGGCACACGTTTCTGCATTACGTGCTTGATCCGATGGCGGAGCGCCATTTCAGCTCGATCAAGCGGCTGGAACCACTGCTGCTGCAGATGAAGCGGGCGCCGGTGGATGACAACTTCCGTACCGACATGTCGCTGCTGGTGACTGAATGCCTGGTGCGGGCCATCGAGATTCGGACTTCGGGGAACAAGCAGACCGCCGAGGCGATGCGCACCCAGGCGGTGGAAGACGCGGTGAAGCAGGGTTACATCCTGACGCGATACTTCTATGACACGCTGGTGACGTTCGAGAAAGACCCGGCCGGCCTTCGCAATGCGTATGAGGGGTTCCTGGACAATATCGATCTGAAGAAGGAAGAGAAGGCGGCGTCGGAGGTGCAGTTTGCCAGCGGCACCGCGCCGGAACTGCTGCAACTGTCACGACCGGAGGACCGGCGCATGCTGATTGCGGCCGAGAAGCGGCTGGCCGCAGGCGATATCAAGGGCGCGCAAGAACTGGCACAACAGGCCATCGACAAGAAGATTGGGGACCAGGGGCGGGCGCATTTCATCCTGGCGGAAGTGGCGGTGGCGAACAAGGACATGCCGGGGGCGCGGGCGGGATTCGAAAAGGTAGTGGCGGAAGCGCGCGAGCCAAAAATCGTGGGCTGGTCGCATGTGTACCTCGGCCGGATTCTGGACTTGCAGGAAGATCGCGATGCGGCGGTGGTGGAGTATCGCGCGGCGCTGACGACGGCGAGTGAAGTGCCAGAAGTAAAAGCCGCAGCCGAAAAGGGGCTGGAGCAGCCCTACGAGCCGCCAGCCAAACCGCAACCTCAATAAATATTCAGAGCGGAGCTTTTCCGGCTTCTTGGTAGAATCTGAGGTTCGGCGCGAAACTGACGCCGGTATTCTTTGGGCCGCAAAAGGCCAAGGAGAGAGCATGATGCGAGCAGCAGCGGTTCTGGTGGTGAGCATGGCGGTTGGCGCCTGGTGCGAGGGGGTCCTGGCCCAGGATGCGAGCAAGACTGCTCCGCCCGCAGGTCAGGCGGCCACGGCCCAGGGTCAAGCGGATGCGCCGCAAGGCAAGCGACCTCCTCAGGCGAAGACCCAACCGGAATTTGACGCCTACAAAGCCGCGGCCGCGTTGACCGATGGTGCGGCGCAGGAAAAAGCGGCGGACGATTTCGCGGCCAAGTTTCCGGACAGCGAACTCCGGGTGGTCATCTACAAGGCTGCCATGCACAGCTATCAGCAGGCCAACAACGGTGACAAGATGGTCGCGATGGCGAAGAAGGTGATGTCCTATGATCCGGACGATCCGGAAGCGCTGCTGGGCGTGGCGCGAGTGCTGGCGGAGCGCACGCGGGACACGGATCTGGACCGCGATGATCGTCTGGCCGAGGCCCGCAAAGATGCTCAGCGCGCGCTGGTGACGGTTGAAACCGACACTCCGGCCGGGCAGGCCCCGGACCGGGTGGAACTCTATAAGAGCTTCGTGCGTTCCGACGCCTACGAAATTCTGGGCACGCTGGACTTCAATGCCAAGGCATGGCCGGATGCGGAGAAGAACCTGAAGAAGTCAATTGAGGCATTTCCGCAGCAGGTCGATCCGGTCGCTGTTTTCCGGACGGCAGTTTCGCTGGACATGCAGAACAAGTATCCGGAGGCCCAGAAGTATGCCAGCCAGGCGGTTGACATGACGAAAGAGGGCACTCCGGCGGGGGATGCGGCGAGGAAAGAACGCGACCGGCTGGCGCAGTTGACCGGCGGCGTTGCACCGAAGAACTAGGGACACAGTCGGCTGGGCGGAATGGCGCCCCTCAGGGCTGGAGCCCCGGTTTTGAAACAAGGGCTTTATCGCAGCGCCGAAAACGCTGCGCCACCCAAAACAGGTTTTCAGGAAACTGTGAGGCCCAACATTTTTGGCCGGTTCTGGACGGCAGGGCTTAAGTGGTGCTCTTCCCCAACGAACTGGCTGTTCCGGCTGTCCTCATGGCACATCACGACATCGCGGAATTGGAAACGGCCCTCGGCTATCGCTTCCGCGATCCTGCTCTTCTGGCGCAGGCCCTGACTCACAGTTCGCAGGCGCGGGAGATGGAGTCGCAGGCGCCCGCCGAAGCCCGCCAGCCGGTGAGCGACAACGAACAACTGGAATTTCTGGGGGACGCGATCCTGTCGCTGGTCGCCAGCGAGGAACTGTTCCGGCGCTTCCCAGACTTCCGCGAAGGGGAACTCTCGAAGCTGAGGGCGCTGGTGGTGAGCGAAAAACATCTGGCCCAGGTGGCGCGTGATCTGCAACTGGGCGAGCACCTGAGACTGGGCCGTGGGGAAGAAAAAAGCGGCGGCCGCGCCAAGGCCGCACTGCTGGCCGATGCGGTGGAGGCGGTGTTGGCTGCGGTTTATCTGGATGGAGGATTTGAAGAAGCGCGCGGGTTGGTGCGTCGCGCGGTCTTGGGGCCGGAACTGGACAATGTCGAGCGCCAGGGCGGTTCCCTGCCCGTGCTGGACTTCAAATCGGCGTTGCAGGAGCGAACGCAGGGTCTGGGACTGCCGCAGCCGATCTACGTGCTGGTGAAAGAGACCGGGCCGGAACACCGCAAGACGTTCACGGTGGAGGCGCGAGTGGCACAGCGGGACACCGCCGCGAAGCTGGCGAGTCAGGCCGAAGGCGCAACGAAAAAATCGGCGGAGCAGCAGGCGGCGCGGCAACTGCTGGAGAGCCTGGGACCGGAGAAAGAAACGGCGAACGGCAGCGGGCGGGGCGGACCGAAATGAGCGCCGCCGACATGATGCATCCCCGGCGGCGCCCCCCGGACTGGAGCGAGACGCTGCAATCGCTATTGGCGACCATCGTGATCGCGGTTTTCGTCATCACATTCATCGTGCAGGCTTTTCAGATTCCGTCGCCGTCCATGGAAAACACGCTGCTGGTGGGCGACTATCTGCTGGTCAACAAACTGTGTTACGGAGGGATCCACAGCCTGCTGATGCCGTATCAGAAGATCGCGCGCGGCGACATCGTAGTGTTCCATTTTCCAGTGGACCCGAAGCAGCATTTCGTGAAGCGGGTGATCGGTCTGCCTGGCGACCGCCTGCGCATGGTGAACAAGCGGGTGCTGATCAATGGGACGGTGATTCCGGAGCCTTATGTAAGGATTTCACGGCCGGCGGATGACGCCTTCCGCGACGACTTCCCGCAACTGGGGATGCTGACCAGCGAGATTCGCGGCAACTGGTGGATCCAGATGCACAAACTGGTGGAGGATGGGCAGTTGATCGTACCCGACGGGTATTACTTCGTGATGGGCGACAACCGCGACAACAGCGACGACAGCCGCTACTGGGGCTTTGTGCCGCGGGAGAACATCATCGGACGGCCGCTGCTGATTTACTGGTCGGTGAAAGGCGCGGACAGCGAGATGACCGGCACCAGTTCGGTGCGCGACAGGCTTTACCGGTACGCCTACGCGGTGACACACTTGTTTCAGATCACGCGCTGGGGACGTACACTACGGATTGTGCAATGACGACGACAAAACCAATGGCGAAAACAGACAGCAAGAAGAAGCAGGCGCCTGAAGACGAAAAGCCCGAGGAGACGACGGTTGAATTTTTGGCGTCGCTGGCGGGAGTCCTGGTCACCGGCCTGTTCATCATCACCTTCATCGTGCAGACGTTCGTGATTCCGTCGGCTTCGATGGAACAGACCCTGCTGATCGGCGACCACGTGCTGGTGAACCGGGAGCAGTTCGCGCCCAGGACGAAATGGCTCGGCCCGCTGCTTCCCTACCGCGAAATCCGGCGCGGCGACATTTTTGTGTTTCTGCATCCGGACCCGGAGTACGCGGGTACCTATGTGGTGAAGCGGGTGATGGGCATTCCTGGCGATCGCATTCACCTGGTGCATGGAGTTGTTTACCGAAACGGCGAAGCCCTGCAGGAACCGTATATCGACCACGACCGGGACACCGACGATCCTTACCGCAATGAGTTTCCAGCCGTGTCCACCCAGTATGCAAATGGAGTGAGCCCTAACTGGAGCGTGGACGAACCGTCTCATGTCGAAAAAGGAGAGCTGGTGGTGCCGCCGGGCATGTATTTTGCGATGGGAGATCACCGCGGCAACAGCCTGGACAGCCGCTATTGGGGGTTCGTGCCGCGGGAAAACGTGATTGGCAGGCCGTTGTTCATCTACTGGTCGTTTGAGACGCCGGAGAACCAATACACGAAAACCGCGTGGCTTGACCAGTTGGGGTATCTGGCGCACGTGGTGATTCATTTTTTTGACGAAACGCGCTGGCGGCGGACGTTACAGGTCCCCCGGTGAGCCCTGCAAGGAAGCGGAGATGGCTGGGGGGAGCGGCCGTGGCCGCGCTCGTCCTGCTGTTCCTGCTGCGTCCGGGCGCTGAGCGGCTGAAGTCGCGGATTGTGCGCTCCTTAAGCCAGAGCATCGGCCGACCGGTCGACATTCAGTCAGTCCATATTCAGTTTCTTCCTCCCGCATTTGAGCTGAACGATCTTCGCGTGTTCGACGATGCTGCCTACAGCAACGAACCAATCCTGCGGGCGGCGGAAGTCACGGCGCGGATTCGTCTGCGGTCTCTGGTGCGTGGACAACTGGAACTGGCGCGCCTGGAACTTACCGATCCCAGCCTGAATCTGGTTCGCAACGCTGCCGGGGGGTGGAACGTACAAGCGATCCTGGAACGCTCCGTGCATGCGTCGACTGCGCCGACGGCGGCCATGGCGCATTCCGACCGGACTGCGTTCCCTTACATCGAAGCCACGGGGGCGCGGATCAACTTCAAACTGGGCGTGGAGAAAAAACCATATGCGCTGACCAACGCCGACTTGTCTTTGTGGCAGGACTCTGACAACAGCATGAGCATTCGGCTGAAGGGCGTGCCGTTGCGTACGGACCTGAGCATCAGCGACACGGGCACGCTGCGCATGGAGGGGACCTGGCAGCGAGCGCCGAAACTAAGCGAAGCGCCGATCCGGATGACGGCGCAATGGGAAGGCGGCCAGTTGGGGCAGTTGTCGCGGCTTTTCACGGGGATGGACCGTGGCTGGCGGGGAGACGTCGCCATGCAGGCTGAAGTTCAGGGCACGCCGGACGATTTGGTGGTTGCGCTGGATGGATCGCTGGCGGATTTCCGCCGTTACGACATCGCAACGGGATCGGCGCTCGGCCTGGCAGCGCGCTGCACCGGGCACTACAACTTTGGCTCCCATACCCTGAGCAACGGCGAGTGCAGCAGTTCGGTGGGCAAAGGAGTCATCCGAGTTCAGGGCGGTGGTGATGGGGGCTCTGTGGAGTTGGCTGGAAAGGCGGAGGCGGTGCCGATGGCGCAAATCGCAGAACTGGTGCGCCGGGCCAAGAGCAATCTGGCGGGAGACTTGACCGCTGCAGGCGTGCTCAACGCGGAGTTCGCCTACAACAAATCCGGGACGGCTGGAAAGCTGGAGGGGGCCGGAAAGATTCAAGGCCTTCATCTTGCATCGGCTGCGAATGATGCGGACTTTGACTTCGGCGACGTCGCGCTCGCGGTGGCGTCCGGGGTGGAGAGCGGGAGAGCCGGAAAGAGTTCCATCCGCGAAGCAGCTTGGATCGCAGCCACCTCAGCGGCGCGTCTGGACGTTGGGCCGATCTCTTTGCCACTCGGGGGAAAGGTCCCGGTCACGCTGGCAGCGCGAATCACGGCTCGCGACTATGAACTGGCGATGCGCGGTGAAGCGACCGTGAGCAAGGCGGTCCGGTTGGCGCGAGTGCTGGGGCTGCCCGCTCCCGCGAGCGAGATGCAAGGTCTGGCAGACGGCAGCGTGGACATAGCGGGACCGTGGCTGGGATCGGGGGCCAATCCGGGTTTCGAGGCGCCAGCGATCACCGGGACCGCCAAGTTGCGTCAAGTGAAGTTGGCATGGGCCGGACGACCGGTTGAGATCATCTCCGCCGACGTGACTTTTCAAAGGGAGCGAACACATATCTCTAGCATTGAAGCGGAGGCTGCCGGGACCCACTGGACCGGAACGGTAGACCGGCCGCGAGGATGCACCGCTGACAAGTGTGCGATGGAGTTCGACCTGACCGCAAACGAAATCGATCCGGGGCGAATCCGGGCATGGGTCGCGCCCGCAACCACGAAGCTTCCCTGGTACGCGTTTCTGCAATCGAGCCCGCATGCCAACACGGCGATGTCGAGCTTTCGCGCTGCCGGGAAAGTCGAGGCGAAGCGCGTGCTATGGCGGCAATGGAACGCCACCGACGCCACTGCCCAGGTGGAGTTGGGCGACGGCAAGCTTACGGTTTCTCACCTCAAGGCCAGCATATTCGGCGGTGTTCATCTGGGCACCTGGACGGCAGACTATTCGACGAAAGCGCCCGTGGTAGAAGGCAAGGGAACGTTTTCAGGCGTTCGTTTTGCGGAGTTCAAGAAGCTGCTTCATGATGACAGGCTCGCCTCGGAAACGGGCAACGCCGCTTACGAGATCAAGGCCACGGGGAGCGGGCCGGCCGGCGCTGATTTCAAAGTCAGCGGCAGCGCGACGCTGGGAAGACAGCGGTGCGAGATCAGCGGGACGATGGCTGATCCGATCGTGCACGCTTTGGATAAGCAGTTGGAAGCGCGGAGTGCCGACGACGCCGGGCCCCAGCGCTGAGAATCTTGGTTCAAGTACCTGAGGGGCTGAAGCCCTGTGACCCAAAGAGGGGCTTCATCGCAGCGCTGAAAGCGCTGCGCCACCCAAAAGCAAATCCTTAGGGCGCGCCTCAAGCCGGCGCCCTTTCAAAACAGACCCCATGGCTATTTTTCTTGCTGGTTGCGCTGCATGCAATCGGTTGCGCCGCTATTGTTTGTAGCCCGGCCCTCGCAGCACCTTGCCAGGCAGCGCGTTGGTCATCTTGCCGTGGTCGATGACGGGCACACCGTTGACCAGCACGTATTCCATTCCCTGAGAAAGCTGATTTGGGTTATCGAACGTGGCCAGATCGCGAATGGTCGCCGGATCGAAGATAACGACGTCGGCCCACATGCCGCTCTTGAGCACGCCGCGATCGGTCAAGCGCATGCGCTGAGCGGGAAGCGCGGAACACTTGCGAACCGCGTCTTCGAGCGTCAGCAGTTTGTCCTCGCGAACATATTTCCGGAAGATGCGCGGGAAGGTGCCGTAGGCACGGGGATGAGGGTGCTCCTGCCCGAGCAAGCCCTCGGGCGCAGTGCCGGAGGAATCGTTATCGATAGAAACCCAGGGCTGGTGCAGAGCGAGTGAAACGTCGGGTTGCGACATGCCGAAAACGGCGACGCTCGAGGCCGGATCCTGGATGAGGAAATCGAACAGCGCGTCCATCGGGTCCTTGTTCCAGAGCTTGGCGATTTCGGACAGTCTTTTCCCTTGCAAGGACAACAGCGCGGGATTATTCGTCACGCCGATCATGACGGCGTCGGGTCCGGGGACCTCCTGCCATTCGTTGTCCCAGGCGTTGGAGGGAGTGAGCAGGTCTTTGCGGATGCGCGCGCGAGTGGCTGGGTCTTTGAGCCGCTCGACCAATTTCGCGTCGCCGCCATCGTGGGCCCACGCGGGGATGAAGGCGGAGAAGTCGTTGAACCATGCCGTATAGGCATAAGTGTTAGCGGAGACGTCGGCACCGGCGGCGCGCGCGGCGTTGATTTTGGCGACGACTTCGGGCATGCGTCCCCAGTTGTTCTTGCCGGCGACTTTAAGGTGCCAGATCTCGACGGGGATGTGGGCTTCGCGGCCGATGCGGAGGGCTTCGTCAATGGCTTCGAGAACGGAGTTGCTTTCGTCGCGCATATGAGTGGCATAGATGCCACCGAACTTTGACGCCTCGGAGGCGAGGGCGATGAGTTCCTCGGTTTTCGCGTAGGGAGCGGGCGCGTATTCGAGTGCGGTGGAGACGCCCATGGCGCCGTCTTTCATGGCATCGCGGACCAGGGCTTTCATCTCGTCGAGCTGCGCGGGCGTGGGCTGCTTGTCCTCATCGCCCAGAACCACGCGGCGCACCTGCGTCGCTCCGACGTAGGTTGCGAGATTGATACCCATGCCCTGCTTTTCCAGACGCGAGAAATATTGGCTGAGCGTGCGCCAGTCGGGGGTGAGTTTGAGGTGATCGTATTGGGTGCGGTTGGCTTGAACGACGCGGTCATTCAGTGGAGCGACCGACGAGCCCTCGCCGGTGATCTCAGTGGTAATGCCCTGGAAGATCTTCGACGGCAGGCGCGGGTCGACGAGGATGGTCAGCTCGGACTGGCCGAGCATGTCGATGAATCCGGGCGCGACCACGCGGCCAGCGGCGTCGATGGTCTTGTTTCGAGGGGCAGAGGAAAGATTGCCGATCGCGGCGATGCGGCCGTCACGGATGCCGACATCCCCGGAGTACCAGGGCGAGCCGGTGCCGTCGAGGATGTGGCCGTTGGTGATGACGATGTCGAGTGGCACAGAGGAGGTCTGGGACGGGGCGACCGCCGCCGACGTTAGCAGTAACGCCAGGATGAGAATCCAGTTGAACAAATTCCTGAGGCTAGTTATTCGCATTTATCTCCTTCACCATTCCGCATCTCGCGGCGGCGATTTGGTCAAGCTGCTGCGCGCCTTCTGATTGCAACCACCCCAAGCACCACCCAAACGCATAGCGCCAGCCATTCGTATTGTGAGAAATGGCCCGGCACGCCCGGCGACAGCTTCATGAAGATCATGCTGAGGCC
>Ga0075029_100000837_pt1 | contig 17675 bp, 13 predicted proteins | sample LitLauG_LLR_2013_FD_71391 | JGI IMG/M metagenome (GOLD analysis project Ga0075029, IMG submission 71391) | Freshwater sediment microbial communities from North America - Little Laurel Run_MetaG_LLR_2013 | ecosystem: Environmental > Aquatic > Freshwater > Creek > Sediment | place: USA...
GACGTGGAGACGTTCGACCTGGTAGAGAAATACACCGACTGCATCCAGATCGGCGCGCGCAACATGCAGAATTATTCGCTGCTGAAGCGGGCTGGCAAGGCTCGCAAGCCGGTGCTGCTGAAGCGCGGCATGTCCGCTACGCTGGAGGAGTTCCTGATGGCCGCGGAGTATGTTTTGTCCGAGGGCAACTACGAAGTGATCCTGTGCGAGCGCGGCGTCCGCACCTTCGCCGACCACACGCGCAACACCCTGGATCTGAGCATCGTGCCAGCCGTGCAAAAGCTGAGCCACTTGCCCATCCTGGCCGATCCCAGCCATGGCACGGGCAAGCGCGATAGCGTGTATCCCATGGCGCTGGCCTCCATCGCCGCCGGAGCGTCGGGATTGCTGGTGGAGGTGCACGCGCACCCGGATCAGGCATGGTCGGACGGCGCACAGACGGTTTACCCGGAGCAGTTCGCCAAAATCGTGGCGGATGCGAAGGCTATCGCGGCGCTGATGGTGGAACGCTCGCGTAGCTAGCGAACCGTTCTGGGTTCGTTCTGTAATTTTTTGTTGCAGCCAAAGGACCTCTTGGGTTCGTTTCGTAATTTCGCCAAACGCGTCAGGCCCTTCCTTTCATTCGAAGGCGTCCCTATTCCGTTGCTCAGTATCCGTCGCAGGGAGCGGAGGAAGCGGCCGACGAACCTCTATATTGAGGATTGCCGAGGAGTTATTTTGGAGCATTGTCCGTGAGCTGTGCCGCGTCGAGATCTGTCTCGCCGTCTGGTGCCCATCGACGCGAACGTCGATGCGGCACGCGTGGACGCGTGCGCTACGGAGTGGTTGCGAAGACTATCGCTTCGGCGTGGGGGCGCTCAGCAGATCGCTGAACATCTTGTAGAACTTCGGACCGTCCAGATCCACTTGGATCTCCACCAGGCGGCCCGTCAGGTGGGGCTTGTCGGATTCCGACCATAAGATGGTGTTGCCGTAGCCGGGGCCGTGCGTTACATCGACGCTCATGTATTGCTGCTTGGTTTTCGTGATGATCGAAGGGTCGATCCAGGCGGCGGCGGCCAGTTCGTCCCACATATAATCGTTACCGTCTCCGGGCTTGAAATATTTACCCAGATAGCGCGCGGCGGGCGTACCGGCGGCTTCGATTCTCTTCACCATTTCCACCGTGAGCTTGGTCTTGATGGAGATGTCGGTTGGCGTGCAGACGATCTTACGCCAAGGCGCGCGCAGCACGATCTCCGCGGCCTCCGGGTCGAACCAAAAATTGAATTCGTGGCGCGGATTGTTGGCGAACTCAGGGTCGGCGGTCTGCGGATTGAGGCTGCCGCCCATGAACACAAATTCGTCAGCCAGTTCGGCGAAGCGCGGCTCGATGGTCATGGCCGTGGCAAGGTTAGTCATCGGGCCACCACCGTAGACGGTCACCTGATTCGGATACTGGCGCAGGGTGCGAACCAGAAAATGCGCCGCGTCCTCGGCTGAGGGCTTGATCGACGGCTTGCCTTCGGGCATGTCGGGAATCACGAACGGTTCGTGATACCAGCGGTCGTCCCAGGCTCCGGAGTACGACGTTTTGCCGTACATTTCCTGCCACTGGCGGGCCTCGGCGCGAGTGCGGAGCAGAGGGAAGGCCGCGCCGCTGAACACCGGGATATCGGTACGGCCGATGATTTCAAGCAAGCGCAGCGTGTGCGCCAATTCCTCGTCGCGCCAGGCATCGCCGGTGACCACGGTGATGCCGAGGACCTCAACCTTGGGAGATTGAATCAGCAGCAGCACCGTCTGCAGGTTGCTGCCGGCGGGGCCGGAACAGTCCTCGTCGATAACGATCTTGCGCCGCGGCTGCGCCGAAGCGAGCGACGCCAGCAGCAGCGCGAGAACTACAGAAGTTCGCATTCCTCTATGTTCTCAGAAGGCGACTTTCAGAGCTAATTGGAACAGGCGCGGATTGTTCACCGTGCTGTTCACCACTCCGAAAGTGGCCGGCGAGTTAAAGTCGGCTGCCGGCTGCCCGAATTGAGGGTGGTTGAACAGGTTGAAGGCCTCGGCGCGGAAGTCCAGCCGGGCGCCTTCACGGAACCCTAGCGCGAAGTGCTTAATCATCGAGAAATCGGTATTGACGAAGCCTGGCCCGTTGACCGGAGAGCGGTTCGCATTGCCGAGCTGGCCGTCCGCGGGAGCCCCGAAGCAGGACGTCTTAAACCACGCCGCGAGCGTCGAGCCGCCCGATTGCGGCGCGCAGACCTGGTTCGGACGATTCAGGCTGTTGCCATTGTTCTGAAAATTTACACCCGAGCCGTTGGCGCTATCGACGACGAACACCGGGAAACCGGATGTGATTTTTTCAATGACCGTCACTTCCCAGCCGCCGGCGATGGCGTCCGCCGCGCTGCTCCAGTTGGCGCCGAATTTGCGACCCTTGCCGAAGGGGAGCGTGTAGATCATGCTGGCCGTGAAGCTGTTGTTCAGGTTGATTTGCGACTTCGCCCAATCCAGGCTCTGCCAGTTCGGCAAGGGGAAATACGTCGCGCCAATAGGCGTACCCAAGCCATCGGTAAGGCCGTTGTCATAGGCGCGGGCGTAGGTGTAGCCGATCAGCGCGTAGATGCCGTAGCGGGCGCTCTTGGTTTCCGCCTTGATCTGCAGTGAATTGTAATGCGCGCGGCCGATGTCGTTGATGTTGGAAACTGTCGAGTACGGGTACCCCTGAAAGGGCACACCGAACGAGCTGCCCCCGGGGCCGCAGCCGAGCGTGTATCCGCTAACCGTGCCACATGCGGCCGGCGATCCGACATTGAGATTGTTACCGTCGATCAGAAGATGAGAACTGCGCGATCCGGCGTAGCCCGCGGTCAGCAGGATTTCGCCCGGAAGCTGGCGCTCGATATTCACGTTGAACTGCTGCACGCGGCCCTGCCGGAAATCGCGGTTCTGCGATTGAATGGTGCCGCTGAAGTCGGCTGGATTCGGGGGAGCGGTGAAGATGGGCAGGAATCCCTGGGAAACACTCTGGGCGCCCGGAGTCTGGCCGTACTTGGTGGCGCAGGCTGCGGTGGCGAAGGTACAACCGCCTCCGAAGCCAAAATAATCCGACTCGGCGAAGTAGGGGGGATTCTGCCACAATCCTTGTGCGCCCTGGCTCCAGGAGGAGTCGTGGAAAATTGCATAGCCGCCGCGGATGGCCGTTCTCGAGCTGCCGAACGGTTTCCAGGCGAGGCCGATGCGGGGCTCAAACGCCGACAGGTCCATATGGATGCCCGCCGTGCTGCTGGCTCCCTGGCCGGCGATGAAGAACGCCTGCGTGGCCGGGTCGAAGTTCGCCATGCGATTGTGAGCTTCCGATTCCGGCGTCGCCAGCGACCATGCCAGGCCGATATTCACGGTTAAATCCTTGGAGGCGCGCCAGCTGTCCTCAATAAAAGGACGGCCCACTTTCCAGCGGCGGCCCGTCGTGGTGCCATTGAAGGTCTGGTCATGAATCGCCAGGCTGGGGAAGCCCATCAGCAAGTCCGCCGACGGCTCACCCGCCCAACTGCCGGTGAAGATCCAATAGCCATCGCCGAAGCCTTCGGTATTGACGTTCATCTGATTGGCGCGGAAACCGAATCCGATTTTGATGTTGTGCGTGCCCTGCACAAAGTCAAACGTGTCGGAGAACGACCACACGTTCGTACCGCCCTGGAACGGAGAGAAGCCGCGATCGCCCAGGGACCAGTAGCCGCCGTCGAGCTGCGTGGACGTCAGGCCGCAGCTATCCTGTCCGCCCAGGTTCGCGCCCGGGATGCCGAAGGAACGTGCCAGACAACTGCCCGTGCCCTGCGAGGAAATGTAATTGAAAATGCGGTTGTAGCCGGCGCTGAAGGAATTCACCATATTCGGCGAAAAGAGGTGCGTCTCGGAAATGGCGGCGTTGCGGCCGTGATTCAAAATGCCCTGGTTGCTGGCGAACGGGCTCTGCTCGGCGAATCCGGGAGAGCCTCCGGGGACGTAGCTTACGGCCTGATCGTAGCTGAAGCGCGCGAACAGCGAATCCTTGGTGGAGATGTTCTCATCGATGCGCGTGTCGAATTTGCCTTCGTTCAACTTGCGCACCGGCTGACTCACATAGTTATAGCCGAGGGCGGCGTTATTGGCGTTCGGCAAAGGATAGAGGTTCATCATTTTCTGGCCGATAGGGTTGATCAACGCCGACGGAATCTTGTTGCAATCGGCGGCCAACTGCTGGCTGCCGTCGGGCGCGACCGGCATCGGGTTGCCCTTGCTGTCGCACTGGAACGAAGTGTCTTTGGCGCCAGTCACGTTGGGATTGATCAACTGGCCGGTGAAGGGGTTGCCGAACGGGTCCTTTGTGTAATCGCCGGCGCGCTGGGCGACGGAGGGAACCAGGCCCACGAAGGGAATTCCGTGGCGCTGGTCTTTCTGCTCGTAATCGGCAAAGAAGAAGATCTTGTCTTTCTTGATGGGTCCGCCGAGCGAGAATCCGAACTGGTTCAGGTTGAACTTTTCGGTGGACGATGCGAAGAAGCTGCGCGCATCGAGGCTGGTGTTGCGCAAAAACTCGAACACCGTACCGTGAAGTTTGTCGGTGCCGGACTTGGTGGTCACCAGCACCGTGGGGCCCGCGCGCGTGCCCCACTCGGCGGAGTAGTTATACGTCAGGACCTTGAATTCCTGAATGGCGTCGATCGAAGGGAGAATCGAGATGCCGCCGGCGGTCAGTTCGTTGTTGTCGTTGCCGTCCAGCAGCCAATCCGTGCTGTTGGCGCGCGATCCGCCAACCGAAAGTGAGAATGATCCGCGAGCGGAAACTTCGCTGCTGGGGCCTCCGTTGAAGAAGCTGCCGGTGCTGGTTTCCTGCGTGACGCCGGGAGTGAGCGTCGCCAGCTGCACGAAATCGCGGCCGTTCAACGGAAGGTCGGCCACCTGCTGTGCCGTAATCACCTGGCCGAGCGTCGGATTGGAAGTCTGAACCTCGACCGGCGTCGCGGTCACGTCCACGCTGGTGGTCACCGACGCGGGCGAAAGCTTGAAATCCAGTTCGCGATGCTCGTCCACCTGCAAGCGGATATTCTTCGCTTCGGCGGTCTGGAATCCGCTCATCGAGGCGCGGACATTAAAGTTCGCGACGCCCAGAAGCGGGAAAATATAGCGTCCGCCATCGTCAGTGACCGCGTCGCGCGTGATTCCCTGCTCCGGAGCTGTCAGCGTGACTTTCGCTCCGGAGACCGCGCCTCCTGCGCTGTCCGTCACCGTTCCGGACAATACGCCGGTGGATTGCGCGTTCAGGTTCGTGGCGACGAGCGCCGCAAACACTAGGGCCGCAGACAGGTAACTGGCAATTCGCATCACGTAAAATCCTCCCGATCAAATAGATAAACTCGCAGGCGAAGAACTTAGCAGGGATCGGCAACGGAGCCGCGGGGGAGACAGCTTCAAGGCACAAATAGTGCCGATAATGTTGCAAGTATGGCGCGGAACTCAGCCCCTGTCAAGCGTTCGTAACAGAGAGATATGCGGCAAATTCCTGAAATATTTATTCGATTACAGATGTGCTCGTTTGCAGACCCCGAACTTTGCGCTACTCTCGGAAGTTAGCCGATGCACGAGCTTTCCATTGTCCACTCGATCGTCGAAACTGCGGCGGAGGCGGCGGCGCTGGCCAACGCTACGCACGTTTCCAAAGTGTATTTACGATTGGGTGTGTTATCGGGTGCGGTAAAAGATTCGCTGCTGTTTTGCTACAGTTTCAGCACCCAGGGCACTCTTCTGGAAGGCTCCAGCCTGGAAATCGAGGATCTGCCGGTAAAAATTTTCTGCGCTCCGTGCAACCAGGTGCAGGATTTGCCCGACATCCAACGCTTCCGCTGCCCGGTTTGCGGAACCCCCAGCGGCGATGTCCGCCAGGGTAAGGAGCTGGAGATTGGCTCCATCGAGTGTGAGGTTCCATGACGCCCCGTATTGTAGAAGTCCGCAAAAAGGTTTTGAGCAAGAATGACGAGCTGGCGCATATACTGCGCGAACGCCTGCACGCCGCCGGTGTGTTCACGCTGAACCTGGTGTCCAGCCCCGGTACGGGAAAAACGGCCCTGTTACAGAAAACTCTGGCCGCGATGCTGGCGCGTGGGAAAAAAGTGGCGGCGCTGGTCGGCGATCTGGAAACCGATAACGACGCCCGGCGTCTGGCCGAAAGCGGCGCGCCCGTCCGCCAGATTCAGACCCACGGCTGCTGCCACCTGGAAGCGAACATGATCGCCTCACATCTGGAGGGCTGGGAACTGAACACGATCGATACACTATTTATAGAAAACGTCGGCAACCTGGTGTGCCCGGCCAGCTACGATCTGGGCGAAGACATGCGCGTGGCGCTGCTTTCGGTGACCGAGGGCGAGGATAAGCCTTTGAAGTATCCGACCATGTTCCATTCCAGCGACGTCGCAGTGATCACCAAGATGGATCTGGCCGAAGCCTGCGACTTCGACCGCGACCTGGCGGTTGCCAATATTCGTAGCGTGCGCCCGGAGATGCAGGTATTCGAGGTTTCGGCCAAGAGAGGCACCGGCATGGACGCCTGGATTGAATTCCTACTTCGCCAAAAGCCCCAGGTCTAAAGAAGGCACTGCGCCTTCCGGCCCACCTCCGGTTTCACTGCATCAATGAAACCAAGCGCTTAGCCTTAGGAGCCTGAATTGCTAACTCCTTGGCGGGTATGAATCGATTCAAAGATGCAGAACACCTCCTCCGCGTGGCCGGCGTCTTTCTCATAGGGGTCACGGCCTTCCTTCTGTTTCGCGCGTGGTTCGTTCCGCCGAGCTTCGGCCAATACGGACATTACCGTGCGGATTCGATGAAGGACGTTGCCGCGCTTCCCGTGGTGCACGCCGGCCATGAAGTTTGCGAGTCCTGCCACTCCGACGTTCTGGATGTGAAGAAAGCTGGCAAACACGCGGGCGTCAATTGCGAAGCCTGCCATGGTCCGCAGGGCAAACATGCAGAGGACCCGGGATCGGTGAAGCCGGTGCTTCCCGATACCAGTGTGCTATGTGCGCGCTGCCATGAGGCGAATTCTGCCAAGCCCAAAGGATTCCCCGCCGTCGTTACCGCGGAGCATTCCATGGGCATGCCCTGCAACACCTGCCACAAACCGCACAGTCCGAAGATTGTGGACGACGACGCCGCGAAGGGAGGCAAAAAATGAACATGAATCGCCGCTTCTTTATTTCCCTGACGGGCGCGGCCGCCGTAGCGTGGGAGAGCTTGCTGGCGGGATCGCCCGAGGAGTCCCCTAATTATAAGGTGGCCGACCACTGGTGGGCGATGCTCATCGACGTCGAAAAATGTATCGGCTGCGGCAATTGCGTACGCGCCTGCGCGGCCGAAAACAACGTCCCCGAAGGCTTTTACCGCACCTGGATCGAGCGCTATCAGGTGGACGACGAGAATATGACGGAACCGATAGTGGATTCGCCGAACGGAGGCATCAACGGATTTCCGCAGCGCGCCGCCGGCACGGGATTGACCACCGGCACCATCAAGGAATTCTTCGTTCCCAAGATGTGCAACCACTGCATCGATTCCCCGTGCACGCAGGTTTGCCCGGTCGGCGCGACGTTTACAACGCCCGACGGGGTCACGCTGGTGGATGAAAAATACTGCCTGGGTTGCCGCTACTGCGTCCAGGCCTGCCCTTACGGTTGCCGCTTCATTCATCCCGAGAAGCACGTGGCGCAGAAATGCACGCTCTGCTATCACCGCATCACCAAAGGACTGACCACGGCCTGCTGCGAGGCTTGCCCCACGGCGGCGCGTCAGCTCGCCGATCTTAAAAATCCCAAGGACCCGATTCACGAATTCATGAGGACGCACAGCGTCCAGGTGTTGAAACCGCAAATGGCCACCGGTGCAAAGGCGTTCTACGCGCACCTGGACGGATCGGTACGGTAAGGAGCCCTCATGGCATTGCCTCTCAATAATTTCACCTACCCGAATGAGACCGAGCTCCAGTGGAGCATTTTGATCGTCCTCTATCCCTTCATCACCGGACTGGTCGCCGGCGCCTTCATTCTGGCGTCGCTCGAACGCGTGTTCCGCGTGGAGGCAGTGAAGCCGACCTACCGCCTGGCGCTGCTGACAGCGTTGGCGTTCCTGCTGGTCGCGCCGCTGCCGCTGCAACTGCACCTGGGCCATCCGGAGCGGTCCTTGGAAATGTATCTGACGCCGCATAAATCCTCGGCTATGGCGATGTTTGGCTTCGTTTATCTGTGGTATCTGATGGCCGTGCTGGTGCTGGAAATCTGGCTCGATTACCGGCGCGACATCGTGCTGCTGGCGCGTTCCAGCAAGGGCTTTTTGAAGCTGATCTACAAGGTGCTGACGCTCGGCTCGGATAACATCAGCGAAGGGTCGCTGCGCGTGGACGATCGCGTGGGCTACATCGTTACGGTCATTGGCATCCCTTCGGCGTTCCTGCTGCACGGCTACGTTGGATTCATTTTCGGGTCAATTAAAGCGAACCCATGGTGGTCCAGTCCCCTGATGCCGGTCGTTTTTATTTTTTCGGCCATGGTCTCGGGAATCGCGGCGGTGATGCTGCTGTACATGGCGCTGACCAAAATCCGCGGGGAGAAGATCAGCATGCCTTGCGTGGACACGGTGGCGAAGTATTTGTTCTACATCTTCATCATCGATTTTTCGCTGGAAATGCTGGATCTGATCCACCGCATTTATGAGGCCGACGAATCCTTCCGGAGCCTCGATTTCATGGTCCACACCAGTCTGTGGATTCCTCACGTCATCATCCAAATTCTCCTGGGGACTCTGGTTCCCATCGGCATCCTGGGGGCGACACAGTTGCTTCCGATCACCGAATTCGCACGGAAGCGGCTGTATGTCCTGGCGGGTTGTCTGACGCTGGTGGGCATTTTCGCGATGCGCTGGAACGTCGTCATCGGTGGGCAGCTTTTTTCGAAGAGCCTGCTCGGCTACACCACGTACGAACTGCACTTCGGATCAAGGGAGGGCCTGGGAACCGCGATTTTTCTCACGCTGCTGCCCCTAGGTATCTTATACGTGCTGGCTAGGCTGCTACCGCCGTGGCAACATCATGAGTCCGCAACATGAGAAACAACTAGAACTCGACCAGCTCCGCGAAGAGCTGCACGCCTTACAGCGCCGCGTGGACGCGCTGGAGCGTTCGGGAGCGCCCCGCTTGCAAACGGCTCCGTTGCCGGCAGGCGGGGCGCCAAGTATCCCGGAGCTTGAGCCGTCTCTCCAAGGTTTAGCGGGCATGCCAGGTACCGTGCCTATATTGGGCCGCGCCGTCCTCGGACTGGCGGGCGCATATCTGTTGCGCGCATTATCTGAAACGGGTTCCCTCCCCCGCGCCTCCGTCGCCCTGGTGGCGATCATCTACGCCTTCGGCTGGCTGATCTGGTCGGCGCGAGCGATGTGGCAGAATGCGCTGGCCGGGACCACCTACGCGGTGACAGCTTCGCTGATCCTGACGCCTCTGCTGTGGGAGAGCACGGTCCGCTTCAATGCATTGCCGCCTGCGGCGACCGCGGCGATCCTCACCTTATTCTTCGCCGTCGGCCTCGCGCTGAGCTGGAAACGGGAGATCACAGCGCCCTCGCCCGTTGCCGCCGTCACAGCCGCAGCATCGCTGGCGACGGCCATCGTGCTGATGATCTCCACCGGCGACCTGTTGCCGTTCGAACTGGCAATCGTCGGAATCGCCGCCGCCGTGGAAGCGGGCGCGACGGTCGGCCATGGGCGAAACATGCGGGCGATGGCCGCGCTTGCCGCCGACTTTGCGCTGTTGCTGCTGCTCTTCCTTGCGACACGTCCTGGCGGCTGGCCAGAGCATTATCGCGCCGTGCCGGTTGGCGTGTGCGTGGCGTTGGGCGCGGCGCTCCTGGCGATTTATGCGGCCAGCGCGGCGTGGCAGTGCGTGGCGAAGCACCATACCATTGCCGTCGCCGAGGTCGTGCAAGTCAGCGCCGCGTTCGTTCTTGCCGCTGGAGGAGCGCTGCTCGTCGCCGGGTTCCAGGATGCGGCATCGGTGGGGGCGCTGTGCGCGCTAGGCTGCGCGGCGGCCTACTTCATCGCGTTCACGCGGTTCCCCAAGGCGCGCCGCAACCGGTATGTCTTCGCTGCCTGGGGATTGACCCTGGGGCTAGCCGCATGCGCGCTGATTCTGCCGGCGCTCGAAGCGATGCTAGTCTTAAGCGGCGCGGCCGTGGTGGCACTGGTCACAGGTGCACGCACCCGGCGGCCGACGCTGATTCTTCATGGCAACGTCTATTTGCTGGCCGCCGCTCTGGCGTCTTCACTGCCGCAGCGATTCCTGGCCGCGTTCACCGGGGAAACGCTGCAATCCGCGCCACTCGCGCTGTGGGTGATCGGAATCGCCTCAAGCTGCTGCTACGCGGCGTGTTTGTTCGCGGCCAGAGAAATCACCCCGCGATTCAGCATCGTATCGGCGCTGACGCTGGCGGCATCGGTGGCGAGCCTGCTGATTTTGGCGCTCGCGCCGGTGGTGGGCGCGGGCAACGCGCCGTCGTTCTTAGCCACGTTCCGGACGCTGGTGATCTGCGGGATGGCGCTGGGACTGGCGTTCGCGGGGTCGCATGCAAAACGCCGGGAACTGATCTGGATCAGCTATGCCGCTATCGCTCTGGGCACGGTAAAGCTCATCACCGAGGATTTTCGCCACAGCCGCCCCGCCGCACTGGCTGTCTCGCTGGTCATTTACGGGGTGCTGCTGATCCTGGTGCCGAAGCTCAGCGCCAAGTCGGTAGTTAGTACCAGCCGCCCTGTGTGACAGAATTCTCCTCCCCCCTGCCCTGCCAGTCAGCAGCCCATCCACCTGAGGAGGAGTTTTTCCTGGCGTTTCAGCCCCGACCCCGGTAGACTAGACGCACTATGATCGGCTCCCGTTGTGCATTCGGCTGTTTATTTTTGTTCTGCGCGGTTCCGGCGGTGTCCCTGGCGCAGGGCACGATTTCGGTAATCGCGGGCAACGGCAGCATCACAGAATCCGGCATTGGTGGGGCCGCCACAAGCGCGGGGATCGGTTATCCCACCGGCTTGGCTACCGACAGCGCCGGCAACGTCTATATCGCCGACCAAATCTCGAAGAAGATACTCAAAGTTACCAGGAGCACCGGCCTGGTGACCGTCTTCGCGGGGAACGGTATCCCGCTGCTGGGCGGCGATGGCGGCTTGGCGACCGCTGCAGGGATGGGCTTCTCCAGCCTTCATACGGGGCTAGCTTTCGACAGCAAGGGAAATTTCTATATCACCGACAGTGCCGATCACCGCATTCGCATGGTGAACAGCGCGGGAATCATCAGCACGTTTGCGGGCTCAGGTACGGTAGGCACACCCGGCTTTTCCGGCGATGGAGGATCGGCCACCGCCGCGCTGCTTAACACTCCGGAGGGAGTGGCTGTAGACAGCGTGGGAAACGTGTACATCGCCGACACCGGCAACGGGCGAATCCGCAAAGTGGACACAACCGGGACGATTACCACCATCGCAGGCTCCGGCAACGGATTCACTCTGGGCGACGGCGGCCCAGCCCTGAGCGCGCAGTTCGCCAATCCCAGCGACGTGGCGGTGGATGCCAAAGGGAATATCTACGTCGCCGATCCGGGCAACGGGCGCATTCGCGTCATCGCCAACGGAGTCGTCAATACAGTGGGCCACGGCCTGTCGACGGGCGTTTGCAAAGCGGCCCCACAGCCTGCGTCAAGCCCGTATGAGGGCAGTGCGTACGGTCTAGCGCTGGACCACGACGGAAACATCTATTTTGGCGATTCCATTGGCGGCTGTGTGCAAGAGTATCAAGTGGCAACCAACACGATCATCGGAGTGGCCGGAGGCGGCACAGCCAACGCGGCCAACGGCGGGCCCGCGATCAGCACCGCGCTCGGCAACAGTAAAGCGGTGGCCACAGACAGCTCGGGTAACGTTTACATCGGGGAGATCAACGGCTACGTCGCGGAAGTGACCGGACAGGCAGTCTCGTCCGCACCGCCGGCGATCACGACGGTGGAAAACGGCGCCAGCTATCAGTCGGGCGTCTCGCCGGGCGCCTGGGCGCAGATCAATGGGACGAACCTGGCTCCCACCACCGATACCTGGACGGTAGTCAATGGAGTGCTCCCAACCACGCTGGACGGCGTGAGTGTGACCGTCAACTCGGCGCCAGCCTACGTGTACTACATCAGTCCGACCCAGATCAACATCGTGATCCCGGCCGCGGCCGGAACAGGACTTCTCCCCATCACGGTGAAGACGCCTGCGGGAACCAGTACGACATTTTCGGCGAGTGCCGCGACCTACGCTCCAGCATTGTTTTTGTGGCCGGGCGGCCAGCCGGTGGCGACGCACCTGGATTACACCTGGGCGGTGAAGAATGGAACCTTCGCCGGCATAACCACAGTTCCCGCCAAGCCGGGCGAAACGATCATTCTGTGGGGGACGGGTTTCGGGCCAAGCACTCCCGCCACGCCGGCGGGCGTCGTCACTCCCTCGAGTGCCACGTATTCCTCGACGACTCTGCCGACCATTTCCGTCTCCGGCAATGGCGTATCGAACAGTCCGGCATTGGTGTATGGCGCAGCGCTGGCTTCCGGCTTCGCGGCGCTGTGGCAAATCGCCATTCAGGTACCGTCCGGTCTCGCCAACGGAGACTATGTTCTTTCCGGATCGATCGGCGGCGTGAGCTTCCAGGTGCAGACGTTCACGATCCATCAGTAGGCTTGATGCGTAAGCGTCGCTGATCCTCGTACCGAAGCTCAAACGTAGCGCAGCAGCTTCATGAAGCCCATCTCCATGTGCCTCTGATGATGGCAGTGGAACAGGCTGAGGCCGGGGTTTGCCGCGGTGAAATCGACATCGACCTCGCGCCAGGCGGGTACAAGAACCACATCCTTACGCACGCCGGCGGTCTTCTGGCCCGCATACGTCGCCAGCTCGAACGTATGACGGTGCAGATGCACGGGGTGCGCCATCGCGCTTTGATTGTCGAACGTTAAGCGGTAACGGCGGCCTTCCTTCACGTCGAGCGCGCCGTTGACGGCCCAGCGATCGCCCTTGGGTTTGAACTCCAACCTCAGCTTTTCGGAAGGCGTTTCCAGGGAGCCTCCCCCGAACGACGTGTAATCCCACGTTTCGACGGGTTGCCGGATCCAGCGCGGGTTTCCTGTGCGATTCGGGTATTCGACCACCATGCCCATTCCTGCGTCGCGCTGCCGATCGTCGACTTCGCCGAGGACCCAGACGCCCGGGTTATTCATTTCGACCAGTGCGTCCGCACGTTCGCCGGGGCCGAGCTGCACAACACGCACTGCGCGGGGCTGCGATACCGGGTTGCCGTCCAGCGCGATGATCTGCATGGAGTGACCCGTGAGTGCGAGCCGGTGCGTCATAGTGGCGCTGGCGTTCACGATGCGGAACAACACGCGCTGGCCTTCGCGGACACGCACAGGTTCGCCTGCGCCGAGCATTTTACCGTTCACGGAGAAAAGCTTATACTCCACGTCGTCATCCATCACGCGAGGCTCCCACTCGTGCAGCAGGAGCGGCACCTCGACATCGTAGCGCGCGCGATTTTCACGCGGCTCGATGACGCAGATGCCGAATTGGCCGGAATAGGTCGCGCGGCGCAGGTTGCCTCCCGCCATGATGTGGCTGTGATACCAGCGCGTGCCGGACGGCGTGGCGGTGAAGGAATAACTACGAGTGCCGTGGGCGGGCACGGGAGGCGTGCCTTCCTCGTGCGAGCCGTCGACCTCCGATGGAATGTGCAGGCCGTGCCAGTGGACAATCTCGTGTTCGGCCGTGTCGTTGGTCACGTCCACCGTGACGGTCTCGCCTTCCGTCATGCGGATCATCGGTCCGGGCACTGCACCGTTGTAGGCGATGGTGCGGACGATGCGCTTCGGCGCGAGTTCGACGCTGGTTTCCGCGATGCGCAGGTGGATCGAGCGAGGCTGCGCGCGGAGCAACGCGGCGCCCGTGAGCGCCAGCAGTTCGCGGCGTGTGGGGCTAGATGCGGCCAAATTTCGCCACCGCCTCTTTGATCGAACGGTACTTCTCGATGAACGGAATCATAGCGTGCTCGGTATTATCGAGTTCCTGGGCCTTTTTGAGCACCTCCGCGGCGCGGGCCTTGGGAACCACAGCGACACCATCCATGTCCGCTGTGACGATGTCTCCTGGAGCCACACGCGCGCCGGCGCAGGTGACTGGAATATTCACTCCAGCGACGCGATAGTGGTTGATGGTGGTCGAGGGCGCGACGCCGCGGCTGAAGACCGGGAACTGGAGCTTGGCGATCTGCGGCGTATCGCGGACGCTGGCGTCGATCACCGCACCGGCGAAACCGCGATACTTCATCGCCGTAGCCATCAGGCCTCCGATGCCCGCGAAGTCCACCCCATCTTCCAACACCATGACGTAGACCGATCCGGCGGGCGACGCGTCGATCAAGTCCAGCATGCCTTGCGACGCCCTGGAGCCCTCGGTGTGCTCCTCCTTCTTTAGAAAGACGGTGACGGCTGGTCCGGCGAATTTGGCCGCGGCGAGAGGCCTCATGTCGTGCGACATGTAGATGCGCTGGGCGTACAGTTGTTCCATTGCGTCCGCCACGCTGGCCACTTCCACGCTGCGGAAACCCTCGACCAGAACATCGGCGGGAGGCTGCGCGAACAGCCACGCGGCCAGCGCCGCGCATCCGGCGGCAAGCGTAATCGCGGTTCGTTTCATTGTGATATCCTCGCTCACAATATGTCACGTCTTTGGCTTCTCTTGCTGGGCGCGGCCACCTTGTTGCCGGCGCAGATTTTCCAGTTTTCGCGCGAGCAACTGATCCAATACACGCCCAAAAATCCCTATCCGCGCTCGGCCGACGGACGTCCCATCGTGCCCGACAAGCTGCTGAAGAAGTTCGAAGCCATGAGCGCGGAGGAAGTCTGGACCATCCTCGACCGCGCTGGCTATAAAAATCAGTACGAAGGCCACTGGCAGATCCTGCATCCGGAGAAGAAGCTGATCGGACGCGCCTTCACCGCGCAGTTCATGCCGCTGCGTCCCGACGTCAACGACGTGGTGGAGGCCAACGCCAACAAACAGGGGCATCGCAACAGCAATCAGCGGGCCATCGATATGCTGGAAACGGGCGATGTGATGGTGGCCGACCTGTTCGGCAAGGAGGAAAACGGCACCTTCGTCGGCGACAACCTGGCCACCTATATTTATCAGGCGACGCACACGGGCATGGTGATCGACGGCGCCATCCGCGACCTGGAAGGAATTTTCCCCATCCCCATGGCTGCTTATTTCCGGGGCGCCCATCCGACGCCCATCGGCCAGGTGATGCTGACCGGCGTGAATATCCCGGTGCGGATCGGCAACGCCACAGTCATGCCCGGCGACGTGGTGTTCGGCGACCGCGAAGGTATCTACTTCATCCCGCCCCATTTGGTGGAGCAGATCGTCAAGAACGCCGACGAGACACATGTCCACGACGAGTGGACCCAGATGATGATCAAAACGGGCAAGTATAAGTCCAGCGAAATCTACCCGTCGCCAAAGGACCCGGAACTGAAGCGGCAATACGAGGAGTATAAGAAAAAGCGAATGGCGGAATTACAGTAGACGATGCCGCCCTTGACTCGCCGTGTCATCTTTCTGTTAAACTGGCCCGAGAAGCATGCGGATCGTCATTAAGTCACGGAGTGCCAGAGCTTTAGTGGCCGCCGGGACGGTCGTTCTTGCTAGCTGGTCTCTTCAGAGCTGCGCCTTTGCGCCGGCTCCGCAGACCGCCCGGCAGTTTTTCCTGCCTCCGGCGCGGGCAATCGCCGCTCCGGCAGAGCCTATTCTGGACCCTCCCGCGCTTCCTAACATATTCTACGCAAATGAGTTACCGGCGATGGCGTCACCCCTGCCGCCGCTGCCTCGCCCCACCGACGCTGAGTTCCTGATCAAGAAAGCTGACGATTGGTTCATCGAGGGCAAGAAGGCAATCGAAGCCGGCCGCTCCGAAGATGCGCGGGTGAATTTCGACAAGGCCCTGGAAGCGCTGCTTACGGCTCCATCCAACTTGCCGGACCGCACCAGAGTCGAGCGCCGTTTGGAAGAGCTGGTCGAGGCCATTTATCGTTATGACGCCGACCAGTCAGGCGACTCCGACAAGGTGGTCTACGACAAGAGCCCCAAGGACAGCATGGTGGAAATGACGTTTTCGGCCGATGCCGGCGGGCGCAGCAAACTGACGGACCTCATTAAGGCCACCACCTCGCAATTGCCTTTGCAGCAGCATGACGTGGTGGTAGGCGCGGTGAACTACTTCTCGAGCGAGCGCGGCAAACGGATCATCGAAGCGGGGCTGCGGCGCCAAGCCAAATACAAGCCCATGATCGAGCGCATTCTGGCCGAGGAAGGCGTCCCGCAGGAGCTGATTTTCCTGGCGCAGGCGGAATCGGGCTACATGCCGCGCGCCATGTCCAACAAACTGTGCGTCGGATTGTGGCAGTTTTCCAAGGCCACGGGCCACGAGTACGGGCTGATGCAGACCGCCTCCACTGACGACCGCCTGGACCCGGAAAAAGCCACCCGCGCCGCCGCCAAGCACCTGAAAGACCTGTACGAGCATTTCGGCGACTGGTACCTGGCTATGGCCGCTTACGACTGCGGACCGGCCTGCGTGGATCACGCCGTGATGCGCACCGGATACGCCGACTTTTTCGAACTGCGGCGTCTCAATGTCCTGCCCAAGGAGACCGCCAACTACGTCCCGGTGATCCTGGCGATGACCATCATCGGCAAGAACACGCAGCAGTACGGGCTGCGCGACATCGATCTGGAGGCTCCGCTCGAGACTGACACGATTTCCGTGCCCACGCCGACCCATCTGGGCCTGATCGCCGACGCGGTGGACCGGCCTTTAAGCGAGCTGAAGGAGCTGAATCCGGCACTGCTCAAATCGGTGGCTCCGGCGGGGTTCCAGGTGCATGTGCCGAAGGGCACGGCGGCGCAGGTGGAGATGGCGTTCTCGCTGATCCCGGAGCACAAGCGCGACGCCTGGCGCATCCACAGGCTGGCGCAGGGCGACAGCTTCGCGGGGCTCGCCAAACGCTACAGCGCGACGTCGGCCGCCATCAGCCAGGCTAATCACGATGCACTTCCGGAGGCTGGAGCGATGGTGGCGATCCCGGTGTCCTATCCAGGTGACCGCACGGCCTCGGCGAAGCGTCCGGCGCAGAAACGCCCGGCTACGGTGGCGGCGTCCTTGAAACCAAAGACGGCGCCAAAAGCGGCTCCCAAGGCGCTGGCGAAGAAAAGCACCCCGGCGACCAAGGGCACGCTGCATCATACAGCGGCGCTACGATCCCCGAACAGCTGAACAGGCCCGCGGCGCGCCGGGTTTTGACAAGCGATTCTTCTAATCTGTTTTTTTTCTTGCCTTCGCCCGAAAAAGCGATATTCTAATTTTTGATTACGCACTGGCGCAGCGTTTCGTGCGCCTCTCAATCTGAGGAGGCTTAAAAGGATGCTGAGGTATCGACTTTCAGTCGAAGACGACGAGTTGGACGATTATGAGGAGGGCACGCACGTAGACGACGATATGGGAGACTACGGGATCGACGACGATGAAGAAGACGAAGTGG
>Ga0075029_100000838_pt1 | contig 17671 bp, 27 predicted proteins | sample LitLauG_LLR_2013_FD_71391 | JGI IMG/M metagenome (GOLD analysis project Ga0075029, IMG submission 71391) | Freshwater sediment microbial communities from North America - Little Laurel Run_MetaG_LLR_2013 | ecosystem: Environmental > Aquatic > Freshwater > Creek > Sediment | place: USA...
ACACGCCTCGTCGGTACCGAAGTTCGCTTCCAACTCCCTCAGATTCTTGGGGTATTCCTCTTCCACCATGCCCGCATACTACATATTGGGGCTACCTGAGTCAAGCGGATACCCACCTTCTGCTATTCTCGAAACAGCCGCATGGATGGGTCTTATTTGACCACGCCGAAACGGAACCTCTAACGCACGGAGACCGAAACGATGCAAATGATCGGCCTCGAATATCAGACTGTTGCTCCCTGGCCGGAATCATCCCTTTGCGTGCCACCCAAAATCATCGAGAGTGTTTATGCTATCGTAACGCCATCTCTTCCGCTAGGAGTCTATCACCAGCCTTATACGCACTACTTGTTAGGGTAATGCTATTCTGCAAAACTGAAACGTATTTATTCATGATATCGTTATAATCCTTAAGAGCTTCATCAGTCTTTTCAGGCGGTGGACTAGAATCACCGTACTTTGCCAGGAAGATTGTCAGTTCGTTCAGAACTCCCGCATAACCTGCGACACTAGCCCTATGTGTTGCAGAGTCTTCTGCATGATGCATGAACGTGTTCAAGGTTACAATGATTGGGGCAAAGACGGAGAGAATTAGAACCACTGCATAGACTGGTTCAGCCGAGAATGGCTTCGTTGATGTCGCAGCCTTCACCAATCCAGTGAAGACAGAAGTACTCACCAACGTTGTGAGAACCGTAGCGAACCCGCCAAGGGTCATGTTCCAGTGACGATGGTACTCAGCGGAGACTCTATGGGCCATAATCTCCCGAGGCAACCGCTCTTGGCATTTCACAGCTTTCGTAAAGACTTCATTCAACATGTTCGCTTCCTTCCTGAGAGTGCCGACCTATTTTGACAGGCCGCTGCTTTGGTTTTTCCGTTCCTCAAATCCACGCCGACAGAGGAGCGATTCGTAGCGGGAAACCGGCCATGACTAATCGCATTCTAGTGTTCTGTTCCGTTCCCGCCTGCACGGGCCTTCAGAGCCAACGTCTGTCGCCACACCGCAGCTTCGACGGAATACGGTGGTGCCCCGGCGTCAAACCTCCGCTGATGATCGTAGGCCATCGCTTCGAGCGGACAATCACGGTACCCGAATTCTGCCAATTCAGCGGCGTACAGCAACAGGAAGTCCCTCGGCCCAAGAACCTGCCACTGAATTACGTGGACAAGCTCATGGAAGTGCAGGGATTCATCACCAGCGGCTCCTCGGTCAACGAAGTACGTATCAAAATAGGTGATGCCAGCCACCGGCTGTTTTTCAAAGCCGACGAATTCTTGAAGCCCTAACTCGGAAAGCGGCGGCACGGGCAGACGGTCAGTGGGAACAACGTTGGCGGTATCCAATAGCCCTTCGGAGAAATAGTGCGGCAAACGTGGAAACTTGAATGACGACACGGCACGCTTATCATGGGCATGAGCGTCGAGCGTCTTTTGAATCCAGTCCAGAATTATGGGCAGGAATCGAAGATAGCGATGTGGCCCCATCGTCATCCTTCTAAGCGGCAGCTTGCGCCACGCCGTTCCAGATCATCAACAAAGTTCAACTCCCACGAAGCGGGCTGAGGTGTTCTGCAATGGAACCTCCAAAGTTGCATTTTACCTCCACCATCAAATACCCACACAACACTCAGCCGCTGAAGCAAAACAACGCCGTCAACGCCGTCGTCGCCGGTAATGAGGTCATTTTTGTGCAGCACGGGCAGCGCTTCGTTGTGCCGGTCGAGAACATCAACGAAATCTCATGTGCTGCCGATGTTCGCCGCCGCTTTGGTGCGGCTGTCCTTCGTCCGGCTCCCCTGTGGCGTATCCGCTATCACAATCGGAACGCTCTCACGGCTCGAATTGGGGTGGGCCACTGCGTGCCCGATGTGGTACCTGAAAGGAATAGGCACAAATGTCAGAGAGCGGATGATGGTTTCAAGGCCGTTAAATTCACGGAGGTAGTCTAAATGCAGACCCGGCAAGCAAGGAGAGAACTGACGGCGTACACGCTGGACTTGAGCAAGCGGACGATCCCGGCAAACGCCGTCCTGCACGATTTTCGAATCGGGCCTGGACATGAGGGGCTCGCAAGCCACAATCCCGACGTAGCGTCTTTCCACTACGAAGGCGAAATCCATTTCAACGTCGTACAGGAAATCATCGGCAGGACTGTAGTGGTGAACGTTGCGTAATGCGTTGTGGAATCGTGTTTCTTGAAAAGCCATGTGGTGCCCTGATTGCATACGCCACTGCGTTTCTCGCACCATAACCCATGGGTTCAAGTTCGGTTTCGAGCGTGGTACGATCCGAATTGGAGACACCGAAGATGTTCAGACCGTTTCTGATGATAGCAGTTGCGGCAATCGGCAATCTGGTGGCTGCTGATCTTACTGGCACTTGGACCGGCACCATGGAAACAAACGGTAGTCAGGTCCGCATCTTCGTGACGATGATCCAGAGCGACGACAAAATAGCCGGTTGGCTCGTTTTCGGCGATGACACGAAGCCGGTGGCAATTGAGAATTCCCAAATCCAAAATGAGAACTTAACGTTCTATGTTCATGATAACGTCGGTCGTCAGATAACATTTCGCCTGTCTGTGAACGACACTACTCTAGAGGGTGAGTCCACAATTGGAGACGAAGGGTCGACGGTGTCGATGCTAAAATCGGTGTACAAAGTCGGCGGCGGTGTTTCCGCTCCCGTTGTGATTAAATACGTGAGCCCGGAGTACAGCAAAGAAGGTCGTGCAGCGAGAATCCAGGGGAGAGTCGTGTTGAACGTCGAGGTCGATCCGAGTGGCAAAGCCACAAACATCAGGGTTACTCATACTCTTGGGGTTGGGCTGGACGAGAAGGCAATCGAGTGTGTCAAGAAGTGGAAATTCAAGCCTGGATACAAAAATGGCTTGCCGGTCACCGTGGCGGTGACGATTGAGATAACTTTTCAGTTGTGACGCTGGCTATTGTTTTGGTCACATCGTGGGCCTTCGTCGGGTCGCACTTCGGTCCCGGCTTCTGAGCCGTCGCCGCCGCCAGCATCCATCTATGGCGCTTCAGTTCCGGGGCCAACTGCGGTACGATCCGAACTGGAGACCACGAAGATGTTCCGACTCCTCATGCTGATCGCAATCGCTGCAATCCGATCATCTTCCCAAAAACAAACCGGGCAGATATCGAAGGTGCTACCGGGTTGCTGGTCCGGCGTAAGGTGGCTACAGCAGGGGCAAGGAAACCAGTTGACCGGATTGGGCATGTTCTACTCGACGACCAAATGAATCTTCGCCCCTTCAGGAAGAGAGGCAATCTGGGCGGCGAAGTCTGCCAAGAATCGAATACGCTCAAGCGCCGGAATCGCCTTCAACGACACGCCGTTCGCAGATTCCGCAGTACAGAATGGCGGAAACACACTCAGAAGTTGCCCTGGCGTAATGGTCCCACCTTCGGCGGTGTATCTGAATAGTGGTTGAAGCGATAGGAATTCGAGCGGCTGTTCTGTGGCGGCGTCAAGGAACTCCTGCCACCTGAGATTGAGCGCCGTGGTCTCTCCCGTTTCAGCGTCCAGGCGAATCACAAACCCACGTCGGAGAAGAAATTGATCGCCGCAAACCTCTTGTGCGAATGGAATATCGCTGCCTTCAATAGACGTGTATAGGCTCGAAAGCGCATCGGGGCCAATCCAGACCCGGCGTAACGAGTGCCAGTCTGGAGATTCGCAGGCACCCCGAATATGGAGACCGCCACCGAATAGTACACAGCCATTCACCGCCAGCAAAAACTCCCGGTAGTCTGCTGAGAGCATTTCGAGAATCTGAACGTCGTTCGGTTCCGGGCCGATGAACGAGGCGGTGGAGAGATCAATCATAGTGAAATCTCCTGTGCTTAGGTTCTACCGTCACGACCGCCGAAACCGAACATGAGGATACGATATCAGGTCTCCGGGTAAGCATGACAGTGGCCAGTTTCGCTATGCTTGCCTATGCTCCGGGCGTGCGGCAGAAGCACCGCAGCCCGCCCCTGGTTCGATTGTTCAGGCCGGGTGACGCTAACCGTCGCCCTGTTGCGCCGTCTTAAACAGTGAGGAGCCATCGCCAGGGCGGTTCCTAACGTGCTGATTACCGTAAGATTTCGCTTTTCATGAACCAAACCCGGCGCATTTGCGTCTCATAGATGAAAGCGAACGAGCAGAAGATCTGAACAGCCGACAGCGGCAAAGTCAGGAGTTCCACCGATGTCCGAACGCACCCAAAAACTCGTCTCGATCCGCCATCGAACCGATCATGATCTGCTGGTCCTCGTCAAGCGGGACCTCGACCGTGGTTTCGCCCTGGTGGAAAGTGCGACGGCTAGGAATTCTCCGCTTTTTGCCCAAGCCCAAAAAGCGCATGAAACGGCGACGACTTTGCTGTCCAAGATCGCTGCATTGAGCCTGGACGACCGGCTGCGCATTGAATCGAGCCTGAAGGAACTGCGGTCCAAGCTGAATCAGGTGCCGACGTTGGCGAGGGTGGAGTTTCCGGCAGCGGTGGCATCGTAACATCCACTCCGTCGCCTTTCAGCCTCCACGATAGCACTGCTATTCGTACCACCACACCACCTCCGAAAAGCAGAAGTAACATGCAAGCACAGATATTACGAGAGCGATGATCGCAACTTTGCTCCGAGTCTTGACAAGCAACCAGATGAAGCATAGGGAAACTACACCCCATCCGATCCACAACCAGACCCACGTTAAACCATGAGAAGGAGTTATGGACAAGGTGACTCCGAAGCTCACAAGAACGGCAATCCCAAGCACGGCCCAAACGGTCCTCGAATTGACACCCCGTTTCGTCTCTTCGGCAGTGAGACGCCCTGTCTTGCTCGATTGACAAATCGCCTCGGTTCGGAAGTCGTACCCGCAATCACACGTTCGTGCGTCCGGGGCGTTCTCTGACTTGCAGTGTGGGCATTCCATAGCGCACTGTTCACATTCTCGCACCAGCCCAATCCAAATGCTACCTGAATCGGATGCCCATCTCCGGTTCAGTTCCGGCGCTCAAGTGCGGAACATCCGACTTTGAAGCGGTGTCGAATATGACGGGCGCTGACCTGTACGCTGGACGTTTGATGCGAAGGACGCTGAAGATCATCGGTTGGGGCGTCGGGACTGCTGTCGTTCTCTTTATTGCCCTGCTCGTGCTCAAGTGGCTGTACCCGCCATTTTTCCCGAAGGTTTGGGGCGCAACAATCACCGTGGACGGAAAGCCATCAAGACGGTCGTCCCTGTATCTGAATCGTTGGGGCCTGTTGGTTCGCCAAGGTTCCAATGGCAGGGAACTGTATCTGTTTGCCGGTGACGATGAACGTGGATGGGTTTGGAGATGCGAAGCCTTCAGTTTTTCAATCATTCCAGGACTCGCTCTTACGAATGACGAGCGATACACAAGGGGATGTGTTTTCCCGAATCTCGGGGAAAGGGACTCAGCCGGAAGAGTGATTGCGAAGCCGAAGAGATCCGTGGGGCGAAACCAACTAATCACGGCACACCTATTGGAATTCACCGCCGACGACGGCAAGCGGGTGAGAGTGGAATGGTGATTCCAGCATGAGGAAGTCGAAGAGGCCAGTCGAACAACCACGGTTTGTATTCGTCCGTGACGTGCTCCCTGAAATCTCCACGCTTCTCAAGCGAGTTTTGCACAAGATCGAACTTGCCGCCCAGGTCCATGACCTCCGCATTTACGGTCGTTGTCCATGCGGAGGGCCGAACTGCGGAACTTTCTACTGCGTACCACCGGACGAGTATAAGAGACTGCTCCGTTTCGGGTCGGACGGTAGTATAGACCCAGTGACGGTAGCACTGGGAAGATCATTCGTGTTGAGACTCTTGACTCCGGTGTTGAAGCCATTCTTGTTCTGTTATTTCCCGAGCCGAGCAACTACCGCCTATCCGAATGAGACGCCAATCGAACCCTAACCCTACGGAACCACGTCGGAATTCGGTTCGCCAGAGCGTTTGCCAGTCGATCCCATCCATACAGGATAAGCCCGTAAGCTGCCCCGTTGGATAATGCCGATGCGAATATGCCTGCGGACAGACCAAGCATCCGTGACACCGCCATCCCGATTGGAAGGCCCGGAATGATGAAAGCCAAAGTCGGAGTGATTGTGATGTCGTTGCCTCTGGCCATGGCTGTGGCGAACATCCCGCCAAGACAGGCTCCAAGCAACGCCACGACCACAACGCCCGCCCGATCAAATGTGCTCAATTTTCGTGGCGTTTCCATGGCCCAACAACGTATGGACGCTGCGAGAGGGGAAAACGACGAATGCGGGACTTACTGGCATTCCACATTGCCGTCAGGCTTCTTGGTGCACCGGCAGTTTGCGGCCTGCATCGCTTCTTGCGCATTCCGCTTGATGGTAGGGCACACTCGATCCACGGTGTAGATCCAAAGCGTCATACATGCGCTGGATTTCACGTCGCCGTGTTCGGTCAGGGCAAGATGTCTCAGTTTCCCCACCGAGTACGATTGAAGCCCTGGAATTCGGTTAAGCTCTTCCCGAAACACTTCGGTGGCGAAGCCGATCTCGTTCACCGTACCCTCACCCCTGGTGAGATGCAAGTCCACCAAAGCATAGTCAATGGGCTTCTGCGGGTCGGGTTTGTAATGAGGGTGAGCGCCACTCCAGACGCCTTCGGTGCAGCCATCCCAACCGTCACAGGCAATGCGTAGTACACCTGAATCCCTTCGGAGCCACAAGATTCGACGGCCACCGACCGTCCAAAAGCCCAATGGCCTTGGTCCATCGAAACCGCCAGCCCACGTGAAGTAATAAACGGTAATAGTTTCAGGAAGCACCTCACCTTTCAGCACGTTTTCCACACGCACGGTGAGCCTACGAAGTTGGAGCGGACATTTCGGATCTGAGCGCATTGGAACTGGGCGGCGTACCAATGTGTCCGACGCCAGAACACCAACTACAACAATCGGGGCGGAATCTACCAAACTGCGCTCGTAGTCGCACTGATCTATCAGGTGGGGTGGCAAACCCGAAACCGCAAGCCACATCAGACACGAAGCGATGACGACCAGGATGACGGCGGCGACAACCAAGCTGTTGGTTAGCATCTTCATTCTTGCTTCGATCAATCGGTTTGGCAACCACGTCCGACACTGATTGTAGAACCAAGCGGCTGAGAGCGGCGTTCAGGTGGCCGAAGCCTACGCCGTAGGTTCTGGATCCGGCTCCGGGGCGGGCTCTTGATGGCTACCACGTGAGTTTCGAGGATCGAATCGCCCGGTCATCGTGGCGGTGACCTCGAACAACGAGCACTGATAACAAATCCTGCGGTCCTTTCCTACTCTGAGTTTCTTGCCGACATAGTACAGGAGCGCTCGATATGGGCCGTTTTCGTTACAAAACACCGGACGGGGTGTTTCGATTGGCCTCCACGTCAACGATTCCGGTTCCTTCAGATCGTCAAGGGATTTGAGGTATGCAAACTCGCCTTTAAGCCTTGAAAGCGTTGTGTCAAAGTTGTCCACCAAAATGAATCCCGAACAACTTCTGTCAAGGAGGCCACCTGTCTCCATACCCGACACCACGTTGGTACGAATCTGAACGATCTTTCCGTTAAACCGCTCAGGTTGCCTCATGACTTCGCAGACGGTTGTTCTAATTGGAGATTCGGCTTTCGGTAGCAAAAGAAGAACCCCTGCTGCGACGGTGGCGGCGACGGCCACGACAGCACCGATCCCCGTATTCATCTGCCGGTCGAGGGGCGCTCTCGTGGATTCAAGCCGCAATTTGACCTTCAGGTGATTTGGACACCGCCTTGAGGCAGAGTGTTCCAGCACAGGAATGCGGCTAGAACCTTCGCCAGGGCACGTAGGAATTCGCTGGTGCGATTGGCCGGGGCCGGGGTGGTGATACGCCGAGCACCACCATTTCCGTCCGTCGTTTCCGGTTTAGTCCTGAAGGGGTTTAAGCCATTTTCCGCAATACACCTCAGAATGGGAACTTCCAGCATGAACTCGGGGTCTACAAGTCTTAACTGATGCGGATACCGGCGTCGTACCCTACGATCCTTGCGGTTCTGTTTATGATGCCGATACCAGTGCTGATTATCGACCTTGACTATCAAGTCCCCAAAGGGATTCCGGTCTACATTGCCGAGCAGCCGAAGTTCTGTGCCGATGGGCGGATTATCGTGGTTTATGTTCTGCGAGACGGGTTTCTCAAGCTCAACAGCGAAAAGCTGAAGCGGGATGACCTTAAGAGTAGACTCCATGAGATCTTCCAGACAATGGCGGAACGGGTGCTCTTCGTCAAGGGTGATCCCGGCCTTCCCTTCCAGAAGGTTCTTGAGGTTATCGACATCGCAAGAACGGAGGTTGATTACGTCGCCTTGCTGACTCCATACGTCGAAAAGGAAGCAACTGCCAACGGTGTCTGGTGCCTGACAATTCCTAATCCTCACAGGCAAACGACCCGCTGATCCTTCAAAGGAACGTGCGGGATGCCTACTACTCCCTGTGGGAGGACAATCGCTTCCGCAAGCTCCTCTATGTTTCGGGCAAGCAATCTGGACAGTGAGGTCGCCTCGACATTCATCGCCATGATGTGTCCAAGCATGTTTAGTGCTGTCCATTTCCATTGCGTCCATTTCCGTTCCTTCGATTGCTCATCAAAGGCCACAGTGTAGCCAAAGCGCCTACAAGGATCATCTCGCCAGCTTTGTCCAAGTGGAATGCGAGACACACCAAGCTGAGACAAACCAGAAACAGCAACACTACGATGTGCCCACCGGGAGTATTGATGCTCGAAAAGAGATTCCTCACGACATACATCTCCTATGGAGTCCGTCGCCAAAGCGAACGTACCAGATCCGCAGAACGGGTCGATGACCGTCCCCGGTCATCCAATGCAATCGAAAGCCTAGTTCACATTCCCTATATCGCCACTAGACTGCCCTTCCTTCATCACCATTGTTCATGACGAAGGGGCCAATTGAGGCCGCTTTGCCTGGAAGTCGCTGATTTCACAAGGTAAATATTCTGGAAGTTCCTCTCGTCGGGAAACAACACCCTACTCAAACCACCTTCATGTCCACAACCTGAGCAAAGCCGATTGTGGATGCTATGAACGGAATCGGCTCTCTCCCAATTTCGGCCCCGCAGAGCGCCCTACGAACTCACTGGTGCGATTGTTCAGGTAAAGGTCATGATAGACCATCCGCCACGATTTCAGTTCTGCTGACAGGACACGGAGTAGTATTCGAACTTCGCTCTGAGGCCCAAAGTCTTTTTTTAGGGATTCAAAGGATGGTACCTTTTCAAAAAAACGACTGGGAGTCTCTTTTCGGTAATTGGCCCGGAGTACCTTTTCGGAGAATTTCCCTCCGCATACGGTTTTGAATTGCCCTCCCTTGCGTCGGGAGCGCCGGTGTATAACACCACGGCGGGAGAGGACTCCAATTTGAAAAACACTGTGTTCTAGGACCCCACGACTGTTGAGATTGGAGAAGGCGTCTCGCCCTGATGGTGGCTGACGGCGGTGGCGAAGAGAGCGAAGGTATCTGCTTTATCGCCCCGTTTGTTCCTTCGCCCTCTTTTCTGCGGGACCGATCACCTTGTCTGTAATCGCCGCCAGCAGCCGGTCCTGATCTTCGTAAAGGTATGGTTCGAGGACCCACGGAAAGCGTTTGAAGTGCTCGAACATTCCGTATTCCTGTTGTGAATCCAACAGCAATGGCTGGACCGGAACGGACGGCAGCGCCGGAACGATTGCCATCAATTCTTGCGGAATGCTTTTGGCATCGGTGATGTCAGCAATCACGAAGCGGGACATGTGCGCTAACGTGGAGACGGTTTCAGTGATGTCCCGGTTCGAAGGCTTTTCAAAGTCGAAAAGGACTGGCGTAAAGTCCCGTTTGCGAAGTTCATCTCGGATTGCTTCAAGGACGGCCTTGCGTTCCGGCGTGAAGCGGCCAAGGATCAGGACCACCTTGGACGTGATGGTGTCGATGACGGTGCGGATACTCTTGTTGCCCAGGAGGAGGTACATGAATTGAGCAACGGCAATCTCGTCCACGGTGATTTGGGGTTCGCCGGATGGAGTAATAACGAGGTTGCGCTGATTAGCCGGTCTTCCGGTTACACTCCATACAGAGGCACCGAATATCCTGGCGTCGGAGAAATCTGCGCCCTCGATATTCGTGTCAACAAGGCTACAGTACTCAAGATTGGCAGAGCGAAATATTGCTCCAGAGCATTCGGCCCCACGAAAGCTACTCTTACTGAGGTTGCATCTGGAGAAATCCGCATCGTCGAGGACGGTGTTGCCGAGATTTGCCCAACGAATTCTGGAATCCGAAAAATCACACAGAGATAGGTCGAGGCCGCTTAGATTTCTGTAGTCGAGCGTGCTTCGCCTGAAGTCGATTGCGCCCGGATTGGCCTCCCTCCATCGGTTCCATGCCCGCTGGCCGGTCTTTAGGATGCCCAGGTGAAGATTATCCGCCACGTTCGGTCCTCTGGAAGAGCTTCACCCACTCATTCCTTCTCCAACTGCGTTTGATCCACCCGCAACGCCGAAGGCTTGAGGAAACTCCTGAAAGACAATAAAACCTAGACGATCCGCCACCTGCAAAGATTGCGTTGCGTGCCGTTCGAAGAAGCCACGGCAAACGGCCTGTTTGCCGTTCAACGTTTCGTGACAGGGGATGCAGGATTCGGCCCTGGTGGCTTGAGCGACCATCTGTTCGACCCGGCCTTTCGACAAATTCAGCAGATTGCCTGGACGAAAGATGCACGTATCGCACATTCTGGAACATACATGGACCATACCGTCACGAAACACTTGGCGGCTCCTGCTCTTGCGCATCCGGGCCATTTGCTCATTCAGAATACCATCTCGGTCGCTACATTGACGTGGCGGGTGGCGTGTGAACGGGACGCTTGGGGTCGTGGCAAGAGGGCACGCCCGCCAAGATCGCCAGTCCCAACCGCAATGCTCTGAGCGTCCCCTGTGAATCTGCCTTCATCACCGCCACCGACCGTGGATCGGCGTAGTATGAGATAGATGGTCACCCGTGGGACGATTGTTGCATTTTGCGCTGCCGTGCTGATCGGTAGCGCACCGGCTCAGATGCCGCCGGATGAGCCAACCAAGTCCGTTCGTATTTCGGGGCGGCTCGTTTTCCCTGATGGTAGTCCCGTCAGTTTCGGAATCCGTATGGCACGAATTGACTCTGACGGCTTCAAGGACGAGGGCACGACTACAGTCGGTCGGGATGGACGGTTCACGTTTATGGCGGCACCAGACCGCAAGTACCGGATTTCTCTAGCCGCTGGAGGAATGAAGACTCCTCCAAAGGTGGTTGACGCGACTGGCGGCAAGGACATCGACGTAGGCAATATGGTTTTTGAATATTGTCCTCCGGTCAGTCCCGTGGTTGTTCCGCTTTTTCTGAAACGACCAGCTACGTCTGATCTCGTGGGAGACCTCAGACCGGAGCAGATTGTCATTGAACCACAGCATGCCGGGAACGCTTATCCTGTTCTTTCCCTGCCTCCAACAAAGTTCAAACCGAAGAACCTTGTGGAACTGCCGCCGTGCTGGTCAGGCCCGTCACTCGATAACCGGTCCGAATGGGAGGCATCCTCGATGATTGAGTTTGACCGGTTCGTCACTGTTGAATCCTTTGTGGGTGGCAAAGCTAAAATTATCCGAGTCGTTCGTTACGACCCAAAACTCACGCCGTCACAGATTCGGGACGAAGTGCGTAAGGTATGGCTCGGCGGGTTCTTGTTCGCAAGCACCGAGATTATGTGGTCAGAGGGGATGCCTTGGAATATCCAAGCGTCGGTCGAGTACGAAGATGGAAAGCGGACTTCACTTCTGATGGACGGGTGGATACATGTTCAGGTAGAAGACCTTGAAGGTAAGTATTGGTTCATCCGGCAATAGCCACCAATGCGACGACAGATCCTCTGCCCTACGAGAAACTTCCGAGCAGCGGGGTCTGTGTTCGCTGTCCTGCTCTAAAATAGAAGGACCGCACAGCGATGAAGAACAAACCATCACGTAGCTCCCGCCTTCTTGCATCCGACCTGGGACCGCACCACACCGTCCTGAACCGGCCCAACGTCCCGGTGAAAGACCTCTTCGTCTACGCCCGGTCGTTCCACACGGCGGCGAAGAAGATGGCTGAAGCGCTCGAACATGGTTCCGGCCCATTCAACGAGTTCGACGCTTGCCCGGTCGTCTTCATGTACCGCCACGCCCTCGTACTGCACCTGAAGGCGCTCGTGCTCGGTGAGGGTGGTAATTTCCTGGTGACCAAGCCCGACCACATTTCAGTCGGCAAGACGCATTCCGTGTCGTGGCTGGCGCAGTTCGTTTGCCAGATCATCACCGCCGTGAAGTGGGAGAACGAATTTCGGTGCGAGGGCGTGGAGAACCTTGCCGATTTCAAAGCCGTCACCGAGGAACTGACCGCAGTTGATCCTGGCTCGTATGTATTCCGGCTTCCCGCAATCATAGCCCAAGGGCAGGATTCTGCTCCAGGTCGTGTCAAGCTGACCATCCGTGACTTTGCACGTCGGATGGATGCACTCCTGGAACTTTTGGATTCGACCGCCGATGCGCTGGCGGCGACGTGGGATATGCACATGGAAGGGCCAGCACCGGAAGGTGAACTCGACGCCGGAAACGGCTTCGACCCGACAATCCAATAGGCAAAGCGGTCGGACTCCAGTCGCCTGCTACCCGATATTGGAGTGCGTATGACCAAGGCCCGGTGCTTCGGACGGCTATCGACCTGTCTGCTCCTTAGCCTTCGCCTCTGCGGGACCGATCACCTTCTCCGTGACCGCCGCCAGCAGCCGTCCTGGTCTTCATAACCAGCGGCGTCCACCCCTTCCCAACACGGCCCGCCCGTGATATCATCAGTCCCCTGAAGCTGATCGACGGAGATGCTGTATTCGGGCGGATTAGGAGCCTTTAAGGTGAAACACTTGTTCGCCGCATGCTCACTCGTGACAACTTCGGTTGTCGCCTTCGGGCAAGAACAGAAATCCGACAACGCCAAAACCAACCAACAGGAGTACAAACAATGAGAATCTGGAGTTTCGCAACCCTTTGCGGGATGGCGTGCCTCGCCGCTTTCGCCCAACCTGCCACGCCACCGAAATACGTCCAAGTGGATTACATGAAAGTCGAGCCCGGTAAAGCACAGCAGTACGTGAAGATGGAGCAGGACATCTTCAAAGCCATCCACCAGGACCGGATCAAGAAGGGCACAATCGAGTCGTGGGCGCTGTATGCCGTGAGGTATCCGGCTGGCACCAATCGAGAATACGATTTCGTCACCGCCACCGTATTTCCCAATTACGCAGCGATGGAAATCCCCTACAAAGGGACCGATGCGACCAAGATCCACCCTAACATGACTGCCCAGGAAATCGCTGACCGAGCCGCTGCCGCTCGGAAGTTGATTCGCAGTGACGTATTCTACATCATCGACCGGGCAGGAACACCATCGGCGTGGAAATATCTCGAAATGCAGTACATGAAGGCCGAACCAGGGAAAGGGGGAGACTACCTCCGTGCTGTCCAGGAACTATGGAAGCCGATCCACGAGGAACGTGTGAAAAAGGGATTGATCCTCGGTTGGGGAATAGCTGGACTCCGTTATCCCGGTGTGGCGAATCGAGAATACGACTACGTGACGGCTACCTACTACAGCAAATTCGCCGGTCTTGAAGACTCGTATGCAGGTATAGACAACACGAAGCTCAACGCAGCGGGAGAACGATCCGCCGCAACCAGAAAACTCGTTCGAGGGGAAGTATGGACGCTAGTGGATCGGGTAGCGGGCCAGTAATTTCAAAGAGAAAGGACCAACAAATGCGAATGGCAACCAAATTGTGTTTGATCTTTGCGGCAATCGTGGTCGCCGCAATTGGCGCTGACAACACGCTCGGTACATGGAAGCTGAACGTAGCAAAATCCAAGTACACACCGGCACCAATGCCCGTCAAAAGCCTGACCGTCACCAGGGAAGCAGCGGAAGGCGGCGTTAAGCAGACGACCACCGGAGAACGGACGGACGGCACAGCGATCAACGCCAGCTACACGGCAAAATACGATGGCAAGGATGTCCAGGTCACAGGCAACGCTCCGTATGACACGATTGCGGTTAAGCAGGTGAATGCCAACACGCTCACGGACGAACGCAAGAAAGCTGGTGGGCCATATAAAGCCACTGGTCGAACCGTGATCTCGGGCGGCGGCAAGACGATGACCACGACTGCCAAAGGCACGAATGACCAAGGCAAGGTGTTTACCCAGAGTTTTGTGTTCGATAAGCAGTAGAAGAGATGCGTGGGGCATTCCCACGTAGCGAGATCCCCAAAACGATTCGACTAGTGCCTGCATTTCCAAGAAACGAATCTGAACCTTCATGCGGTGATACAGTTCTTGGTGGAACCAATATGCTCGATCTATCGCCTTTCGTTGCCCCTTCAGTATCATTTTTGTCTTTCAGCGTCTCGTTGGTCGCCTACTTCCTCTCTCGCAACACCAACGTGTCCTCAAAGCGCCCAGTGCTTGTGTTCGTCTATGAGCACGAACGGGGCTGGATATTGCAGAACATCGGGAATGGGCCAGCATTGAATATTGTTGTGTCCCGAAAGGCGGTGAAGGCAGATCGCCAATGGTTTAATTCTGTGCGAATTCCTCCGCTGTCGAGCAAAGCAGAGTTTCCACTTCGGCACCCGGCATGACATGTGTGAGAAATCGCTTCTTGATCTTGAATCCGTGCTTGGCACACCAGACCCGGTATGCCACCAGGACCTCTTGGTCAGAAGCGCCTACGTTCATTAGCCGCATGCCAAGTTGATACTCGTATGCGCTTGGAGTTCGGTCTTTCATGGACCTGAGGGGTTGGTGACGCCAAATTCGACCATTGGCTGGCTTTCGAAAGAACAAGAATCGTACCCAATCTCGAATGCCTGTCCATGTGTCACATTCTTGTATAATACATTTCTTGTTAAGGGACTCATTGACGAAAGACGCAAGAGTAGAAGTTTTCTCAGTGTTGTGAAGCTGATGTTTTGCCAAATCAGGAACGTTGTTTTGATCTCCTTGAAGTCGTGTGTTTATCCAGTCAGGTACAGGTGTTAGGCATGGTACATGAAAATCAAGAAGAGGTTGGTAATAACCAAGACACTTTAGTTTTGAATATGGTAGAACGACATATCCATTATCACCATATCGAATATCCACTCCAGGTAACCATTTGTTCTTCGTGATGAATGGGATGCTGTCAGTTCCAGCAAAATAGTAATGCATTCCGTGGGATGGAGTCCTGACCACGAAATTGGATTCCAGTTCCATTCCACCACCAGCGTCCAAGATCGACTGTGGACCTAAAGCGCCATCCTTGGTATCCACGTCGAGCACCAAGACCCTGAGTGGAACCAAAGCCCAATTGCATTCTGGAAACTGTTCCAGCCATCCCGACAGGACTTCCAGGTCGTCGGATGGTTGAAAATTGGGTTTCTGCTTCCAAAGCCAACCACGCATCGGAACCTTAGAGTTCTTGGCCAGCGGAAAAAGCCGTCCAAATTGCGTGAAGTAGCTTAAGGTCGATAGATTCATTATGCGAAGTGAGGTCCGTCAAGGCCCCATGAGTGCCCTACGGTAATTGGAAACAGCCTTCGGCCTTCGCTTGCGCTCAGTCTCCAAAAAGGGGATCGTTGAAAAGGCTTGGTCGAGACGTTGATTGACCGGACGGTTTTAGTACCTGCAACGTCCTGCGGTGAATCTCCAGTTGTCTAGCCCGTCTGGAAGGTGATTGTAAAAGCTCTTGATAAGTGACGCCATGTCGGAACAGCTATACTTCCAGTGTCATGCACTTTTCGAATCTGTCAACTGCCGCCAGACTCCAGCCTATGGAATGCCATTTCCTGGCCATTACAGACCTCTAGGGAGCTTCTGAGCGGACAGGAGGCAGAATCCACCCTAGCCGTCCAATTGTGCGTTTAGATTGACGAATTCCACGTGGGCGTGAAAATGAACAGACCGGGACTGCTCTTGACAAGTTAGGAATTCGTGCTAGACAGGACCCCGGCGACTCTCGGGAGTGAAAATTGACAGATTTCGAGTTGGGGCTACACTGAATTCAGAGAGGCAGCAATCGTTCTTCCGCAGTTATCCCCTTCAGATTGGACCACCCGGATCAGCTTTTCCGTTTCTTGAAAAAACTGTAGACGCCGTAGCCGATAGCCGCTCCAGCGGCGGCTCCAAGCCCGATGACTACACCAGCCGACAGTGCCGTGGCAGCGCCCTGAGCGGCAAGTTCCAAAACGCCGACCGTCGCCCCGCCAGCGCCACCGACCCCGGCTCCGACACCGGCCACGGTAGCTGCTGTTGCTTTGTCCTTTTCCTCTTCTGTCATTTGACTGATTCCCTAAATTTTGATTTTAACGCCATTGCACCCAAACTGAAGGAACTCACTGGGCCGGTGCGGATTTCGAGACGATGAATTGGTTCCGGTTGGCAAAGTACCCGGAAAACGATCCCGCCGTTTTTGCGCCGCCGTTATGACCGCTGCAAAATGACGTTGAAGGGTAGGACCACAGACAACGGGCATTTCGCCTCTCGGTTGTTAGGCCGTGACGCCGCCGTTGCCGACAGTTTGCTGAGCTTTCATCCGTGAAACTGCCGCCACGAGGAGACGGTCCAGCAGAAGTAGGCCGTTTGAGCAGGAATGCTGAATGGCAAAAGCACAGAAAACCAGAATCCGAGCCGAAAAGCTATGTGGCGGTGCCTGTCGTAATCCGAGGGCCTGACGATCTCTTCCGACAATGGACCGAGATAATAGCACAGGTTGGCGATGCACATCATGAACAGGTAAACTGTTCCATCAAGAACAATCGTGATGAGCATGGCATCGGGATCAGGATTTGGAGGAATAGCGCCTTTGGAAATACCCCAAGATACCACGGCGACCTGGACAGCAAAGGCCAACAATCCAGCGAGGATCAAACCGATGTTGTAGCGGAGCCGCCGACGCCCCCACCATTCCTTCGCAGGAACCTGTGGTGGGGCCTTTTCGGGACGCTGTGGTGGCCGTACCTCAAATTGTCGTCCGAATAGAAGCGGCGGCATCATTCAGCGTTATCCATCGGATCGTTGCCGTATACTCTCATTCCAGCTTGCGTCGTCAGAAAGTCCGTGTCAACCAAGGCCGTCGATCCGCACCCCGCTGGTTCTGGCGGCAAGTTGCCCTTTCATTTTTCTCTTTGGCGTTCGACGCCCTGAAGCGGGTTTCCGGGCTAGAGAAGCTGATGCGCCGGATCGGTTCCTGAGATTCTGGTATGCAACGGCTTGCCCCGGATGTTGCATGTGAGTAACGCCGTTGTGCTGGACAATCCTACACCGGCGAGGTGTCTTGATAGAGGAGTCGAGTCGGGCCGACCCCATCGCAGGGTCCATCTACCAGCGAACATGGATCAAAGGTTTCGGATTCATTTCGTAACCACAATACTCGTGACCGGGTGTATCTCAAACGGGTGTGGCTACTTTGGAACGACGCCCAACCATACATAAAATCAGTAGTTTATGGTCATTCGGCCTGTTTGCGACGATGACTTAAACCGGGGATATCGGAATAACCCCGGTTTTTACGT
>Ga0075029_100000841_pt1 | contig 17612 bp, 14 predicted proteins | sample LitLauG_LLR_2013_FD_71391 | JGI IMG/M metagenome (GOLD analysis project Ga0075029, IMG submission 71391) | Freshwater sediment microbial communities from North America - Little Laurel Run_MetaG_LLR_2013 | ecosystem: Environmental > Aquatic > Freshwater > Creek > Sediment | place: USA...
GAGGCGACCTTCTTGCCTTTCAGGATCTTCGCCGCCGCTGCCAGATCCTCCGAACGCGAGTTGACGCACGAAATCAGATAAGCCTTCTGGATCGCGACTTTCTTCTGCTCAATCTCCGCCACGGACTGCATCGCCTGCACGGTGTCCGGCCCGGACACGTGCGGAGTGATTTGCGCGAGATCCAGCGTGATTCGAGCCGCATACGCCGCATCGGGATCAGGCGCGGGAGGATTCTTTTCCCAGTTGGCAATGTCGCTGTCGGTGAATCGCTCGACCCCCAGCGCTTTCAACCGCTGTTGAAGGCCGCGCATGTAGGCGATGGTGATGGAATCCACCGGGAACCAGCCGACGAGCGGTCCCCACTCCGTGGTCATGTTCGAGATCGAAAGCCGCGCATCCATGGAAAGCGATGCGACACCCGGCCCCGTAAATTCGACCGCGGCGTTAAGACATTCATCGTGGTTGTAGAGTCCGCACAGCGTGATGATGACGTCTTTGCCTGTCGCGCCTTCCGGCAACTTTCCTTCGAGAACGACTTGAATCGAGCGCGGAATCTGCCACCAGAATTCTCCCGTGGCCCAAACGGCGGCGGCGTCGGTGCGGACGATCGGCGTTCCGATCGCGCCCAACGCGCCATACATATTGGAATGCGAATCGGATGCGACGACGAACGAGCCCGGGACAACATACCCGCGCTCGACCATGATCTGGTGCCCGATACCCGATCCTGCGGGATAGAAATCGACACCGTGCTCTTTAGCAAACGCTTCAATCGCGCGGTACTTCTTCAGGTTCGATTCATCTTGATTCTGGATGTCGTGATCGAGCGCGAAGGTGAGTTGCTGCGGATCTATCACCTTCTTCGCGCCGATGCCTTTGAACTTGCTCATGACCGCCGACGTGTTGTCGTGCGTCATGCAACGGTGCGGACGGATCGACAAGAAATCGCCAGTTCGCAGCGGCCGCGAAGGCCCTTCCGCCATGTGTTTCTGCGCGATTTTTTCAACGATGGTCTGGCCCATAGCTACTCCAATCAATCAGCCCCTGCGCTTCCACTCAAACTCAATGTAGATCATCTGCCCGATGTGATGGTGCAGATGGGTCGTGCATTGCAGCACCATCTCGAAGCGGTCCTTCGCGTCCGATCCGGTCGCAGTGTAGGCCTTCGTCCAGTCCTCGGGCGACTGGCTTCGAGTGGTCTGAATCACCATCGCGATCGCTTCATCGAACTTCTTCAGCGCCTCGGCCTTTGACGGCGGTGCTGCATCCGAGAACTCGCGCGGACGATCGCGTACGTATCCCGTTCCGGCAATCTGCGCGCCGATGTAGTAATTCAGATTGCCCGTGAGGTGCAGAACGAGATGCCCAAAACTGTTGCCGAAAGGAAACGGCTTAGCCCAGAACTGCTGTTCGCTGAGCGGAGCGGCGAGGTCATGCACGACGCTCGCGAACTTCGTAAAGCGCCCGACCAGCGCCGATGCAATGGAGTCTTTTATCTCTGTCATAAACGCCTCACGCAGACTAGTTACCGGCGACGCTTCTTGCTCACCTTCTTAGCGGTCTTTATCCTTGCTTTTGACGTCGCCTTCTTCTTCACATCTGCTTTCATCAGCGCCATCAACTTAGAAACAGACGGGCATTTCTCCAGGTTCCAGATCGCGTCAATCAGCTTGTCCTGCGCCTTCTTTGAGAGCACACCATCGGCCAGGGCGCGGAATTTCTCTTCAATCTCCGCATCGCTCAGCGGATTTCGCGGATCACCCTTCGGATAGTCGAGTTGCTCGGTGAATTTCCGTCCGTCGGTAGTCGTGATGTTCACAATCACGCGCTGCAGAGCCGGAAAGACTTTCTCGATCTCGGGATCGGCCACGACTTCCACCTTTTTCAGTTGAGCGCGGATCGTCGGATCCATGATCTTCTTCATCTCGAATTGCGCCGGGGTCACTTGCCGCTCCGCGAGTGCGGCGGCGATCACGTACGGGAGCGAATGGTCGGCCGTCTCTTTCGTGTGAGGATCGTACTTGCTCGGATCGGAAAGAATGTCTGCCGCGCGCGCCAGTGAGCGGATCTGAATTTTCTCGACTTGATCGGGATGCAGATCGTTGGTCTTCACCAGATCGAGCACCGCGGAAATCGGAGCGTGCGTCAATGCTTCGGTTGGGAAGAATTTCATTCCGCACTGCGTGATGCGCCACGATTCGCCGAGCCCGTCGGTCAGCAGATTCTGTTTCCACTCTGGACCGTAGCAGTGCACGAGGCCCTCTTTGCCGTCGATCACGTGCTCTGGGCCGCTATAGCCCTTTTCGGCCAGCAAGGCCGCCAGTACGCCGCTTTGCGTGGCCATGGGGTCGACCGTGTTCTTCATCATCGTCAGCTTGCCCGCTGTAACCGCACCCATGGTGCAGTGCCGAGACGCGGAAATTCCGATGGCGTGCTGAATCTGCTCCCAGCTCAGATGCAACGCGCGCCCGGCAACGATCGGCGAAACAAATGCCGTCAGGGTCGCGTGATGCCAACCGCGTTCGCGAATTCCCGGAAACGCCGCTTCGCACAGCCGCATTTCGAATTCATGGCCAAGCACAAATCCGACGATCAATTCCTTGCCATCGCTCTTGGCGCGCTCGCAACAGGCCATCGCCGCCGGGAAAATGTCGGAGGGATGCGACGGATCCTGTTTCCAATAAATGTCGTTGTAGTCCATGCAGCGGATCATCAGCGCATTGGCCAGCGACGCCGACACTGCGTCGATCTTCTCGCCCGTGCCGATCACCGTGGCCGGACCGCGCCCGGCAATCTCCTTCAGAACGTCGAGCGCGATGATCACGTCATGCTGCTGATATCCGCCAAGCGCGCAGCCGACGGAATCGAGCAGAAACCGCTTAGCCTGGTAGACGGCATCCTGCGAGAGTTGCTTGTACTGAAGACCCGCAGCCCAGCGGGACATGGTCGCGGTGATCGTTTCTTTATTAGACGTTTGTGATATCGACACTGACATCTCCTCTTTCGCGGTTATCAGTTGTCAGTTTTCAGTTGTCAGTAAAATCAGAATTCGAGAACTGAGACCAACACCTGGAACCTAAGACCTGACTTTCACATTCTTCGGATTCTTAAACGGCAAAAATGCCATGAAATCCGCGTGGTGCACGATGAACGCTTCGGTCGTGCGCTTCACGAGATCTCCTTCGGCCGCGTGCGCGGCGATGATGTGGCAGACCGTATCTGGCACTCCGCACTCCATGGCCAACGCAACTCCGGTAAATGGATGCCGTAACGCCTCTCCGCGCTCGCTTTGCCGGCTTTTGCCGTCGGGGCCGATCTCGTATTCCAGCAATTTGCCGACATCCGCGAGAATCGCTCCGGCGATCACCACATCGATGTCGATTGGAAGTGCCCGACCCATGAAGTCGGTCATCGCCTTGGCGCTGTCGCGTGCAATATGGACGACGCAGCGCTTGTGCTCCATGAACGTGATGGGGCAATTTGGAACCAGCAAAGTAAAAGGAATCTGATTCAGATCATCGGGCTTTAGCGGACTGCGCTCCAGCGCCTTGATCCAGGCCTGCGTCACCTGCTCGCGAAGCCTGGCATCGCCGATCCACTGAATCTCCGGCCATAGCCTTGCAACGGCCTCCCGCATGGATAAGACCTCCAAATTAGGACTCAATAGCTTATCGGAGTCAGCGTGGATGCGTCGAGGGCACGAAGAACGCGTTAGTGTGACTTGGAAACTGTGGCAGAAAGCACTATTTTTCGATCGGCAGCAGTTCGATGCTGCAGCCGGAGGCGCCGCAGCTAAGCGAGCCCCGGCGGACGATTTTCACCGACGAGACATCCGGGAACCTTACCGGGAAATCCTTTTCACGAAGTTGTTCTCCGGCGGAGCGCAGGCTTTCATCTCCGTCGACAATTTCGGCGCGCTCCGGACGCGGCGAACTATCGAAAACAAGATTGAACCGCGCCGCAGCCGCCTTCGCGGTGATCGGTCCCAGTTTCACAGTACGTCCCTGCACCAACTCGGCTGGAGCCTGTGCGATTACCTTCTGCGCCGCAGTGGGCTCTCTTGCAAGTCTTGTCAGGCGCGTGCGCGAATCCTGAATATCGCTGCCGCCGGCGGCAACCGCCAGCGCATATATATGGATCGCTTTCTCTGTCTGACCCTGCTTTTCGAACACTTGCCCGAGACGATTCGCTACCGTTCCCGACTGGCTCAACATCCACGCCGATTGCAGGAACTGCATGGCCGCCAGATTTTCCCCGCGCTGATATTTCGCCCATCCCATGCGCGCCCAAGCGAGGGCCACCAGTTTCATCGATGAAAACGCCGACGGCCCCAGTCGGTCCATTTCGCCCGAGTCGAACTGGCCTCCAATGTCATAGAGCACCTGCTGCGCGTCGTTCTCGGTCTGCGTCGGATCAATATCCGGCTTCAGTGCCGAAGCATAAATATCCTGGCCGGAATCGCCTCCCGCGCTCCCCGTCAGCCCCTTCATCAACTCTTCCGCCAGCGCCTTCTGTCCCAGCCGCCCGTACACTTGCGCCAGCGCCATCTTCGTCTCAGGGTCGTCAGGAGGAATCGCCGCCGCAGATTCCAGTTCCGTGCGCGCATCAGCATCCCGGCCCAACTGCGCCAGCAGCAAGCCCAGATTCTTATGGGTTGCTTTCTCGTACGGAGCCATCTCAAGCTGCTTTCGATAAGCCTGGATCGCCTCATCCGTCTTCCCGGTTTGCTGCAACTCCATCGCCAGGTCGCCGTTGGCGTGCTTGTGGTTCGGATCGATCTCCAACTGCTTGCGGAATGCGGCAATTGCGTCCGCGTGACGATTGTCGCCCGCGTAAGCCAGACCCAAGTCGTACCATGTGTCCTTCATGCCCGCGTCTGACAGGCTCGGATCGCCGTTGGTCGAACGCTTCAGCAGATCGATCGCCGTGAGGTAGTCCTTACTCTGCAGCGTTTTCACGCCGGCTTTATGCAACTCCGCAGGAGTTCCCTCCATCTTCGCCGACTGCGCGCTTTGACCCGCTGGCATCAGGATGTTGCACGACAGCAGCTGATCCTGATCGCTCACTGTCGCGTTGCGAAACGACTCGTAGTCGGCACGCCGCGCGGCCGACACATCGTTTCTCTTCACCACGAGCTTTCGCTCGCCTTCCAGACTTCCCTTGCTGAGCGTGTAGGCCGAAGAATATTCGCCGTAATCGCGCGACATCTTCACAGCCGTCGGCGTGTGCACCGTGTAATTGGAGGGAAACTGCAGACGAACTTTGTAGTCCATTTCGCCAGCCGGACCAATGTTTAGCGGCTCCGTGGATCGCTCTGAAGCGTGAATTGCGGGCAGCGCAAGCGGTGGAATCGGACGAAAACTCACGCTGGTCGATGGCACGACGAAATACCGGTCCTGATGCAGGTGATATTTCAGATGGAAAGGCTTGCTTGTGTCTTCGATGGGATCAAGCTGCACGTTGTCAACGTCCCCCGGCAAGCCCCAACCGGCCGACAGCACTTTCACGAAGTCTTTCCACTGCGCTTCCGAGAAACGCCGGAAACTCCCGCGCATCGGCCAATCACGATCGCCTTGCGCCGTGACCTCGAGCGTGGCATCGAGCGCTCCGAACTCGCTGAATTTGCCGTCGAGCGTGAACCTCATGAAGCTGTTGACCAGCGAATCCGCCAGAGTTCGCTGCAGCCCTCCTTCGTCATCTGTGGAAGCCAGCACGGCCTGCTTATTTCGCAACTGATAAAGGATCAGCCCGAACGGAGTCACCTCCGGCGTCGTATCCAGCCAGGTCAGGCCCGTTCCCAGACGCGCCGCCGTGATCACGTGATCGAACTGTGCTGGAGACGGAACATCCACGTCGAGTTTGCGGGAACTGTCGATCAGCACCGGGTAGCTCTGGATCCCTTCCGCCCGCAGCATGGAGGCGAACAGTGTGTGCTTGTCTTTACAGTCACCGTAGCCGTTCTGCAGGACATCCGATGCCGGGTGCGGTTGGTAGCGCCCGATTCCCAACGAAATGCTGACATAACGGATGTTGCGCGCGACAAAGTCATACAGCCTCCGCGCCTTTTCCGTCGGAGAATCCGCGCCCTTGGTGAGCTCGTCGGCTTTCTTCTTGACGACGTCGTCCGCAGTCATGCGCTCGCCCTGCAGCTTGGCGTACCACTCGGCAACCTGCCGCCAGGTTGTAAAGGTTGTCAGTTGGACATCCGCGCCAGTGTCTTCTTCTTCATCTTTATCTCTGTCTCTGTCCGGCTGGATGTTATTCACAACCCAGGTGTAGCTCCGGCGGTCGTCTTTGTCTTGAATTTCCGGCTGACGAGAAGGAGTCTTCAGCTTTACCTCGCGCGCCTTCGGAATATCGATTTCCAGCCGGTCTTCGTTGACCGCGACACCCTTCGGAAAGGTGTACTCGTACCAGAAATTTCCCGGAGCGAGCGGCGTTTGCACCCGCGTAACGGTGCGGTATTCGAGAGTGTCGCCCGGTTGCAGCGCAGTCACCGAAATGTGCCGCTGGCGATAATCGCTGTACATCGGCGCTTCCTTCAGCACATCGGGGGCAAAATCCTGCGCCGTTGAATCAGGCGTGACCACCACCTTGCCATCTGGCTTGCGCACGCGGACATACTCGATTTCCAACTTCTCGGTCGCCGACGAATATCCGAAAACCAACTGGCCGAAGGCCTCCACCCCCGCCTGACTCTGAACCCGGATCACAGCCTCGGTCTCGCTGACTTCCGTGCCGTCGTTCTCAAAACGAACCCGATTCAGAATGCGCTCATACACCGCCGCTTCTTCGGCATTCTTGGTTTTCGGCTTGGCAGCGGGAGGAGGAGTGGAGGGAGGATTCGATGATCCGGAAGTTTGCGCCGGGGCATCCGTAATGATTGCCGAAGCCATCCAACAGACGAACAAAACCCGAACTGCAAGAGGCGAAAAGCGATTTGCCATATTGAAGTTTTTTACGCTGTGCCCGGCGTAAAATCAAACGAACCGGCATGAATATTCGACAGACAATTTGGCTGGCGGGAGTCGTCGTCCTCCTCAGCTTGACGCTGCATGCCCAAGCGCCGCTTGCGATAGTTGACGAGCCGTTGCCTTCCCTCGAGATTGGAGTGGATTTCAACTTCGTTCTCCATGCCACGGGTGGCGTCGCGCCTTATGTCTGGAGCGTCTCGGGAGGCGAACTCCCAGAAGGTATCGACCTGACACCACAAGGCATTCTCCACGGACGTCCGACCAAACCCGGCACGTTCTCCCTGACGGTCACAGTCGGGGACTCTGGCCACCCGGCCCACACCTTTAGTAAAGAACTCCGGGGCGCGGTCTCCGCCCCGCTGCTGCTGGAATGGCTCGATCCTCCCAAGGTGCGTGATAACCGCATCGACGGCTCCGTCCAGATCTCGAACGGATCGAAGGACACGTATGATCTCACCGTGATCATCGTCGCGGTGGCCACTCTGGATAGCCGGGCCACCGCCATTGGCTATCAGCGCTTCGATCTCAAGCCCGGCGCGACCAACGTGAAGATTCCGTTTGGCAACACGCTGCCCCGCGGAGCCTATGTCGTCCATGCCGACGCCATCGCCGAGGTGCCAGCAAAAGGGACTATTTTGCGCCAAAGGCTGCAAACGTCGATGCCATTGATGATCCTGCAAGGCCCCTAGCCACGGTACGCTGGTCACTTGCTGGCCCTATGCTATCCTGATTATCTTGAGGTAGTTGCACTGGGTTGGGTGGTTCTCGTCTGAATCCGCCGGGCGTTTTGTATGGAGCTTTTTCTTAACCTTTGTTGGCTCTCACTGTTGTTGCCCGCCTTTGTCTTGTGGCGACGACGAGCCGTTCTGGTTGTTCCGGGACGACGCCGGCACCCGCTCATCTTTGTTGGGACCCTCGGCTGCACCCTGATTCTGCTCTTTCCCGTAATCTCGGCCAGCGACGATCTGCATGCCATGCGGCCCGAGATGGAGGAGTCTGAGCGCGCCTGCCGCGATGCCAGCCGTTGCTCCGGTACAGTTCATGCGATAGCACATTCATCGCAATGCGTTCTGCCCTGTTCGAGCTTTCTATCTCCGGAATTCGCGCAAGTCGGCAGCGTTCTTCCTATTCAAGCTCCCCGGATCGGTGACCTTTCCGCGCCGGCCCACACCGGCCGCGCTCCGCCGCTTGCGCATCCCGTTTCTCTATAAAACTGAATTCCCAGTTGCTTCATTACGGAAATCCTGAGAAATTCCCCCAGGTTCACGCGCACGGGGTGGGCAGTATTTCCCCAATACGCACGGAGTACACGATGTTCAAGCTTCGCAATTTCGGTCTGGCCGCATGGATATTGGCCGCGGCAGTTCTGCGCGCTTCGGCGCAGCAGGCCCTGACCTGGGAGGAAGTGCGCCAGCGTTTCGAGCAGAGCAACCCGACTCTGCTGGCCGATAAACTGTCGATCGACGAGTCCAGGGCCCAGGAAATCACCGCCTACTTTCGCCCCAATCCGCAGCTCACCTTGTCGGCGGACGGTACGCAAATCGCTCCCCACAATGGCGTCTGGAAGCCGTTTGCCGGAACGTTTGAATCCCCGGGCATCAGCTACCTGCACGAACGGCAGCACAAACGGGAGTTGCGATTGGAGAGTGCCAAGAAAGCAACTCTGATAGCAGAATCGAGCCACGCTGACCTGGAGCGCACTCTGCTGTTCACACTGCGCGGCGCGTTTGTCTCCGCGCTGCAAGCCAAAGCGGTGCTGCAACTGGCAAAAGACAATCTCGACTACTACGACAAAGTTCTCCACATCAGCCGCGATCGCTTCGCCGCCGGCGACATCGCGCAAATCGACCTTGACCGGTTGGAACTACAGCGTGTGCAGTATGAATCGGATCTGCAAGCCGCCGAGGAGAGCCTGGAAACCGCGAAGATCCAGCTGCTCACTCTGCTCAACGACCGCACTCCGATTCAACAACTCGATGTAACCGGGATCTATGACTTCAACGACCAGCTCATGCCCCGCGAGGACTTCCGGAAGATTGCCATGGACACGCGCCCGGACTTAAAGGCTGCTGTCGAAGCCGTGGACAAAGCGCAGACCGATCACAAACTGGCGGTGGCCAATGGGTCTGTCGATCCGACTCTCGCCGCCTGGTACACGCACAACTCATCCACCAACAACCCGTTCGGCACAAACACGCTTGGTGTCAGTGTCAGCATCCCGCTACGGATCTTCGACCGCAACCAGGGAGAGAAGCTTCGCACGCAACTCGATATCCGGCGCAACGAACGGTTGCGTGACGCCGCCGAGGCTCAGGTGCTCAGTGACGTGGATTCCAGCTACGCCACGGTGGACAGCAATCTGAACCTGCTGCGCCCGTACAAGGCGAAGTACCTGCAGATGTCGGTGCGGGTGCGCGACACGATTACGTTCTCCTACCAGCACGGCGGGGCGTCACTGCTCGATTTCCTCAACGCACAAGCGGAGTACCGCAGCGTGCAATTGAACTACGTGAACCTAGTCGGCTCGTACTTATCCACTGCCGCCCAGCTGAATATGGCTGTGGGCCGCGAGGTGATCCAATGACATCGCAAGCGAAACACTTCTTCAGTTCAAGAGCCGCCAATGCTCTGCAATCGGGGGACTCTTGCGGCGCGGCCGCAGTCACGGGCCTTCCCCCTGTTGCCGCGCCGAAGACTTATGCTGTACGCCGCGCTGTGCTTTTGCTTTCCCTGGCTGTGCTCGCCGTCTGCGCAGCCTGCTCGAACGACACGAAAGCCGCACCCACCAAGGAACAGGTTGTGCTCGACCCCAACCTGTTCACGGTCGAGCACCCCGAAATGTTTCAGACAGTCAAAGCGGAAAGCCGCGATTTGCCAACGGAGCTAACGGCCAATGGAACCGTGCAGCCCGACGTCAACAAGACGATTCACGTTACTTCCCTTGGTGGCGGCCGCGTTGCCGAACTCAAAGCCCGCCTTGGAGACTACGTCAAGAAAGGCCAGGTGCTGCTCATCATCTCGAGCCCCGATCTTGCCGGAGCCGTAGGCGACTACCAGAAGGCGTCTGCCGATGAGGCGCTCGCCGCTAAGGCACTCGAACGTGCCCAGCTTCTCTACTCGAAAGGAGCGTTCGCGCAAAAAGATCTGGAGGTCGCCGAAAACGCTGAGGCCAAGGCGAAAACCGATCAGAAGACCGCCGAGAACCGTCTCCGAGTATTGGGCGGAGATCCTGCCCATCCCAGCACAATGATCGAACTGCGTGCGCCAGTGGCTGGCACCATCGTCGAGCAGAATGTTGCCGGATTCGAAGGCATTAAGAGTCTTGACAACACCCCGAACCTGTTCACCATCGCCGATCTCTCGAACGTTTGGATAGTCTGCGACGTTTACGAAAATGATCTCGGCGGCATACACATCGGCGATCCCGCCGAGGTTCGGCTGAACGCGTTCCCCGATCGTGTTCTAAAGGGTACGGTAAGTGACATTTCACGCGTCCTCGATCCCAATACCCGCTCCGCCAAAGCGCGTATCGAGCTCGCCAACCACGACGGATCCCTGCGCCCGGGAATGTACGCCGCAGCCACGTTCCGGTCGCGTAAACAGACGGCCCACCTCATCGTGCCTGCCACCGCCATCATGCGGCTCCAGGATAAAGACTGGGTGTTCCGCAAAGAGTCTGCCAACTCATTCCGGCGCATGGAAGTTCACACCACAGGCTTGCCCGGAGGATTACAGCAGATTCAGAGCGGCGCCAAGGCGGGTGATGAGCTTGTCGTCAATGCACTGGTATTTTCCACCGCCGTTTCGGAGCAGGGCAAATGATACGGTTTCTCATCGATTTCGCCCTGCGCAACCGCATCCTGGTTCTCAGCGTGGCGCTGGTGTTGTTTGTCTGGGGCATCATTTCGTTTCGTAATCTGCCGATTGAGGCGTACCCGGACGTCGCCGACACCTACACACAGATCATCACGCAGTGGCCCGGACATGCCGCGGAAGAAGTCGAGCAGCAGATCACCGTCCCGCTGGAAGTCGTTCTTAACGGCGTCCCGCACAAGACGCACCTGCGTTCGGTTTCGCTCGCCGGGCTTTCCGTCGTCACCATCATCTACGACGACGAAATCACCACCTTCAATGCGCGCCAGGAAGTGCTCGACCGCCTGCAACTGGTCAGCCTTCCGGCTAACGTCAACGCCAACCTCGGCCCGGACTACAGCCCTACTGGCCAGATCATGTTCTTCACACTGAAGAGCACGAATCCGCGCTATGACGTGATGGCACTCAAGACTCTCGCCGACTGGTTTGTGCTGAACCAGCTTAAGTCCGTACCTAACGTGGTGGACATCAACATTTTCGGCGGGCCTACGCGCGAATATCAGGTGCAGATTGACCCGGGGAAGCTGGTTTCGTACGGCCTATCGCTTTCCCAGGTTGAGCAGGCTCTCGCGAACAACAACACCAATGCTGGCGGAGGATTCATCGAGCGCGGCCAACAAGCGCTGAACGTGCGCGCCGTCGGCCTGATGCAAACCACCGACGACATCGCCGCCACCGTCATCAAGAGCGTCAATGGAACACCCGTCCGCGTCCGCGACCTCGCCATCGTGGTGCAGGCACCGAAGATTCGCCTGGGCCAGCTTGGCAAGACGATTCGAAAAGAAGACGGCACCGTGATCGACGACGAAGACGTCGTCGAGGGCATCGTGCTCCTCCGCAAGGGTGCGGAAGCCGATGCCACGCTCGACGCTCTGCATGCCAAGATCAACGAACTCAACAGCGGCAATCTCTTGCCGAAGGGCGTGAAGTTCGTTCCGCATCTCGATCGCAGCGATCTGGTGCACTACACCACGCACACCGTGCTGCGAAATCTTACGGACGGCGTAATCCTCGTCACTCTGATCTTGTTCATCTTCCTGGGCAACGTTCGTAGCGCCCTTATTGTTACGGTCACGATCCCGTTCGCATTGCTCTTTGCCGCCATTCTGCTCGATCTCAGTCACATCCCGGCCAACCTGCTTTCTCTTGGCGCGCTCGATTTCGGCATGGTTGTCGACGGATCCGTGGTCATGGTGGAAAACATCATGCGCCACGTTTCTTATACTCAGAAGAAGAAGACCTTCCTCGAAATCATCGCCAGCGCCGCGCACGAAGTGCAAAAGCCAGTCTTCTTCGCCCGCATCATCATCATCGTTTCGTATCTGCCGATCTTTACCTTGCAGCGTGTGGAAGGCCGCCTGTTCCGCCCCATGGCCTGGACGGTCGCGTTCGCCCTGCTCGGAGCTCTTCTGTTCGCGATGCTGATTGCGCCTGTGCTCTGCCACCTCGTTTTCCGCGACGGCAAGATCAAGGAATGGCGCAATCCGATGATGCGCATCCTGCAGGACGCCTACCGCCGCCGGCTGGAGTGGTGCTTCGATCACATGAAGCTCACTCTCGGCACCGGCTTGGCTGCCTTCGCATTTATGCTCTTCCTGCTCTTTGGAGGAGTCCTTGGCTCCGAGTTCTTGCCTCACCTCGACGAAGGCGCGATTTGGGTGCGCGGAACTCTCGCACCAAGCGCCGGGCCATCCACGGGAATCGCTGTCACGAAACGCGGGCGCATGATCCTCTCGGAATTTCCGGAAGTCACCCAGGTCGTAAGCCAGGTCGGCCGCCCCGATGACGGCAGCGACGCCAGCGGTTTCTACAATACGGAATTTTTTGTCGATCTCCGCCACCGTTCCGAATGGCGCTCGCAATTCCGTACAAAAGAAGAATTGATCGACGCCCTGGACAAGGCGCTCAACCAGATTCCCGGCGTGGACTGGAATTTCTCGCAGCCGATTTCCGATAACGTCGAGGAGGCCGTCAGCGGCGTCAAAGGCGAACTCGCGGTCAAACTCTTCGGCAGCGATTTGAAGACTCTCGAGCAGAAGGCCGACGAGATGCAGGACGTGATGAGCAAGATTCCGGGCGTTGCCGATCTCGGCACGTTTCAGGTTCGCGGGCAGCCCAACGTCAACCTCGTCGTCAATCGCAGCGCAGCGGATCGTTTCGGCATCAACGTCAGCGACGTGCAGGACGCGGTCGAAACTGCTGTTGGCGGCAAAGCCATCAGCCAGATCCTGATCGGCGAGCAGCGCTACGATCTTACCGTCCGCTACCAGGAGCCGTACCGCAAGACCGTCGAGGACATTGAGAACATCCGCATTCTCGCGCCCTCCGGCGAGCGCGTTTCCCTCGGTCAGCTCTGCGACGTGAAGCTCGAAGACGGCGCTTCTTCGATCTATCGCGAAGGCAACTCGCGCTACATCGCGATAAAGTACAGCGTGCGCGGCCGTGACCTCGGTAGCACGGTCCGCGATGCCATCGAGCAAGTCCACGAAAAGGTTAAGCTTCCCGAGGGCTATCACCTCGATTGGACTGGCGAATACGAGAGCCAGCAGCGCGCCAACAAAAGGCTCGCCATCATCGTGCCGGTTACGCTCTTGCTTATGGCCTTCATCCTGTACTCGATGTTCGACTCCTGGAAGTGGGTCGGCCTGATCTTTGCCGTGGTTGCACTGTCGCCACTCGGCGGAGTGCTCTCGCTCCTCGCCACAGGCACACACTTCTCGGTTTCGTCGGGCCTCGGCTTCCTGGCGCTGACCGGCGTTTCCGTCGAAATCGGCGTGATCATGGTGGAGTACATCAACCAGTTGCGGACCCGCGGCATGGACCCGCGGCAAGCCGCCAAAGAAGGCGCTGAACTTCGTCTGCGCCCGATCATGATGACCATGCTGGTCGCGACCCTGGGCCTGCTACCGGCGGCCTTGTCGCACGACATCGGTTCCGACTCGCAGCGCCCGTTCGCCATCGTCATTGTCGGAGGCCTGATCGTCGAACTAGTTGTCAGTCTCGTCATGATGCCCACACTCTACGTCTTCTGGGCACGACCAGGGGATAAACTGCCTCCGGCAGAACTCGAATTTGTCGAAGAAGGCGAACACGTGGATTAGGCTAAGGGCGAGGTCAGAGGTGAAACCCTTGGGAGGTTAACCTCTACAATCTGACTTCTTACCTCTGACCTTCCCTAGCCTTTCTTGCTTTTTGGGCGAGCTTCCACTAGATTTCATGTTTCCTGGTCTGACGAGCGGGAAGTACGCTGGAAACTAGTCTTCAGGAGTAATGGATATGAAGCGCTATATTACGCTCGCGTTGGGCATGTTATTGGTCGTAGGAGCAGTCGTCAGTCTGCCCGGTTGCGGACACGATCAGGTGCTGACCTCCATCACTGTCAACCCCAGTGGAGCGACCATTACAGGTGCGGGAGTGATCGTGAATTTCCAGGCGATTGGAACCTATATCCATCCGCCCGAGAACAAGGACCTGACGAATTCTGTGGTGTGGGCGTCGGTCGCTCCGCAAATCATCGACTTTAACTTTGTCGGTTCAACTGCTGGTCAGGCTATGTCAGGGTCCGGCTGCGGCTCCAACATTGGCATCACGGCGACTCATTACAGTGACCCGCAGAACAAGTCAGGCAGCGTGGTGGTCGGCAATGCGGTTGTGACTGTGAAAGGGAACCCGGGCTGCTAGCTGTGCCTTCACTGATCTTCCAAGAGCGCGCCTAACGTGGGCTTATGTTTCTCTGGCTTCATCTTCTTCGCGACCACCAGTTGCGAGGGCTTCGGGCTTCCCACGCGTTCGCGAGCCATTTCGCGTACTAACTTGCTGGCAGACAGGACCTTCTTTTTTCGCTTGCGAGCCATGGCCGTAATTCTGGCATCTTCGCACATTCCGCCCGCAAAAGTGCAATAATCAAAATTTAGAAAGCGGATTCAAAGCTGGAAGCGAGAGCACTGATATGGATGAGCGCGAATTTTTTGACGAGAAATCCGAAAAGAAGCCCGCAAACCTGAGTTGTCCGCACTGCCAGCAGTCGGCCGAGTACGAAATTCAGTGGCTGGTGCGCATGAAGAAGAAAAGCCTGCCGCCGCGCGCCGACGACCGCGATCGCGCCAAGTTTGCCAAGGCGCAATCCTATATGCTTCGCCGCGACGACGTGATGATGTGCAAGAACATGCGCTGCCGCAAACGCTTCGATATTACGGGCGTGCAGAGCGTCGCTTTTCTTCAGTAACGTAGTTGGAGCGGCTCTTCAGGATCGCGTAACGCGGTGCAACAGCGGGGGCTCTGGCCTCTGAGTCCGGCCGAAACTTAGTTCTTTTCGCGGCTCGCCACAATCGTCGCGGCCAGCGACCGCACACTCTGCAGCAACCTTCCGAGACTTTCAGAAGCTGGCGCCGAGAGCGCCGATTGCTTCTCCACCGGAGCGTCGCTGTACCCTTCCCGCACCATCTCCTCGGCAGCCTTGGCAAAACGCCGGGTACTCTCATCTTCCATGGCCAGGAAGCGAAATGCCTGCGCCAGCGGTACCCCATCGGCTCCAGTCTGCAGGAATTCGACGTGGCCGGTGACCTTGCCGTACACCGTGTTCAGAGCGATATCACCCATGGTTCCGTAGGCGATCGGGCCCTTGGCCAGAACGGCCGAGCCTCCGCTCAGCGACAAGCGCTTCAGCACGCCGACAAAGTGGGCGCCATTGATCGTAAATAATGCCCGTTCACTGTTCGGGACGCGGATGCGAGGAGCGCGGCCTCTGCTCGATTTCTGGGACTTCTTCACAGTAACCAGCATGGCAACCGCCAGACGAGCGGTCAAGATTACCACCGTGCACCACTCCAGACGGTCATTTATACTTGACAGTTTCCTTATACCTCTTGACCTCGCAGAAGATGGAGTAATCCCGTGAAGATTCTGGTTTGCATGAAGCAGGTCCCACAGAAAGACGCTCCGCTCAAGCTGAATGAGGCGGGGACGTGGATCCGCGAAGATGTTTCCTACGAAGTGAATGAACCGGACGCATTCGCGCTCGAAGAGGCGCTGCGGCAGAAGGAGAAGCACACCGGCGAAGTGGTGGTCATCACGGCTGGTCCGGCGCGCGCCTCGCAGGTGCTGCGCGAAGCCCTCGCCAAGGGCGCTGATCGGGCGATCCATCTCGAAGACGATGCCTTTGTCGGCCTCGATGCCTACAACACCGCGCGCGCCATCGCGGCAGCCATAAAAGACGACAAGTTCGACCTCATCTTTACCGGCCTGCAATCCGATGACTACGGATTCGCGCAAACCGGCGTAATTCTGGCCGAGATTCTCGGCATGCCACACGCGACCATCATCATGCAGATCGAGAAGAACGAAGGAGGCATCCGCGTGAAGCGCGAGCTCGAAGCCGGATTTTTCCAGTTCGTTGATATGCCACTGCCTGCGGTGCTGACCATTCAGTCGGGCATCAACAAACTGCGCTATGCCACGCTGATCGGCATCAAGCAGGCGAAGACCAAGCCGATGCGCAAGGTGACGCTCGCGGAAGTGCAATCGGCAATGGGCGGCAATCTGCAAAAGATCGAGAAGCTATACGTTCCGCAGAAGTCGAAGAACACCGAATTCTTAGAAGGACCTCCAGCCGAAGTTGCGAAAAAACTGGTCGAGAAATTGAAGAACGAAGTGCGAGTAATTTGAAGACCGTTCTCAGTTGTCAGTTATCAGTTCTCAGTTAAGGAACTGGGCGGTTACTGACAACTGATAACTGAAAACTGAGAACCGACCTTATGGATACTATTCTTGTTGTCGTTGAACAACGTGAAGGAAAACTGAACCGCGTCTCCTGGGAGACGATTGCTGCTGGCCAGGCAATCGCCGCGCAGACCGGATGGGCGCTCGAAGCCGCAGTCGTCGGATCGGGCGTGGCTGCAATTGCTTCCGAGGTCGCGGCGAAGAAAGTTGCCAAGGTGTATGACATCGAGTCGGCCAAGCTCGAGCCCTACACTCCAGATGCCTTTGCGTATGCGCTCAAGGACTTTCTCGCGAAGCATCCGGCAAATGTTGTGCTGATGCCGCATACGTATCAGGTGCGCGACTTCGTGCCCAAGCTCGCGACTGCCTTGCAGACTACGGCCATCAGCGACGTGATTGGCTCGCGCTACGAAGGCGGCAAACTGCTGCTGACGCGTCAGATGTTTCAAGGCAAGTTCTCGGCTGACGTCAGCTTTACCGGCTCTGGGCCTTGCTTTGTCACCTTCCAGAATGGCGCATTCCGCGCCGACAAGGTCGAGGCGGGAGCGGCTGCTGCTCCGGTTGAGACCGTTAACGTCGATGTTCCCGATGGCGTCGTGCGCAACAAACCGCAGGAAGTCTTCAAGGAAGCGAAGCAGGCGGTTGACCTGACGCAGGCCGAAATTATTGTCTCGGTCGGTCGCGGCATCAAGGAGCAAAAGAATATCGACCTCGCCAAACAGTTGGCCGATGCGCTCGGCGGCGAACTCGCGGCTTCGCGGCCGATCTGCGACAACGGATGGCTTCCGATGGATCGACAGATCGGATCGTCGGGGCAAACGGTCGCTCCGAAGCTGTATCTGGCGCTCGGCATTTCGGGCGCGATCCAGCACATTGTCGGCATGAAAGGCTCGCGCAGCATCGTGGCCATTAACAAGGATTCCGAGGCTCCGATTTTTGAGATTGCCGATTTTGCGATTGTCGGAAATTTGTTTGACATCGTTCCTCCACTGATTGAGGAAGTGAAGAAGGCGAAGAGCTAGGTTTCAAAGTTTCAGGGTTTCAAGG
>Ga0075029_100000842_pt1 | contig 17607 bp, 16 predicted proteins | sample LitLauG_LLR_2013_FD_71391 | JGI IMG/M metagenome (GOLD analysis project Ga0075029, IMG submission 71391) | Freshwater sediment microbial communities from North America - Little Laurel Run_MetaG_LLR_2013 | ecosystem: Environmental > Aquatic > Freshwater > Creek > Sediment | place: USA...
GGAAGACGCTGCAAGCTGGCCAGCTCGTCGAGCACAAACCAGACTCGTTTCTGGTGTGCTTTCGGTTCGTTCAGCAGGCGGAGCACCAGCATGTCGATCCATACACTTTGCAGTGGACGAAGCGCCTCGCGCTCGGCTGGAAGCGAGGTGATGAAGATCCATCCCTGGCGTGTTTCGGACCACTCGGTTGCGGTCCATTCTCCGTTGCCCGCGCCCTTGTGCGGCAAGAGCCGAAGGCTCTTTGCGACCTTACTGAGCGAGGCCAACACGCCTACTCTTTGCGGGGGTGCCGTGTGGTCGATGAAGTTGGCGACTTCTGTGCGAGCGACTCGATTGTCAATTTCCTTTGGGTTACTCATCCATTGGATAAGCTCCTCCGGGGTCGGTCCGTAGCGCAGCAGATACGCGAAGATCTGCTGCGGAATCTCGAAAAAGAACTCGCCCTTTTTGTCTTGCGGTGGCTGGAAGAGCGAGACGGCAATTGCGTCCGCTTCTGAACTCGTCCGCAGCTCTTCCGCTGGCCCCCAATAGGGGCATCGCCGGTCGAGCGGATTGAGAATGATGTCGTGTTTCGAGTCGTAAAAGCGGCGGGTGTACTCTAGCGCCGGATCGTAGACGATGGCGGAATCGCCACGGCTTCGGATCTGCCGGAGCATCTGCATAATAATGGTGGTTTTGCCTCCACCGGTGTCCGCGATGATCTGCACGTGCTGGGCCTCGGCCTTGGCCGGGATGCGAAGCATCTCCTTCAGCCCGTCGATCTTGATGCCAATTCCCTCTCCCTGCACTTTACAGTTGAACTCTTTCGGCGTGACCCGCTCCGTTCCTTTTAGCCGCCGCCCGTACCTCATTTGCTTGCGGCGCTTGATGTCCTTCTGGATCGAAAACGGAAGCTGGATGAGCAGGGATACCAGACCGAAAAACAGTGGAAGCTGGTAAATCTCGGATAGGCTTTCGCCACCATAAATCGCACTCTTGAGGTAGGCACTCAAGGGCGCATCGATGTACGTTCGTTCCGGGTCCTGGTAGAGCAAATCATAGCCAGCGTGCAACGCGGACTGCGAGAGCGCCAGCGGGAGCGGTTTCGTTCCCGGTTCCGGTGTGTTGCCGTCTGTCACGTCCGCGCCCGTAGCCGGTCGCGGTCGGATTCCGCGAGCGCCGATCATCACCAGGCGGTACTTGTCTTTGCGGCTGGCGGAGACGCCGCCGGCAACGCTCGACCGCATGTAGATCGGCGTGTAGAAGCGCTGTAGCGGAGTATTGCCGAAGGTGAAGCGCAGATAGACGAAAAGTCCGGTGAGGATCACGGCAAAGAACACCGCGCCGTAGGTGTAGACGGCGCCGTGAGGCGGGAAAATGATCGTTTCTCTTCGCCCCCAATGCATGGTTGCCATTACACTTTCTCCAGGTCTGTCCGCGTCTTGATCGCCAAGCTGCGCTTGTGCTTTTTGACCTCGGCGATAGTACCGTCGAAGACTTCCGGTGTTATCTTTTGCCCTGTCGTAAGTGGTTTGAGAAGGTTCGTGAGCATGAGCCGAAGGCCGATAATTTCAACCAACTCCGGGCTCACGGGCTGCTCGCCCGAGGCCCGTGCTAGCTCGTCTAGAATGAGTTGCCGGATCAGTTCGCCGGGTGTCGTTTCTCGGTCCCGGCAATGATGTTCGAGCGTTGCTAGCTCGTCCGGGCTGAGCTTCGTTCCAGCGGTTTTGACCCGACACTTTGCACTCTTCGCCGCGCTTTCCGCTACGCTGTCATCACCGAGAAGCGACATATTTTCCTCCCTTGAAACCCGGAGCGCTCTAAAGCGCCTTGGAGCGCCCCGGAGCGCCTTGCGGCGCGTATCTTCTTTGTTTTCTGTACGTCGATTGGAGCGCCTCAGAGCGCTCTAGCACGACCCTTGGAGGGATGGAGTGTCATAAATAAACCGATGCGAAGCATCGTCCTAATTCCATCCCGACTGTCTCCACAACAATTCGGATTGCATAAATCAATTCCTTTGCTGATTCCGTGTCCATGTAATTCGATAACTCATGTGAATGTTACGCGCCTTGGTGCTGTGCTTTTGCTGCTGGCTTTCGGCCACGCTTTCCCCCATTTTGATTTCGAATCCGTAAACATGCTGGCGCTTTCTTGCAATCGGGTGACTCTAGAAACTTCTGGAAGTCCTTGTCCCTGTTAAACACATAATCAAGCGCCTGGGTGACAACGTCGTCGGCATTGGCATTGATAAACGCAGCGTATTTATCGACGTTCGCGGCGGTTGACTCTTCCAGGGTGATGGTGGCTACAACCTTCTTTGTCGGGGCGATTTCAAGCAATGGCATTGGCAGTCTGTCCTTTCGGTAATTTCGTTCTTATCTCAACAAAGACAATTCCTCAGAACTTTCAGGTGGCTTGAAAGGTTGCGGATAAATCGGCGCGCGCTTGCGTTTCTCGGCAAGGTCAAAGATGATCTCGTGTTCCTGATATTGCGTGGCCCGGTTGTAGCCCTTCAACCGGATAAGACCGCTGATCTTGCGGCCTTCTGCGAAGCGACCGCACTGCACGACATAGGACACGCATTCGCCGATTTCCGCCGCAATATCGTGCAGGTTGGATTGCTGGTGCGAACGCTTCGCCAATTCCGCGAAACGTCCCGTGGCTTGTAGCGGAGAGCTGGCATGAATCGTTGCCATAGATCCGGCGTGCCCTGTGTTGAAAGAATCCAGCAGAGTCCGCGCTCCTTCGCCGCGCACTTCGCCCAAGATGATTCGATCTGGACGCCAGCGTAGTGACGCGCGGAGAAGGGCATCGAAGTCGACGCGCCCTTCCTGCGTATTTTGACACTCGGCGCACACCACATTGGGCTTATTGATTCGCAATTCGGAGGTATCTTCGATCACAACAATGCGCTCGGAAGACGGAATAAAATCGGCCAAAGCGTTGAGCAAAGTCGTCTTCCCACTGCCCGTTCCGCCGCTAATGAGCATGGTGTGCCCGCCCTCGACAATTTCCTGCAAAATCCGTGCAACTTCGCGCGTCATCGCGCCGTTGTTTATCAGGTCTTCAACGGTGTACCGCACCTTAGAAAACTTGCGAATTGTTACCAAGGGATTCGGCCGGACAACCGGTAGATTTACCGCTGCGAGACGGCTCCCATCCGGAAGCTGGGCGTCTAGAAATAGGTTGGCTTCATCGAACTTCTTGCCCAATTTGTTCGCGATAACATTTAACCCGGTAAGCAACTTCTTCAGCTCAAATGTCACGCCCTCGGCCCCGAGAAGTTTCCCGCTGCGCTCGAACCACCACGTGCCATCCGGGTTCCCCATGATTTCGGTAATGCTATCGTCCAGCAGCAACTCTCTGATCGGCTCCATGAAGGACATCAATAGCTGTAAGTCGTTGCTCACCGGATCGCCTCAGTGTGGATCAATTCGTCGGATCGAACGCAAAATCGTCGGGTGACTTCTAAATTTCCCTTTGGAAAATAGCTTGCAAATTAGAACGCCTGATCGCTGCGGAAACGGATAATGGTTAGCCCCAGCGGATTCACTGCAAGCTGCTCGTTTTTGACCGTTTCCCGGAAGACGTAGGTGACGCTGGCCACCCACTTTTCGCGCTTCATTTCCGTGTGATCGTTGGCATTGACATATACTTTGTCGAACTCAATCCGCGCGGAATAGGGAGACTGCTGCAGATCGTCCAGGATAACGGATTTCACTTCCACATCGACGTAAGGCAGCGTGCTGTCTTGCGTGTACAAAGCGATGGTTTTGTCCTTCCGTTCCGCCTCCACAACCGAGTGCTGCACGTCGCTGTTGAGGAAATAAAGACTCTGCGTCTGATCGCGTTCTAGGGTGTATCGGTTGCGCGAAAAATAGAGGGTCGCCCAACGGCTGAGATAGTATTTGTTTTCCGCCTCTTGGGGCTTGTACTGATAATTTCGGTAGTCGATGGCTTCCGCGTGGCCCACGTCGTTAATCCGCACAATCAGTGGGTGCATGTTGGCCAAGGCTTTTTGGCTTTTGAAGGTCAATGTTCCAAGCATCAGACACACGACGCACAACACAAGAATCGTGATCTTGAGGTAGGTATTCATGACCAGCGGATCGCCGTACTGCTCAAGGTAGCGTTCGGCCGCGCGGGTAATTTCCGGGGTGGCCTTCGCCTCTTCGTCTATCTTTTCTACGCTCACCACTGACCTCGTTTCTTGTCTCTACTAGGGTGATTACATCGCGGCGCGAATCGCCATGAGTGCCGCGCCAAAGCCTCCATCGTGTCCGCCAGTACCGCCACTGAATAGCGCGTGTACCATGGCGGGGATTTTGATGAGGAGGAACGCGGTTATACCCACCAAAATAATCAGAAATGGGAATGCGGCGATCATCATCTGCGGGTCTCCCAGATTCTGTCCGAGGCCGACAAAATACTGTGTCAGCAGATGAGAGAGAATATTCAAGGTCGCCGCAGCGATCACCTTGTAAAAGCTGAATCCCAGATAGGCCTTGAGCCATCCCCAGAACAACCAATCGAGCTTCTCGAACACTAGAAAAGGGATAAAGATCGGCCCTAGTAGACCGATGATTGTCGACGCGACTACTCCGTATGCGACGATAGCAGAGATCAGCAGACTCGCCACACACAATGCCATCTGCACCATGAAAAACACAAAGGATTTGTATGGGGATAGAAGGATTGAGGGCATGGACGACCCCATGTTTTGCGCCGCGGCGTCGATCTCTCTCGTCATCGTGTTGTAGCTGTCTTGTCCGATGATCTGCACCAGATTCGCGGTTCCGCCATCGATGAATCCTTTGAGCGATGTACCGATGCCGGGAATTGCGGTGTTGTAAAAGTTCACAAAGGAATAGGCGAAGGTGATCAGAATGAAGAAGCTGATAAACCTCCTCATGTCGAAACCCGGTCCCCCGCTGGCGGATGCGAGAGCCTCCTGGACTCCAAACCAGACCATCATGATGGTTGCCAGAGCGAGCACCATGTGAATTCCGAGGGTTTGAACTGAGGGTGCCACCGTCGTTGCAAGCGACTGGCACCCTTGAGCGATGAGATCCAACAAACCGATACCACCCATATGCTTGTCCTTCTGCGCTATTCCCGCGGTGCTTTATCGTTCTCAATCTCAATAGGATTGAGTCAGCAAATTGGACGACGACTGATTGGCAGGTGCGATGTTGGTCTGGTAATAGGTTCCATAGTTTGCCGAGTCGCTGAACGCAGCCTTCATGGCGTCCTGCTGTTGTTTTTGGGCAACGATCTGCTGCAGGGCTAGATTGGCGTTGATCTGGTTCGCGTCCTGTTGAGATCGCAGCTGGAGCAGGAGGGCCAGGTTGATGCGCTGCAACGTGGCCAGCTCGGTCTGTTGCGTTGTGTCGGTGGTCTGCGTCTGGCTTTCAAGGTTTGCGATATCCGCTTGTCTCGCTTGCTGATTGGCTCGAATGGTTCCGAGGGCCTGGAGATTCGTGCTCGTGACCGAGTCGCCGATGTCGATGGTCGCTCCCTGGGCGGCAATCTGCTGCTGTCCGGCGATGGTCAAGTTGTTGTATCCCGCGATCGTAGAGGTTGTGGTTGGAACGCTCACCTGCTGCCAGGCGGCTGCGGCCCCGGTCCCAGTGTTCGCGGAATTGACCCAGCCCATCGAGTTGCCATAGGTATTTCCGATTTGCTGCATCAGGAATAAGTCGCTGCGCGGGGACAGAAACCGGCTGTAAAGCAGCCTTGGCGACTGCACCATCTGGTGATAGAGGTTGTACTGGCGCATGACTGTGCCGTAGGTGTTAAGTGCTGTTGTCGCCATTTGCACGGCGTTGGTATAGAGGCGGGTTCCCTGCTCGATCTGGGTTGCTTCATTTTGGAGGGACTTCCCTTCGTTGATAATCTGCGTGTAGGCATGCGCGGATTGAGTGGGATCGTAAACGATGCCGGAGCCGAACTGCGCGTGAGCGGCAGGAACGGCGACGGCGATGGCAAGGGCCATCGTGAAGATGGACGCTGAGGCTGTTTTCAACATACGGTATCTCCTTCGATACGGTTCGATGGTTGCCGGTTTATGGGTTTTTTGAGGTAGTGCCACCCGCTTGTTGTTCGGCCTTGCCAAGGAGTCGCTGGATCTGGAGGTATTGGTCATCGAGAGGCTTGCATTCTGCGGCTCTCGCCTTCGTTTTCGCGACATACTCTGCGCGCTCTTCTGCAGTCACTTTCCTCCCCGATAGGAGGTTGGTGGCGTCCGGGTCCTCTATGTCGTCGTACACTCCAACAGTGCGGCTGTGAGGTACACATTTCGCCTGGTAGTCTGGGTGAGCTTTGTTGAATTCTTGCAGCAACCGCTCTGCTTTTTCACTCTTGTTTTCACAACTTGGCAAAGCCATGGTGGAGAGAGCCAACACAACTACGACCGCAACTCGCATTGGAAATTCTCCTTAGAAAGTCTGGGGAATGGTGTGGTTCTCGTATGCCGGGAGAAGCAAATCCTGGCCGAAATAAACCTTCACCCGATGCCCTTCCCGAATCGTCATCGTCGGTGGAATCTGAATAAAGCGGTCGAGGATGGTACTTGCACTCTGGGATACTCCTGCGGCTGCTCCATTGGTAAACGCCTGCGATCCGCTGGTGGTGATGGTGCCGCCGCCCGCCGTGATCTCGCCGGCTCCCGCGATGATTCCAAGCGCGATCGATGTCCCAAAGACCTGAAGGTAATGGTTGTTGACTTTGTCCTTGAGCCCCTCTTCTCCGATCAGGTCCAGTCCGTGGAACTGGTCGAGATCGACGGAGTAACCGTCCGGCATAATCAACCGATGGAACACGACGGCCATGCGCCGCTGTTGGCCGAAGCCCGCTGCGCCAATCTTTTTAGCCTCGCCCAGTACAACCGTCCCATCGGGGATGATGACGTGTTGGTGGTCGTGGGAATACAAAGGATTGGACACGAGGACTTTGACCGGGCCTGAGGAGTCTCCGTCGAGCCGGTTCATCAGTACGGTATCGAGGAATGTCCCTTCATAAATTAGGTATGGCTGGCCGGTGGCGGAATCGATGTTCGCTTCTACGGGCCGCTTGTAGCCTGCGGGCTCGACCGCTGGGGGATCTCCTGGCGCTCGCGGATCAACAAAGTTGCTGGGCCTCTGGTGCTGAACGTTCGTGGTGTTTTGGGCCGCGCTTTGATCTGCCCCAGGTTGTCCGGGTTGCGTTTGTGCTTCTCCTTGTTGGTGTTGCTGCTGTTCCGATTGCTGCTGCGAACGGCTGTAAGCGATGCTCGAAGAGAAAAGGGAGCTGTGCGCCAGCGCTCGATCCTTGCTCGCGATCTGCATTTCCTCTTGTTGCACGGGAGTAAGCTGCTGCATGTCGGGGTTTGAGTTCGTGCCATAGCTTCCCTGCCCCGGTTGTGTGTCTGCTGTGAGATACGTGCCCGGCCGATATTGAGCACCGGTCGTTGGATTGATGCGATTCGCGCCGGTTCCCATAGCAGCCGCCAGCGCGGCATCCTGCTGCTGCTTCGCTCTCTCGGCCTCCACCTGGCTACGGAGTGCCTGTACGTTGTTGTCGGTGGTGTCCTGTACGAATGGTTGGGGAGGCCCGCCTTTCACCCCCGTTTTTACCGGCTGTTTTCCCTTACTGCTCAAAATACTGGCCACGATCAGGACACCGGCAGCCCCGAGGTAAACCAACATTTTCAGGTTCTTCTGGAGCACCCCCTTCGGCATAGGAATCTTGTTCTGAAGCAGCGGCTCTGGGGCCGGGGTGTGGGTCGGGGCCGTGGCGCTGTTGTTGAATTGATCTGGCATTGTCGGTTACCCCTTTCGTTCAAAGTCCATGCGCTTCTTACCGATCTCGACGTAGCCCTTGTCCACAACCTTGGGGATGATGTATGTGCCTTCGCGCAGGTCGTAATTGATGAGGTCCGGCTTGCCGTCTTTCACCTCGTACACGCTGAATTTCTCCGTCGCAGTGGTTTTGATGTAGGTGAATTTGTCATCGTGATAGATGGACTGGATATGGAACGGGTTGGTCTCGCTTTGGACTTTGTAGACGTAGTCGAATACGAGCTTCATGGGATAGGAGCTTCGATAGGCATCCACCGCCGTTGAGACTGCGGTCGATGCGTTGTTCTGAAGCTCGGCGAGCTGCTGCTGGGTGGCCTGGAGTTGGGAGGCGGGCACAAATCTAGCCGGACCGGCCGCGGCCGCGATGGAGGACTCGTCAGCGGGTATCACGATCACCTTCAGATCCGGCTCCGCACCCGAGACGGTCACATCGGTGAGCGTAAAACTGTAGATGTTGCCGTGGTCGGTGATCAGGTTCAGATTCGAGTTGATCCCCGCCTTCGCCGGATGCACGAAACAGAAGTTGCCAACCACATCAACAATCCAGAAATCTTTGTCGCCGGTCGCCGCCTCCATGATCTTCTCGGTTGCCGGAACTTCGATCAGGGTGGTGTAGCGGAGCTTGGCTTTGATTCCCACAATATCTTGGGCGTGGTAGTGAACGGTGCGGGCCGACGGCTGCGCTTCTCCGGTATTCCCTTTGATTGCCACAATTTCTTGAGCATGGTTTGGCGTGAGGCGGGTCGCCTGCTGGGCCTGACTTGTAAGGGCGGAAAGAGCAAGGGCTGCGGCTACTGCGAGGGGGAGGTCTTTCATTGGACAACTCCTGTCTGTATTTCTGTGTCTGTGAATGCGGTTCGGGGCGTGGTGTGACCTGCGGCGGGCCGCAGCTCTTTGGTGGAAGGAGCGGCCGGCCGCAGCCCGGTCGTCGACTCCGACGTCCGGTGGGGGAAAAAGGAATGGTCGCGGGCAAGGCGGCGGAGACCTTCCGGGATGCCGTATAGCTGGAAATATTCACGCTTAAGCAGGTTGTCTTTCGCGTTGTTGGTGGCCGTCCAGTACGAAATGGGGTCCACGTTGAGCTGAACCTTTTTCGACGTTTGCGCTTTTCGGATGAGCATTTGCCCTGGGGGCAAGAGTCCGGAAATGATCCCAAGCTCCGTGTCGTTGAGATGAAACTTCTCGCGGTACAACTCCCGGTTCATATCCGGGTTAGCCAGAAAGATTTTGGTAGGGCAGCTTTCCGAGACGATCTCCAACATGCCGGATTCTTCCAGCTCCTTGATCGATTGCGTCGCCAGAATCATGGCCGCATTGTGTTTGCGCCAGGTCTTCTGCGCTTCGACGACGTAGTTGCGGATGGTTGCGTTCTTGATGAACAACCACGCCTCGTCTAAAAGAAACGTCTTGAAGGTGGCGAGCCGTTCGGGGTCGACGATCTCGTTCGAGGCCCGGTGAAGAATGTAAAACAGCAAAGGTTCGAGGACGTCGGGAGTGCTGGCGAAGCCTTTGAAGTTGAACGTCTGAAAGGTCTTGAAGGAAAGCGTGTCCGAGGCGTTATCAAATACATATCCGTATTGGCCGTCCTGGGTCCACTTATGCAGCCGCTCTTTCAGCTCGCCGATGATCGCAGCAAACGTGGACACCGTGCGCTGAGTGGGATCGACGACGTACATGTTTTCGATGGCATCGTAGAGCTTGCGGTCGTCCTTGAAGTCCATCTGGTAGCGGCCCTGGTTGCCCTCGATCAACACTCGGAAAAACGAAAACAGAAAGTCCAGGTTTTCCTTCGTTGGTGGCAGGGAAAACGGGTTGATTCTGAAGTCCTGCGATTCCTGCCCGACATTCAGGTAGCTGCCGCCGTAGATGTTCGTGAGGGACTGAAACGAACCTCCGATGTCGAAGATGTAAGTGAGCGGCTTATATTTCTGCGTGTTGGAGAGAAGAAAATTACAGAAAAAACTTTTCCCACTCCCCGTAGCACCGAGAATCAAGGTGTGGGCAACTTCCCCATTGTGCAGGTTGAGGTAATAGGGGGTATCGTTTACCGTTTCGAGAACCGCCAGATACTCGGTGCCGAGATGAGGGTTGGTTTTCTCGCCAGGAAGAATCGTAAAGAGAAAAGACAAGTCGGCGTAGTTCGTATTTAGCAGGTATAGCTTGCGGAGATTGACTTTGTAGTTGCCGGGCACGATCGCGAAATAGACATTGAGCTGGTTGTAGGTTTCGGCAAAGAGCTGGCCGCTCGCGTTCGTGAAGATGCCGGCGAACTCACCGACTTGTCGGTTTACGGCTCGCTGGTCGAGGTCGTAGAGCACCAGCGTGAAGGAGAATTCGCCGAGGGATTGGCCATCGCCCAGCTCGCGCAGGCAGCCGCCCAGGTTCTCGATGTCCGCCTGCTTGCTTTCGTCTACCAGCACATCTCTCTGGTTCAGCTTGCTCGGGTCACTGGTGGCCTGAGAGATGAAGCCCGTCTTCGACATGTTGAAATGTTTGCGCCGTTTGTTGACTTCCCTTCTGGCTCTTTCGTTGGAAACCGGCGTCCACTCTGTCACGGCATAGAAGTTGGACGGAATCTTTAGGAGCTGATCAAGTACCAAGGGCCGGGTTTCGGCCATGGCTCCCTTCATCGTGAAGAGGCGGACGAAATGATCGCCTACGCGCAAGTGATCGCGTTCGGCCTCGATGTTGGAATTGACGACTTGATAGTCGAGAAATTGCCCCGACTGTGGTTTTCCATCCACGCGCCACTTGTCGAAATTTAGAAGTCGACGGAAGAAAGTAAACTGCTGGTTTTTCGGGAGCGTTTCGACCTGCATGTATTCCGCGAGCTGCTGCGCAAACATCTGTACCCGCTGTTCCAGCAACGCCACGTCCGCCTCGATCTGCGTGCGCAGCAGAACTTTCATGACATCAGCGGCAAATTGCGCCTTGAGCTCATGGATCGCTCCGCTAGGGTCGCTCGGGAGCCGCTTGAGCGCAGCGCCGAACCCCTGCTCTGACCGTGAGCCTTCGAGCACGATGGCATAGAAGATCTCGATCTCGTGCAGGCGGTCGCTTTTCTCCGCAAAGAACTCGCGGCGCTGGTCGATGGCCGCGTCGATCAGCGGGTCGCCGTACCGCGCAAAAGGGATGGTCGGACGATTCGTCTTGAAAAGGTACTGGTAGACGTGGAAGCCGGGTCCGAAGGCCTTGAGGGCGGATTCCATCCGCTTCACCGTCCGTTCCTGTTCGGCGTGATCCAGACTCTCGTAATCGACTCCGGGGATGCGAAGAATGACGCCGGGATCGCCGCTCTTCGTTAGAAACACCGTGTCGCTCCAAAACCCATAGAGATTGATGTGGTCGTTAAGGGCCGCCGTGTCTTTCCACGGTTTGAGGACTTTGTCCAGACGGAACATCAGCGGATCTCCACATTCGGCAATTTCTGTTTGGCGGCGTCGTAGCGCAGTTTGAACTTTTCGCTCTTGGCGAGAATCTGAAGGAAGGCCGGATCTTTGTCCGTGACCCAAGCACCGAAGAAGTACCCGCCGATGAACACCGCGACACCGGCAAGGATGCTGTTGAAGATGTTGAACAGGCCGACTGCGCTCACACAGATGATGAAGAAAAGGGAGCGCTCAATTCCCAGATAAGTGAGGGGCTTATGCAGGCTTTTGTAGACGCGGTTGACTCGTCTTTGATTCGCTTCTCGCATACGCCCCCACTGGTTTGTTTGTCGTTCGGTTCCGGGTGGTTGCAGCTACACTCCCCAGAGCCACGTAAGAACGTTCACGGCGAGAACCGCAATCCCGGTCCCGGCAGCGACACCGGCGAGATTTTTCTTCGCGCCCGGATCGCCATGCGCGAATCCGTATCCACCCATCACGATTGCTACAAGACTGGCGACTTTCGCAACGGTTCCGGTGAATAGAGTCTGGATGGATGTGAGACCGCTATCGAACGGCGATCCCTGGGCGTGTGCAAGGGAGGGAAGAACAAGCAGCAATCCCATGACGTAGAGAACGCGCATGGTTTGCTCTCTTGTGGCTGCATTTGGCGGTTTGTTGGTGGTTTTCATGCTCGTTTCTCCTCACAGGATTGAATTGATGTTGCTCTCCATACCAAGGTGGAATAGTCAAGGAAGACGGCGATGCCCGCGAGGGTAGAATTGGAGAGATTGAACGCCCCCACCGCGCCCACGCTGACGAAGTAGAACAGCGTACGTTTCACGCCCAAGTAGGTGAGCGGCTTGTGCAGGCTCTTGAAGGCTCGATTTGTGCGATGCTTCTGTGTCTTGTCTGGCATAAGTCCCTCGCCAACTAAACGCGTTGGGTGAATTGGTCGGCGGTAGCCGGAAAGGCCCGCTATACGCCCCAGAGCCAACTCAAGAGATTCACCGCTGGAACGGCAACGCCCGTTCCGGCGGCGAGACCGGCGACCGCCTTCTTTGCGCCGGGGTCGCCGTGCGCGAAGCCGTATCCGCTGATAACGATGGCAACCAGACTTGCGACCTTGGCGATTGTGCCGGTGAAGAAGGTCTGGATGGCGTTAAAGCCGGTGTCGAAACGTGTGAGTTCTGTGCCAGCGCCGCCACAGGCGCGACAAGAACCAGGGTGAGCAGAGCGGCGGTCGAACGCGCCCAATCGGACAGAAGATGGGGCTGAGCTGGGCGGATGAGACGGACTTGCAACCAACGAGATGACATTTGCGCCTCCGGGAGCACCTAAGATCTGCTGCGTGTGGCGTAAAACTAGCCGCACTCAATCGAGGTGTCTAATCACTTCTCGTTATAACGTTATTCCTGGGAGTTATAAGTCCGGGGGTAAAGTGACTTGGTCGGTCAAAGTTGGAGCGGCGTACAGCTTGAGGAGGTTCTATCGACAGCGTAGAAAAGGAGATAGCCGTCGTCAATTCGCTGATCCCTCGGGTGCCCATATAGCTTCTCGGCGTCTGGGCGAGCGCCCATGACGGATCTGAGTAGCACCCGGACACAACCGGAATTCGCCGCCTTAAGGATTGTTTAGCCCCTTCGTTGAGTGATTTTCTTTTCCGTAAATCCCGCCCTGTCAATAAGCTCCGGATCCGAGCAGCGGTCTGGCCAACCAGAATTTGATGTGAAGAATCGGCGTAGAGCTTCCCGTTATAGCTGGCAGGAATAACGTTATAACGAGACGTTATTGGACACCGCGGCAGAAACGGATCAAGTTGGTTGACAACCGCCGGTTCCGTACGGAGTTGACCGACCGAGGACTGGTTCCGAATGCAATCCGATTGCCAAGGGGTTGCGGTCCGCGGCATCTCTTTGGAGGTTCACGGTCGAAGCCGTAGCCGAGAGGCGCGAGGACGGGGGCAAAGACAAATGACAGACATCCAGCTCTTAGACGAGCAGGAGGTGTCGAGGCGGTTGAGCGTGAGCGTTAATACGCTGCGGTACTGGCGAGTGTCGGGCGATGGCCCAAATTATGTAAAACTCGGACGCTTGGTGAGATATGATGCTGTTGCGCTGGAGAAATTCATCTTGCGCAACCTGCGTGTCTCAAAAGCGAGAGCGACAATGGAGGAAAAACGTGTCGCTCTTTAAACGAGGAAACACATGGCACTTCGCGTTTCGCTGGAATGGCAGACGCTACCGTGGGAGTTGCAAAACTTCCCGGCAGACTGAGGCCAAGAAGGTAGAAGCACTGGTGCTTGCGCGGTTGCTGGAAGACGGTCGTTTGCCATGGAGCAGAAAAGTTCCTACGCTGGCCGGCTTCTCGAACCGCTTTTTTAAATGGCTGGAGTCGCTGCCGGCGGACCGTCCGCCTAAACCGCCAACCCGCAGGTATTACCGGGTGGGCTGGCAACTCCTGGAGTCCACACCAGTCGCTGGTATGAAACTCGATCACATCACGGCAGATCACGCTTTAACCGTCGAGGGATCGTCCGCCGCGAACACCAACAACGCTCTGCGCACGCTTCGGCGCATGCTGAAGAAGGCACAAGAGTGGCAGCTGCTCTCGACCGTCCCGATTGTCAAACTCGTCGAGGAACAGGGGCGGGAAGAGTTGATCGAGCCGTGGATGGAGCAGCGGTTGCTGGCGGTTGCCGGGGGCTCGCGTCTTACCGGGAAAGGCAGGAAGTCGCGTGTGGGTTGGGAGCCGTTTCGAACGGTGCTGTTGATCATGCTGGATTCCGGTCTTCGTCCGGGCGAGATCTTCCGCATGCGCTGGGAAAACATCCACTGGGACAAAGGGCTGATCTTCAACCCGCGTGGCAAGTCCCGAAAATCCCGGCGTTACGTCCCGCTAACCGAGCGCGTCAAGGTAGCACTGTTGGCTCGCAAGGAAGGCGTGAACGAAGGATGGATCTTTCCCTCGAAGCGAGCCCAGTCCGGCTATATCACCGATCGCGAGGTTTCGAAGCAATGGCTCGAAGCCAAGCGTTTGGCGGGCATTCGCGAATCTGTCGTTCTTTACTGCGCGCGCCATCGTTTCTCAACCGATGCGATGGAAGGCACAGGCAACGTGATGGCGGTGATGGATGCGATGGGGCATGGGTCGGTGAATACCACACGCATCTACACGCACTCCAATGTGCAGCAGATCAGGGAAGCGATCGAGCGGCGGAACCAAAGTTTGTCAACGGCGCCTGTGGAAGCTGTGCAATAGTGGGCCACAAAACTGGCCACAGTCGTCTGAAGCAACCGTGTCAGGAAGTGTTGTAAGTGATTGAAAGAAAGTTGGTAGCGCTACCGGGAATCGAACCCGGGTTTGAAGATTGAGAATCTTCCGTCCTAACCCCTAGACGATAGCGCCATCCCTCAAGATTTTACCACTAGAACCAGAGAGATCAGCGTCTTGGGCGCGCAACGCCCGTGCCTTCTTTCTTCCCTAGTAGCGCTCAATAACTGTAGATAAAGCGTGCGGACGGTCATAATACGGCATACAAAGAATAGGGCCCAAGTAAGGTCGCTGCGCCGCATCCGTCGCGTCCGCGAAGGCAGCCCGTCAAACTTGGGCAGACTTGCCGAACCGAGTGCGGGCAAGATGGCTCGGTTGACCGTCCCGAACGAGGTCTATATGTTGTGGTGACCTGGCTGGGTTCAGTCGGTCCATGTGATCAACCCCGGCAGGAATGAACTGATCAAGTCCGGGTGCCTGGGTAATACTCGAATCGAGTAACCATGCAGTCCGGTCTTAGTTGAAGGCTTGAGCACAGCCTGAAACAGATCAGAGCCTGAGCCATCTTTCCCCGCTGGCTGCATCAGAATCCTTCCCGGATTCGTGATTTCACCGCCGGCATCGATCGAACCCGACACGACCTCGACGGCAACGTCCTCGGGAGTAAGTCCATTTAAGGCAACGCGCGCGGACAACTGGATCTGGTCGCCCAAACGGAGATCAGAAACATCGCTCTTCACCGGAGCGACGCGCAACGCGGGCCATGCCGCTTCCACCTTGATCAGCCACTCGGCGAGGCGCCGGGCTCTGGCAGATTCTTCGGCGTTCAGATTCAGATAGCGACTGTGGGTGACCAGGTAGTACGCCTCCGTGTACTGCTTGACCATCCGATGAGTATTGAATTCCGGACACAGCTTCGCAATGGATGTCTTCATCAACCCGATCCACTTCGGCGGCATCCCGTCGGCACGGCGCTCGTAGAACATGGGAGCAATTTGGCGCTCCAGCAGTTCGTACAAGGCTTCGGCTTCCACCTGATCTTGATGGCCGAGGTCGGAATAAGTCTCACCGTGGCCGATCGCCCAACCAACATCTGCGCCGTTGTCGCCACGAAATCGCCAGGCTTCGTCCCACCATCCGTCCAGAGTACTGACGTTGATAACACCGTTAGCCTGGGCTTTCATTCCGCTGGTGCCGCTGGCCTCCATGGGGCGCAAGGGCGTGTTCAGCCAGACGTCACATCCCTGCACCATGTACCGGGCTATCGCCATGTCATAGTTCTCCAGGAATACCAGCTTCCGGCGGAATTCCGGGCGGCTGGCTAAGTTGACGATGGCTTGAATCAGTTGCTTGCCACCACTGTCCTGGGGATGAGCCTTGCCGGCGAAGATGATCTGGACCGGCCGCTTGGGATCGTTTAACAACCGCGCCAGGCGCTCCGGATCGCGAATGAGCAGGTTGCCGCGTTTGTAGGATGCAAATCGGCGTCCAAATCCGATGGTGAGCGCGTCGGGGTTCAGCACCTCATCGGCTTCGTCAAGAGCGGCTTGCGAAGCTCCACGAGCAACCAATTGAGCACGGAGCCGCTGGCGGGCATACGCAACCAGTCGTTCTCTTCGCCGTTCGTGAGTCCTCCACAATTCCGCCGCGGGAATCGCTTCGACTCGCTGCCAGAGCTTGGTGTCGGCTGGTTCTTCGCGCCACTTGGGACCAAGATAGCGGTCATACAGCTGATTCATCTCAAAGGAAACCCAGCTGCGGAGGTGCACGCCGTTGGTGACGTGTCCAATGGAAACCTCGGCTTCCGGAACACCTTTCCAAATCTGGTTCCACATGCTGCGGGTCACGCTCCCGTGGAGTTCGCTGACCCCGTTGCTGAAGGAGGCGAGGCGAAGGGCAAGCACCGTCATGCAAAAGTCTTCCGCTTCATTTTGCGGATCCTTGCGCCCAAGCCCCAGGAACTCGGAGTGGCTTATACCAAGACGCGGGATAACCTTGGAAAAGTATCGATCCATCAGAGCGGGCGGAAAATAGTCATGGCCCGCTGCCACCGGGGTGTGCGACGTGAACACTAAACTCGCGGATGCCAGCAGCCGTGCTTCTCGAAACGAGAGGCACTTACTCTCCATCAAGCGAAGGGTGCGCTCCACGCCCAGAAATGCCGAATGCCCTTCATTCATGTGGTATACGGTCGGTTGCAGCCCAAGAGCCTCGAGCGCCCGATATCCACCAACGCCCAGCAATATCTCTTGCTGGATACGCATCTCCAAATCGCCGCCGTACAGTTGGCGTGTGATTTTTCGGTATTCGGCTTTGTTCTCCGGAATATTTGTGTCCAACAGATAGAGCTTCAACCGGCCGACATCAACCGACCAGATTTGAGCCGCGACCACTCCATCCGGCAACTCTACCTTGATTTTTTTGTCGGGGACCAGTCTGATGGGCAGCGTGTGAAAGTCGTTCTCTTCAAACGCTTCTTGTTGCCAGCCCGCAGCGTTAAGGTACTGACGGAAATAACCTTGCTGGTAGGCTAAGCCCACGCCCACCAAAGGCAGTCCCAAGTCACTTGCGGCCTTCAGGTGATCGCCGGCTAACACTCCCAACCCTCCCGCGAAGATGGAGAGGCATTCGGTGAGACCAAATTCCGCGGAAAAATAGGCCACCATCATTTCTTCGTCTTTGTGTTCCCGCCGGTACCACGTCCCCTCCCCTGATGCATAAGAATCCAACTTGTCGACAACTCCCTGCAAGTGCGCGAGGAATGAATCATCACGAGCAGCGGCCTCCAGCACGGACTGGTCCACACTCCCCAACAGGAGAATAGGATTGTGCCCGGTCGTCTCCCAAAGATCGCGGTCCAGGCGAAGAAACAACTGCACGGCACCAGCATCCCATGACCAGCGCAAGTTGTAGGCGATTCGCAGCAGCGGCTGCAGTGCTTCCGGCAATGAAGGATGGACCTTAAAAGTTGCAACAGGTTTCATCGTCTTTCCTCTTATCGTGTCCTCTAAGTTCGCACCAGATCCCTCGCCCGTCCGCTCCTGCGCGGGAGATGGAGATTAGAATTTCTAATACAACGATCGTTACGGCCACGGAACCTCATAGCCAGAAGCAATCTGCTGGCCGTGGCGGCTTCAGCGCAGAAGCAC
>Ga0075029_100000843_pt1 | contig 17599 bp, 7 predicted proteins | sample LitLauG_LLR_2013_FD_71391 | JGI IMG/M metagenome (GOLD analysis project Ga0075029, IMG submission 71391) | Freshwater sediment microbial communities from North America - Little Laurel Run_MetaG_LLR_2013 | ecosystem: Environmental > Aquatic > Freshwater > Creek > Sediment | place: USA...
GTCTCACTTGCCGGGACGTCTTTTCGGACGCGGCTGACGGCGGTGCGAATCGTGGTACGAGCCTGATCTTTCGCGACGGGCTTGGTCAGTATCAGTTCCGCGCCCAGGCGAAAAGCGGTGGGCAGACCGGCGCGGCCGTCGACAATGGCGATGGGGACCGGGTTGTTCCCGTTTTTTCCGCGACGGCAAACGTCAAAGATCAGCTTGGCTGCCGGCAGATTTTCGCAATCGACCAACACCAGATCGAAGCTGTGTGAATTGAGTTTTTGGGCGGCGGAAGCTCCGTCCAGGGGACGCTCGCAGGTCACTGACATTTCGTCTAAAACGCCAGTGATTGCGTTGACGGCCTGGTTATCCGGCGACAGCAGCAGAGCATGAGGCATGGCTCTCTCATGCTAGAAAGCGGCGTCAAAGGCCGCAAGTTACGGCGGTAAGCGCTGCCTGTTGCTTCAGGGAAGTGGCTGATTTTCTCGTAGGGCCGACTCGGGCCCAGGATAGACAATCGAGCCGCGGAAGGTCGACTTATCGGCAGGCGCGAAATCGGGGAAAGGCAGCTGGTGCTGGTCCCGCCATTGTTGAACGTGTTGTTCGGCTGCTGCTGTTTTCTCCTTGTCGAGGCCGGAATCGCGCGAGAAATATAGTGTCTGCGACGGGAAGGCAAGTCGGCTGCCCGATTTCTCCACGAGATCCATAATGCGCAACAATATATCTTCGCGGATGGCGTTGAATTCGTTGGCGTCTCGGGTAAGCACGTAGCTGAAAATCTCAAGGCGCAAGGCGCTGGTGTCGAAATTGGCGAAGCGGATGTATGCGCTGCCGCTTTCGACTTTCGGGTGCTGGTACAACATGCGACGGATTTCAGCCAGAAGATAGCGCAGTTGGTCCGCTGTGGTCTCGTAGCGGATCGCGAGCGCCGGATTGAACAGGATTTTGTCACGCCGGGTGAAATTCTCGATGCTCATCGTGGCCAGCGCGCCGTTGGGTATGTAAAGCTCGGTGCGGGCGTCGGTGCGAACGCGGGTGGAGCGCAGGCTGATGTCTTCCACGGTTCCCGAGCGATCGCCGAAGCGGCAGTAGTCGCCCACGCGGATGACTTCGTCGGCCAGAACGGAAATTCCGCCGAAGAGATTTTCCAGGGTCTTCTGGGCGGCCAATGCGATGGCCAGGCCGCCGATACCGAGGCCGGCGAGCACAGTGGTCAGGTTGAAACCGAGAATACCGAGCGTGGCGAGGGTGGCAACAATTACGAGTAACGCTTTGACTACCCGCTCGCCCAAGACCATGAGCGTTCCCGTCCCGGTGCGTCCCGCGCTGACGGCATGGGTGCGCAGGCGCTGCATGGTGAGGCCGCTCGCGCGCAGCAGAAACCAGAAGAAACCGATGCTGATGAGGACCCAGATGGTGCGGAAGTAATACAGACGGGGCAGCAACGGCAGGCCAAGGTACGCGGCAATCACACGGTGAGCAAACGCGCTGAAGGTGACCAGCAGCGGCGTGGATATGCCTCGGTAAGCGTGCAGGTTGGGGCGGTTTCTGAACTTAATCCACAGGCGGCGCGGAATGGCCAGCAGCAGAACCACCGCCCAGCCAATGGCGAAGGCCACTGGAATGGCGGCGAGGAGCGCCAGCCATTGCCAGAGGGGCATCCCGAGAAATGCGTTTTTGACGAGGCCTTGCGGGAGTCTGGTTTCGACCTGGTGGGCCTCGAGGTTGTCATACAACTCCGGGACCTTGCTGAGCGTTTCGGAAGAGAAGAGCCAGATTTTCCCGGAGCTTGGATCGGTGACGCGGACGAGAACCACGGGAACATCCGGATCGCCGTTGGAAAAAACACCTATGGCTTGCTGATCGGGGGCGTATCCGGGATTGCCTTCGGGATTAGTGCTGAGACGCCGCAGACTGCCGACGAACGCGCGGTCCATCAGAAACTTCAGCTTCTCGGCCAAATCCGGGCCCTGCGATTGGCGGCGCGCGGCACTCATTTGCAGATAATCGGCGGCGCTCCTGTAGTCTCCGGCCTGGGCGGTTTGCAGAAATCCGAGCACGGTCCCCGAAGGCGTCTCGCGTCCCAGGGGATCGGACGCGGAAGTGGGCCCCTGGGGCTGGGCTGCCTTCTGTAGCAGGCTGGTCACGGACTGGGCCGTGAGGCCTTGGAGGCAGAAGGAAACGACGAGGACCAACAGCGCCAGTTTTTTCATCGCGGTTCCAGTGTGGGTAAAGGGCTGCGAGCTGCGAGCAGACCAGGTTGGCCGCAGCTCGTGGCTCGCAGCTTACTTACGCCGCTACCTCTTGGGACGATAGATGTCGGTGGCCTGTCCGTAGAAGACTTCCGCGGATTCCATCATCGTCTCCGACAGGGTTGGGTGCGGATGGATGGTCATGCCGACATCGGCTGCCAGCGCGCACATTTCGATGGCGAGCACGCCTTCAGCGATCAGTTCGCCCGCGCCCGCGCCGACGATGCCCACACCGAGCACGCGCTCTGTCTTCGGATCGATGAGCAGCTTGGTGAGGCCTTCGGGGCGGTCGAGTGTAACGGCTCGTCCGGAAGCGGCCCACGGGAACTTGGCGATGGTGATCTCGCGTCCTTGTTCTTTGGCCTGCGTTTCGGTCAGGCCTGCCCATGCGATTTCAGGATCGGTGAACACGACCGCGGGGATCGCATTCGGCTCGAAAGCGACTTTGTGGCCGGCGATGGCTTCCACGGCGGTTCGGCCTTCGTGCATGGCTTTGTGGGCCAGCATGGGCTCGCCGGCTACGTCGCCGATGGCGTAGATGGTGGGATCGGCGGTCTGGCGCTGCTCGTTGATTTCGATAAATCCCTTTTGATTCACTTTCACTTTTGTTTTGTCAAGGCCCGGGATTTCGGAATTTGGGCGGCGTCCTACTGACATCAGCACACGGTCGAATACTTGCTCTTTTTCTTTTACGTTTGGACCTTCAAGGGTCACGCGGATGCCGGTCTTTTCATCTTTGAGCGATTTGACGGTGGTGTTCAGCAGGATTGCGTCGAACAGTTTTTCGAGACGTTTGTGCAGGGGCAGGACCAGGTCGCGGTCCGCTCCGGGGAGCAGGCCGGGCATCATTTCTACGCAGGTCACTTTGGTGCCGAGCGTGGCGTACACCGATCCTAGTTCCAGGCCGATGTAGCCGCCGCCGATGACGAGCAGCGTTTTCGGGACATCGGGCAGGTCGAGAGCGCCGGTGGAATCCATCAGGCGCGGGCTGTCGAGTTTTAGGCTGGGCACGACCGTGGGACGCGATCCGGTGGCGATGATGATGCGGTCGAAAATGAGGTTCTCTTCGCCGCCGGCTTGGCTTTTTGTGACTTTCAGCGTGGTGGAATTTACGAATGCCGCTTTACCCCGCACGAACTCGACCTTGCGCTGTTTCGAGAGCTGTCCAAGTCCGCCGGTCAGTTTGTTGACGACGCTCTCTTTCCATCCGCGAAGCTTGTTGAGATCAACTTTGGGCGCGGCGAATTCGATGCCCCAATTCTTTGCCTGCTCGGCTTCTTCTAACAGCTTGGCCACGTGCAGCAGAGCCTTGGACGGGATGCAGCCGCGATACAGGCAGACGCCACCGGGATTTACTTCCGGATCGATCAGGGTGACTTTCATGCCCAGGTCGGCGGCTAGAAATGCTGCGGCGTAGCCGCCGGGACCGCCACCGATTACTGCAACACGGAGATTCGAATTCGTTGTCATGGATATTTGTCCTGATCTGGTCTCTGGTAACAACCACAGTAGTCCTCGCCGAGTCCTAGCCCGCACGCTTATCTCGGTGGCGCTTAATGACACCGAGTGAGAATCCAGCGACTCCGATAACCGCGCCGACGCAAAGCACTGCGAAACCGATGAGGGGCCAAAACTTATAAAACCAACTACCTGCATGAGCCGCTCTGACGGCAAACGCCATGAAGACGATCGACAGCAGAATGATTTGAGCACCAATCTGCTTCAAGCGCATACTGGAGTCTGGTTGCATACCTGGCTGCTCACATTGAAACTAGCTATCCTTGTACAGAAAGCAGGAACGGCTGCTCAAACGCTTCGGCGATCCAGCGCAGAAAGCGCGCGGCGTCAGCGCCATCGATCAACCGGTGATCGTACGAGAGGGAGAGTGGAAGAATCAAGCGCGGCTCGAATTTATTGCTTACCCACTCCGGCTCCATTCGCGAACGCGAAAGGCCGAGAATCGCTACTTCGGGGTGATTCACGATGGGAGAAAAGCCAGTCCCGCCGATTCCGCCCAAATTAGTGATTGTGAACGTCCCGCCTTCCATCTCCTCGGGCGTTAACTTGCGGTCGCGCGCTTTCTTCGAGAGCTGCGTCATCTCCGCGGCCAGCTCGACTATGTTTTTCTTGTCCACGTCGCGAATGACAGGGACGAGCAGTCCGCGATCCGTGTCCACCGCTACGCCGATGCTGATGTACTGCTTGTAGACGATTTCTTCCTTCGCCATATCAATCGAGGCATTGAATTGGGGGAACACTTTCAAGGCCGAGGCGCAGACTTTCAGGGCGATGGCGGTCACCGTCATCTTGCCGCCGGCTTCTTCGGCTCGCGGGGCGAATTTGGCGCGCAGTTGTTCGAGTTCGGTGATGTCGGCACGATCCTGCTGGGTGACGTGCGGAATTGTGTTCCATGCCTGGCGCAGGTGCTCAGCCGTTTTACGCCTCACGCCGCGCATCGAGACACGTTCTGTCTTGCCCCACTTGGCGAAGTCGGGAAGTTCGGGCTCGACGAAAGCTCCACGCGGAGTTTGTGCCGCAGCAGTGGCGGCTAGCAGCGCGTTCTTGGCGCACAGCTTTACGTCGTCTTCGCTGATGCGCCCGCCTGGACCGCTGCCTTGCACGCTGTGAATATCGACTCCGATTTCCCGCGCCAGGCGGCGCACGTGTGGCGCTGCGGGCGCGGGGTCGCGGTGCTCCGTGCCGGCAACTTTGCCGAGTTGCACGGGCATGCTGAATTCAGGCGCTGGGGCTTGCGGTTGATCGGGTGGCAGCGCTTGTTCTTCTGTTTTGCCTTCGGCGCGCATGGCCAACTGGAAGGCGAGTCGCGCGCCTTGTTGCCCGGACATGTGTTCGACCGGCTCGTGCTTGCGAACAGGTTCGGCCGGGGCGGTTACGCCGCCTTCCAGCGTGAAGATGACCTCTCCAACCTTGACCTTCTGACCTTCTTTTACTTTGATCTCGCGCACCACGCCGCTGACCGTGGATGGAACTTCGACCACGGCTTTGTCGGTCTCGAGTTCCATGACCGGCTGGCCTTCGGAAACGGTCGCGCCGGGGGCGATCAGCAAGCGCACGAGATCGCCGGAGTCGATGTTCTCTCCCAGTTCCGGCAGCTTGAACTCGCTAGCTGTGGCGGGTGACGGCGCGGGCGTGGCTCGGCGCTCGGGCTGAGGTGGGGCCGTCGAGGCCGGCTTCGCTGGGGGTGCGGAGACTGCGGTTGCAGGATTCGTGCTGGGCGTTAGGGCGGATTTCTCCGATCTTAATGCAGGCTTTGCTCCAGCTCCATTTTCGACGGTGAAAATGACTTGCCCTACCCGCAGCTTGTCGCCTTCCTTTACGCGGATTTCTCCGATTGTGCCGGTCACGGACGAAGGCACTTCGACGACTGCCTTGTCGGTTTCGAGTTCCATCACCGGCTCGCCTTCGGCGATGCTGGCGCCGGGTTTGATCATCAGGCGAACTAAATCGCCGGTCTCGATATTTTCGCCCAGCTCGGGCAGTTTGAATTCCGTTGCCATTCTTTCGTTGTCCCTCTATCGCGTTAATCTCCAGTAGCGTCGCAAGTTCGTGGTCGCAAACCCACGCTGTCATCCTGAGCGAAGCGAAGGATCTATGAATTTCATTCCACCCCAATGCATAGGTCCTTCGCTTCGCTCAGGATGACAATTCATACTTAAGGCGCACATGTCCGCGACACCGTTTTAGCTGGTGGCCGGGTTGCGTTTTTCCGGATCGATTCCTAGATCGCGGATTGCTTTCTCCAGCAGCTTCGCGCTCACCCCCTCGGCGCCGTTCTTTTTGTCACTGGACTTTTCACTGGACTTCCCCGGGGACTTCTCGGCGGAGTTTTCGCAGGCCAAGGCGTGCAGCGTCGCGAGCACGATGTGTTTGGCGTCCACTTCAAAAAAGTCTCGCAGCGATTCGCGGTTCTCGCTGCGTCCGAAGCCGTCTGTGCCTAGCGATACCAGTTTGCCGGGAACCCACTGCGCGACACTCTCCGGCAGAAGCTTCATGTAATCGGAGGCGGCGATGAATGGGCCGGACGCGCCCTTCAGGGCCTGGGTAACGTAGGGCACTTTTGCTTTCTGCGTGGGATGCAGCATGTTCCAGCGGGCGCAGTCGTTCGCCTCGCGATATAGTTCCTTGTAACTGGTTACGCTCCACACGTCCGCTGCTACGCCATAATCTTTTTCCAGAATTGCCTGCGCCTTGAGCACCTCAAACATGATCGCCCCGCTGCCCAGCAACTGCGCCCGAAGCTTCGCGCCTTTCTTCTCGGAAGTCCGGTAGCGATACAGGCCTTTGAGGATGCCTTCGCGAATGCCCGGCTGGCTGGGCATCTCGGGCATGGGCAGTGGTTCGTTGCCGACCGTCAAGTAATAGAAGATGGATTCGCCATCGACGTACATGCGCTTGATGCCGTCCTGGATGATGATGGCGATTTCGTAGGCGAACGCCGGATCGTACGCCAGCAAGTTCGGCACCGGCAGAGCGAGCACGTGGCTGTGTCCATCCTGGTGCTGTAAACCCTCGCCCGCCAGCGTCGTTCTTCCGGCCGTGCCTCCGATGAGGAAGCCGCGGCAACGCATGTCGGCCGCGGCCCAGATCAGGTCGCCGATGCGCTGCAGGCCGAACATCGAGTAATAAATAAAGAAGGGGATGGTGTTGATGCCGTGATTGGCATAGGCGGTACCGGCGGCGATGAAGGAGCACATCGATCCCGCCTCGGTGATGCCCTCTTCCAGAATCTGGCCGTTTTTCGCCTCCTTATAATAAAGGAGAGTATCCATATCGACCGGCTCGTAGAGTTGGCCTACGCTTGAATAAATGCCTACCTGGCGGAAGAGCGCTTCCATGCCGAAAGTGCGAGCTTCGTCGGGAACCACGGGCACGATGAATCTTCCAACCTCGGGGTCACGCAGGAGCTTGGAGAGGATGCGCACGAAGACCATGGTGGTCGAAGCCTCGCGGCCCTCGGTACCTTTATGAAACTCTTCGAAAAGCGCTTCAGACACGGGCTTCAGCGGCGTGGCGCGCACTTTCCGCACCGGCATGTAGCCGCCCAGTTGCTTCCGTCGCTCCTGCATGTACTGGACTTCGGGGCTGTCGTCGGCGGGACGATAGAAGGGCGCATTGTGGAGCTCGCCGTCTGGGACCGGAATACCGAAGCGCGAGCGGAAGACTTGCAGCTCATCGTCATTCAGCTTTTTTTGCTGGTGGGTAATGTTCTTGCCTTCGCCGGCTTCGCCGAGTCCGTAGCCCTTGATGGTCTTGGCTAAAATGATGGTCGGAGACCCGGTGTGCTCAACCGCCACTTTGTAGGCGGCATGGACTTTTATCGGGTCGTGACCGCCTAGCCTCATGCGGGCCAGTTGCTCGTCCGAAAGATGCTCGACCATTTTCAGTAGCCGGGGATCGGTGCCGAAGAAATTCTGGCGGAAATAGGCGCCGCTCTCGACAAAATATTTCTGATACTGACCGTCGGTGATTTGGCCCATGCGCCTGACGAGTAGGCCATCGCGGTCGGCCTGAATAAGCGGATCCCAATCGCCGCCCCAGATTAATTTGATGACGTTCCATCCCGCGCCGCGGAAAATCGCTTCCAGTTCCTGGATGATCTTGCCATTACCGCGCACCGGTCCATCGAGGCGCTGCAGATTGCAGTTGACGACGAAAATCAAGTTGTCGAGCCGCTCGCGCGACGCCAGTGTAATCGAGCCTAGCGATTCCGGCTCGTCCATTTCGCCATCGCCCAGGAACGCCCAAACTTTGCCCCCGGCGGAGGTCTTCAGGCCGCGATTTTCAAGATATTTGATGAAGCGCGCGTGATAGATCGCCTGAATCGGGCCCAGTCCCATCGACACGGTGGGAAATTCCCAGAAGTCGGGCATGAGCCAGGGATGCGGATACGATGACAGTCCGCCGCCTGGTTTCATCTCGCGTCGGAAGTTCTCCAACTTTTCTTTGGGGATGCGGCCCTCGAGGTAGGCTCGGGCGTAAATGCCGGGTGCGGCGTGTCCCTGGAAATAGACGACATCGCGGTCGCCGGATTCGGTGGCCGCCTGAAAAAAGTGATTGAAAGCGACTTCGTAGAGTGTGGCCGCCGAGGCAAACGTGGAGATGTGTCCGCCGATGCCTTCTTGAATCTTGTTGGCGCGGACGACCATAGCCATGGCGTTCCAGCGCACCAGGCTCTTGATGCGGCGCTCCATTTCCTGACTGCCGGGAAACGGCGGTTGCTGCCGGGAAGGGATCGTATTCTGATAAGGAGTGGTCGCCGAGAAGGGCAGGTTGATCCCGGCCTCGCGCCGCGCATGCAGCGCTAGTTGCTGCAAGAGCCTTCCGGCCCGCTCCGGTCCACCGCGTGACAACACATAATCCAGCGAGTCCAGCCACTCCCGCGTTTCGAGGACTTCGATTCCGTTCGTCTGTTGCGTCTCCGCCACACTGCCCCCACGAATCGTGCGATTACACATGATAAGCAATTGTGAGGAATTTTGCTGGAGGGGAGAAGAACAGTAGATGTTCGCCGGTCGTTAGCCGCCGGTAGGTCCAAGCTTCTCGCCGTCAGCAGCCTCCACGTCAGAAACGGTCGGCGATGGAGCCAAGCGCCTGATCATCGGGGTCAGGATCATATAGAGGGCAACAATTCCCAGCGGACCCACCAGCAGCCACGCTGCAGCCGCCCGCAGCGCGGTCAGCCAAAGGATCCGAATGGAATGCAGCAACCCGGCGTTCGCCAGCGCCAGGATCTGGCCGGCGGTCATCGCGAGGGGCGGCGCTCCGAATAATCGCTCACCCGCTCGAATGAACGGAATCAAGAGCGCGAACCAGAGCGGGTTCACCAGAACATTAACGAGTTGAACGGCTGGGACGTTGAGGCGGAAAATCACCGCCGCGGCAAAACAGAGCAAGGAAGTCGTCCCCAGCACGGGGAAGATGCCGAGCATGAACCCGAAGGCCAGACTGAGAGCGATTTTTTCAGGCGTGATGCCCTGGGTGAGCAATTGCACGATAGGACGGACCAGACGTTTTTGCAGAAACTCTCTCATGGTCGAAACAACAGTCGATAAGTCGCGAGTCGCAAGTTGTTAGCAGGGCGTCCGCTGCAGCAAAGTGTTTGCCAACGACTATCGACTAACGACAAACGACGATTGCTATCTGAAGCACTCCACGCCGCCAACAAAAGTCCGCAACACTTCGCCTTCTGGGCTGAGAACCACAAAGTCCGCGTCGGCTCCGGCCGCGAGAACGCCTTTCCCGGCGATGCTTGCCACTCGAGCAGCATTCTGGCTGGCGGCCGCCACGGCCAGGGGCAAAGGCCATTCCGCGAAACGGGCTAGATTGCGTACGGCACGGTCCATGGTCAAAACGCTTCCGGCTAGCTTGCCGTTCACCATGCATTTGCCCTCACGAACACCCACTTCAAAAGTGCCAAGCCGGTACCGCCCGTCGGGCATGTCGGTCGCTGAAATGGCGTCGGTGATGAGAACGATTTGCTCCGAGCCTTTGGCCTCGGCAACGAGCTTCACGATGGTCGGATCAAGATGAATTCCGTCGGCGATGAGATCCGCGCTCAAGCGACGATCGGTGAGCGCGGCACCCAAAATGCCGGGGCTGCGATGGTCGAGTGGACGCATGCCATTGAAAGTATGCGTCGCATGACGGGCTCCCGCCGCGATGCCGCGTTCAGCCGCCGCCAGATCGGCGTCGGAATGTCCCAGGCTCACGCATACGCCACGCCGCGCGGCTTCGGCAATGACCTCGGACGCGCCCTCCAATTCGGGGGCAATAGTCATCATGCGAATGCGTCCGCGCGCCGCCTGCCAGAACCGCTCGAACCCAGCGAGCGTGGGCGGGAGCAAGTGTTCCGGCGGGTGAACTCCGCGACGAGCATGGCTGAGAAAAGGCCCCTCGAGGTGAATTCCGAGCGGCATAGCGCGATTCTTGCCATTCGCATTCTGTGTTGCGGGAATGGGGCTGCGGGTTTCGATCGCGGCGGCGAGCCGATCGAGCGCCCGCAAAGTCGCGTCCATGGGAGCGGTGACAGTGGTTGGAAAATAACTTGTGACTCCATGCCGCGCGAGCGACTGTTCAATCGCCGGCAGCGCATCGGCGACATCGTCCATGACGTCATATCCGGCGTTACCGTGAAGGTGAAGATCGATGTAGCCGGGCGCGATCACGCCATCGCCGAAGTCGGCGACAGGAACTCCGGCGGGAACCTGCCGGCCGCTCCGAGCGGAAATTTCGAGGATGCGTCCCTGCTCGACCAGCATGAGAGGACGCTCTACGGCGTCCCTCGGAGTTAACAACCTTCCAGCAGCAAAGACGAGCATAGAGACGCTTTTAATAGTGGCAGCAAGACGACGTTATGACGAAGATTGTAGCAGCCCTCTACGAGCGCGCCATGCAGGGCTGATGAAGACTTGGCTAAGCACGATCTCCCTCACCGCCAGTCAACGTCGCAAGTCGCGGCGCGGGACCGGTGGCGCTAGAAAGTCGACGTCCAGCATCATTTGCCCGGCGAGTCACCCGCGGGAATGACCGACAGTCCAGGACGTCAGGTGCAACCCGCGAGTAATCGTCCGACCCCAGAATGGTATACTGTGTGAGTTCAAGTCGCCGCGTACTTCGTGGCGTCCGTCATCCGTTGTTAGTCGGGGAGTGGCTCAGCCTGGTAGAGCACCTGGTTCGGGACACGGTGGAAATTCACTGATTCGACGTCGCTTACCTTCAAAAACCCACCCAAAAACCGGCCTTGGTTAGTCCCAGTTCTTAGTCCCAACCCGTGTGCAAGTTATTCCGACGCACCGACCAGTCCATATGTCCCACGGTATGTCTTCATAATGCTTTTGTGGAGCGCCATGTATGATTTGCTCCGGCAATCAGCATTATGCTCGGCCCGCGCCAAATCTGCTGGCAGTGCTAAACACAAATCAGACGCCACGAGACCCAGCCATGACACCCAAAGTTTTTCGCCTGATCGCCGAGACCTACGACTTCTCCCGTGCCCGATGCGACTCGTTGCAGGCCTTACTTCTGCTGAATGGGTCGCCGCCCGGCATTCATGAACCAAAGCGACGGGAGTGTAGCGCATTTTAAGGAGCGATCTTCTCAGCCGCCATGCCAAAAGTCCTTCCCCGCGGCCAATTTGCGCTGTTCGAGAATGTATCAAACCAGAATGGGCTTGGTTTCGACTTTACGCTTATGGTACACTCCGCGCAGTTTTTTGCCGCATTTACGATTCTCCGTAAGTGATGACGCGGTAAGCAAACCTGCTCAAGATTCGGACCGTAAGCCCTGTCGCTTACGGGACAAAAAGGGGAAATTCCGGGTTGGTTAGCCCGGCGGCGCTCTGAGTGAAGCTGCGTGGGGCTTTCATCTTGCTCCGCCGAGCCTGCTTTGCCTGTTCAGCAGTCAGCCCTGACTTTCTGTAATCGGTGCTGCCCCATTCACCAGCAGCTCTGATCCGAGGAGATCTCACTTTGACCATCCAGTCCGCTGGCTCGACTTCTAATGCGTGTCTCGCAGGTCTTTCCCTTTCGTCCGAGAGTTCCGGTGACCGGACGTTGAGCTCTCTACCCGAAACTCTGCGGCGGGCTTTTGCGAGGGCGCGAGGCGTTTCCTGGTTTGGGGCCGCGCTGATGCTGCTCGGGGCCTGCGTCCCGGCACAGGCGGATCCGTTACCGCCGAGTCTAGTGCCAGGCTGGTATCAGCAATCGCCGGCGAACAGCCCTGGCGGGCGTTTTGAACCGTCCATTGCTTACGATGCGGCGCATGGCCAAGTGGTCATGTTCGGAGGCGACGGCGCGGGTAACGACACCTGGGTGTTCAACGGGACGACCTGGACCCAGCAGGTCCCACCGAACAGTCCGAACAATCCCGTCGCGCGTTCCTACCCGGCCATGGTCTACGATGCGGCGCACAGCCAGGTGGTGATGTTCGGAGGCATGGACAACAGCAACAATCGTCTGGGTGATACGTGGCTATGGGACGGGACCCATTGGACACAGGCGAATCCTGCGAGCAGCCCCAGCGCGCGAAATGGCTCCGCTATGGTCTACGATGCGGCGACAAGCCAGGTGATCTTATTCGGAGGTGTAAGCGCCGCAGGTTTCAATCAGAACGACACGTGGGTTTGGAACGGGACCAACTGGATTCAGCAGGGCCCGCTGCACAGCCCCTCTGTGCGTTCAGGCCACTCCATGGCCTACGATGCGGCGCAGAGTGAGGTTGTTTTATTCGGAGGAAATAACAACGGCAACTATGTGAATGACACATGGCTGTGGAATGGAACCGACTGGACTCAGCAGAGTCCTGCGACCATCCCCGGCGGGCGTGAAGCGGCAGGCATGGCCTACAACGCGGCGGTGGGCCAAGTGGTCCTGTTCGGAGGGTACAGCGGCAATTATCTGGGCGACACCTGGACATGGAACGGGACCAACTGGGCTCAGGAGAGTCCCGCGAACAGTCCGTCCGCGCGTATCGCTCCAAATGACATGACCTACGATGTGGCGCTGGGCCAGGTGGTATTGTTTTCCGGTTTGTCCGGAGACAACGACACGTGGGAGTGGGGGTTCCCGGGGAATTTCGGCAACATCAACGTTTGCCCATCGGGACAATCCAGTCCTGCGCCGTGCAGCAAGACTCTCGCGTTTACTTACAACATCGCGACGACCACCACTTTTGTCTCGATCCAAGCAGTCACGCAAGGCACAACCGGCCTCGACTTCACGCTCGCTGGCGGCAACACCTGTACGGGTACCGTCTCCGCAGGCAGTTCCTGCACCGTGAACGTCACCTTCACCCCGCTCGCGCCCGGATTGCGCTTGGGTGCGGTGCAGCTCTTCTACAGTGGCGGCAACCAGTTGGTGAACACTCCGGTCTATGGTGTGGGCCAAGGACCGGCGATTGCCTTTGGCCCGGGTTCTCAGACAGCGGTGAATACTGGGACCTTCGCGCTGAACAGTCCAAAGGGCGTGGCCGTGGACGCGGCGGGCAATATCTTCATCGCGGATAACAACAATCACCGGGTGGTGGAGGTTGCGGCTAATGGCACTCCGACAACGGTTGGATTCAACTTGAGTTACCCGCAGGGTTTGGCGGTGGATGGAGCGGGCAATCTGTTCATCGCGGATAACGACCTGAATGAGGTGGTGGAGGTTCCGGCGGGCTGCGCCAGCTACAGCTGTCAGATCGTTCTGACCAGCAATCTGGCCGCCCAGTTGGGAGTGGCGGTGGATGGAGCGGGCGATCTTTTCGTCGGCGATTTCACTGGCCATGAGGTGGTGGAGGTTCCGGCGGGCTGCACGGCCGTCAGCTGCCAGATCGTGGTGTACAGCCCAGGGCCGAGTTCTAATCCGGTTGGTTTGGCGGTGGATGCGGCGGGCGATCTGTTCGTCGCCGATTATGGCCTCGCAAAGGTAGTGGAGATTCCAGCCGGTTGCACCAGCATTGGTTGCCAGATCACCGTGGGCACCGGATGGGTTCTGCCGGAAGCGGTGGCGGTGGATGGAGCGGGCGATGTCTTCGTCGCGGATGAAGCGCCTTTTGTGAAGGAGGTTCCGGCAGGGTGCGCCAGCAGCAGCTGCCAGGTCACGGTGAGCGGACTCGATGCGTATGGTGTGGCGGTGGATGCAAAGGGCAATCTCTTCATCACCGACACTCTCGGCACCCAAGTAATCAAGATCAACCGCTCGCAGCCGCCATCGTTGAGCTTTGCCACCACGAATGTGGGCAGCACCAGCAGCGACAGTCCGCAATCGGTCACCATTCAAAACATCGGCAACCAGCCGCTGAATGCGGTAGCTCCAGGGCTGGTCGTCAACGGACCCAACTTCGTCCAAGTTGGTGGCCCGGGCACTCCATTCGATTGCGACACCAGCTTCGCGCTCACGCCAGGCGAATCCTGCGATCTCAGTATCTTCTTCACACCGCAGAGCGCGGGAAATCCGCTCACCAGCACAGCCGTTTTTACCGACAACGCCCTAAACGCCACTCCCGCTACGCAGACCGTTGCCCTCAGTGGCGTTGGTGTGGCGACGAACTACACGCTGAATGTGAGCACTGCCGGCAGCGGTAGTGGCATGGTGTCGGGCACGAACTGTTCGACGGGGAGCTATCCGCCAGGGACCGCGGTAACCTGCACGGAGACGCCGGCCGCCGGCTCGCAATTTACGGGCTGGAGCGGAGGAACCTGCAGCGGTCTCGGCAGTTGCTCGTTTTCGCTGGGTTCAAATTCAACCGTCGTTGCCAACTTCTCGCTGTCCTACTCGCTGACGGTAACCGAGGTGGGCACGGGCACCGGAACGGTGAACGACAATCTGGGACAGATTAGCTGCAGCGAAGCCAACGGCGTGGTCTCGGGAACGTGTTCGGGAAGCTATCTGAGCGGAACCCTGGTGACACTGACGGCCAATGCGACTGGAACCTCGACATTCCTGGGCTGGGGCGGCGCGTGCGCGAGCGCGGGTACGAGCCCGACGTGCAACGTGACCATGAACTCGGCGGTGAACGCCACCGCGAGTTTTGATCAGCAGAATTTCGGCAACGTCAACGTCTGCCCCGCGGGACAAACTACTCCGGTGCCGTGCAGCAAAACGCTAGCCCTGACCTACAACCTCGCGGCCACCACTACGATTGGCGTCATCCAGGTAGTCACGCAAGGCGCAACCGGCCTCGACTTCACGCTCGGCAGTGGTAGCACCTGTATCGGGACCGTGCCCGCAGGCAACTCCTGCAACGTGAACGTCAACTTCGCCCCGCTCGCGCCCGGATTGCGAATGGGTGAGGTGCAGCTCTTCGACAGCTCAGGCACGGTATTAGCGAGCACTCCGATCTACGGCATTGGTCAGGGTCCGGCAGTTGCGTTTGGTCCAGGCATGCAGACCACTTTGCCGGCCACCTTCCCCTCTGGCGCATCCGGCGTGGCGGTGGATGCAGTGGGTAATGTCTTCATTTCGGGTGGCTTCGGGGCGATTAAGCTAACGCCCTCTGGCGTGCAGTCCACGGTCCCCGCGAGCGGTATATCTAGCCTCTACGATTTGGCTTTGAATGGAGCGGGGGATGTCTTCCTCGCGGATACTGGTAACAACCGGGTGGTGAGGGTTACGCCCGGTGGCGTCCAGACCACGGTGCCCACCAGCGGACTGAGTGGCCCGACAGGAGTGGCGGTGGATGGAGCAGGCGATGTCTTCATCACGGATACTAATAACGACCGGGTGGTAAAGGTTACGCCCAGTGGCGTGCAGACCACGGTGCCCACCAGCGGCGTGGTTCGTCCGTTCTGGCCGGCGGTGGATGGGGCGGGTGATGTCTTCTTCCTGGATTCCGGACACGAGCGGGTGCTGAAAGTTACACCCGGCGGGGTACAGAGCACGATTCCGATAAGCGGATTGGCTGCCGGCAACGGTGTAGCGGTCGATGCAGCAGGCGATGTCTTCATCTCGGATCAAATCCGCAACGTGATACTGGAGGTCACACCCAGTGGCGTCCAAACCACAGTACCCACCAGCGGTCTGAATGTTCCCGCCGGCCTGGCGGTCGATGCAGCAGGCGATGTCTTCATCGCTGTTAATGGACAGAACCGGGTGGTGAAGGTGAACCGCTCGCAGCTGCCGTCGTTTTCCTTTGCCTTGACGAATGTGGCCAGCACCAGCACTGACAGTCCCAAATCGGTCAGCATTCAAAACGTCGGCAACCAACCGCTGACGGGCTCGATTGCCTTGACCTTGGGCGTAAATTTCACGCAGGGCGCAAGCCCCGATTGCACGAGCGCGTTTCCGTTGGCTCCGGGCGCGACCTGCTATGAGAGCTTCAGCTTCATTCCGCAAAGCCCAACCTTCTTCACGGGTACGGCGGTTTTCAGCGACAACACTCTGAACAGTTCTCCTCTTGCTGTACAGACCATCAACCTCAGCGGCACCGGCGGCATAGGCGGCCAGGATGGAACCGTGGCCGTGCCCAACGTGGTTGGGCAGACGCAAGCGGCGGCGGCGCCAATGCTCACCGGTACGGGTCTGGCTGTGGGAACGGTGTCCACCGCGGCCAGCAGCACAGTGGCCTCCGGCAGTGTGATCGACCAGAACCCGGCGGCTGGGACGCAAGTCAATGTCGGATCCGCGGTCAAATTGCTCGTCTCGACTGGCCAGGCGCAACCGCCGGCGCCAAACCCGCTCTCGCTGATGAACAACTACTTCGTCACCGGTGACTACGCCTCCGCGGGAGTCACTCTACGAGGAACCGGCGTGGGCGGCATGGCCACCGGGAACATCACCATCCCCAATAGTGGGAGCCAGAGTGTTCCCGACGGCGCCGACATTATTGCCGCTTTCCTGTACTGGGAGACGCTGGAAAATACTCCATCGCCCTCGGCCCTAAGTGGAACCTTCCGCGGGTATTCCATTGTCGGCCAGCAGATAGGGAAAGACGTCGCCTACACGGACGGTGCGTCTAGCGGAACACTACGCGTGTATCGCGCGGACGTGAATACCTACTTGCCCGTGGCGACGAACGGGACCGGGGTGCGCTTTGCCTCGGGCACGCACACGGTTTCTCTGCCTGATAGCGGCGGAACGGGATTGCCGCTCACCGAGGGCGCGAGCCTGGTGGTCATCTATCGCGTACTGTCACAGAACTTCCCGCTCAAGTCGGTGGTCATTTACGACGGTTCGGCGTTGCTCACCAGTCCTGGGACCCAGGTCGTGCCGGGATTCTATGACGCGGTCGGCGGCGCGGCGGAGAATACGAACCTCTTCGCCTCGGGTGGGAGTTGGAACAACAGCTCCGGTACCGTCACGCTCCCCGCAGATGCGAACCAGTACGGAGTAGCGCTGAATGCCAACACACCTTATGCTGCGGTGATTCTCAGTACGGCGGTCGCCAATAGCGATAATGATGCAATTCTGAATGCCTGGAAGACCGGCCCGCCGTCGGGCGATTTCCATGCAGGACAGCCAGGTTATTACGACGTGGCGACCGGGTCGTGGGTACCATTGCCCGGAGCGCAACACGGCCAGAAGGATCTGTTCGTACAACTCGATTACATGTGCGGCGCCATCCGACCAGACGGCTCATGCGATCCGGCCCAGGAGAATCTGTTCCCCGCGCCCGACGCCCAGGGCAACGATCCGCTCGCAATGGTTAAGCAGGCATTCGTCGCACATGGAGTGCATCTGCATCTCCAGATCGGAAACGCCGTGCCCGAAGACACCTGCACGGATGACCTCACCTCCAATCCTCCGCAACTATGCCAATTCCCCTCGCCCGACGCCCATGGCAACACAGTGTCGGGAGTGATCGGATGGAAGAACAGCCTGGAATTCTCGAAGCTGTACCCGCGCAATCTTGCGTCATGCGCG
>Ga0075029_100000846_pt1 | contig 17566 bp, 15 predicted proteins | sample LitLauG_LLR_2013_FD_71391 | JGI IMG/M metagenome (GOLD analysis project Ga0075029, IMG submission 71391) | Freshwater sediment microbial communities from North America - Little Laurel Run_MetaG_LLR_2013 | ecosystem: Environmental > Aquatic > Freshwater > Creek > Sediment | place: USA...
CGCGCCGCTGGAGAGCGCGAGGCGCTGGTTGACCATGGCGAGGACCCGGCCATTGTCGGGCTCAACCGCGACTACGGTGCCGTTCATGTTGCCGAGCGCATCGACGGCAGCCTGGCGAACGATGGGATCTTCCCCCGCGGTGATGTCGCCCTCGGTAACGTCGGCGGCAAAGGAACTGGTGTGAAAGCGCTCGACATAGCGGCGATGATGGGGAGCGTGCAACGAGGCGGTATGGACCACGGTCGCGCGATGGCTGGCCAGATGGCCCATGCGGCGGCGGGCGCGCTGGGTCTCGTGGATGTGGCCGGTCTTGCGCGTCGCGGCTGGACGCGTGTTGATGTGCGCCGCCCAAAGCGCCTGCGCGCTGAGCAACCAACCGATCGTCCAACCCACCAGAACCAACGAGCGCCGAAGCTGCGAAGTGGCCATAGGACTTGCGAACTTTCTCATCTGCCTTCTTTAAGATGCACGGGCCGGGCCAAATCGAAGCATCTGCGCCCCTTGGTGCTTATCTTCGCGATACTACGGGACTTGGAAAAATCAGGCAACATTTAATTTTACTGTTAGTAAATACTCAGAATGAAGCTAAGTTTATATTTATCAGCACTGTACGACCTAATTACCGGGGGTCAAGCGCCTTCCGTCATCTCCGAGTATTTACCAATAAGGTAACTGCCGCCCGTGGTTAATCTCTTGCACTCTTTTGGCAAGTGCTTAGCATTTTCCGGTAGAGACTAGAAGCTCACATTATTTCGCTTCGTTTCCGGAGAAATGCCGGCACATCAAGGTCGTTGGCCTCGAAATCCTGCGAACTGGCGGCGCGGATCACTTCCAGAGGAACCGGTTCCGTAGCGTGGTGAGGTTGAGAGATATCGGCAGCGAAGGGCCGCGCGGCATGCACCGGCGCCTCTTCCATCGGCGGCGCTGTGGGCGCGTAGTCGAGGGGAAAATCCGCGGCGGGTTCGTGGTGCGACGGGAAAACCGAAGTGGTTTCGAATTCGTGACGACGCGGGGCGCGAACTTCGCGGAAGCCGGTGGCGATGACGGTGATCTTGACTTCGTCTTTCATCTTCTCGTCGGCCACCGCGCCGAAAATGATGTTGGCATCTTCGTGGGCAGCGGTCTGAATGATGCTGCAGGCCTGCTGCACTTCGGCCAGCTTCAGCGAACTGGAGCCAGTGATGTTGATCAGGATGCCGCGTGCGCCGTCGATGGCACCTGCTTCGAGCAGAGGCGAAGCAATGGCGCGCTGCGCTGCCACGACGGTGCGATTGTCGCCCGAGGCGCGGGCTGTCCCCATCACGGCATAACCCATGCCGGCCATGATGGCCTTCACGTCGGCGAAGTCGCGGTTGATGATGCCGGGGATGGTGATGATATCGGAAATGCCCTGCACGGCCTGGCGAAGAATATCGTCGGCGACGCGGAAGGACTCGAAGAAGCCGGCGTCCTCCGCGACGGAGAGCAAGCGTTCATTTGGGATCACGATGGTGGTATCGACCGATTCCATGAGGTCTTCGAGACCACGTTCGGCTTGCTTCATGCGGCGTTTACCTTCGAAAGTGAACGGTTTGGTGACTACGGCGACGGTGAGCGCGCCCATTTCCGTGGCGAGCGAAGCGATGATCGGTGCGGCGCCGGTGCCGGTACCGCCACCCAGGCCTGTGGTCACGAACACCATGTCGGCGCCTTCGAGCACTTCGATGATCTTGTCGGAGTCTTCAAGGGCGGCTTTGCGGCCCACGTCGGGATTGGCGCCGGCGCCGAGGCCGTTGGTGAGCTTGACTCCGAGTTGCAGCTTCACGGGGGCGCGCGAGGTGCGCAGGGCCTGCAGGTCAGTGTTGGCGGCGATGAACTCGATGCCTTCGACTCCAGCATCGATCATCCGGTTAACGGCGTTGTTGCCGCCACCGCCCACGCCGATGACTTTGATCTTGGCGTCGTTGCGGGCTTCTTCGTTGAAGCTGATGCGAATGCTCGGTTCGTTTTTCATTTTGTCCACCGTCGTTGGATTTCGTTTTGACAAGAGCTCGATTTCACCCCACCAGCATTGCCTTCAACCTTGCTCCCCAGCGGTCCTGCTGTGCACCACGCGCGAGGCGCGATCTCTGCGCGTACTGAACCATTCCCAGCACGGTGGCAAACTCGGGCTCGGCCAGCAGCGAGGGCATGCGGGCAAGAGGCAGGGGCCAGGAGAGGCGCACCGGCCGACGCAGCACCGACTCGGCGACCTCGAAAATCCCCGGCAGTTGCGCTCCGCCGCCGGTGAGCACTACGCCGGCGACGCAGCGTTCCGAGGTCCCGCTCTGGCGCAGGGTCTCGCGCAGCATTTCAAACAGCTCGCGGGCGCGCGGCTCAAGAATTTCGGCCGCAACCCGTTGCGACCACATGCGCGATGGGCGATCACCAACCGAGGGTACTTCGATTTCATTGCCCTCGGGCACCATGGTGACCACGGCGTGGCCGTAGGTTTTCTTAATCTTCTCGGCTTCCGCAGGCGCCGTGCACAATCCGACGGAAAGATCATTGGTGAAATGATCGCCACCGATGGGAATGACCCCGGTGAAGGCGATGGCACCCTCATGGACCACGATGAGTTCGGTGGAACCTGCACCGATTTCGGCAAGGCAGACGCCGAGTTCGCGCTCATCGGCGCGGAGCGCGGAATCGATGGCCGCCAGAGGTTCGAAGACCGTGTCCTCGACGGCGACGCCGGCTTTGTTCACCGCGATCACGACGTTCTGCACTGCGCTTGAGGCGGCCGTGACGATGTGGACGCGGACTTCAAGCCGTGACGCCATCATACCCAGCGGATCATGTACGCCGCCCTGCTCGTCGAGAATGAACTCCTGAGGCAGCAGGTGCAGCACTTCTCGGTCAGGGGGCAGCGGGATGGTGCGGGCGCGCTCGACCGCCTGTTTGATTTCATCGCGACCGATTTCGCGCGGACGCGTGCCGAGGCTGATGCCGCCGTGACTGGAGAGTCCGCGCACGTGCGCGCCGCCGATGCCCACGGTGGCGCGCTCGATCGGAGCCCCAGCCGCGTTCTCGGCCGCCTCGACCGCCTTCTGGATGGACGCGACCGCGCGGTCCAGTTCGACGATGACGCCTTTGCGCGACCCGAGCGAGGGCGCGACTCCGTGGCCGCGGTAGCGCAGGCCGCTGTCGGTAACCTCGGCCACCAGAGCGCAGACTTTGGCGCTGCCTACGTCGATTGCGGCGATCAGATTGTCGGGTTGACTTGCCATTCGTTCAAAGTTCCTCTATTTCGTGGTTGTGTCTGAAACCGGTTGATTCGCAGCCGAGACCGCCGGCGGTTTTGCTACGCCGGCACTCGGCTTGTTGGTTGCCGCATTTGCCGCGGACAAGCTACCCGTTTTTTTCCCCGCCGCCGGCGGTGCCGGCGATTTTGCGCTGGCGGTCAGAGTCTTCTGGGCGTAATGATTCGATCGCGGCTTGGCCTTCGCCGTTTTGACCTTGCGGCGCGTCGGCGTGGCCTTTCTTCTTGCGTCGGCCGCAGGAGCAGGCTTGGCCACCGGCCGGGGCGGGGCAAGGCGCGTGACCATCGCGGCGGGCTTCACGCCTGCGGCCGATGCGGCCTTCAATACTGCCGGGGTCAGTGCGGCCTGGCGAGCGGCCTGCTGAAACTCCGGGTTAACGATGATCTGATTGTCGTAGCGCAGGTCCACTGATTCGACCTTTTGAAACTGCTGACGCCATCCCTGAATGTGCGTCAGGTAGGTCTTGTAGCGCTCGGCATAATTGGACGAACCGAGTTGGACCAGCACATCGCCTTGAGGGTCGTTGACTCGGGCCTTGGTGTCATCGGGATCACTCAGGTCCACCTCGCTGAGATCGTGCGAGTAGTGCGTGCCGCCAGAATCGAGCTGCGAGACCAGTTCCATATAAGACTTCATGCGCGGCGCGCGCGTGGAGAGCGGCTCCCCGGGGCTCATGCCGAGGATGACGGGGAAGGAATACTTGTGCTTCGGCGGCAAGTCCATCAGTACGCCGCCGGCGTCGATTAACTGGATGCGCGGTCCGACACGGGCAAACGCCACCGGCGTGCGCTCGCGAATTTCGACGCGCAGGCGGTTGGGGACAAAGCGCATCACGCTGGCCGACTCGACCCAGGGAATCTGGTCGAGTTGTTCTTTCTGTTGTTCGAGTGGGACGAAGAAAATATTGCGGCCGATGTCGGCGCCCATCACTTCCATGACGCGCGCTTTGCTGACGTTCTGCGAGCCGACAATCTCGATGTTGTCGCCGGACTCGATGCGGAAGCGCCAGGAGTGCTGGCCGTATTCGTAGAGCGACGCGGCGGCAAGCGCGGCGATACCCAGCGCCGCAAAGGCGACCGTTCCCCATTTCAGATAGTTGAAATTGTTGCGGAAGATGGAACTGCGGCGGGCGGGGACGCGCTTTTGCCCGCGCAGAAATGGAGCTTCTTCCTGTACGTCCAGGTCGACCAGGCGCGGGTCATCGAATTCCTCACGCACGGCTTGGCCGTAAGGAAACTCTTCCTGCACGATGGTGGGACTAGCCTTCCTCGCCATCCGTTCAGGTCTTTGTCGCTTGTGAATCGCTGAGCAATAAAACTATAACGGCAATTTCAGGAAAGAGGTAGACAAAAACTTGGTACGTTTTGCAGAGGCTGAGGAAAGCGTTAATCCAAACGCTTCCGCGACAACAGGGCCGCAGTGTCCCACTGGGCTTCGAGACGAGTGATGCGGCGGTCGTGCTCGCGGACTTCAACGGCGACTTCTTTCAGTTCCTGGGAGGTGCGGCGAAGGTCATCGGCGAGCTTCAGCGCGGCCTGCACCGCGGCAACGGCTTCCGTAAAGACGCTCATGCCTGCCTCTCGGCGGCGGCCGGCCTGTGACGGGACCGCAGCTCTTTCAAAATCGCGCTGACTTCGTCAAGGTCCTGGCGTACCGAAGTTCGCACCGCGGAGACTTCTTTACGCAGCGATGCGGTCAGCTCCGCCAACGTCGCCTCCTCATCGGTGACGCGCTGCTCACACCGCGTTCGCACCAATTCGCCGACGCTTACTCCGGCACGTTTGGCTTCCTTACGGAGCCAGTCACGAAATGCAGGGGTTGTCAGCACCTGGAGTCGAGCAGTCTTCATGGTGAACCTCAAGGCATGGTAAATATGAGCATGCACATGCTCATACGAGAATTATACTGCAAATGCGGCTTGCCGGAGTAAAAGGAAACGGGCGCGGTTGAGTTCCCGCGCCCGCCCTTTCCATGAAGTTTGTCGGGTTTCTAGACTGGGCCTGCCCCCATATTGACGCGGACAATGGGTGCGGGAATTCTGACTGCCGGAACGTGGATTCGCGGAACTCTGACGTGAACTTCCGGACAGATGACCCTAACTCTGGGCGCCGCGAGTGCCGCCGAAGCGACTTGAAGATGCGCCAGTTGTGCTTCCATGCGGGCGCGGCTGGCGTCGAGCTTGCTCAGTTGAGCTTCCTGACGCGCGGTCATGACATCAAATGTCTGAACTGCACGCGGCTGCTCCAGTGCCTGGAACCGAGCAATTGCTGTTCTTAGCTGGCAGGACGCGGCTTCCACGCGAAAGGCCACAAGGCCGGCGCGCTCGACGAGTTGCTGCGCTCGGTCGGATGCGACTGCGGTGATGGACTGGGCTCCGGCGGCCACGCGATCCATGATCCGCGTGGCCAACTCGACGCCACCGTCGTGATAGACGCTGTTCAAAGCCATGGCCAGCACCCCGGCTGCCAGCCATCCCCAGGTTTGCAGTTGTTGACGGTTCATTTCTTTATCGCCTTTTATCGCTTTTAACGCCACCTGACAAATAGACGGGAGGCCGGGAAATCGGTTAGCGGAGAAAATCGACTGAAAAACCAGGCCTAGTTGGCACCCTCTTTGAGTTTTTCGAGAACCAGGGGCCCGATCTGAGAGACGCTGCCGGCGCCGAGGGTGAAGATGGCGTCGCGGGGGTGTGCGGCGGAGGCGGCAGCGTAGGCTGCGGCGGCGAACGAGTTCGCATAGTGTGCGTTGCGGCCACCTTTTTCTGCGATGGCTTGCGCCAACGCCTGGCCTGTGACTCCCTCGATCGGCTTCTCGCTGGCCGCGTAGATGTCGAGCACTTGCAGCGAATCGGCGTCGGCGAAGGCGGAGGCGAACTCGGCCATCAGGTCGCGGGTGCGAGTGTAGCGGTGTGGCTGAAAGATGACGTGGGTTTTTCCGAACCCGCATTGCCGGGCAGCCGCCAGCGTGGCCTTGATCTCGGTGGGATGGTGGCCGTAATCGTCAATCACGCTGATGCCGCGCGACTGTCCGATCAACTGGAAGCGCCGGTCCACCCCGCGGAAGGCCTCGAGCGCGGAGCGAATCTGCTCGATTGGGATGTCGAGGCCCACACCGGCAGCGATCGCCGCCGTGGCGTTGAGGACGTTATGCACGCCGGGCACGTGCAGCGTGAACGCGCCGAGGTCCTGCTTGCGATAGGTGACATGAAAGCGGTTCAGGGGCCTCGGATCTCCGTTCGCCGCGGAAATCGTGGCGGGAAGCTTGATCCAGAAATCGGAGCCACGGCGGGTGCCGTAGGTGACGATGCGCCGCTGCACCTGTGGTAGCAGCTTCCGGAGTACAGGATCGTCGGCGCAGGCGACGATCATGCCGTAGAAGGGCACGCGATCCATGAACTCGACGAAAGTATTTTTCACGTCGCGCATGTTGCGATAGCAATCCATGTGCTCGCGGTCAATGTTGGTGACGATGGAGAGAATCGGCGACAGTTTGAGAAAAGAGCGGTCACTTTCGTCGGCCTCGGCCACTAGATATTGCGATTTGCCGAGCCGGGCGTTCGAGCCCATGGCATCGACGCGTCCGCCGACCACGACCGTGGGATCGAGTCCGCCGGCCGCGAGAACGGCAGCGACCATCGACGTGGTGGTGGTCTTGCCGTGCATGCCAGCGACGGCGATGCCGTACTTGAGGCGCATCAATTCGGCGAGCATCTCAGCGCGCTGAATGACTGGAATGTGGTGGGCGTGCGCCTCGGCGACCTCGGGGTTGTCGCGCGCGATAGCGGAACTGGTGACCACGACTTCGGATCCGGGAACATTCTCGGCGCGATGGCCCTCGAAAATCGTGGCTCCTAGCGATGCGAGGCGCTGCGTGACCGTGGAAGACTTGAGGTCGGAGCCGGAAACTGCGTAACCGAGGTTGAGGAGCACCTCGGCAATGCCGCTCATGCCGATGCCGCCGATGCCCACGAAATGGATGCGCTGAATTTTGGCGAACATAAATTACTCTGCCGCAAATCTGCGCTGATTCACGCAGATCAAACCTAATCTCGAAGCGTACTCACTGCCACTGCGAGTTATGCCGCTCGGTCCACCAACATGTCGGATATCCCTGATGCGGGAAGGCCGATTGCACGCACTTTACCTGTTGTGTCCCGGTCAGATCATATTCGGTTTTGTTGCCCTTGAGCGAAGTGGACAGGAACTGATTGACTTCAACCGTCCCATACCCCGAGCCTTGCGAGATACGATGGCTCAAGACGAGCCAGTCTCCGGCATAGACAACGGCAGATAGCGCGAGTAGAGCAATTGCGGCCCTAGCCAGCAGTTTTTCCGATCCCTTCACAAAATCCGCTCCGCCGAGTGAATTGGTTGCAATCGAATCACGAGAATCCTCCAGAGGCCGTGCGAATCCGTGGCTAGTTGTCCACCAGTCCCGCCAGTCGGGCCGCCAGGGCTGCGATTTCCCTTGCCGCGTCGGGGTGCGCGAGGGACCGCGCCTGTGCGCTCATGTTCTGCAGCCGGGCAGGATCATTGAGCAGCGCGGCGATGGTTTCGGCCAGCCATACGCCGTCCAGTTTCGATTCTTCCACGACCACGGCCGCTCCGTTCCGCGCAAATGCCTCGGCGTTGATGCGCTGATGATCGTCGGCAGCGCGGGGAAAAGGGACAAAAATCGCGGGCTTGGCGGCCGCCGCAATTTCGGCGACTGTGCTTGCACCTGAGCGGCACACTAGGAGGTCGGCGCGGCCGAAGGCCGCAGGCATGTCTTCGATAAACTTGAAGACCTCCGCCGACTCGCCCGCGGCGCGATATCGCGCAACGGCGTCTTCGTAATCCCGTTCGCCCGTCTGATGAATGATGTGTATTCCGGGGGCTTGCCTTCGCAACTCTGGCAGACATTGCAGCATAGCCTCGTTGATTGCGTGGGCGCCCTGGCTTCCACCGAACACTAACAGCGTGGGCGGGCCTGCCGGGCGCGGTTTTCCGGCGATCGCAAAGAATGCCGGACGCACCGGAACACCGGTCAACTCCGCGTGGCGAAAATATTTCGCCGTCTCTTCAAAATGGACTGCAGCGCCGGAAACCAGGCGCGCGACCACGCGGTTGGCGAACCCCGGAACCACGTTCGGCTCAAAGGCCAGGGTGGGAATATGTTTAACGATGGCCGCGAGCATCGCCGGGCCGGAGGCGTATCCGCCGACGCCGATCACGACGTCGGGAGCGAATTCGTTGAGCATGGCGGAAGCTCCCCACACAGCGCGCGGCAGGTCGAACATCGTCTTCAGCCGCGTGGTCAGGCTGACGTTCTTCAGCGCGCCGACCTGCACCAGGCGCAAGGGAAAGCCCGCGGCGGGAACCAGGCGATTTTCAATGCCGCGCGCAGTACCAATGAACTGCACTTCCGCGCCGTAACTGTTCTTGAGTTGGTTGGCGATGGCGAGCGCGGGGATCACGTGTCCGCCGGTCCCTCCGCCCGCCAGAATTGCGCGCATGGATTGAATCATTGAACCATTGAGGGAATTGAGTCAAGCAATTGAATCAGTGAATCATTGACTCATTGAGTCAATCGCATCATTCCGCCTGTTTCGTGATGTTCAGCAAAACGCCCACGCAGGCGAGCGTTACGAACAAGGACGATCCGCCGTAGGAAACCAGCGGCAGCGGGATCCCTTTGGTGGGCATGAGCCCGAGCACGACGCTGATGTTAATGAACGCCTGCAGCACGACCATGCCGGTGATGCCGACGGCCAAGTAGCGGCCGAAAGCGTCCTGGGTGCGCCACGAGGCGCGCATGCCGCGCCAGAGAAAAATTGCGAACAGAATCACCACGAGCAACGCGCCCACCAAACCGAACTCTTCCGCGGTCACAGCAAAGATGAAGTCGGTGTGCGGTTCCGGCAGGTAGAAAAGCTTCTGTTTGCTCTCCATCAGGCCGGTGCCAGTAATGCCTCCGGTGGCGACCGCGATGAGCGACTGGATGAGGTGGAACCCCGCCTTTTGCCGTTCTGCGTAGGGGTTCCAAAAAGCGAGCAGCCGGTCGCGGCGCCAAGCGACGCGGAACAGCAGCACATAGAGGACCGGCAACGCCGCGCCCAGAGCGTAACCAAAATAGCGCACGCGCATGCCGGCCACATAGAGCATGCAAGCAGCGATACCTGCACACGCGATGGCGGTGCCCAAGTCCGGTTGCAAAACGATCAGCGCGAGAAACAGGCAAATCGGCGCAGCCGCCGGAACCAGGGTGTTGCGCCAATCATCCATCACGCGGGTTCGCGTCTCAAGGAAATAGGCGAGAAACAGGATCAATGCTGGCTTTGCCAGTTCTGAGGGCTGAAACGACAGGCCGCCGGCGTGAATCCAGCGATGGGTGTGATGGGAGCGGTCAAGGAAAAAAACTGAGATCAAAAGCAGCGTGGTGAAGCCAAGAAACGGAAACACGATATAGGGCTGCTTGAGGCGTCGATAGTCGGTGCGCATGGCGGCCGCCATGGCGATGAGGCCGGCCACAGCCCACACGAGTTGCCGCGAGAGGAACGCGTAAGGCGACCCGAACCGCTCGCGGGCCATGACCGCCGACGCCGAAAACACCATGACCAGGCCGATGAATACCAGCAGCATGGTGACGGTGAACAGCCAGCGATCGACACTAACGCGCTTCGCCATGGAAGAAACATTTCACCACGCAAGCGCAGGCCGCTGGAAAAGGATTTGTTATTGTTTCTGCCCGAGTGTTGCTGATTTTGGTTCAGGCTACGGCTTTTGATCGAAGCCGCGCACAATCTCTTTGAACGCCTCCCCGCGCTGCTCGTAGTTCTTGAACTGGTCGAAGCTGGCGCAGGCAGGTGCCAGGAGCACGACGTCGCCGGGTTGGGCGTTCGCGTGGGCTTTTTGGACGGCATTCTCCAGCGTTTCGGCGCGGGTGACGTCTACATTTTTGATCTGGGACTCGATCTTGGTCGCGGCTGCGCCAATGGTGTAGACGCGCTTCACCCGCTGCCGCAGCAGGTCGTTCAGGACGGAGTAGTCGCTGCCCTTGTCTTTGCCGCCCAGAATGAGGTGAATATTCGCCGAAAACGACTCCAACGCTTTAATCGTGGCGTCGACGTTGGTGGCCTTGGAGTCGTTGTAGTAGTCCACACCATTCACCGTGGCGACAAACTCCAGGCGGTGCTCGACCGCCTTGAACTCGATCACGGCCTGCCGAATCTTCTCCTGCGGGCAACCCATCAGCGCAGCCGCCGAGACTGCGGCCATGACGTTCTCAAGGTTGTGCGCGCCTTTCAGCGGAACCTCGGAGACCTGCATCACTTCGCGTTGCTCGGCTCCCCGTCTGAAAACGATATTTCCGTCGCGCACCCATGCGCCTGGTTGCACTTCTTTTTGCCGGCTGAACCAGAAAACCTGTGCGCGCGTTTTCGCAGCCATGGCCACACAGGCCGCGTCGTCGGCGTTCAATACTGCAAAGTCTTCGGCTTGCTGGTTTTCGAAAATCCTCGCCTTGGCTGCGGCATAAGCGTCGAAGGTGCGATGCCGGTCAAGATGGTCGGGCGTGACGTTCAACACAACGGCGACCTTTGGCCGGAAGGTTTCAACTGTCTCGAGTTGGAAGCTGGAAACTTCGAGAACGATCGCGGTCTCTGGCGTGGCGCGATCAGCAAGCGAGATCGCAGGCGTGCCGATGTTGCCGCCCACCAGGTTCGACATGCCGGACTTGGCCAGGATTTCGCCGGTCAGTGTGGTGGTGGTCGTCTTGCCGTTCGACCCAGTGATCGCGACGATGGAGCCGGTCAGAAACCGCGCTGCAAGCTCGATCTCTCCGATGACTTTCACTCCACGGGAGCGCGCCTGCTCTAGTTGCGGCGCATCCACGGGGACACCGGGACTTACTACAATTAGGTCCTGGCCGCGAAAGGTGCGTTCGCCGTGGCCGCCGGTTTCCACTGTGATGCCGTGGTCGAGCAGAACGGGGATTTCGTTGCGCAGTTCATCGCCGCTCTTGGTGTCGGAAACCGTGACTTGGGCGCCCCGAGTTTTCAAGAACAACGCCGAGGCCACGCCCGACTTGCCGAGCCCGACCACCAGCACGTGTTTGTCTTTCAGATCCATTTCACAGCCCGAGTACCCGGGAGTTTTTCGATCAGAAATCAAAAATCAGCAATCAACCATTTTCACTGCCGCCTCTCGCTCTTACCGCAGCTTCAGCGTGGTCAGTGCAAACAGCGCGAACACCAGCGACGCTATCCAGAAGCGCACGATGATTTTCGACTCTGACCAGCCCATCAGCTCAAAGTGATGGTGAATCGGCGCCATTTTGAAAATGCGTTTCTTGCGCAGCTTGTAGGAGCCCACTTGCAACATCACCGAGAGCGCCTCGATCACAAACACCCCGCCGATGAAGGGCAGCAGCAGTTCCTGCTTGATGATGACTGCCACCGTGCCAATCGCGCCGCCTAGGGCCAGCGAGCCGACGTCACCCATGAAAACTTCGGCCGGATGCGCGTTGTACCAAAGAAAGCCGATGGACGCGCCGACCATGGCGCCACAGAAAATCGTCAGTTCGCCGACTTGCGGCATGCGCTGCAGTTCCAGGTAAGAGGCAAACGACGCGTGGCCGCTGACATAGGTCAGGACCGTCAAAGCCCCCGCGGCGATGACCGTACAGCCAATCGCCAGGCCGTCTAGCCCGTCGGTCAGGTTGACGGCGTTGCTGGAACCCACAATCACAAGCACGACAAAGGCCACGAACGGCAGAAATGCCAGGGCCCACAAATGCGGATGGCGCAGCAGGGCTTCGCTGACGAGATCAGGGCGGAATTGTTTAAAGAATGGCACGATCAACTTGGTCGAATACATGCCATAGGTCTGCATGGTGATGAGCGAAACCGCAATCAGCACACTGGTGGCGATCTGCAGAGCCATCTTGGCGCGTGCGGTCAGGCCCAGGTTTCTGCGGTGCGCGACTTTGGTGTAATCGTCAGTGAATCCGATCGCCGCAAACGCGACCGTGGAGAAAACCGCAAGCCAAACGAAGCGATTGCTGAGGTCCGCCCATAACAGAGTCGGGACGATGATGGCGATGACGATTAGTAGTCCGCCCATGGTGGGCGTGCCGGCCTTTTTCTGGTGGGCCTTCGGGCCTTCCTCGCGGATGTATTGGCGGATCTGGAAATCGCGCAGGCGGCCGATCACCAGCGGCCCCACAATCAGTGCCGTGAAGAGCGCGGTCAAACTGGCAAACGCAGTGCGAAACGTCAGATAACGGAAGATGCGGAACGGCGGGAAGTAATGCTGGAGCTTCAGAAATAACAACCAGTAGAGCAATCAGCCTCCGATCAGTTCCGCTTGCGAAAATGCTATTTCCAGCCGCGACGCAACTTCCAGGTATCGAGAGCCTTTTCCAGCTTCACGCCGCGCGAGGCTTTCAAAAGCACGACGTCGCCTTCCTGGGTTTCGCGCGCCAGCCACTCGCCAGCTTCTTCCGGCGTCGCCACAAACTCAGCCTTGCCCCCCGCGTCGCGTGCCGCTTCCACCATCGTCCGGGCCTGGCCTCGAACACCAAGCAGAACATCGGCTTTCCCGGCGGCTATATGCTGGCCGCTGGCACGATGCATGCTCTCACCCGCCGGGCCTAGTTCCAGCATTTCGCCCGCCACCACGATGCGTCTGCGCGCCGGCATTTCCGCAAGCGCATCCACCATGGCCGCAAGTGCCTTCGGGTTGGAATTGTAGCAATCGTTGATGACCGTAATGTTGTCGAGTTGGACGACCTGCCCACGCTTGTCGGGCGCGGAGAGCGTGGCCAGGGCAGCGGAGACCTCAGCCATGGTCAGGCCACGGTCCAGACCCGTCGCCATGGCAGCGAGGGCGTTCAACACATTGTGCTCGCCGACCAAAGACAACTTCACCCGCTGTCGTTGGCCGCATGCCACCACGTCGAACTCCGAGCCTTCGACGCCAAGCGAACGGAAATTCTCCAAGTGAAGAGTCGCGGTAGGGGTGCAGCCATAGGTGATCACCCTGCCTTTGAATTCGCGGCCGAATTGCGACACATATTCATCGTCCGCGTTGAGCACCGCGGTCCCGGTCGGGGGAAGCGCTTCGACCAGTTCGTACTTGGCCCGTGCAATTCCTGCAATCGAATCGAAATTTTCCAGATGCACGGGCGCGACGTTGGTAACGACGCCGACCTGCGGCTGCGCGATGCGGGCGAGCGCCGCAATCTCGCCCGCGTGAGACATGCCCATCTCAATCACGGCGATGTCATGCTCGGGCTGCAACTGCAGCAGCATGAGCGGTAGTCCAAAATGATTATTGAAGTTGCCTTCAGACTTCAAAACACGGAAGCGCGCGGTGAGCACATGCGCGACGGCTTCTTTAGTGGTCGTTTTGCCGGCCGATCCCGTGACTCCAATCAAGGGCTTGCCCCACTGGCGACGGACAAAGGCGGCAAGCGATTGCAGGGCAGTGAGCGTGTCTTCGACCACCACCAGCGGAGTGCCCGGCAGATAGCGCTGCGCGTGGTCTGATCGCACGACCGCGGCGACAGCGCCGCTGCGGATTGCCGGTTCCACGAAATCGTGGCCGTCGAGCCGCTCGCCTTTCACCGCAAAAAAAAGCTCGCCCGGGTGGACCGTGCGCGAGTCAATGGAGTAGCCGGTTATTTCGCCTTCCCCGCCGCCCGACAGTCGAGCGCCAATCGCACCGGCGATCTGGTTGAGCGTGAGGTTCATCGCGTTGCTCCGCTTGAGACCGGAGAGATGGCATGGCCGGCCCTGCGCAATTCTTCGCCAGCTACCTGCACATCATCGAACGGCAGCACTCCATCGCGCGAAGTTTGCGTCTTCTCGTGACCCTTGCCAGCCAGCAAGACAATATCGCCCGGTCGCGCTTCCGAGATGGCCAGAGCGATGGCCCGGCGGCGGTCTGCTTCGACCACATATTTCGCTCCAGCCTTTTGCAGCCCAACCAGCGCGTCGTTGATGATGGCGAGCGGGTCTTCGCTGCGGGGATTGTCGGAGGTGAGAACAACGAAATCACTTCCTTTGCCCGCCGCTTCACCCATCAGCGGGCGCTTCGCGCGATCGCGATCGCCGCCACAACCGAACAGAGTGATCACGCGGCCCGGGGGAGCGTTTCCCGAAACGAACTCGCGCGCCAACAGGGTCAGGTTGCGCAGGGCGTCGTCCGTGTGCGCGTAATCGACAACCACGGTAAAGGGTTGGCCTGCATCCACACGCTCGAAGCGCCCGGGCACGCAGGCGAGATCGCGCACTCCGCAGGCTATTTGATCGAGTTTGCAATCGCGAGCATAGGCCGCCGCCGAAGCGGCGAGAATGTTGTAAACGTTCACCCGTCCGATCATCGGTGAAAAAACATCCACGGTTCCTTCCGGCGTCGCCAGATCGAAACGCGTGCCGCCGGTTTCAACGCGCACGTTTGCAGCGTGGAAATCGCCTTTGCCCCATCCGTAGGAATACACCAACTCGCTCAGCTTACGGCTGCGGCGCAGCAGGTCGGTGCCTTGTTCGTCGTCCGCGTTGATCACGGCTGCGCGGGGTGCATCCGTCCCGCAGCCTTCAAAAAGCACACGTTTGGCGGCCATGTAATCCTCCATGGTCGCGTGGTAGTCGAGATGATCGCGCGTCAGATTGGTGAAGACGGCGACGTCAAACGGAACTCCGTACACGCGCTCCTGCACCAGTGCGTGCGACGAGACTTCCATGACCGCTTCGGTGGCACCCTGGCCGAGCGCCTGATTGAGAATCTGATTCAGTTCCAGCGATTCGGGCGTGGTGTGGGGGGCGGGAAGAATAGTTCCGGCCACGTGATACTCGATGGTCCCGATCAGCGCGCTCTTGCGGCCCGAGGCTCGCAAAATCGCCTCTATCAGAAATGCCGTCGTGCTCTTGCCGTTGGTTCCGGTAATGCCAGTCACTGCCAAACGCTCGGCTGGGCGCTTGTAGAAGTTCGCGCTAAGCCGCGCCAGGGCCCGGCGTCCGTGCGCCACCACGGCCCAGGCGACTCCAGGCCGCTGCTTCTCCTTGGCCGAGTCGGTAACGATGGCGCTTGCGCCGGCCGCCAGCGCGGCGTCGATAAAGCGGTTGCCGTCGCTGGTCTCGCCGTGCATGGCGACAAACAGAAACCCGGGCTTCACCTTGCGTGAGTCGTATTCCACGCCCGTGACAGGCGCATCCCCGCTCACGGCAAGCACTTCCGCCCCATCCAGAATTTCCTGAAAGGTCATGTGTCACGATTATAGGGCAAGGGAAAACTGCGGCCACGAACGCCTTTTCGACTGGTTGCGCTGCGGTGGGACAAGTACTAAAGGAATGTGCCGATGCCCGAGTCCTTGGCTACATTGAAGGCATGGCAACCGGAACAGCTACCTCTAAATACCGCTGCGCTCAGTGTGAGATGCCGGAGAAACAGTGCGAGTGCGACAAGTTCTGTTCCTTGTGCCAGTCCTCGCTCGATATTCGCATCTGCTCGGATGGCCTGATGTACTGCGAGCCCTGCCGCACCGCCTGCGACTACAAGACGTCGTCGGACTAGATCACTACGGTCTCTTTGTACTCTCCAAACACGCGGCGCATGGCGTCGGAGATTTCACCGACCGTGGCACTGGCTTCGCAGGCCGCCAAAATTCGCGGCATTAAGTTTTCGCCGGACCGGGCCGCATCTTCCACTTGCTTCATCGCCGCTGCCCACGGTCCGGAGTCGCGCCTGGCACGCAAAGCGCGCACCCGCTCGATCTGCTTCGACTCCAGCGCGGGGTCGATCCTCTGGATGGGAATCGTTTTGTCCGGTTCCATGGTGAAACGGTTCACGCCGACCACCACGGTTTCCTGTTTGTCCACCGCCTGCTGATATTCATAGGCGGCATTCTGGATTTCCTGCTGCACGTATCCGCGCTCAATCGCTTTCAGCATCCCGCCCAGGCTCGCGATCTTTGTCAGATATTCGTTTGCCCGCGCTTCAATCTCGTCGGTCAGCGACTCGATGCAATACGAGCCGGCCAGTGGATCGACCGTCTGCGGCACGCCCGATTCGTAGGCGATGACCTGCTGCGTACGCAATGCGATGCGCGCGGCCTGCTCGGTCGGCAGGGCGAGGGCCTCGTCGTAAGAATTCGTATGCAGCGACTGCGTGCCGCCCAGCACTGCGGCAACGGCCTGCAACGCCGTGCGGACAATATTGTTTTCCGGTTGCTGGGCAGTCAGCGTGGAGCCGGCTGTCTGAGTGTGAAAACGCAGCATCCACGACCTCGGATTCCTCGCCGCAAAATGCTCACGCATGATTCGCGCCCACATGCGCCTAGCGGCGCGAAATTTCGCCACTTCTTCCAGAAAATTGTTGTGCGCGTTGAAGAAGAAGGACAGCCGGGGAGCGAATGCGTCCACTTCCAACCCCGCGCGAATCGCCGCTTCCACATAGGCCATGCCGTTGCCCAGGGTGAACGCCACCTCCTGCACAGCCGTCGATCCGGCTTCGCGCATGTGATAACCGGAGATCGAGATCGTATTCCACTCGGGAACATTCGCGTTGGTCCAGGCAAAGAGGTCAGTGATGATCCGCATGGCCTGCTGCGGAGGATAGATATACGTTCCGCGCGAAATGTATTCCTTCAGCACATCGTTTTGTACGGTGCCGGAAAGCCGCCGAATGTCGCCGCCCTGACGCCTCGCCACGGCGACGTAAAGCGCGAGCAGAATGGATGCAGTGGCGTTGATCGTCATCGAAGTCGAAATCGCGGCCAGGTCGATGCCGTCAAAAAGGCGCGCCATGTCTTCGACAGAATCAATAGCAACTCCAACTTTCCCGACCTCGCCGGCCGCGAGCGCGTGGTCGGAATCCATCCCAATCTGGGTCGGCAGGTCGAATGCGACCGAGAGTCCGGTCGTCCCGTGGGACAGCAAATATTTGTAGCGTTTGTTCGATTCTTCGGCGTCCCCCATGCCTGCGTACTGGCGCATGGTCCACAACCGTCCGCGGTACATGGTGGCCTGCACGCCGCGCGTGAACGGAAATTCGCCGGGGAACTCGGCGGAAGGCTCGCGGCTCTTTTCGAGCGCCGGGCGATAAAGCGCTTCAATCGGAATGTTCGAGGAAGTGTCAACCGCTGGCGAATCGCCCCTACCGCGTTTTGCGTGCCGCGAGTCATTGTTGCGCGATGAGGTCATGATTTGTGGCAGGGCGTGATTACCGCCCCGCATCCCGCTTTCGCACGCGCCAGAACGAACTCAATCCGAACCAAGCAAAAGTCAGAGTGAAGCAGACCGCAAC
>Ga0075029_100000852_pt1 | contig 17517 bp, 16 predicted proteins | sample LitLauG_LLR_2013_FD_71391 | JGI IMG/M metagenome (GOLD analysis project Ga0075029, IMG submission 71391) | Freshwater sediment microbial communities from North America - Little Laurel Run_MetaG_LLR_2013 | ecosystem: Environmental > Aquatic > Freshwater > Creek > Sediment | place: USA...
CGAAGCGTTTGAAATTGTCCGCCCGCACATCGCCTCCACGCACATTCACGACAACGCGGCCGATCGCGATTCGCATCTGTGGCCGGGCGACGGAACCATCAAGTGGAAGGAAGCCATGGAACTGCTGCGTTCCGCGCCGCAAACACCCGCGCTGCTGCTCGAAATTGAAGGCGACGAAAAAGGTGGGCCCGTGGAAAAAATTCGCACCACGTTCGAGACGCTGGAGGCAAGTTAGCCTGCAGCGAATGGCATCTCGCGGGCTCCGTGAAACGTTGAAACCTTGACACTTTGAAACATCAGGTCCTATGTCTTCCCCCATCACCACCATCGCAGAAATCGGCAAGCACGACGGCCAGTCGGTCACCATTCGCGGCTGGCTCTATAACCTGCGCGAAAGCGGCAAGCTGCTCTTCCCGCAGTTTCGCGACGGCTCCGGCGTCATTCAGGGCGTAGTGCCCAAGAACGCCGTTCCGCCGGAAGTATTCGATGCCATCAAGACGCTGACCCAGGAATCCAGCGTCATCGTCGAAGGCAAAGTCCGCGCCGATAAGCGCGCCCCCGGGGGCTACGAGCTCGACGTCTCGAATGTGCACGTCGTGATGCGCGTCTCCGAAGCCGACCCTTACCCCATCACGCCCAAAGAACACGGCACCGAATTTCTCATGGAGCACCGCCACCTCTGGGTGCGGTCGCTGCGCCAGGCGGCGATTCTGCGCGTGCGCGCCGAAATCATCAAGGCCGCCCGCGACTTCTTCGACGAGCGCGGATTCACCCTCACCGATCCGCCCATTCTCACTCCCGCGGCCTGCGAAGGCACCTCCACTTTGTTCCCCGTGGATTATTTCGACGAGCAGGCCTACCTCACCCAATCCGGCCAGCTTTACATCGAAGCTACGGCCATGGCGCTGGGCAAGGTGTATTCCTTCGGCCCGACGTTTCGCGCGGAAAAATCAAAAACGCGCCGTCATCTAACCGAGTTCTGGATGGTCGAGCCCGAAGTCGCTTACGCCACGCTCGACGATGTGATGGAGATCGCCGAAGGGCTGCTCTCATTTCTGGTGAAGCGCTGCCTGGAAAAGCGCCGCGCCGACCTCGCCACTATTGGCCGCGACATCAGCAAGTTGGAAACCGTGGTCGCGCCCTTCCCCCGCATCACGTACGACGAAGCCGTGAAGCTCCTCCAAGAAGGCCATGCCAAAGGCGCGCTGGAAGCCAGGTTTGAGTGGGGCGGCGATTTCGGCTCGCCCGACGAAACTTATCTGTCTGCGCAGTTCGACCGGCCGGTCATGGTGCATCGCTATCCCGCGAAGGTGAAGGCGTTCTACATGGAGCCTGACCCCGATCGTCCCGACCTGGCGCTGTGCGTGGACGTGCTCGCGCCCGAAGGCTATGGCGAAATCATCGGCGGCTCGCAGCGCATGGCTTCTTATGAATTGCTGTTGCAGCGCATTCGCGAGCACAATCTGCCGGAGGAAGCCTTCAAGTGGTACCTTGATCTGCGCAAATTCGGCGGCGTGCCCCACGGCGGCTTCGGCATGGGCATCGAACGCGCGGTGGCGTGGATCTGCGGGCTGGAACACGTCCGCGAGACCATTCCATTCCCGCGCATGCTGAACCGGATCTATCCGTAAGAAGTTGACTCACTGAGTCAATGAATCAATGGAATGATTCAAGCGTGACCTATGACAGCTCTGGCGACCAGCATCTCTCCCAAAAAAATCCGCGTGATCGGCGTTCCTCTTGATCTTGGCCAATCCCGCCGTGGCGTGGACATGGGCCCTTCTGCCGTCCGCGTCGCCGGTTTGGAAGCGCGCCTCGAAGCCCTGGGCCACGAAGTCGAAGACGGCGGCAACGTCGCCGTGGCCATTCCCGAGCAGAAAAAAGAAGGCGACACCCACGCCAAATATCTCAAAGAAATCACCGCGACCTGCACCAAGCACGCCGAACTGATCGTCAAAACGCTCGAAGCCGGCAAGGTCCCCATCTCTCTCGGCGGTGATCATTCCATGGCCGCGGGAACGGTCGCCGGCGTCGCCGAGTTCTATCGCCGGCAGAAACAGCACATCGGCCTCATCTGGATTGACGCCCATTCCGACATCAACACGCCCGAAACTTCTCCCAGCGGCAACGTGCATGGCATGCCCATGGCCGCGCTCATGGGCCTCGGACCTGAAGAACTCGGATCCATTTTCGGGTTCACGCCCAAAGTAAAACCGGAAAATGTCGTGCTGGTGGGCATTCGCGACATTGACGCCATCGAGCGCGAAAACGTTCGCCGCTCCGGTATCAATATTTTCACCATGCGCGACATCGACGAACGCGGCATGCGCACCGTCATGGAAGAGGCCCTGCGCATGGCCGGACGCGGCACCGCCGGCTATCACGTCTCACTCGACATGGACTGGGTCGATCCCGAGGACGCCCCTGGCGTCGGCACTCCGGTGCGCGGCGGCGCGACCTATCGCGAAGCCCACCTCGCCATGGAAATCATTGCCGACCACGGGCGCATGCTGAGCTTTGAGATTGTCGAAGTGAACCCGGTGATCGACGAGCACAACCAGACCGCCGACCTGGCGGTAGAACTGGCGCTCTCAGCGTTCGGCAAGAAAATTCTGTAGTGGCCAAATGTTTATTGCCACCTGCGATTGACGGCCTACCGCGATTCCGTCCACACTGATAGGTCATGAAAAAGCTTCGCATCGGCATCCTGTTCGGCGGGCGCAGCGGCGAGCATGAAGTCTCTCTGCTCTCGGCCGCCTCGGTCCTCAACGCCATCGACAAAGATAAATACGAAGTCGTGCCCATCGGCATCACCAAAGACGGACGCTGGGTCACCGCCGCCGACGCCGAAAATCTGCTGCAGGGCAAGCTAGTCATCGAGCCGCGTAACCTGCGCGCCGGCGACCCGCAGACCACATCGCCCGCGGCGGTGATCGCGCGCGGCGAATCGGTCGTCGTCCCGCCCGAGCCGGTGCATCGCGACGCCGGCCTCGTGCCCTTCGAGACCACAGCCCCGTTGCGCCGCGCCGCCGACCGCGCCATCAACGTCGACCTCATCTTCCCCGTTCTTCACGGCACTTTCGGCGAAGACGGTACCATCCAGGGCCTGCTCGAGCTCGCCGACCTCGCTTACGTGGGCAGCGGCGTCCTCGGTTCCGCTGCCGGCATGGACAAAGACGTGATGAAAGCCCTTTTCCAGGCCGCAGGCTTGCCCATCGTCAAGCATGTGACGATACTGCGCAGCGACTGGGAAAAAGATCCGAAGAAGATCCACAAACTGGTTTCAAGCAAGTTGAAGTACCCGCTGTTCGTGAAACCGGCCAATCTCGGCTCATCCGTGGGCATCAGCAAAGCGCGCCACGTCAAAGAACTCGGCCCCGCCATCGAAGAAGCCGCGAAGTTCGACCGCAAAATCGTCATCGAGCAGGGCGTCGGCGGCAAGAAAGGCAAAGCCCGCGAGATCGAATGCTCCGTCCTCGGCAACGATCATCCCGAGGCCTCCGTCGCCGGCGAAATCGTCCCCAGCGCGGAATTTTACGATTACACCGCCAAATATCTCGACGAAGGCTCGCAACTCATCATCCCGGCCAAGCTGAGCAAAGCCGAGACGAAGAAAGTCCAGCAGCTTGCCATTCGCGCGTTTCAGGCCGTGGACTGCGCCGGCCTGGCCCGCGTGGATTTCCTGATGGATCCGGCCACGCGCAAGGTCTATCTGAACGAAGTCAACACCATGCCCGGCTTCACCGCCATCAGCATGTATCCCAAGCTCTGGGCGGCGTCGGGGCTGAAGTATCCGGATTTAATCGACCGCCTGATCCAACTCGGCCTCGAACGCCACGGCGAGAAGAAGAAGAACCAGTACAGCCGCTAGCGCGCGTGCCGTCATGCGTCAGCCAAAGCAGGGACGTTGTCAAGCCACACGCGGTGTCATCCTGAGCGCAGCCGCTTTTCAGGCGGAGCGAAGGATCTCACCTGCGGAAGCTCTAGCCGATGGAGTGATCTTCGTGTGATGCCTAACGTGAGAAAGACGAAAAAGCCGATCGTCTGCCCGGTGTGGAACATCAACGACCACCGATTTCGCGCAAGACACTACAAGGTGTGGACTCGCCAATGTTGTCGTTGTGGCCGAGATGTAGCAGTCCCCGATTCTCTGAAGCAACGGGCAGAAACGGAAAGGCTTCAGTTCTTGTGCGAGCAGTGTGACTTGGTGAAAGTCGAGTCGAAGTGACCCCCGCCTCCGTTCAGGCTCCGCATATTTGCCGATATCCCCCGCCAATGGGACAATAAACATATATGCCCAACCTCCAACTTCTGACCCGTACTGTGCTGACCAGCGCCGCGTTGCTTGGCGCCGCCTTCGCGCAGCAAACTCCAGCCTCCGCCCCCGCAGCTCCGTCGCAGGCCGCGCCCGCCGCCAAAACTCCGGCGACTGCGGCCAAGCCCAAGACTGCCACCGCCGCGAAACCCGCGCCGCTCGCCCTCAAAACCCAGAAAGACAAATTCAGCTACGCCATGGGAATGAACCTGGGCGCGAACCTGAAGAAGCAGAACGTGCCCATCGATCCCGCGATCATGGCCCGCGGCCTGCGCGATGCGCTTTCCAGCGGCAAGACGCAGATGACCGAAGACGAGGCGCGCGCCGCCATCACCCAGGTGCAACAGGACATGCAGAAGAAAGGGATGGAAAAAATGCAGGCGGAATCGGCAGCGAACAAGAAAATCGGCGATGCCTTCCTCGCCGACAACAAGACCAAACCGGGCGTGGTCACGCTGCCCAGCGGCCTGCAATACAAGATTCTCACCGCCGGGACCGGCCCCAAGCCCACCACCGCCGACACTGTGGTCTGCAACTACCGCGGCACGCTGATCAACGGCAAGGAATTCGACAGCTCCTACAAGCGCGGCCAGCCGGCGACCTTCCCGGTCGGCGGAGTCATCAAGGGATGGACGGAAGCGTTGCAACTGATGCCCACGGGATCGAAATGGCAGTTGTTCATTCCGGCCGACCTGGCCTACGGTGATCACTCGCCCAGCCCCGACATCGGCCCGGGCGACACTTTGATCTTCGAAGTCGAACTGATGTCGATTCAAGCAAAAGACGCAGCCGACAAGAAGTAGCTAGTGGGAATGCGTAAAATGTCATCCCGAAGGCCCGCGTTTTATCGAGCGGGCCGAGGGATCTCCAGGCAAGCGCGCGAAGTCCCTTGACCTTGCTTCAGCCAAGCGCTAATATGTCATTCACAGCTTGCTCTTCGGAGCAAGCCCGAAATTCATGCAGAGTGGCTGAGGGACGAGCCCTGTGACGCCACGGCAACCGACTCCGGATCATATATCCGGAGCGCTGGTGCCAACTCTCTCCTGGAAACAGGGACCATGAGATTCGGCAATGCAAGTCGTATTGCATTACCGCAGCCTCTTTTCCTATTTCTCGGAAAATGAGGCCTTTTGTTATTCCGGCCGATTTTTCCGGAGAGTCCGCCGTTTTTGGCTCGTCTTAAGCTTCCGTTGTGGCAAGGTTTGGGAAGGGCACGGCTTCAGCCGTGCCGCTAAAGCTTCAAATATGACAGGGGCTTTAGCCCCTGAGGCCCGAACCCGTTGCTTCAGCAGGAAGCTCCTCCTCCGCCCCTCGCAGTGGAAAGCGAGTGAGCCATGCCGAACTACCAACTACGCTGCCGGGAATGTGGACGCGCGTATGAGAACCAGCCGCGCTCGATCTGCACCGAATGTTTCTCTCCTCTGGAAGTCGCCTACGATTACGACGCGATTCGCGCGTCCGTATCGCGCGAGCAGATTTGCCAGGGCCCGGCCAGCATGTGGCGTTACCACACGCTGCTGCCGCTGCCGGCAGGCTATGAGCCGTCGCTGCCAGTCGGCTTTACGCCGCTGTTGCGCGCGCGCAATCTGGGCCAGCGCCTCGGCGGCAAGTCTCATGGCGCAGCGTTTTCGAAAAATCTCTACATCAAGAATGACGCCGTTTGCCTGCCCACGCTCAGCTTCAAAGACCGCGTAGTGGCCGTCGCGCTGGCCCAGGCCCGCGAGTTCGGATTCAAAACCGTCTCCTGTTCCTCCACCGGCAACCTGGCCAACGCGGTCGCCGCGCACGCCGCGCGCGAAGGATTTGAAGCCTGGGTGTTCATCCCCGCCGATCTCGAGCCGGCAAAAATTCTTGGCACCAGCGTGTTCGGCGCAAAGGTGGTACGCATCAACGGCAGCTACGATCAGGTGAACCGCCTGTGCTCGCAGATCGCCGACGAGCATCCCTGGGGATTCGTGAATGTGAATTTACGTCCGTATTACGCGGAAGGCTCAAAGACGGTAGGTTTTGAAATCGCCGAGCAACTCGGCTGGCGCCTGCCCGACAACGTCGTCGTGCCCATGGCCGGCGGATCGCTGATCACCAAAATCAAGAAGGCGTTCAACGAGCTTGTGCAGTTGGGCCTGGTGGAAGAAAAACCGGTAAAATTTTTCGGGGCGCAAGCCACTGGGTGCTCGCCGATTTCCACCGCGGTCAAAACCGGCGCTGCTGAAATCGAGCCGCAGAAACCCGCGACCATCGCGCGGTCTCTCGCAATTGGCAATCCTGCCGACGGACACTACGCGATCAAAGCCATCAAGGAAAGCGGCGGATGGAGCGAAGACATCAGCGATCTCGAAGTCGTGGATTCGATTCGCCTGCTGGCGGAAACCGAAGGCGTATTCACCGAAACCGCCGGCGGCGTGACCACCGGCGTCGCCGCGAAGCTGATTCGTCAAGATCGCATTCTGCCGGAAGAAACCACTGTGCTGTGCATTACCGGCAACGGCCTGAAAACCACCGACGCGCTGCAAGGCGTGTACGAGCAGGAAGAAGCGCTCGCGCCGCGGCTCTCGGTGTTTGAGAACTATTTGGCGCACGCGCTCGAAGGTGAGCAGAGACCGCAGCCAGTGACCGTGTGAGCTTAAAGAAAATTTGTCATTCCGACCGGAGCGAAGCGATAGCGAGCGGAGTGGAGGAACCTGCTTTTTGCCGTAAGCGAACAGAACTGAACCACGAGGCAAACATGTCCATCAAAGTACAAATCCCGACCGCGCTGCGCAAGCTCACCGCGGGCGCAAACTGTTTCGAATGTACGGTCGCCAACCTGGGCGAGCTGTTTTCGCAGCTCGACCAGAAATTTCCCGACCTCAAACCGCACCTGCACGATGAAAAGGGAGAGGTGCGCCGCTTCCTGAACATCTACGTGAACGAAGAAGACATCCGCTTCCTCGGCGGCCCATCCTATGCCTTCCAGGACGGCGACGAAGTGCTGCTGGTGCCGTCCATCGCCGGCGGGGCCGAGTAACTTCACTCCGCCCTTGACAGGCCGACCGCCGCGGCTTACAAGGGATAATCCAAGTCGCACCCTCAAAAGACGCGGGTGCTAATTCTGATTGAAGGAGATTGTCATGGGATTCATGGAAGAAGCCGAAAAAATCGCTGGAGCCGTCGCCGCCGTGGAAGGCGTGAAGAAGCTGGACCCGAACGCATCAATTCTGACCGAAGGCGCCGCCGCCATCGCCGGGTTTGAAGGTGCCGGAGCCATCGCCGAGCACTTCGAAAAGAAGGACGAAGGCCAGCAGAGCTGAAGGCCGCTCATGCTGCATCATCGTCGCACGAGATGCCCCCATCCTTAACGTCGCCTTTTGCGGCGTCAGGGGTGGGGATTTCACTTTTTGTTCGGAAAGGCACAGAAATGGCCGGGAACAAAACCACACCCACCAAACTGAGCGTGGCAGCCTTTATCGCTGGGCTCGCAGACTCTGCGCAGCGCACCGACGCCAAAGCGCTGGTCAAGTTGATGCAGAAGGCTGCTGGCGAAAAGCCGCGGATGTGGGGCGCATCCATCATCGGTTTTGGCAGCCACCACTACAGGTACGACAGCGGGCGTGAGGGAGACATGCCGCTGATCGCTTTTTCGCCGCGCAAAGCGGCGATGGTTCTGTATGGAGCGATCGGATGCAGCGAATCAAAGACGCTGCTCGCCAAGCTCGGCAAACACACCACCGGCAAAGGCTGCCTCTACATCAAGAAGCTGGCCTATGTGGACCAGGAAGTGTTGGAGTCGCTGGTAGTCAAGTCCCTGGCGGCCACGCGCGCGCGGCACTCCGAAGCGAAATAGCGGAGTGACCTGCGGCGATGTTGATGCCCACGACTGAACCACACACTTGCGGCCCTATACTGATGGTCTATGCCGGAAGTGGATTTGCTCGCGCCGCTGCATCAGTTTTGGGGATACAGTTCGTTTCGCCCGATGCAGGAGCGCATCGTACGCAGCCTGGTGGCGGCGCACGATACTTGCGTGATCATGCCCACCGGCGGCGGAAAGTCGTTGTGCTATCAGTTGCCCGCGCTGGTTCTGGGAAAGACCGCGGTTGTCATCTCCCCCCTCATCGCCCTCATGCAGGACCAGGCCGCGTCGCTCGCCCAAATGGGCATTCCGGCGGCCGTTCTCAACAGTTCGATGGCACCGGCAGAGCAGTCCCGCGTGATGAAGAAGGCGCGGGATGGTGAATATCGCCTGCTCTACCTCTCCCCCGAACGGCTTGCGCGGGAAGACACGCGCACCTGGTTGCGCAGTGTGCCGGTTTCTTTTTTCGCGATTGACGAAGCCCATTGCATTTCCGAGTGGGGACACGAGTTCCGTCCCGATTACCGCCAGCTCAGCCGCCTGCGCGAACATTTTCCCGCATGCCACATCGCGGCCTTTACCGCCAGCGCCACGCAGCGCGTCCGGCACGACATTCTGCAACAGTTGCAGCTTCGCGCTCCGCATAAATACATCGCCAGCTTTCATCGCCCCAACCTGCGCTACGCCGTGAAAGCGTGCAGTTTCGGAGAGATACGGCCGTTGTTGCTCAATCTGCTGCGAAATTATCGCGAAGGCAATGTGATCGTTTACGAGCCCACCATCGCCCGCGTGGAGCAGACCGTCGACTATCTCAAAGAAAAGGGCGTGGCGGCGGTTGCATACCACGGCAGGATGGAGTCGGCCGACCGCAAGCGCAATCAGGAAATCTGGATGGCGGACGAAGTCCGCATTCTGGTGGGCACCATCGCCTTCGGCCTGGGCATCAACAAGGCGACGGTGCGCGCGGTTGTCCACATGTCGCTGCCGAAATCGATTGAGCAGTACTACCAGGAAGCTGGGCGCGCCGGGCGCGACGGCAACCCCGCCGATTGCATTCTGCTGTGGCAAAAACAGGACGCCGCGCTGCTTGCCCACTTCATGAAGCAGCTCACCGATGCGCAGGAGCGCGACCGCGCCTGGCAGCGCTATCGCGACATTCGCGGCTTCGTCGATTCCGCGGAATGCCGCCAGCGGCAAATCTGCCGCCACTTCGGCGAGAAGGCCAAGTGGGAAACCTGCGGTAGTTGTGACGTGTGTACGGGCGGGATGGCATCGCTCGCGGAGAAGTCGCCGTCTGAACCCCGCGCAAGATCGCGGGCACGAGCCTTGACGCCGCGTTCTCCCGCCGACCGCCGCGTGGTGCAGGTGCCGGCCGCCGTGCGCCCAAATGGCGAGTTGTTTGAATATCTACGGCAATGGCGGCGGGAGGTTGCCGCCAAACAGGGTGTGGCGGCCTTCGTGGTGATGCACGACACCACGCTCGACGAGATCTGTGCCAAAAAGCCTCGCTGGTTTGCCGAACTGCAAGGCATCACTGGTCTTGGCAAGCGGAAACTGGAACTCTACGGACAGGCGCTGCTCGATGCCCTGGAGCGCTTCCGCGGCGGCGCGCGGGCCGCCGATAATCGCGGGGCGGCTCTCAGCCAATCGCCGAAGGCAACGGCGTCCTAGACCAGAAAGTCGGCGCGAGCAAAACCGACAGCGCAAGGAGTGGGGGCGCCCTCAGTTCAGGTGAGGGTGGGATTCCACCGTGCCAGTGCCAACGCCACTTTGATTCCGCGCCTATTGGGGTGTCGCCGAGACCGCCCCTGTTGGCAGTTGCATGGCGTTCGACATGTCGATGACCCATTGCGGAATCGCCGGCGCACCCTGCGGAACCTTGCCCTGCGTGATCGCCCAGTGTTCCAGCCAACCGGAGCCTTCTTCGCCCACGTAGGTGTCGGGCAGGCTGTAGGCGGAATCGCTGAGCGCATCCTGCAGCGTGATGAAGCGATAGCCGCGCTTGCGCAGCACGTCCAGCAACTCGCCGATGTGGTCGGCTTCCAGTCGACTGGCATGAAGCAGCAGAATTTGCCTGGGCTCGTATCCCACGACTTTCATTGAAAGCTGCTCGCAGTAGGCGAACATCGCGTCATGGTGCGCGAGATATTCCTTCACGATGCGCGCCTGCAAGTCCACGTCTGCGCGCTTTTTCGCGTCTTCGTAAAGGCCGGCGAGCATCCAGTCCCACCCATCAAGTGTGATGGGAGCGATGCGATAGCCGCGCTCCACCAGAAAGGCTTCAGCTTCGCGGCGGGTTTGCAGGTCGCGGCCCGTGTCGAGATAGGGATGGCGGAAGTAACGCAGCTTCAGGTTGTGTTGTGCCAGCAGGAGGCGCGTCACGTTCTCGCCCTGAATTACATCGTCTTCCCAAACCTTCAGCGGGACCTGGTTCATCGAAGTGTGGCTGTAGGTGTGATTGCCTAGTTCGAAGCCGTAATCGAGCCACATTTGCAACGCCTTGATGCGCTCGTCCACTTCGCCCGGCTTGTAAAGCTTCTTCTCATTTACGAACCCGACCACGGGCACTTTCTGGTCGCGCAGCGTGCCCAGCAGTTTGGCGGTCATGGCGGTGATTTCGGCGGCGGGCAGGCGGTCACTCATGCCGGCAGGCAAATCGTCGATGGTGACGGCGACCTGGCGGTCGAGTTTGGGGGCGGTTTGTGCCTGGAAGGGCAGAGGCAATGCGAAAAGTCCCAGACAGCCTGCGAGGAAGCCTGCCAACAGTTTCAAGAGAGTTCTCCTGGAGGGCTATTAAAACACGCAGGGAGAAAAGCTGCCGGGGGTTGACAACGAAACGGGATTTCCTGAATAATCTAACTAACTGGTTAATTAACCCGAACACGGAGCACCGGGACCATGGCCCAGGCATCACCAATCCGCGTTGGTAAACGCCCTGCGAGGAGGGCTGCCGGGAAGCGCTCCAGCGAGCCCGCGGTGCGGCTGGGTACGCGCGGTCAGCCCGAGGAAAGCCGGGCCGCCATTCTGAACGCCGCGGAGAAGGAGTTTGCCGAGCAGGGAATCGCCGGCGCCCGCACCGACACGATCGCCCGCGAGGCCGGCGTCAACAAGGCGCTGCTCTACTACTACTTCCAGGACAAGGACTCGCTCTACGGCGCAGTGCTCGACAATGCCTTTGCCGGGCTGAAAACGCAGGTGTTCGCCGCGCTCGACAGCAAGCGAGCGCCACGCGAGAAACTGATCGAATACGTGAACGTATATTTCGATTTTCTGTCGCATCACCCGTTTTACCCGCGGCTGATGCAGCGCGAAATGATGCGCATGGGCGACGGGGAATCGCACCACCTGGACAAGATCGTGAAGGAATCGTTTCAGCCGATTTTCGCCAAGGTCGCCGGCGTTCTGCAGGAAGGCATGGCGCGCGGCGAGTTCCGCAAGATCGATCCCGCGCACTTCGTGCCCTCGATGGTGGCGATGATCGTGTTTTATTTCAGCAGTTCACCGGTGATCCGGCGGATTGTGCGTTTCGATCCGCTGGCGCCGGAACGAGTGGCGGAACGCAAGGCGGCCGTACTGGACTTCATCACCACGGCGCTGTTCTTGCCGGAAGCGTACAGAACGCCCGCCCGGCGCGGCATGCAAGGAGACAAGAAGTGACGGCAAAGAACCGTGTATGGGCCCTGCTGGGTGTCATCTTCGTGATTGCAGCGATCTACTACGCGCTTTCGGTGGACCACTCGAAAGATCTGGTACTGATCGGCACGGTGGATGCGAACCAGGTGGTCGTAAGCGCGCAGGTGCAGGGCCGGATCCAGAAACTGTTGGTTGATGAGGGCAGTGTGGTGAAGGCGGGCGACGTGATCGCAGAGCTCGATCCGTCAGAACTGCAGGCGGAGGAGGCCGCGGCGAATGCGCAGATCGCCAGCCTGCAGCACAAAGTGGCGGAGATGCAGCACACGGAAGCCTCCACGTCGGGCTCGACTTCGAGCGATGTGGCGGGCGCGACCGCGAAGGTGTCGTCGGCAAAAGCACAGTTGGCCCAGGCGCAGGCAACGCTGGAACGTACGCAAAGCGACAGCCGGCGCACCATTGAGCTAGCGAAGAGCGGCGTGGCTTCCGACCAGGACCGCGTACAGGCGGAGACCAACCTCGCCGCAGCGCAAGCCAGCCTGCAAGCGGCGCAGGACGGCGTGCGGGCGGCGGAAGCTGATCTGAAGTCGGCGCAGGCACGCACGCAGCAGGGGGCTGCCGCGCAGAGCACCGTCGCGGCGACGCAGGCGGACTTGAAAAACGCGATTGCGCTGAGAGATCAGGCCCATGTTCGTCTGGGCTACACCGCAATCTCCGCGCCGGTGAGCGGAACAGTGTCGGTACGCGCAGCCCGGCAGGGCGAAGTGGTGAATGTGGGCCAAGCGATCGTCACGGTAGTGGATTTAAGCGACACCTGGGTGCGGGCTGCAATTCCTGAAACCCAGGCCGACCAGATTGGATTGGGAGACGTGCTGCGGGTGCGGCTGCCGGGAGGAGACATCACCAGCGGCAAAGTGTTCTTCAAGGCGGCGGAGAGTGATTTCGCCACGCAACGCGACGTGGGCCGGCGCAAGCGCGATATCAAGACTCTGGTGTTGAAAGTGCGGCTTGACAACCCCAAGGGCGCGTTCGTGCCTGGAATGACGGCGGAAGTGCTCGTGCCGCCGGACCTGCAGAAAACGCGGCCCGCATCGGCAAACGCTGCGAAGGCTGGGCAGTGATGGCCGCGCCGAGCGGACAGTCGACGCTGGGGCCTAACGGCAAGCCTCTGATGATCGAGGTGGACCACATCGTCAAGAAATACGGCGACTTCACCGCGGTCGACGATGTTTCGTTCGCCGTGGAAGAGGGAGAAATCTTTGGCCTACTGGGGCCGAACGGCGCGGGGAAGTCGACGCTGATCCGGATGATGACCACGCTGATTCCGATCACCGGCGGTCATGCGCGCATCGCGGGCAACGATGTGGCGACGGACCCGACAAAGGCGCGCGAGTCGATCGGGGTGATTCCGCAGGCGCTGACCAGCGACCTCGACCTGACCGTCAACGAGAACCTGAACATTTACGCCAAGCTCTACGAAGTTCCGGCGAAGGAGCGGAAGCGCTCGATCGACGAATTGCTCGAACTGGTAGACCTGACGAAATGGCGCGATGCGCAGACCAAAACGCTTTCCGGCGGAATGCGCCGCCGGCTGGAGATCGCGCGAGGCCTGGTGCACCATCCCAGGATTTTCTTTCTGGACGAACCGACCACCGGGCTCGATCCGGTTTCGCGCGTGGCGGTGTGGGAAATGCTGATGAACATCAAGGAAAACCGCAAGCTAACCATTCTGATCACGACGCACTACATGGATGAGGCCGACCGGCTGTGCGACCGCATTGCAATTGTGGACCACGGCAAGCTGGTCGCGCTGGACGCGCCGATGGCCCTCAAGCGCAGCGTGCCGGGATCGAATGTGGTGGAGGTGCAGTTCCTGGGTGCGCCCGCGGATTGGGAGCAGAAACTGCGCGGCCTGAGCGACGTGCAGTCAGTGCAGCATGAGGGCGCGGACATGTATCGCGTGCTGACCGGTAACGGTTCGCGCACCACCACGCAACTGGTAGAGATGGCAGTGCAGGCGGGAGTGGAAGTGAAGACGCTGACCGTGCAGAGCACGACGCTTGACGATGTGTTTGTTCACTACACCGGACGGCAGCTTCGAGACGAGTTGGTGAAGGCGCATGCGTTTACGATGCCGCAGCGGCCGGGGCTGCAACCGTAGCCAGTAACGAGTGGTGGGGCAGGTGAGATTTCGATGAATCGAATGATGGCCATTGTCGAGCGCGAGATGCGGAAGTTTTTCCGCTCGCCTGCATTGATGCTGGCTTCGATGGTGTTTCCGCTGGTGCAGCTGATTATTCTGGGCAACGCGTTTGGCGGAAAGATTCGCGACGCGCGGATGGCGATCGTGGACCAGGACGGCGGCACCGAAGCGTTGAAGATCCGCGAGGCGTTTGATTCGGTGCAGGCCAACATTCGCACGTTTGTAGCGGTGCCTTACGACAACGACAAGCAGGCCATGGAGGACGTGCGCAACGGCAAACTGGAGGGCGCGCTGATCATTCCTCCGCAATATTCGCGCGACGTGCTGGAGGGAGTGCATCCGAAACTGGGGCTGGTGGTCGACAACAGCGACAACTTCATGAGTTCGGCGCTGGAAGCGGAAGTGCAGAGCATGACCGACGCGCTGTCGCAGCCGGTGGTGCAGCCGCGCATGCTCGACAAGGCCGCGCTGGAGACGGTGGAGCTTTATCCCTATATCGAGTACATGAAATATCTGCTGCCCGGCTCGCTGACGCTGGCGATGTTTGTTTCGGTGATGATCGGTGGGGGCATGCTTTACATCGACGATAAGGCGCGTGGCGTGCATGAGGGCTACCTGGTCACGCCGATCACGAAACTGGAACTGGTGCTGGGGCTGAACCTGGCGGGCGCGATCAAGGCGGTGATGACCGGAATTATCATCTGCGTGATCGGTTCGCTGATCGCGGGGGTTGGGTCGATTTTCAATCCGCTGACCATTCTTGGGCTCCTGGGAATGATTGTGCTGACATCGCTGGCTTTCAACACGATGATGTTTCTGCTGATGGTGCGGGTGGAAGACCCGCTGGTGCCGCGCGCGATGTTTGGCATTTTGAATACGCTGCTGTTTTTTCCCAGTGGCTCGATTTATCCGATTCAGGCATTTCCGCGATGGCTGCAGGTGATCGCCAAGGGCGATCCGTTCACTTATGCGGTGGACGGATTCAAGGCACTGCTGCTGAAAGAGACTTCGCTCGCGGCGGTTGGCGGGGACATGCTGTATCTGGGGATTTTTGCGGCCGTGACGCTGGGCATCGCGATTCCCTTGTTTAAGCGGACGCTTTAGCAAGGCGTCAACCACCAGGGACACGAAGGTACACGAAGGAAAAAGTGGCCCCCTTCAATCCTTAGTGCTAGAGATCCTTCGCTACGCCTGAAAAGCGGCTACGCTCAGGATGACAAGGCCGGAACCTTCCCGGCGCGCCGATTGTCTATTATTCTTACGGTATGACGCTGATGGATGCGCGCGAGTTCGACCCGGCCCCGGGGCGGAAGAGAAAACTTGTGTTTACGGTGGCAGCGGTGGTGCTGCTGGTGGGCGGGTTTCTGTTCTGGTGGCTGCGCTTCTGGCCCGAGGAGCATGTGGCCAATCAATTCTTTGCCGCGCTGCAGGGGCAGAACTACGAAGCGGCCTATGGCGTATGGATGCACGATGCGCAGTGGCAGCAGCACGGCGACCGGGAAGCCTACAAGAAGTATCCCTACAAGGATTTCTATCGCGACTGGGGTCCGGGCGGAGAGTGGGGCGTGATCCATTCGTTCCGGATTTATGCCTCGGGCTCGCCGCCGGGTGGGGGAAGCGGGGTAGTGATCGACGTGACGGTGAACAATCGCGCGGAGCGGGCCCGGGTGTGGGTGGAGAAGTCGGACAAGACGATGAGCTATTCGCCGTATTAGCTGTCGGCTATCAGCTTTCAGCTCTTAGCGAAAAAGTAGGTTCCTCCACTTCGCTTGCTTCGCTGCGCTCCGGTCGGAATGACAGTCGAGTGGTGATTCCTGTCGGAATGACAGTTAAGTGAGAGCTTCCAGCGTTTTTTGCAGCGATGCTTCGTCGGCGACGTTCACGCAGGTCTTCGAACGATCGATTTGGCGCATCAGGCCGCAGAGCACTTTGCCTGGGCCGACTTCCACGAAAGTTTGAATTCCTTTTTCAATCAGCAGGCGCATGGACTGGTCCCATTTAACCGATCCGGTGACCTGGCGGATGAGCGCGTCGCGAGCGGGTTCGGCGGCGTCGATCAGGACCGCGTCGACGTTGCAGAGGACTGGGACGGCGGGCTTGTGAAAATTCAGGGCGCGCAAGTCGGCTGCCAGGCGGTCCTGCGCGGGCTGCATCAGAGCGCAATGGAACGGGGCGCTGACGGGGAGCGTCTTGGCACGCTTGGCGCCGCGTTCGTCGGCAAGTTTGCAGGCGCGCTCGACGGCGGCGGCGTGGCCGGAGATCACAATCTGCTCGGGCGAGTTGATGTTGGCGGGCTGGCAGACCTCTCCCTGGGCGGCGTCGGCGCAGACGGCTGTGACTGCTTCAAGATTCATGCCGAGAATCGCCGCCATCGCTCCCACACCGACCGGCACGGCTTCCTGCATGTACTTGCCGCGATTGCGCACGGTGCGGACGGCATCGGCAAATGAGAAAGTGCCGGCGGCGACGTGCGCGGAATATTCGCCGAGGCTGTGACCGGCGACGAAGGCCTGGCGCAGGCCTTTTTCTTCGAGCACGCGCCACGCTGCGACGGATGCGGTCAGGATGGCGGGTTGGGTGATTTCAGTGAGGCGGAGCTGGTCTTCCGGGCCATTGAAACAGAGGTCGGAGAGTTTGTAGCCGAGGGCGGCGTCGGCTTCGTCAAAGGTCTGGCGGGCGACGGGAAATTTTTCGGCGAGGTCTTTGCCCATGCCGATGGATTGGGAGCCTTGTCCGGGGAAGAGGAATGCCATGGGAGTGGTCATGCGCGAGTCAGAATTGCAGATTGCGTAGGATTTGACAAGCGTGGTCGGAGGAGATGCGCGCGAGATCCCTCACCCGGCTGAAGCCGGGATTCGGGATGACGCCATCTGGAAGGTGCTGGCGAGTCACGGTGTGGTCAGCACGGGGCGTAACGCGGCGAGGCCTTTTTCGATGGAGCGATTGATGTCGCGTTCGGCGAATTCGGCGGCGACGCGGATGGCGTTTTTGATGGCGTTGGTGTTCGACGATCCGTGCGTGATGAAGCAGACGCCTTTGACGCCGAGCAGCGGCGCGCCACCGTACTCGGTGTGGTCGATGCGCTTCTTGAAATCGCTGAAGGCGCTGCGCGAGAGCAGGTAGCCGACCTGGCGCGTGATGGTGGCCTTGAGCGATTCGCGCAGCGCGTCGCGAATCATCGAGGCCACGCCTTCGCTGATTTTGAGCGCGACATTGCCGACGAAGCCGTCGGCCACGATGACGTCGACGCGGCCGTTGAACAAGTCGCGGCCTTCGACGTTGCCGACGAAATTCATCGGCAGGCGCTTGAGTAAAGGGAAGGCCTCGCGGGTCAGGTCGTTGCCCTTGGTTTCTTCTTCTCCGATGGAAAGCAGGCCCACGCGCGGCTTACGGCCGAAGATGGCGCGGTAATAAATTTCGCCCATCACGGCAAACTGCTCGAGGTTTTCGGCGGTGCAATCGACGTTGGCGCCGACGTCAAGCAACGTGGCGGCGCGGCCGGTGGCGGTGGGGAAACTGGCGGCGAGAGCGGGACGG